>Ga0310821_100057_pt1 | contig 182052 bp, 174 predicted proteins | sample P4_ome_FD_201300 | JGI IMG/M metagenome (GOLD analysis project Ga0310821, IMG submission 201300) | Sorghum-adapted microbial communities from Joint BioEnergy Institute, Emeryville, California, United States - P4_Day56_Rep1 | ecosystem: Engineered > Bioreactor > SSF (Solid state fermentation) >...
GGCACCCCATCACCGGCACCGCCACCACCACCACCACAGCCCCACCCCTCACCACCGTCGAACTACGCACCTACCTCGTCCCCACCGACTGCACCACCAACCCCCACGCCTACGCCTGCTAACCCCCAGCACCCCGGCCACCCCTGCCACCGCACCCCCGCTCGCCACTGGCACCCACCGCCCGCCGCCGCGTGCACGCTCTCGCCGCGTCCCCTGCGCGCACGAAGGTGGTGCGCGACTTCAGAGAAGGCGGCGTGCAACCTCAGGCTTGTGCATCTCCGGCTTCAACGGAGTAACCGGAGTTGCACAAACCTCGAGAAGAACACCCGGCCTCGCGGGGCGCAGGCGCGGCCCGCAGGTGGGGGCGCAGGCGGGGCCCGCAGGTGGGGGCCCGGGCGCGGCCCGCAGGCGGGGGCCCAGGCGCGGCCCGCAAGCGGGGCCGCAGGTGTGCCCGCCTGTGGGCCGACTCCGCACGAGGGCGGCCGACCTGCGCGACGACGAACGCTCAGAACAGGACCGTGGCGTACGTGCCGACCTGGCGGAAACCCACGGCGCGGTAGCACGCGAGCGCCGGGGCGTTGTAGCTGTTGACGTAGAGCGACACGACCGGCGCGACGCGGCCCAGCGTCTGCTGCACGACCGCGGCCATGCCGTGCTCGGAGATCCGCCGGCCGCGCATACGTGGGGTCACCCAGACCCCCTGCACCTGGGCGACCTGCCTGCTCACGGCGCCGAGGTCCGCCTTGAACACGACCTCGCGCCCCGCGGGGCCGTCCTCGATCCGCACGAACGTGCGGCCCTCGTCCACGAGCGACCGCACGCGCGCCTCGTAGGCCCCGGGGCTGCCCGACAGGGGCGAGTACCCGACCTCCTCGACGAACATCGCCACCGACGCGGGCAGGAGCAGGTGCATCTCGTCGGCCCGCGCGAGCCGGACGGCCGGGTCGGGGGCCACCCACGGGGCGTGGTCGATGACGAGCGAGGGCTGGTCCGCCCGCACGTCGCGCGCCGGGCCCCACGCGTCGGCCAGGCGCTCCCACAGGCCCAGCACGCAGCGGGCCTCGCCGACGATGGACGAGCAACGACGGCCCTGGCGCCGGGCGGCGTCGGCGAACGCGTCGAGCGCCGCGGCGTCGTCCGGGTCGCACACCGGGACCATGTTTGCCCCGGCCCAGCACAGGGCCTCGAGGACGCCGTCGCGGCGCACGCCCCAGATGCTCGCGCCCGCGCGGTCGGCGCCCGCGGCGAGCGCGGACTCGATGCGCGTCGCGGCGAGCACCGAGGCGACCGGGTCCTCGGCGCAGAAGGCCGCGGCGGAGCGCAGGTCGACGTCGCCGACCACCGTCCGCGCCGACGTGCGCCAGCGTCCCATGGCGCGATTGTGCCCCAGGGCGTCCGCGCGGCCACCGGGCCGCGCCGGGACGCACACCCGATCGTGGTGCCCGACCGCGCCGCCCCCGGCCCGCGACGGGACGGGGTCAGCCGACCGAGACGACCGGCCCCGCGCCCTCGACGGGCTCCATCTCCTCGGCGAGCCGCATGGCCTCGTCGATGAGCGTCTCCACGATCTGCGACTCCGGCACGGTCTTGATGACCTGGCCCTTGACGAAGATCTGGCCCTTGCCGTTGCCGGACGCGACGCCGAGGTCGGCCTCGCGGGCCTCGCCCGGGCCGTTGACGACGCAGCCCATGACCGCGACGCGCAGCGGGACGGACATGCCCTCCAGGCCGGCGGTGACGCGCTCGGCGAGCGAGTACACGTCCACCTGCGCCCGGCCGCAGGACGGGCAGGAGACGATCTCCAGCTTCCGCGGCCGCAGGTTGAGCGCCTGGAGGATCTGGATGCCGACCTTGACCTCCTCGACCGGCGGCGCCGACAGCGAGACGCGGATCGTGTCGCCGATGCCCTTGCTCAGCAGCGCGCCGAACGCGGTCGCGGACTTGATCGTGCCCTGGAACGCCGGGCCGGCCTCGGTCACCCCCAGGTGCAGCGGCCAGTCGCCGCGCTCGGAGAGCAGCTCGTAGGCGCGCACCATGACCACCGGGTCGTGGTGCTTCACCGAGATCTTGAAGTCGTGGAAGTCGTGCTCCTCGAAGAGCGACGCCTCCCAGACCGCGGACTCCACGAGCGCCTCGGGCGTCGCGGAGCCGTACTTCTCGAGCAGCCGCGGGTCGAGCGAGCCGGCGTTGACGCCGATCCGCAGCGAGACCCCAGCGTCGGCGGCCGCCTTGGCGATCGCCCCGACCTGGTCGTCGAACTTGCGGATGTTGCCCGGGTTGACGCGGACCGCCGCGCACCCGGCGTCGATCGCGGCGAACACGTACTTCGGCTGGAAGTGGATGTCCGCGATCACGGGGATCTGCGACTTCTTCGCGATGATCGGCAGCGCGTCGGCGTCGTCCTGGCTCGGCACCGCCACGCGGACGATGTCGCACCCGGCGGCCGTGAGCTCCGCGATCTGCTGCAGTGTCGCGTTGATGTCCGTCGTCGGCGTCGTCGTCATCGACTGGACGCTCACCGGGGCTCCACCGCCGACCAGGACCTTGCCGACCCTGATCTGCCGGGTGGGCCGCCGGGGGGCCAGCACGGGCGGGGGCGCGGCCGGCATGCCGAGGTTGATGGGGGTGCTCACCGGTCCAGTATCCCCCGAGCCACGCGCACAGCCCGTCCGGGCAGCCCGGCCCGCACGCGTCCTTCACCACACCCGACCCCGGCCGACGCGAGCCCGGAGGACCGTCGTCGGGCGCGGCTCAGATGATGGGCGCCACCAGGTCGGCGACGACGAGGAACAGCCCGAGCCCGATGAGCAGCACGAACACCCCGTACGCCACGGGCATCATCCGTGCCATGTCCGCGGGTGCCGGCCGCGGGCGACCGCGCAGCCGGGCCCACTGCCGCTTGGCCCCCTCCCACAGCGCGCCGGCGACGTGCCCGCCGTCGAGCGGCAGCAGCGGGATGAGGTTGAACACGAAGAGCGCGATGTTGAGCGAGGCGATGATCCCGACCATGGTCGCCGCCCGGTCGGCGAGCGTCACCTCGGGGCTCTGCACGCTCGCGACCTCTCCTGCGACTTGGGCGACGCCCACGAGGCCGACGACGCCGGACGGGTCGCGCTCGCCGACGCCCACCACGGCACGCCCGATGTCGACCAGCTCCGACGGCAGGCGCGCGATCATCCCCATGGTCAGCCAGACGCGCTCGCCGACCGTCGGCACCGCCTCGGCGACCGACAGCGGCACGACCTCGCTCGTGGGGCTCAGCCCGACGTAGCGGATGGTCTCGGTGACGATCTCGCCGTCCTGCAGGACCACGCGGTTGTCGTCACCGAACACGGGGCGTACCGCCTCGACGGGGTCGACGAGGAGCGTCAGCCGCTCGCCGTCGCGCTCGACCACCAGCGGGATCCGCGTGCCGGTGCTCCCACGCACGGCCGCGGAGAAGTCCGACCACTCGCGCACGGGGCGGCCGTCGAACGAGACGAGCACGTCGCCGACCTCGACGCCGGCATCGTGCGCGGGGCTCGGCGGGTCGTCGGGCCCGCACTCGCGGCCGCCCTCGGCGTCGGCGGGCAGGATGCACTCGCCGACCATCCCGACCGTCGTCGTCGGCTGCGGCTCCCCGTACGCGACGAGCACGCCGCCGAGCAGGAGCGCGCCGACGAGGAGGTTGGCGAGGATGCCGCCGGCCATGACGACGAGCTTCTTCGGCGTGCTCAGCCGGTAGAACGCGCGGTGGTCCTGCCCGGGCGGGATCTCCTCGGCGCTGGCGCGCCGCGCGTCCGCCACCAGGCGGGCCACCGCGCCGTCGGGCTCGCGGCTGTCGTCGACCCCGACGGCGTGCGCGGGCGGGATCATCCCGACCAGGCGCACGTAGCCGCCGAGCGGGATCGCCTTGACGCCGTACTCCGTCTCGCCGCGGCGGAACGAGAACAGCGTCGGGCCGAAGCCGATCATGTACTTGGGCACCGCCACGCCGAACCGCTTGGCGGGCAGCATGTGCCCGAGCTCGTGCACGCCGATGGACACCAGCAGGCCGACGACGAGCACCACGAGCCCGACGGCGTACGCCATGACACCTCCCGACCGCAGGAGGCCGACCGGGTCCGGGCCCCCTCCACGCGGGGTCCATCATCCCCTGCCGGAGCCGGTGCCCGACGCCACGACGCGTCACGAAGGGGCTTGGCGCCGGGGCCCTCGCACCACGAGGATCTAGAGCATGACGACCCCGCCCCTGGACGAGATCTCCCTCGCCATCATCGCGGAGCTCCAGGCGGACGGTCGCCGGCCCTACGCCACGATCGGCAAGGCGGTCGGCCTCTCGGAGACCGCCGTGCGTCAGCGCGTCCAGCGCCTGGTCGAGGCGGGTGTCGTGCAGATCGTCGCCGTGACGGACCCGCACCGGATGGGCCTGACCCGGCACGCGATGATCGGCATCCGCGCGGAGGGCGACCTGCAACGCGTCGCTGACGCGCTGGCCGCGATGGACGAGGTCGTCTACGTCGTCATCACCGCGGGAGCCTTCGACATCCTGGCGGAGGTGCTCTGCTCCGACGACGAGCAGCTGCTCGGGATCCTCAACGACCGGATCCGCACGCTGCCCGGCGTCGTCGGCACCGAGACGTTCGTCTACCTCAAGGTGCGCAAGCAGGTCTCCACCTACCGCCGCACCTGACCGTCGGCCCGGCCCTCGGCCCGGTCGGTCAGGCCCCCGGGGCCCTCGGGCCCGGTCGAGTCAGGTCCGGTCGAGCACCGCCCGCGCAGCGCCCCGCGCCCACGCGTCCGCCGCGAGCACCGCCTCGAGCGACAGGTCCGCGACCAGCACGCCGTCGTGCTCGCCGAGTACGCGCGCGACGGTCTCGACCACGGCCCCGAACGGGATGCGGCCCGCGAGGAACTCCTCGACGCACACCTCGTTCGCGGCGTTGTAGACCGCGGGGTGGGTGGCCGACGCCGCCACCGCCTCGCGCGCGAGCCGCACCGCCGGGAAGGTCTCCTCGTCCAGGGGCTCGAACGTCCAGGACGACGCCGCGGTCCAGTCGCACGCGGGCGCGACCTGGTCCAGCCGCTCCGGCCAGGAGAGCGCGAGCGCGATGGGCAGGCGCATGTCGGGCGGGGACGCCTGCGCGATCGTCGAGCCGTCGACGAACTCGACCATCGAGTGCACGACGGACTGCGGGTGCACCACGACGGCGATGTCCTCCGCGGGCACGTCGAACAGCAGGTGCGCCTCGATGAGCTCGAGCCCCTTGTTCACGAGCGACGCCGAGTTCACGGTCACGACGGGTCCCATCGCCCACGTCGGGTGCGCGAGGGCCTCCTCGGGCGTCGCGCGCTTCACCTCGTCCGCGGTGCGGCCACGGAACGGCCCGCCCGACGCCGTCAGGACCAGCCGGCGCACGTCCGCGCGGCGCCCGGCCCGCAGGCACTGCCAGATCGCCGAGTGCTCGGAGTCGACCGGCACGACCTGGTCCGGGTGGCGCCGCGCACCCGTGACGAGCGGCCCGCCGACGACGAGGGACTCCTTGTTCGCGAGCGCGAGCGTGCTCCCGGCGCCGAGCGCGGCGAGGGTCGGCCCGAGCCCGACGGCGCCCGTGATGCCGTTGAGGACGACGTCGGCGCCCGAGGCGGCCAGGTCGCGCGCGGCGTCGGGCCCGAGCAGCAGGTCCGGCTCGGGCCGGCCAGACGCGGCGGCGGCGAAGGCCTCCCGGAAGGCGGGGGCGGCGTCGGGCCGGGCGAGGGCCACGGCCGCGGCGCCCGTCGCGGCGGCCTGCGCGGCCACGGCCGCGGGGTCCGCTCCCCCGGCCGAGAGGCCCGTGACCCGGAAGCGGTCCGGGTGCCGGCCGAGGACGTCGAGGGCCTGGGTGCCGATCGAGCCGGTCGAGCCGAGCACGACGACGCTGCGCGGGTTCACGCGGGCATTCTCCCGCACCCCGCTCCGGACGCCGGAGGTGCGGACGCGGGCGGCGGCCAGGTGGCATGATCCCGGCCATGGTCAAGCAGTCCATGCTCGCCGCGGGCGAGGAGATCGTGTTCCGCGCGCACTCCCACTGGAAGAACACCTTCTGGCCCGTGGTGCTCACGGTCGCCGTCGGGGTGCTCGTCGCGCTCGCCCTGCTCGAGTGGCTGCCGAGCCCCGAGGAGCAGGCGTGGCAGCGCTGGGCCGTGGTGGTCGTGGCGGTGCTCGTGGTGCTGCCGTTCGGGATCTGGCCGGTGATCGCGTGGCTCGCGTCCACGGACACGCTCACCACCCGTCGGCTCATCAGCCGCAGCGGCGTGTTCACCCGGACCGGGCGGGACATCCCGATCGACCGGGTGCACTCGGTGAGCTACCGGCGCTCGCTGCTGGACCGCATGCTCGGCTCCGGCACCCTCGTGGTGCAGACCGCGGGTGACGACAGCGACGTCGAGCTGCACGACGTCGCGCGCATCCACAAGCGCATGCTGCAGATGCAGGAGCTCATCCTCGACGCGCAGATCCCCGCGGAGGACGACCTCTGACGGTGCTGCGCCGCCCGGCGCTCACTCGACGCCGAGCAGCACCTCCACCGCGCGGTCGAAGAACGCGTCGACCGGGCCCTCGGCGTACCCGCCGTGCCCGCGGGCGCGGCGGAACGTGGCCTGGCGGATCTCCTCGCTCGTGAGCGGGCGGCCCTGGTCGAAGTAGTCCACGAGGCGGCGGCACAGCGCGTCGACGTCCTCGCGGGCGTAGGCGGGCTCGCCCCGGCCGGCGGGGGCGAACCGCTCGCCGTCGGGCCGGCGCAGGCGCTCGTAGAGCGTGCGGGCGCGGGCGGCCACGTGCTCCATCCACGCCTGCTGACCGCGGGCGGCGACGAACTCGGCGCGCTGGCGCGTGGCGAAGGCACGCTCGAGGCGGTCGAGGGCCGCGTCGACACTGGCGGTCGCGTAGCCGCCCCGGACCATGTCGAACGCCGCACGCCGGACGTCGGTGCTGGTCAGCGGCTCGGACCGGTCGCCCTCGTACGCACGGCGGGCGTGCGCGAAGAACGTGTCGACCTGGTCCGGGTCGTAGCCGCTGCGCAGCGGGCCGACGGTCCGGAACATCGTGTGCTTGCTCATCCCTGGGTTCTCTCCTCAGCCGCGAGCTGCCCGCAGGCGCCGTCGATGTCGCTGCCACGCGTGTCGCGGACGGTCGTGGGGATGCCCGCTGAACGCAGCTCGGCGACGAAGCGCGCGGCCACCGCCGGGTCGCTCGCGGTCCACACCGAGCCCGGGGTCGGGTTGAGCGGGATGGGGTTGACGTGCACCCACCCGCGCCCGCGCTCGAGCAGCTTGCGCGCCAGCAGCTGCGCCCGCCACGCGTGGTCGTTCATGTCCCGGATCAGGGCGTACTCGATGCTCACGCGGCGCCCGGTGGTCGTCGCGTAGCGGTGCGCCGCGTCGAGCGCCTCGTCCACGCTCCAGCGCGTGGTGATCGGCACCAGCTCGCGGCGCAGCTCGTCGTCGGGCGCGTGCAGCGACAGCGCGAGGGTGACCGGCAGGCCCTCGCCCGCCAGGCGGTCGATCGCGGGCACCAGACCCACCGTGGAGACGGTGATCCCGCGCGCCGACATGCCCAGCCCGTCGGGCACCGGGGCGACGAGGCGCCGCACGGCGTCGAGCACGGCGCGGTAGTTGGCCAGCGGCTCGCCCATGCCCATGAAGACCACGTTCGACAGGCGCCCCGGACCGCCCGCGACCTCGCCGTCGCGCAGGGCGCGGGCGGCTCGGCGCACCTGGTCGACGATCTCGGCGGTCGACAGGTTGCGGGTGAGGCCGAGCTGCCCGGTCGCGCAGAACGGGCACGCCATGCCGCAACCGGCCTGGCTCGACACGCACAGCGTGGCCCGGTCCGGGTAGCGCATGAGCACCGACTCGATCTTCACGCCGTCGTGCAGCGACCACAGCGTCTTGACGGTGGTCCCGCCGTCGGCGGTGATCGTGCGCACGGGCGTGACGAGCGGCGGCAGCAGCGACGGCACGAGGTCGTCGCGCAGGCGGCGCGGCAGGTCGGTCATCGCCTCCGGGTCGTCGGTCAGGTGCCCGAAGTAGTGCGTGGACACCTGGCGCGCCCGGTAGGGCGGCTCCCCCGCCTCGACCACCGCCGCGGCCCGCTCCTCGGGGGCGAGGTCGGCGAGGTGGCGCGGGGGCTTGCCCCGGCGGGCCCGGCCCTGCGTCGGGACGAGCTCGAGGGGGACCCGCGCGGCGGTGTCGGGGGCGGGCGTCGTCATGCGACCGGAACCAGCACGAGGAGCACGAGGTAGATGAGCGGCGCCGAGAGCAGCATCGCGTCGATCCGGTCGAGGACGCCGCCGTGGCCGGGCAGCAGCGTGCCCATGTCCTTGAGCGAGAGGTCGCGCTTGAGCAGCGACTCGGCGAGATCGCCCAGCGTCGCCGTGAGCACCGCGGCCACGCCCAGCGCGACGCCGACCAGCGGCGTCTGGTCGAAGACCCACACCATGCCGACGACGCCGACCGCAGAGGAGAGCACGACCGACCCGGCCAGGCCCTCCCAGGTCTTCTTCGGGCTCACCGACGGCGCGAGCGGGTGCCGCCCGAAGAGCACGCCGGCGACGTACCCGCCCGTGTCGCTCCCGACGACGAGCAGGATGAACAGCGCCACCCGCTCCCGGCCGTCGGGCTGGGCGAGCATGAGCATGACGAAGCCCGCCAGGAACGGGACGTAGGCGGCCGCGAACGTCGCCGCGGCCGCGTCCCGCAGCGCCTGGGGCCCGCCGCCGTCGAGCACGCGCCAGACGACGGCCCCGCCCGCCGTGAGCAGGAACGCGACGAGCAGCGCCTCCGAGCCCGAGGTGTAGGCCGAGACGAGCACGCCCACCATGCCGACGAGCAGCGGCAGCAGCGGGAGCTGGATCCCGCGGCGCGTGAACGCCTGGGCCAGCTCCCACAGGGCCGCCGCGCACGCGGCCACGACGAAGGCCGCGAACGCCTCCGTGCGCAGCCACAGGGAGGCGCCGACGACCCCGAGCAGACCGAGGCCGACGGCGATGGCGACCGGCAGGTCCCGTCCGGCCCGCGACGTGGTCGCGGGCGAGGCGGTCGGCTCGGTCATCGGGGATACCGTCATCAGACCTCGAGGAGCTCGCTCTCCTTGCCGGCGAGCAGGTTGTCGACCATCTCGACGTGCCGCTTCGTGATCTGCTCGAGCTCCTTCTCGGCCCGGACGACCTCGTCCTCCCCGGCCTCGCCGTCACGCGCGATGCGGTCGAGCTCCTCCTTGGCGTGGCGTCGGATGTTGCGGATCGCGACGCGGGCCTCCTCGGCCTTGTGCCGGGCGAGCTTGACGTAGTCGCGGCGGCGCTCCTCGGTGAGCTGCGGCAGCACGACGCGGATGATCTTGCCGTCGTCCGTGGGGTTGACGCCCAGGTCGGAGTCGCGGATGGCCTTCTCGATGGCCTTCATCGCGCCCTGGTCGAACGGCGAGACGATGATCGTGCGCGCCTCCGGCGTCGAGAACGACGCGAGCTGCTGCAGCGGCGTCGGCGCGCCGTAGTAGTCCACGAGGATCTTGCTGAACATCGCCGGGTTGGCGCGGCCCGTCCGGATGGTCGCGAAGTCCTCCTTGGCGACCTCGATGGCCTTGTCCATCTTCTCCTCGGCGGAGAGGAGGGTGTCGTCGATCACCGGAACTCCTTCGACTCGTCCGTGCGTGCAGCGCTCGCTCACGGTGCCGTGAGCAGCGTCCCGATCTTCTCACCCCGGAGGGCCGCGGTGACGTTCCCCGGCGTCTCCAGGCCGAACACGCGCATCCGCACGCCGTTGTCGCGGCACATGCTCAGCGCCGTCGCGTCCATCACCTCGAGGCCGCTCACGAGGGCCTCGGTGTAGGTGAGGTGCTCGTAGCGGGTGGCGGTCGGGTCCACCCGCGGGTCCGCGGTGTAGACGCCGTCGACGCCGTTCTTGCCCATGAGCACCTCGTCGCAGTGCGTCTCGAGGGCGCGCTGGACGCTCACGGTGTCCGTGCTGAAGTACGGCAGGCCGGCGCCGGCGCCGAAGATGACGACGCGGCCCTTCTCCATGTGCCGGATCGCCTTGAGCGGGATGTACGGCTCGGCGACCTGGCCCATCGCGATCGCGGTCTGCACGCGCGTCTGCACGCCGGCCTGCTCGAGGAAGTCCTGCAGCGCCAGGCAGTTCATGACCGTGCCGAGCATGCCCATGTAGTCGGCGCGGGCCCGGTCGAGACCCGACTTGGTGAGCTCGGCCCCGCGGAAGAAGTTCCCACCGCCGACCACGATGGCCACCTGGACCCCGTCGGCGACCGCGGGGGCGATCTCCTCGGCCACGCGCCGCACGACGTCGGCCGCCAGGCCGACGCCGCCGCCGCCGAAGGTCTCGCCCGACAGCTTGAGCAGGACCCGGCGGGGACGCGGGCTCGTGGGGACGGGGACGGCCGCCTCCTGGCCGGTCTCGTCGGTGGTGGGCACCACGGGTTCCTCCCCCCTCGCCACACGGGCGATCGTCGGGCGCCGCCGGGGCTGCCCGGAGCGGCTCTGTCGGGTGCGACTGCGGCCCGCGGCCCGAGGGCACGCGGGCCGCAGCGTCCCGGTTGTCAGGCTCCCACGCGGAAGCGCGCGAAGGAGGTCACCGTGCCGCCGACCTCGGCGAGCACCTGGGCGACCGACTTCTTCGGGTCCTTGGCGAAGGCCTGGTCGACGAGGACGTTCTCCTTGAAGAAGCCGTTGAGGCGACCCTCGACGATCTTCGGGAGCGCGGCCTCCGGCTTGCCCTCGTTGCGGGCGGTCTCCTCGGCGATGCGGCGCTCGTCGGCGACGGTCTCGGCCGGCACCTCGTCGCGCGAGAGGTACGTCGGCGAGTACGCCGCGATGTGCATCGCGACGTCGCGGGCGACCGGGGCGCCGGCCTCGTCGGTGCCGACGAGGACGCCGACCTGCGGCGGGAGGTCCTTGTTCACCTTGTGCAGGTACACGGTGACCTTCGGCGCGGAGACGCGGGCCACGCGGCGCAGCTGCAGCTTCTCGCCGATGACGGCCGCGACCTCGTCGATCGCCTCCTGCACGGTGCGGCCGCCGGCGTCGGACGCGAGGACCGCGGCGACGTCGTCGGTGCCCGTGGCGACCGCGGCCGCGAGGACGGACTCGGCGAGAGCGATGAACTTCTCGTTCTTGGCGACGAAGTCCGTCTCGGAGTTGAGCTCGATGAGCACGCCGACCTGGCCGTCGGCCGTGTCGGTCACCTGGGCGGCGACGAGGCCGTCGGAGGCCGCGCGGCCCTCGCGCTTCGCGATGCCCTTGAGGCCCTTGACCCGGATGATCTCCGTGGCCTTCGCGATGTCGCCGTCGGCCTCGTCGAGGGCCTTCTTGACGTCGAGCATGCCGGCGCCCGTGGCCTCGCGCAGCGCCTTGATGTCAGCGGCGGTGTAGTTCGCCATCACACGTCCTTGTCGGTGTCGAGTGCCGGCCGGAGCCGGCCGGTCACTTGTCGGCGGCGGGGGCCTCGGGCTCGGCGGCCTCCTCGGCGGCGGGCGCCTCGGCGGGGGCCTCCTCGGCCTTCGGCTCGGCGGCGGCCTCGGCGGGGGCGTCGGCCGGGGCGACCTCGGCAGCCGGAGCGGCGTCGGCAGCGGGCGCGGCCTCGGCGGCCGGAGCCGCGGCGGCGTCGCCCGCGCCGGCGAGAAGCTCGCGCTCCCACTCGGCGAGCGGCTCGGCCTCGGCGGCGGCACCCGCGCCCGACTCGGCGGACGCGCCGGAGTGGCGGGCGATGAGGCCGTCGGCGACGGCGTCGGCGATCACGCGGGTGAGCAGCGCGACGGCGCGGATCGCGTCGTCGTTGCCCGGGATCGCGTAGTCGACGAGGTCGGGGTCGCAGTTCGTGTCGAGGATCGCGACGACGGGGATGCCGAGCTTGCGGGCCTCGTCGACGGCCAGGTGCTCCTTGTTGGTGTCGACGACCCACACCGCGGAGGGGACCCGGGTCATGTCACGGATGCCGCCCAGCGTCTTGGCGAGCTTGTCCCGCTCGCGACGCATGATCAGCAGCTCCTTCTTCGTGTAGCCGCTGCCGGCGACGTCGTCGAAGTCGATCTCCTCGAGCTCCTTGAGCCGCTGGAGTCGCTTGTTGACGGTCTGGAAGTTCGTGAGCATGCCGCCCAGCCAGCGCTGGTTGACGTACGGCATGCCGACGCGCGAGGCCTGCTCGGCGACGGGCTCCTGCGCCTGCTTCTTCGTGCCGACGAAGAGGATCGTGCCGCCCCGGGCGACCGTGTCGCGGACGAAGGCGTACGCGCGGTCGATGTAGGCGACGGTCTGCTGCAGGTCGACGATGTAGATGCCGTTGCGCTCGGTGAAGATGAAGCGCTTCATCTTCGGGTTCCACCGGCGGGTCTGGTGCCCGAAGTGGACGCCGCTCTCGAGCAGCTGCCGCATGGTGACGACGGCCATGATGGGTCCTCCTGGCGCGGCCGGGCCGCGCGCGGTCTGCGGGCCGGGGCCCGCGGTTCGGTTGTCGGTCCGGGCCGGGTGGCTCGGACCCCTGGCGTCCCCCGGCACCGACACCGGACCCTGAGGGCCGGACCGCGTCGGCGCACGTGACCCTGAGGGTCCGAAGGGCGCGCGATGTCACCCGGCGGACCGGGTGCGGGCGCCATGCTACCGGACGCGCCGGGTCCGCCGGTCCCGGTCGCCGTGCGCTCGCGCCCCGGCCGGACGCCGTGGTCCCGGGCCGGACGCCGTGGTCCCGGTCCGGACGCCGTGGTCCCGGGCCGGGCGTCCCGTCCCCAGGGCGGATGGGCCCGGTCGGCCCGTGCCCCGCCGACGGCGCACCCTCGCGACGTGACCACGCGCCTGCTCGCCGCCGTCGGCGTCGCCCTCGCCGCCGCGGGCCTCGCGGTCGAGGCCGGGGCCGCCGTGCCCGACGGCGCGGCGCCGGTCGCCGAGGCGACGGTGCCCGACGGCGCGGTGTCTCCTGCCGGCGTGGCCGACGCCGACGCGCCCGATCCGCCGCCCGACGACGCCGCAGGCTCCCCCGCCCGCGGCATCGCCTACGGGTTGCCCGTCACGGGGCGGGTGCAGCGCCTGTTCGCCGCACCTGCCACGCGGTGGGCCGCCGGCCACCGGGGCGTCGACCTCGAGGCGGCGCCGGGGACGCCGATCCGGGCGCCCGCGGAGGGCGTCGTGGCGTTCAGCGGGCTCGTCGTGGACCGCACGGTCCTCACGCTCCGCCACCCGGACGGGCGGCGGAGCAGCCTCGAGCCGCTCGCCGACGTGCTGCCGGAGGGGACCGCCGTCGCCGCGGGCGACGTCGTCGGGCTCGTCGCCGACGTGCCGAGGCACTGCGCGCCCACGCCGTGCGTCCACTGGGGCGTGCGCGAGGGTCCGGACGCGTACGTCGACCCGCTCGGCCTGGTCGACCCCGGGCCCGTGGTGCTGCTGCCGTGACGGCGGCGGCCGCTAGACGCGATCGCCCTCCTGCAGCGTGGTGCGCAGGCGCAGCATGGCCGCGGTGTGCATCTGGGAGATCCGGGACTCGGTGACGCCGAGCACGCGGCCGATCTCCGCGAGGGTCATGCCCTCGTAGTAGTACAGGACCAGCACGATCTTCTCCCGCTCGCCGAGGCGCTCGATCGCGCGGGCCAGCAGCGCCTTCGTCTCGGCCACCTCGACCGTCGCGGCCGGGTCGGGCGTGCCGTGGTCCTGGAGCGTGTCGAGCAGGCTGAGCGAGTCGCCCCGCTCGCTGCCCGCGCCGAGGAGCTCGTCGAGCGCGGCCACGTTGACCGTGGACAGCTGCGTGAAGATCGCCCGCAGCTCGCCGACGCCCATCTCGAGCCGCTCGGCGACCTCGTGCTCGGTCGGCTGGCGGCGGAGCTCGGCCTCGAGCTCGCCGTACGCGCGGTCGACCGCGCGGGCCTTGGTGCGCACCGACCGCGGGATCCAGTCGATCGCGCGCAGCTCGTCGATGATCGCGCCGCGGATCCGGGCGCTGGCGTAGGTCTCGAACTTCACCGAGCGCTCGGCGTCGTACTTCTCGATCGCGTCGATGAGCCCGAACATCCCGTACGAGACGAGGTCGGCCTGCTCGACCGTGCTCGGCAGACCGGCGCCGACGCGGCCCGCGACCATCGTGACGAGCGGCGCGTAGTGCAGGATCAGCCGCTCACGCGCGGTCCGGTCGCCGGACTCCTTGAAGACCGCCCACAGCGACGCGAGGCTGACCGCGTCCTCTCCCGCTCCCTCGACGTACGGCCGCGGCACGACCGTCGTCGTCGGCTGGCGGACCTCCTGGTCCGCGCGCTGGGTGGTCGGCTCGGTCGTCATCGGTCACGCCCTCGGGTGCGCCTGCTGGTAGGAGCGTCGCAGCCGCTCGGGGGTCACGTGGGTGTACCGCTGGGTCGTGGTGAGCGTGGCGTGCCCGAGGATCTCCTGCACGCTGCGCAGGTCGGAGCCGCCCTGGAGCAGGTGGGTGGCCGCGGAGTGCCGCAGGCCGTGCGGCGCGACGTCCTCGACCCCCGCGGCGGCCGCCGCGCGGTGCACGAGCGAGCGCACCTGCCGCTGGTCCATGCGCCGGCCGCGCGCCCCGAGAAGCAGCGCCGGACCGGACTGCGCGGTCACGAGGCGCCCCCGGGCGTCCTCGAGCCAGGCGTCCAGCGCGCGCGCCGCGGGCAGCCCGAAGGGCACCACCCGCTCCTTGGCGCCCTTCCCGAGCACCCGCAGGAGCCTCCCTCCGCGGTCGACGTCACCGACGTCCGCCGCGACCAGCTCGCCGACGCGCACGCCGGTAGCGTAGAGCAGTTCCAGCGCCGTCCAGTCGCGCACCGCCAGCGCGTCGCCGTCGGCGGCGCGCTCGCGGGCCATCTCCAGGAGCCGGGCGGCGGCCTCGACCGGGAGCACCGGCGGCAGGGTGACGCCCGGCTGGGCCGTCACGAGGCGCGTCGTCGGGTCCTCCGCCACGAGCCCGGCGGCCACGGCCCACCCGAAGAACGAGCGCACCGCGGCGCCCCGGCGGGCCACCGTCGCGCGCGCGAGCCGCGCGCCGACCATCGACGCGAGCCACGAGCGCAGCAGCGGCAGGTCGACGTCGGTCCACTCGACGCCGCGGTCCGCGGCGAAGGCGAAGAGGTGACGGACGTCACCGGTGTAGGCGCGCACCGAGTGCGGGGACATGCCACGGTCGAGGTCGAGGTGCGCTCCGAAGGCGGCCACGACCTCCTCCCCGGTCATGGCCACGGCGCCGGTCACCGCTGGGTGCACCCGTCTACCGTGACGCCTCCCGCACGGAGTCACAAGGCGGCACACACAGACTTCACCCGCTGCGACACAGCGGCCCATCCCCACCGTGACAGACATGTCCGGATTCGTCCCGGATCCGGCGCGCGCGGCGTCGTGGCCCAGGTCAGCGGCCCGCCCGCCGCCACCGGTCCCCCTCGCGCCGCGCGAGCCCGGCCAGCTCGAGCCGGCCGAGCGCCGCGCGGACCTCCCGCAGCGCGAGCCCCGCTGCCCGGGCGAGCGACTCCTCGTCGGCCGCCCGCCGGACCGGGAGCGCGTCGAGCGTCGCGCGGACGGCCGGCGGCAGGTCGTCACCGGGCCGCGGGGGTCCGGCCGGCTCCGGCGCGGGGACCGGGCCGACGAGCTCGAGCACCTCGGCGGCGTCGGTGACGCACACCGCGCACCCGTCGCGGATGAGGCGGTGGCAGCCCGCCGACGCCGCCGAGGTGACCGGTCCGGGCACCGCGCCCACCGGGCGCAGGAGCTCGGCGGCGTGGCGCGCGGTGCTCGCCGCGCCCGACCGCCACGCGGCCTCGACCACGACCGTCGCGCGCGACACCGCGGCGATGAGCCGGTTGCGCTGGAGGAACCGCGCCTTGGCGGGAACGCTCCCCGGCGGGACCTCGGCCACGAGCACGCCCGCCTCGGCGATCCCGGCGAGCAGGTCGGCGTTGCCCGCCGGGTAGAGCCGGTCGACGCCGCCGGCGAGGAACGCGACGGTGGGCTGGTCGCACATGAGCGCCGTGCGGTGGGCCGTGGCGTCGATGCCGTACGCCCCGCCGGAGACCACCGTCCAGCCCGCCTCGCTCACGCCCGCGGCCAGCTCGCCCGTCACGTGCTCGCCGTACGCGGTGCAGGCGCGGGCGCCGACGATCGCGATCGAGCGGGCCAGCAGGGCCGCCGCGTCCCCGCCCCCGCGGACCCACAGGCACATCGGCGCCGCCGGGCCGAGGTCGTCGAGGCCCGCGGGCCACCCCGGCGCCTCGGGCACCAGGAGCCACCCGCCGAGGCGCTCGAGAATCCGCAGCTCGCGCCGCGGGTCGAGCGTGGCCAGCCGCGTCCGCCACCGGGCGGCTGCGGTGCGCAGCCGCGCGTCGGCGTCGGTGAGACCCGGCAGGACACCCGCGGCGGCGGCGTCGGAGCGGAGCCACGCCAGCGCCTCCTCCGGCCCGAGCGCGGCCACGAGGGCCCCCGCCGTCGTGTCCCCCGGCTCCGTGAGCCGGCTCCACGCCGCCCGCGCCAGCAGCAGCGCCTCGGACGGGGCGCTCATCCGCCCGCCCGTCCGCGCGTGCGCAGCACGAGCGCCTCACCGACGTCGACGGCGTCGGGCACGTCGGCCCCCCGCAGGTCGGCGAGCGTCCACGCCAGGCGCAGCACCCGGTCGCGGCCGCGCATGCTGAGCGTGCCCTTGTCGAGCGCACGCTCGAGCTCGCCGTTCACCACCGACCGCGGCGTGTGCCGCCGCAGCCATGACCCAGCCACCTCGGCGTTCGTGCGCCACGGGGTGCCCGCGAGGCGCTCCGCCGCGGCAGCCCGCGCCGCCGCGACGCGCGCGGCGACCGTCGCCGTGGACTCCCCCGGCCGGTCACCCTGCCGGTCGGCCTTCGTCACCGGGAGCACGTCGAGCTGCACGTCCACCCGGTCCAGCAGCGGGCCGGACAGCCGGGAGAAGTACCGGCGCTTGTCGAGGGACGAGCAGGTGCAGCGGTCGCCCTTCGACACCGACCGCCCGCACCGGCAGGGGTTCGCGGCGAGCACGAGCTGGAAGCGCGCGGGGAAGCGCGCCGAGCCCGCCGACCGGTGGATGACCACCTCGCCGTGCTCGAGGGGCTGGCGCAGCGTCTGCAGCACGGCGGGGCTGAACTCGGGCGCCTCGTCGAGGAAGAGCACGCCGCGGTGCGCGCGCGACGCGGCGCCGGGCCGGGGCAACCCGCTCCCGCCCCCGATGACCGCCGCCGTGGTCGCCGTGTGGTGCGGGTCCTCGAACGGCGGCCGCCGCAGCAGGCCCGCCGCGGGGTCGAAGGTGCCCGCCACCGAGTGCACGGCCGTCACCTCGACCGCGGCGGGCTCGTCGAGATCGGGCAGCACTCCCGGCAGTCGGGAGGCGAGCATCGTCTTGCCGGCGCCCGGCGGGCCGACCATGAGCAGGTGGTGCCCGCCTGCGGCGGCGACCTCGAGGGCCCGGCGCGCGGCGCTCTGCCCGACGACGTCGGCCAGGTCGGGCGCCACGCCCGCCGGGGCGCTGCGGCGCTCCCCCGCGACGGGCTCGACGTCGGGCACCTCGACGTCGGCGCCGTACCAGGAGGCGACCTCCGCCAGGTGCGCCGCCGCGTGCACCTGCGCGCCGGGCACGAGCCGCGCCTCCTCGGCGTTCGCCACCGGGACGACGACGCGCGTCCAGCCCGCCGCGACCGCCGAGGCCACGGCGGGCAGGACGCCCCGCACGGGCCGGAGGCGCCCGTCCAGGCCGAGCTCGCCCAGGTGCACCACGTGCGCCGGACCCTCCGGGCGGCACACGCCCGCGGCGACGAGCGTCGCGACGGCGATCCCGAGGTCGAACCCGGAGCCCGCCTTCGGCAGCGACGCCGGCGAGAGGTTGACGGTGATCCGCCGCTGCGGCCACGCCAGCCCCGACGACACCGTGGCCGCGCGCACCCGGTCGCGCGCCTCGGCGAGCGAGGCGTCGGGAAGCCCGACGAGCGTGAACCCCGGCACGGACGCGGCGAGGTGGGCCTCGACCTCGACCAGGTGCCCGACCAGGCCCACGAGCGAGACCGCGACGGTGCGACCCAGGCCCATCACTGCACCCCCACGAGGTGCTCGACGCGCGCCGCGCCCCGGCCGCCCGCCCGCACGGCGAGGACGTCGATGCGCACGCCGCGGACCCGCACGTCGTGCGCGGCGAGCCACTGCCCGGCGAGGCGCCGCAGCCGCGCGAGCTTCGCGGGCGTCACCGCCTCGGCCGGGTGCCCGAACCCGTCCCCCGTGCGCGTCTTGACCTCGACGACGACGAGGTCCTCGCCGTCACGCGCGACGATGTCGAGCTCGCCGGACGGCCCGCGCCAGTTCCGGTCGAGCAGCACCCAGCCGCGCTCCTCCAGGTACGCGGCGGCGACCCGCTCCCCGTACCGCCCGACGGCGTCCTTCGCCCGCACCGGCACCACCTCCGCGGTGCACCCTGGCGGGTGCCGGCGTCGGCTCGCCCACGAGGGCCGGGGCACCGGTGGACGGCGCGGACGCGTCGGGGCCGGTGGACGACAGGGCCCGCCTCAGGGCCCGCCTCAGCACCGCCTCGGGGCCCGCGCCACGGCCGGCCGGCGTCAGTGCCGGAAGCCGCCGCTGTCGGGCAGGTCGAGGTCGGCCTTGGCGAGCTCCTCGATGTTGACGTCCTTGAAGGTCACGACGCGCACCGACTTCACGAACCGCGCCGACCGGTAGACGTCCCACACCCACGCGTCGCCGAGCTGCAGCTCGAAGTAGACCTCGCCGGCCGCGCTGCGCACCTGGAGGTCCACCTGGTTGGCCAGGTAGAAGCGCCGCTCCGTCTCGACCACGTAGGCGAACAGGTTCACCACGTCGCGGTACTCGCGGTACAGCGCGAGCTCCATCTCGGTCTCGTAGTTCTCCAGGTCCTCGGCGCTCACGAGTCCATCATCGCCCATCGTCCGGGCTCGGCAGCCGCGTCCTCGGTCCCGGCCGTGGGACCGGTCGCCGGCGCGCCCTGCTCGGCCGGCGTGTCCGGCACCGCGGCGCCCTGCTCGGACAGCGTGTCGGGCACGGCGGCGTCCTGCTCGGCCAGCGGGTCGGGCACGGGCTCGCCGGCCAGGGGCAGCCGCCAGCTGCGGCGGTGCAGCGGCGTCGGGCCCAGCGAGCGCAGCGCCTCGAGGTGCTCCGGCGCGCCGTACCCCTTGTTCTCCGCCCAGCCGTACTCGGGGTGGGCGGCGGCAAGGTCCACCATGAGCGCGTCGCGCGCGCACTTGGCGAGCACGCTCGCCGCCGCCACCGACGCGCACGTGCGGTCGGCCTTGACCCGCGTGCGCACCGCGAGGCCGTCGAGCTCGGGGTGCCCGGCGAGCTCCGCCAGCGGCGCGTCCGCCTCGGGGCCGGCGAGCTCGAAGAGCCCGGGCTGGCGCGGGGCGCTCAGCCAGTCGTGCGAACCGTCCAGCAGGACGACGTCGGGCACGACCCCGAGCTGCGCGAGCGCGCGGCGCCCGGCCAGGCGCAGCGCCGCGACGATCCCGATCGCGTCGATCTCGTCCGGGCCCGCGTGCCCGACGGCCCGCGCGGTCCCCCACCGGGAGAGGGCGGGCACGAGCCGCTGCCGCGCGGCGGGGCTGAGCAGCTTCGAGTCGGCGACGCCCTTGGGGCACGCGCGCGTGCGCAGGTCCACGGCCACGGCACCCACCGTGACCGGGCCGGCGAGCGCGCCGCGGCCCACCTCGTCCATGCCGACGACGACGCGGGCCCCCGCGCGCAGCAGCGCGCGCTCGTGGCGCAGATCGGGTCGCGGGGGCGTCATGGCACCGCCGCGAAGGTCTCCCCGGGGTTGCGCAGCACGCCCGCGCGGTCGAACGGCCACAGCGTGAGGAACGCGACGCCGACGACGCCGTCCAGCGGGATCGTGCCGCCACCCGGGTCGCCCTGCTTGTAGCGGGAGTCGCGGGAGTTCTGGCGGTTGTCGCCCATGACCCACAGCCGGCCCTCGGGCACGACCACCGAGAACTCGACCTCGCTGGGCCGGGCGCCGGGCGCCAGGTACGGCTCGTCGATCGGCACGCCGTTGACGCTCACCCGGCCCTGGGCGTCGCAGCACTCGACGGTGTCGCCCGGCACGCCGATGACGCGCTTGATGAGGTGGTCGCCGTCGTCCTGGGGCAGCAGGCCGACGAAGGTGAGCACGCGGCGCACCGCCCCCCCGAGACCGCCCGGGGCGGGCGTCGGATCGGGGTCGAGCCAGCCACCCGGGTCCGTGAACACGACGACGTCGCCCCGGTGGACCTCCAGCGGCCCGGGCGCGAGCTTCGAGACGAGCACGCGGTCGCCGACGAGGAGCGTCTCCTCCATCGACCCGGTGGGGATGAAGAACGACTGGACGAGGAACGTCTTGATCAGCATGGACAGCACGAGCGCGCTGACCAGGATGATCGCGGTCTCCCGGACCCAGGACGCGACGCGGCCGCGCGGGCGGGCCGGCCCGGCCCCGTGCAGGTCGCCCGCGACCGGTTCCCGGTCGGCGAGCTCCTCGTCCGTCGCCACGCGCGTCACGCCCCCCACTGTGTCACGGCCGGTGCCCCGGCCGCCCGAGGCGTCCCGGGCGGCGGGGCGGCTGGGTGCGCCACGGACGCACCCGACGTCCGGTCAGCGGGCGGACTGCTCGCGCTTCTCCTTGATCTTGGCCTTCTTGCCGCGGAGCGAGCGCAGGTAGTACAGCTTCGCGCGGCGGACGTCACCACGGGTGACGACCTCGATCGACTCGATCGACGGGGAGTGCACGGGGAAGGTGCGCTCGACGCCGACGCCGAAGCTGATCTTGCGGACCGTGAAGGTCTCGCGGACACCGCCGCCCGAGCGCGCGATCACGACGCCCTGGAACGCCTGGATGCGGGACCGGTTGCCCTCGACGACCTTGACGTTCACCTTGACGGTGTCGCCGGGCCGGAAGTCGGGGACGTCCTCGCGCAGCGAGGCCGCATCGATGGAGTCGAGGATGTTCATGTCGTCGCTTCCTCGCCCTGCCACAGGTCAGGCGCGTCGTCGGGCGGCCGCTGCGAGGCGGCTGCCGGTGAGTGTCAGGTCAGCTGTGCGTTCCGGGCCGGGACCGACTCCCCTGTGGCAGAGGCGCGGCCGACGCACACGGCGGATCAGTCTGCCACATCGCCCGCGTCGGGCTGAACTCGGGCCCGGCGCAGGCGGCCGTCCGCCACCTCCCAGCCCAGGCCGCGGAGCACCTCCCGGTCGCGCCGGTCGAGCGTCGCGGCGTCGAGCCCCTCGAGCAGGTCGGGGCGCCGCGCGGCGGTGCGCTCGAGCGCGCGGTCGCGCCGCCAGCGGGCGACGTTGGCGTGGTGGCCGGACAGGAGGACCTCGGGGGCGTCCAGGCCCCGCCACGACGGCGGCCGCGTGTACACGGGGTACTCGAGGAGCCCCGCCTCGCCGTGGGACTCCTCCGCGAGCGACTCCGGGTTGCCGATCACCCCGGGCAGCAGGCGGGCCACGGCCTCGACGACGACGAGCGCCGCCACCTCCCCGCCGTTGAGCACGTAGTCCCCGATGGACAGCTCGGTCACGCGCACGCCGCGCGCGCGGTAGTGCTCGGCGACGCGGGCGTCGATGCCCTCGTAGCGCCCGCAGGCGAGCACGAGGTGGTCGACGCCGGCCAGGCGCTCGGCGGTGCGCTGCGTGAACACCTCGCCCGACGGCGTCGGGACCAGCAGCTCCACCGACGCCGGGTCCTCCCCCGCGTCGCCGAGCAGCTCGTCGAGCGCGAGGCCCCACACGTCCGGGCGCATGACCATGCCCGCGCCCCCGCCGAGCGGGGTGTCGTCGACGGTGCGGTGCCGGTCGCTCGTCCAGTCGCGCAGGTCGTGCACCCGCACGTCGAGGATCCCGGCCGCGCGCGCCTTGCCGACCAGGGACAGGTCCAGCGGCGCGAGGTACTCCGGGAAGATCGTGACGACGTCGACACGCACCGCTCAGGCCTCGCCCTCGTCGCCCCCGTCGGGCCCGTCGCCCGCGCCGGGCTCGACGACCACGGCGGCCTCGGCGTCGGCCGCGAGCAGGCCGGCCGGCGGGTCGAGGACCACCCGGCCCCCGGGCACGTCGACCACCGGGACGATCTCGCGCACGAACGGCACGAGCGTGCGCGCCCCGCCGGTCTCGCGGACCACGAGCACGTCCTGGGCGGGAAGGTGCTCGAGCGCGACGACCTCGCCCACCTCCGACCCGTCGGTCCGCTCCACGCGCAGGCCCACGAGCTCGTGCGGGTACCAGGCGTCCTCCTCGTCGGACCCGGCCACCTCGACCACGAGCGCCACGCCGCGCAGGCGCTCGGCCGCGGTCCGGTCGCCGACCTCGGCGAAGGTCGCGTACCAGCGGCCCGCCTGGGTGCGCGTGCGCACCACGGTGAGCGGACCGGCGTCGGGCGGCTGGGTCGCGAGCACCGCGCCGACTGCGAGCCGCTCCTCGGGCGCCTCGGTGCGCACGTCGAGGGCGACCTCGCCCCGCAGTCCGTGCGCGCGACCGACGGTCGCGACGACGAGCTCCATGCGTGTCTCCTCGGGGACTCGGTCGGGCGTGGGCGACGCGGGCGGCCCGGGCGGGGCCGGGGACGACGGCGGCCCGGCCCCAGGGTAGGGGGCCGGGCCGTGGTCGTGGGTCGGACGGCGTCAGCGCTGGTCGGCGTCGAGCACGTCCACGCGGACCGGCGTCGGCGACAGGGCCGCGACGACGGTGCGCAGCGCCCGGGCGGTGCGCCCGCCCCGGCCGATGACGCGGCCGAGGTCGTCCGGGTGCACCCGGACCTGCAGCAGCTGCCCGCGGCGCAGGTTGCGCGCGCTCACCCGCACGTCGTCCGGGTGGTCGACGATGCCGCGGACGAGGTGGTCGAGCGCGTCGACCAGCATCAGGCCTGCTCCTCCGTGGCCTCGGCGGCCTCGGTCTCGGTGGCCTCGGGCTCGGCGGCGGGCTCCTCGGCGGGCGCCTCCTCGGCCTTGGCGCGGGCGGCGGCCGCCTTCGCCTTGGCCTTCTCGGCGGCGTCGGCCGCGGCCTTCAGCGCGGCGGCCGTGTCGTCCTTGGCCTCCTTGGTGCGCAGCGTGCCCTCGGTGCCGGGCAGGCCCTTGAACTTCTGCCAGTCGCCGGTGATCTTCAGCAGGTTGAGGACCGGCTCCGACGGCTGCGCGCCGACGCCGAGCCAGTACTGCGCCCGCTCGGAGTCGATCTCGATGAGCGAGGGCTCCTCGGTCGGGTGGTACTTGCCGATCTCCTCGATCACACGACCGTCGCGCTTGGTGCGCGAGTCGGCGACGACGACGCGGTAGTACGGCGCCCGGATCTTGCCGAGGCGCTTCAGGCGGATCTTGACGGCCACAGTGGTGGTCTCTCCTGGTTCAGGCGGGGGTGGTCCGCCGCGCGCGGCCCCGTGGGGAATGGGGACGCGGGAGGACCGAGGACGCGGCGCGCGCCGGGTAGAGGGACCGACGACGCCGGGTACAGCCCGCCATTGTGCCAGACGCGGCGGGGCCCGCGCGCAGCCGGCCCCGCCGGGACCGCGGCCCGGTCCCCCTCCCCGCCGGCCGTGGTGCCCCGCGGGGCGCGACACCATGTCCGGACCGGCCGGTGCGCGCGCGGGCGGGTGAGAGGGTGGGTGCGTCACGACCCCGAGACCCGAGGAGCCCCGCATGGCCGAGCAGCCGCGTCAGGTGCCCGTCCGGTTCCAGGTCGAGGTGCCGCCGGACACCGAGGCCGGTGTCCCGGCCGAGTTCGCGAACATCTGGCACACCCGGACCTCGTTCGTGCTCGACTTCGCGGTGCCCAAGGCCCCGCCCAAGGTGGTCGACGACGAGGCCGGCCGGCACGCGGTCGTCACCGCGAAGGTCGTGGCCCGGGTGCGCATCCCGCCGCAGCAGGCGTTCGAGATCGCCCGCGCGCTCACCCAGCAGCTGGACATGTGGGAGAAGGAGACGGGCGCGGCGCGGCCCGCGCCGCCCGACGCCGGCTGACCGCGCCGGGCGCCGGCGGACCGCGCCGGGCGCCGGCCGACCGGAGCAGGGGCCGACCGGCGGGCGCCGTCGGAGGCGCCGTCGGGCGTGCCGTCAGAAGACGAGGCCGGGCACGAGGAACGCCGCGGGCGCCGCCGCGAGCAGCACGGCGATCCAGCACAGCGCGACGCCGCCGCGCCGCTCGCGCGCGAGCGTGCCGACGAGCCACACGAAGACCGCGCCGATGGCGGCGGCGCCGGGGACGAGCAGCGCGGTCATCGCGTCGGGGCAGTCGAGGTAGGCGCCGTCGGGCGGGCAGCCGGGCACCTCGGCGGGCAGGTTCTGCGAGATGAGCACGTCCATGACGGCGGCGGCCAGCACGAGGACCGCCGTCACGGCCATCTGCCAGACGGGGCGGCGGGGGCGCGGGGCGGGTGCGACGTCGTCGACGACCGCCGGGGGCGCCGCGGGGGAAGCGGCGGGGGTCATGCGCGAAGCGTGTCAGGTGCGGACGTCCCCGACGTGTCCGTCACGCCTCCCGAGGGCGATTTCGCCCGGGTGATTCCGTCACCACCAGCGCAGCGGCAGCCAGGGCAGGGTCCACAGCGCGGCGGCCGCGAGCGCGGGCAGCGCGGCCAGCGCCACCGCGACCCAGCACCACGCCGTGCCCCGCCCGCGGTCCCGGCGCACGTCGCCGACGAGCCAGCACACGACGGCCACGAGCACCACCCCCGCGGCGACGGCGGAGACGCCCAGGCCCGGGCCGCAGAGCCGGTCGTCGCACGTCGAGGTGTGCACGGGCGCGAGAAGCGCGACGGCGAGGTCGGCGGCGACGAGCACGAGGAGCAGCAGGGCCGAGACGGCCGCGGCGACCCGGTGCCGGGGCTCGCGGCGCCCACGCCCGCGCGGTCGCCCCTCGGCCGGCCGGTCGGCGCCCGGCGCGTCGGTGGCGGGTGCGCCCGTCCCCGGCCCGTCGGCGTCCGGCGCGCCGGTCCCCGGGCGGTCCTCGCCCGCGGCGCGCCCCTCGAGCACGGCGGCCCAGGGCAGGGTCGGGCCGGCGTCGTCCTGGCCGGGGGCGGCCGGGGCGGGCGGGTGTGTCATGAGGTCAGCGTCGCAGGAAGCGCTCCATGCCCGGCGGAAGCTGGGCGGCGGGTCCCGGCTCCTCCGAAGCGGGCGTGCCGCCGAGCCCGAAGGCCGAGCCCGGCGCGGACGCGGCCCGCTCGGCCGCCTCGCGCTCCTGCTGCGCACGCTTGGCCGGGTTACCGCTGCGCGCCTTCGTCTTGCCCTTGCCCTTGCCGCCCGACGGCGCCATCCGCCCGCGGGACTTCTTCCCGACGCCGAACCCCGGCATGCCCGGCATGCCCGGCATCCCGCCGCGCGCGACCTGCTTCATCATCGTCTGCGCCTGCGCGAAGCGCTCCAGGAGCTGATTGACGTCGGTGACGGTGGTGCCGGAGCCGCGGGCGATGCGGGCGCGCCGCGAGCCGTTGATGATCTTCGGGTTGGCGCGCTCGGCCGGGGTCATCGAGCGGACGATTGCCTCGATCCGGTCGACCTCGCGCTCGTCGAAGCTCTCGATGGCGTCGCGCATCTGCGCCATGCCCGGGAGCATCCCGAGCATCTTCTTCATCGAGCCCATCTGGCGCAGGCCCTGCACCTGGACGAGGAAGTCGTCGAGCGTGAAGTCCTCGCCGCCGGCGAGCTTGGCGGCCATCTTCTGCGCCTGCTCGGCGTCGAGGGCGCGCTCCGCCTGCTCGATGAGCGACAGGACGTCGCCCATGTCGAGGATGCGCGAGGCCATCCGGTCCGGGTGGAAGACCTCGAAGTCCGTGAGCTTCTCGCCCGTGGAGGCGAACATCACGGGCGCGCCGGTCACCGACGCGATCGACAGGGCCGCGCCGCCGCGGGTGTCGCCGTCGAGCTTGGCGAGCACGACGCCCGTGAACCCGACCCCCTCGGCGAAGGCCTGCGCGGTGGTCACCGCGTCCTGGCCGATCATCGCGTCGACGACGAAGAGGATCTCGTCCGGGTCGACCGCGTCCCGGATGTCCGCGGCCTGCTGCATCATCTCGGCGTCCACGCCGAGGCGGCCCGCGGTGTCGACGATGACGACGTCGTAGAGCTTCTCGCGCGCCAGCTCCACGCCCGCGCGCGCCACGGCGACCGGGTCGCCCGGCTCGCCGACGAGGCCCGTGCCGGTGTCCTGCACGCCGGGGTGCGGCGCGAACACGGGCACCCCGGCCCGCTCGCCGACCACCTGGAGCTGGGTCACCGCGTTGGGCCGCTGCAGGTCCGCCGCCACGAGCACCGGCGTGTGCCCCTGCTCGCGCAGGTGCAGGCCGAGCTTGCCGGCGAGCGTCGTCTTGCCCGCGCCCTGGAGGCCCGCGAGGAGGATGACGGTCGGCGGGCGCTTGGCGAAGCGGAGCGGCCGCTGCTCGCCGCCGAGGATCGCGACGAGCTCCTCGTGCACGATCTTGACGACCTGCTGCGCAGGGTTGAGCGCGGCAGACACCTCCGCCGACAGGGCGCGCTCGCGGACCGTGCCGGTGAAGGCGCGGACCACGGGCACCGCGACGTCGGCGTCGAGCAGCGCCCGCCGGATCTCGCGGATCGTCGCGTCGATGTCCGCCTCGGACAGCCGGCCGCGCGTGCGCAGGTTCCGGAACGTCGAGGTGAGGCGGTCGGACAGGGTGGCGAACACTCGGAGGACTCCAGGGCGTGCGTTGACGGACGCGGGACGGCCGGCGAGCGGACGAAGGCGTGGAGGCCGGTCGACGACGCTTCAGGGTACCGTCGCGCCCCGCCCCGGGCCGGGTCGCGGGGGCCTCAGCCGTCCGCGTCGCCGCCCGGTCGGCTCTCGGGCACGCGCAGGGCGGGCGGCGCCGGGCGCCCGGTGAGGTGCGTGTACGTGGCCGCGGTGAGCGTGTCGACGAGCCGCGCCCGCCACGGCGTCCACGTCGTGGGCCCGGCGGCGACGGCGTCGGCCTCCGTGAGCGCGCGGAGCGTGCGCAGCAGGTCGACGCGGTGGTCCACGGCCTCGGCGAGCTCGGCCGCGGTCGCGGGGTCCTCGACGTCCCGGCTGGTCGCGAGGATCGCCAGGGTGAGGTGGTGACGCACGAGGCGCTCGACGTCGTCGCGCACCTCGGGCGCGGCGCCCGTGCGGGCGAGGATGCCCGGCACGAGCGCGGCCCCGGTGACCGAGTGGTCGACGGCGCCCGGCCGCTTGCCGATGTCGTGCAGCAGCGCGGCGAGCAGCAGCACCTCGCCCCGGGCCCCACGGCCCGGGCCGGCCCGCCGCGAGGCCTGCGCGACGGTCTCCACGAGGTGCCGGTCGACCGTGTGCCGGTGGATCGGCGAGCGCTGCGGGCGGTTGCGCACCGCGGCCCACTCGGGGATCCAGCGGCTGACCACGCCCGCGAGGTCGAGGGTCTCCCACACGGGGACCTGCGCCGGGCCGCTGCCGAGCAGCACGAGCAGGTGCTCGCGGGCCGCGGCCGGCCACGGCTCGGGCAGCGCCGGGGTGCGCGCGAGGCTCGCGACCGTCACCGGGGACAGCGGCAGCCCGGCGCGCGCGGAGGTCGCGGCGGCGCGCAGCGGCAGGAGCGGGTCGTCCTCGGGGCGCACGCCCGCGGCGAGGACGAGCTCGCCGTCGTGCTCGACGAGCCCCTCCCCCACGGCGCGCAGCCGCGGGGCGAGCGGGCGGCCGCGACGCACCACGGGTCGGCGCAGCGAGGGCCGCACGAGCGCCTGGCGCGCGTGACGGACGGTGGTGTCCAGGCCGTGGGCGACGGTGCGGGCCGCCTCCGCGATGCCCGCGAGGAGGTCGTCGGGGTCCTCGGCGCCGACGAGCGCGGCGACCTCGGCCTGGTCCGCGCGGAGCAGGCGGTTGGTACGGCGCCGCGTGACGACCTGCACGGCGTCGCGCACGTCGAGCAGGTGCTGGTAGGCCAGGTCGAGCGCGCCGTGCGGCCGGTCGGTGAGCCAGGTCGCGGCGAGCGCGAAGACGACGACGGCGTCACGGATCCCGCCGCGCGCGTCCTTGAGGTCGGGCTCGACGAGGTAGGCGAGCTCGCCCGCGCGCTCGGCGCGCGTGCGCGCCGAGGTGAGCAGCTCCGGCAGCCGCCGCCGCGCGGCGGAGCGCCAGTCCGTGAGCAGCGCGGTGCGCGCGCGGTGGACGACGGTGCGGTCCCCCGCGACGTGGCGCAGGTCGAGCAGCCCGACGGCGGCGGGCAGGTCGGACGAGGCCACCTGCCGGCACTGGGCGAGCGAGCGGACGGAGTGGTCGAGGTCGAGCCCGGCGTCCCAGATCGGGTACCAGAGCCGCTCGGCGACCCGCGCGACCGTCGCCGCGTCGTGCGTGCGCCCGTCGTGGACGAGCAGGAGGTCGAGGTCCGACGTGGGGCCGGCGTCGCCGCGGCCCAGCGAGCCGACCGCGCCGAGCGCGATCCCCTCGGTGGTGTCGAGGTCGGCGACGACGGAGTCGAAGAGGTCGGCCAGCCGGGAGGTGACGAGCTGCGTGATCGCCGCGCGGCGCAGCGACCCGTCGGCGCCCGCCCCGGTCATCCGGGCCGCGAGGTCGAGCCGGTCGACCGCGAGGTCCCGCACCCCACGACGGGGGTGCGGGACCTCGGGCCCCGCCGCCGGGCCGGCACCGACCGCCGCGTCGTGCGGTCGGTGCGTCCCGGCGGCGGTCACAGCGCGTCGGGGCCGTGCTCGCCGGTGCGGACCCGGGCGACGTCCTCGACGGGGACGACCCAGACCTTGCCGTCACCGATCTTGCCGGTCTGCGCGGCCTTGACGATCGTCTCGGTGACGTTGAGGGCGTCGACGTCCGCGACCAGCACCTCCACGCGCACCTTGGGGATCAGGTCGACCTGGTACTCGGCGCCCCGGTAGACCTCGGTGTGCCCGCGCTGCCGGCCGTAGCCGCTCGCCTCGCTCACCGTCATGCCGCGCACACCGGCGGACTCCAGGGCCGCCTTCACGTCGTCCAGCCGGTGGGGCTGGATGACCGCCGTCACGAGCTTCATGCGTTCACCTCCGTGGTGGCGCGACCGGCGGCCGCGCTGGGGATCGTGTCGCCGGCGCGGGCCCGGGTGCCGGGGAGCGCCTCGTAGGCCGTCTCGCCGTGGACCGCGACGTCGATGCCCGCGACCTCGACGTCCTCGCTGACCCGCCAGCCGAGCGTGGCCTTGAGGACCAGGCCGACGACCAGGGTGACGACGGCCGAGAAGATGATGGCCGCCACGGCGATCGCGATCTGGACCACCAGCTGCTCGACGCCGCCGCCGTAGAAGAGGCCGGTCTCGGTGCCGAAGAAGCCGATGAGCACGGTGCCGACGAGGCCGCCGACGAAGTGGACGCCGACGACGTCGAGCGAGTCGTCGTAGCCGAACCTGTACTTCAGGCCGACGGCCAGGGCGCACAGGGCACCCGCGATCGCGCCGAGGAAGATCGAGCCGCCGGGGCTGACCGAGCCGGCCGCGGGGGTGATCGCGACGAGGCCCGCCACGATGCCGGAGGCGGCACCGAGGGACGTGGCGTGACCGTCGCGGATCTTCTCGACGACGAGCCAGGCGAGCATGGCGGCGGCGGTCGCCGTCGTCGTGTTCACCCAGGCCAGGCCGGCCGCGCCGTCGGCGGTGAACGCCGAGCCGGCGTTGAAGCCGAACCAGCCGAACCACAGGAGCGCCGCACCGAGCATCACGAGGGTGAGGTTGTGCGGACGCATCGGCTCCTTGCCGAAGCCCTTGCGCTTGCCGATGATCAGCGCCAGCACGAGGGCGGCGATACCGGCGTTGATGTGGACGACGGTGCCACCGGCGAAGTCGATCGGGGCGACCGTGGCCGCGCCGTCGGTCGTGCCGAAGATCATCGCGGCCAGGCCGTCCTCGCTGTCGCTGAGGAAGCCGCCACCCCACACCATGTGCGCGATCGGGAAGTACGACAGCGTCGCCCACAGGCCCGCGAAGACGAGCCAGGTCCCGAACTTGACCCGGTCCGCCAGCGCGCCGCTGACGAGCGCGACGGTGATGATCGCGAACGTGGACTGGAACGCGACGCCGACGATCCCGGGGACGCCCATCCCGTCGATCAGGAAGTCGCCCGCCTCGTCGTAGATCGCGCCGTCGAGCGCGAACTGGTCGAACGGGTTACCGAAGAGCCCGCCCACCGACTCGCCGTAGGACATCGACCAGCCCCACAGCACGTAGATGACCCCGACCACGCCCAGCGTGCCGAAGCTCATCATCATCATGTTCAGCACGGACTTGGCGCGGGACATCCCGCCGTAGAACAGGGCCAGTCCGGGCGTCATCAGCAGCACCAGGGATGCCGAGGTGAGCATCCATGCTGTCGCTCCGAAGTTGAGGTCCATCCGGTGACTTCCTCCCTCGCCAGCCGGGCGGCTGGTCCGTCGCCCACTGTCGGGGAGCGCCGTTTCGGCCGGACGTGCCCTGCGTTACGGGAGGATCACGCGAGGGCTCCGCGCGTTAACTCTGCGTTTCCGGCCCCCGCCGGAGGCCTACCCGGGACCGCGCGGGGCGGGCGGGTCAGCCCGCGAGGAGGCCGTCGACGAACGCCTCGGGGTCGAACGGCGCGAGGTCGTCCGGGCCCTCGCCGAGGCCGACGAGCTTGACCGGCACGCCGAGCTCGCGCTGGACGGCGACGACGATGCCGCCCTTGGCGGTGCCGTCGAGCTTGGTCAGGACGATGCCCGTGACGCCGGCGACCTCGGTGAACACCTGCGCCTGGCGCAGCCCGTTCTGGCCCGTGGTGGCGTCGAGCACGAGGAGCACCTCGGCGAGCGGGCCGGGCCGGGAGAGCACGCGTGCGATCTTGCCGAGCTCGTCCATGAGGCCGGCCTTGTTCTGCAGGCGGCCCGCGGTGTCGACGAGGACGACGTCCGCGCCGGTCTCCTGGGCCTGCGACAGCGCGTCGAACGCCACGCTCGCGGGGTCGGCGCCCTCGCGGTCGGAGCGCACGACGGGCACGCCCACGCGCGCGCCCCAGGTCTGCAGCTGGTCGGCGGCGGCCGCGCGGAACGTGTCGGCGGCGCCGAGGACGACCGAGCGCCCCTCGGCGACGAGGACGCGGGCGAGCTTGCCGACGGTGGTGGTCTTGCCCGTGCCGTTGACGCCGACGACGAGCACGACGGCCGGGCGCCCGTCGGTGGGCGCCACGGCGAGGGAGCGGTCCATGTCGGGTCCGACGAGCGCGAGCAGCTGCTCGCGCAGGAGGGCGCGCACGGCGGCGACGTCGCGCACGCCGAGCACGCGCACGCGCTCGCGCAGCGCGTCGACGAGCTCGGTGGTGGGGCCGGCGCCGACGTCGGCCAGCAGGAGCACCTCTTCGATCTCCTCCCAGTCCTCCTCGGCCAGGTGGTCGCGGGACAGGACGGTGAGGAGCCGCGCGCCGAGCGGCGAGCCCGAGCGCGCCAGGCGCTCACGGAGCCGGACGAGCCGGCCCGCGACGGGCTCGGGGCGTTCGAGGGCCGGGGCCTCCGTTGCGGTGGCGGCGGCCTCGGGCGCCGGCCCGGCCTCGGGGACCTCCGGGGCCTCGGCGGCGGGCGCCTCGGGCGTCGCCGCGCGCCCCGGCTCGGCTCCGCGGCGTCCGCGGCGGCGCAGCGGGACGGCGATCCCGACGCCGAGCACGGCGAGGACGGGCAGGAGCCAGGGCAGGATGTCGGCGAGCTCGTTCACGGCGTCAGTCTCTCAGGCCGGTCCGGTGGTCGGCCGCCGACGACGCCGGTCCCCCGCCCCTTCCCGCCCCCGGTGCCGTGCCGGGTGCGGCACCGGTCCGGGGTGCCGCGGCCGGTGCGGGCCCGGCCGTGGGCCGGGCCCGACGGGCTCAGCGCTGGCCTGCGCGCCGCAGCAGCCTGGTCGCGCCCACGAGCGGGGCGGCGAGCTCGACCGGGTCGACGTACGCCGACCGCGGGGCCTCCCCGATCCGGAACAGGTCCTCCACGCCGCCCTCGGCGTCGGCGGACTCGACGAGCTCCTGACGGGCCGAGGCGACGAGCCCGGGCTCCTCGCCGCGGTCCCGGCGCGCCGCTCCGGCGCGCAGGTCGCGCAGGAACTGCCCGACGCCGTGGCGCTGCACGCCGGAGGTGGTCCCGGCCACCAGCATCACGACCACGGCCGTCACGAGCGCGAGCAGGGTCCAGGTGATGATGGGTGCCATGCCCCCAGTTTCACCCGTTCGGCCCAGTGGCGCGTGTCGGGACGGGGGCCCCGCCCGGATCGTCACACGATCTGCACACCCGGTCCCGACCGGGTGTCAGGGCGTCGTCCGGTGCCGCGTCAGGAGCCCGGGCGGACCTCGTCGAGCACGACCACGCCGAGCTCGTCGGCCGCGCAGAACCGGCCGAACGAGCCGTAGTAGCCGTCCGCGGACCAGTCGGGCAGGGCCGTCGCGTCGACGAAGGTGCCCTCCCCGACGAGCACCGCGCCGTCGCCCACGCGGGTGCCGTCGCCGAGCCGGACGTGGTCGTCGTCGTGCTGCGCGTCGCGCGGCCAGAGCACCCAGCGCCGCGCGCCGTCAGCGCCTTCGAGCGTGAAGCACCCGTTGCGCTCGACCCGCAGGACGCCGGTCACGGGCCCGCGCGGGCCGGCGATCCCCTCCTCGGGCTGCACCGCGAGGCCGAACCCCGCGAGGTCGTCGTCGGCGCCCGCGCACCCGGCGAGCGCGAGGAGCACGGCGGCCGCGCCGGCGGCGGGCCAGGCCAGGGCCCTGCTCCCCCGCCCGCGCGCGCGCATCACGCGGTCGCCTCCTCGCGCAGCCGCTGGCTGATGACCGTGGTCACACCGTCGTCGCGCATCGTCACGCCGTACAGCGCGTCGGCGATCTCCATCGTGCGCTTCTGGTGCGTCACGACGATGAGCTGGCTGTCCTCGCGCAGCTCGCGGAAGATCTCCAGGAGCCGGCCGAGGTTGGTGTCGTCGAGCGCCGCCTCGACCTCGTCCATGACGTAGAACGGGCTGGGCCGGGCGCGGAAGATCGCCACGAGGAGCGCGACGGCGGTCAGCGACCGCTCGCCGCCGGACAGCAGCGACAGCCGCTTGACCTTCTTGCCCGCGGGCCGGGCCTCGACCTCGACGCCCGTGGTGAGCATGTTCTCCGGGTCGGTGAGGACCAGGCGGCCCTCGCCGCCGGGGAAGAGCCGGGCGAAGACCTGCTCGAACTCGCGGGCGGTGTCCTCGTACGCCTCGACGAACACCTTCTCCACGCGCTCGTCGATCTCCTTGACGATCGCCAGGAGGTCGGCGCGCGACTTCTTCAGGTCCGCGAGCTGCTCGGCGAGGAAGGCGTGGCGCTCCTCGAGCGCGGCGAACTCCTCCAGCGCGAGCGGGTTGACCCGGCCGAGCATCGCGAGGTCGCGCTCGGCGCGCCGGAGCCGCTTCTCCTGCTCCTCGCGGACGTACGGGACCGTGCGCGGCGCGTCGTCGTCGGCCTCCTGGCCCGGCGCCGGCACGACGGGCACCGGCTGGTGGGGGCCGTACTCCTCGACGAGCACGTCGGGGTCGATGCCGAGCTCCTCGAGCGCGCGGGTGCGCAGCTGGTCCACGCGCAGCTCCTGCTGCGCGCGCGCCACCTCGTCGCGGTGAGCGACGTCGGTGAGCTGGGCCAGCTCGGCCGCGAGCGCGTCCACCTCGGCGCGCACCTGGGTCAGCCGGGCGTCGCGCTCGGCCCGCGCGGCCTCGGCCGCCTCGCGCGCGGCGTGCGCCCGGCGCAGGGACTCCTCGACGACGGTGAGCGCGTACTCCGCGCCCGCGCGCACCGCACGGGCGCGGGCGGCCTGCACGGCGCGCCGTTGCGCGCGCTCGGCGGCCCGCTCGCGGGCCTCCCGCTCCGCGCGGGCGGCGGCCTCGAGCGACTGCGCGCGCCCGGCGAGCGAGCGCGCCCGCTCCTCGAGCGTGCGCAGGCCGAGGCGCGCCTCGGTCTCGGCGGCGCGCGCGGCGGACGCCGCCGCGGCGGCCTCGTCGCGCTCGGCGGTCGCCGCCGCGATCTTGGCGTCGTCGTCGGCGGGGTCGGCCTCCGCCGCGGTGAGCCGGTCGGACAGCTCCGCGAGCGCGGCCAGGTCGGCCTCGAGGCGCTCGGTCGCCTGCGCGAGCGCGGCCGACGCCCGCTCGGCCTCGGCCCGCGCCGCGCGCGCCGTCTGGCCCAGGTGCCCGAGCTGCTCGGCGACGGCGGCGAGCGCCGCGTCGGACTCGTGCAGCCGCTCCAGGGTGACCTCGTACCGCTCGCGGGCCTCCGCCTCGGCGCGCTCGGCCGCGACGATCGCGAAGCGCGTCCGCTCGCCGAGCGCGACCGCCTCGTCCACCTTCGCCTGCGCCTCGTCGAGCTCGCGCTGCAGCTCCAGCGCGCTCGGTGCCCCGGCCGAGCCGCCCGCCGCGCGCACCGCGCCCAGCAGGTCGCCGCCACGGGTGACCGCGACGAGCTCGGGGCGCTCCTTGACGAGGGCGCGCGCGTGGGCGAGGTCCTCGACGACGACGACGTCGGCCAGCAGCGCGCCCACGGAGGCGCTGACCCCCGCCGGGGCCTGCACGAGCTCGGCGGCCGCGCGGGCGCCGTCGGGCAGGTCCGCGGGCGGCGGCGGGACCTCGCCGCCCGTGGCGTCGGCCACGAGCACCCAGGCGCGACCCGCGTCGTCGGCGCGCAGCCGGCGCAGGGCGTCCACGGCCGCGTCGACGCTCTCCACGGCGACCGCGTCGGCCATCGCACCGAGAGCCACGGCGATCGCGTCCTCGTACCCGGGGGCGACGTCGAGCAGCGCCGCGACCGAGCCGAGCACGGGCTCGTCACCGGCCAGCAGCGCGCCCGCACCGTCCTTGCGCACCAGGCTCAGGCGCAGCGCGTCGACGCGCGCCTGCCACGTCGCCCGCTCGCGCTCGGCGGTGCGCTCCGTCTCGCGCAGCTCGGCCAGCCGGGCCGTCGCCGCCTCGAGCTCGGCGGTGGCGCGCTCGTGGTCGGCGTCCAGGCCCTCCTCGCCGGCCTCGACGCCCGCGACCTGCGACTCGAGGGCCGCGAACGCGACGCTCGCCTCGTGGCCGCGCCGCTCGGCCTCGGCCACGGCCTCGCGCAGCCGGCCGATCTCCGCCTCGGTCGCCTCGACCCGGCTGCGCCGCGCCGCGACGTCGCCCGCGAGCCGCGCGAGCCCCTCGCGCCGGTCGGCGACCGCGCGGTGCAGGTCGGCCACCGCGCGCTCGGCGTCGCGCACGCGCGCCTCCGCCTCCTCGCGGCGGGCGACGGCCGCGGTGACGGCCTCGCGCGCGAGCTCGACCTCGGTGCGCAGCTCGGCCTCCGCGGCGCGGGCCCGGGCCGCCTGCGCCTCGAGGTCGTCCGGCTCGGGGCCCGTGCTCGGCGCGTCCTCGTCGGCCGTGCCGAGCAGGCGCACGCGCTCCGCCGCGAGCGTCGCGGTGCCCCGCAGGCGCTCGCGCGCCGAGGACAGCCGGTACCAGGTCTCCCCCGCCTGCGCGACGAGCGGCGCGGCCTCGGCGGCCTCCGCCTCGAGCCGGGCGAGCGTGCCGCGTGCGGCCGCCAGCGCGGCCTCGACCTCCGCACGCCGCTCGCGCAGCGCCGTCTCGTCGGCGATCTCCTGCTGCAGCGTCGCGGTGAGCTGGGCGAGGTCGTCGGCGAGCAGGCGCGCCTTGGCGTCGCGCAGGTCCACCTGGATCGTCTGTGCCTTGCGCGCCACCTCCGCCTGCCGGCCGAGCGGGCCGAGCTGGCGCCGGATCTCCGCGGTGAGGTCGGTCAGGCGCGTGAGGTTGGCCTGCATCGCCTCGAGCTTGCGCAGCGCCTTCTCCTTGCGGCGCCGGTGCTTGAGGATGCCCGCGGCCTCCTCGATGAACTGCCGCCGGTCGTCGGGCGTGGCGCGCAGCACCGCGTCGAGCTGCCCCTGCCCGACGATGACGTGCATCTGCCGGCCCATGCCGGTGTCGGACAGCAGCTCCTGGATGTCGAGGAGCCGGCACGGGGTGCCGTTGATCGCGTACTCCGAGCCGCCGCTGCGGAACAGCGTCCGCGAGATCGTCACCTCGCTGTAGTCGATCGGCAGCACGCCGTCGGTGTTGTCGATCGTGAGCGCGACCTCGGCGCGGCCCAGCGGCGGCCGGCCGGCCGTGCCGGCGAAGATGACGTCCTCCATCGTCCCGCCGCGCAGCGACTTCGCGCCCTGCTCGCCCATGACCCAGGCGAGCGCGTCGACGACGTTGGACTTGCCGGAGCCGTTGGGGCCCACCACGCAGGTGATCCCGGGCTCGAAGTGAAGCGTGGTCGCCGACGCGAAGGACTTGAAGCCCCGCAGCGTGAGCGTCCTCAGGTGCACGGGGAGAGCCTAGGAGGTCCGCGGGCCGCGGTCGGTGAGGCGCTCGCTCACAGGCCCGGGAACCACAGGGCGATCTCGCGCTCGGCGGACGCGGGCGAGTCGGAGCCGTGGACGATGTTCTGGGTCACGGGCGTGCCCCAGTCCCGGCCGAGGTCGCCGCGGATCGTGCCCGGCGCGGCCGTCGTCGGGTCGGTCGCCCCGGCGATGCTGCGGAAGCCCTCGATGACCCGGTGGCCCTCCACGACGGCGGCGACGACCGGGCCGGAGCCCATGAACTCCACGAGGGACGGGAAGAACGGCTTGCCCTCGTGCTCGGCGTAGTGCGCGCGCAGCAGGTCGGCGTCGGGGACGCGCAGGTCGAGCGCGACCAGGCGGTAGCCCTTGGCCTCCACGCGCCGCAGCACCTCTCCCACGAGGCCGCGGCTGACGCCGTCGGGCTTGACGAGGACGAGGGTGCGCTCGGCGGGGGTCGGGGTCGTCGACATGGCGGTCACCCTACTGGGCGGCGGCGGACGGGTCGTCGCCCGGTCGGCCGACGCCGTCGGGCCCGCCCGCGCCCTCGGCGGCCTCCCCCGCGCCGGCGGCTGCGGCCGCCTCCGCGACCTCGCGCTCGGCGCGCTCGCGGTCGATGCGGGCGCCGAGGCGCAGGCCGAGCAGCCACATCCCGGCGAACAGGCCGCCGACGACGTACATCATCGGGACCGCGATCCCCGAGGCCACGACGGCCACCTGCAGCACCGAGCCGACGACGACGCCGCCGGGGCGCCGCACCACGCCGGCGCCGATCACGAGCGAGGCGACGAACGCACCGCCCAGCGTCCACACCACGCGCGGCTCGGCGACCCGCAGGCCGAAGGCGACGAGCGTCGCGAACCCGGCCACGCACGCCTCGAGCGCGAGCACCATCGCGGCGAACCGGATCCGCACGGACCCGCCGCCCCGCGCGCCCTGGGCGGCGGTGGGGTCGGCGCCCGCCGCGGCGGGCGCGGGGCCGGTCCCGGTGCCGTCGGTGCTCATCGGCGCAGCAGGGTCCGGGCCTCGGCCACCAGGGTGATCGACCCGGTGACCAGGACGCCCGCCCCCGTCGGGGAGCCCTCCACGCCCTGCTCGGCCAGGTCGACCGCCGTCGTGACCGCGTCGTCCAGGCGCTCGGCGACGTGCACGCGGTCCTCGCCGAACACCTCGGCGGCCACGCGCGCGAGGTCCTCGACCGGCACCGCGCGCACCGACGAGGAGCGCGTGACGACGACCTCGTCGAGCACGCCCTCGAGCGCGCCGAGGATGTGCTCGGCGTCCTTGTCGTCGAGCACGCCGACGACGCCGACGAGGCGCTCGAACGCGAACGCCTCGGTGAGCGCGTCGGCCAGCGCCTCCGCCCCGGCGGGGTTGTGCGCGGCGTCGACGAGGATCGCGGGCGAGGTCCGCACGAGCTCGAGGCGGCCGGGCGAGTCGACGTCGGCGAACGCCGCCTCGACCACCTGTCCGTCGAGCGTGCCGCCGCCGCGCAGGAGCACCTCGGTGGCCGCGAGCGCGACCAGGGCGTTGTGCGCCTGGTGCGCGCCGTGCAGCGGCAGGAAGACGTCGGTGTAGAGCCCGCCCGGGGTGCGCAGCGCGAGGAGCTGGCCGCCGACGGCGAGCCGTCGGTCGGCCACCTCGAGGTCGACGCCCTCGCGCAGCACGCGCGCGCCGCGCTCCGCGGCCGCGGACAGCACCACGCCCTCGGCCTCGGGGCGCTGCTCGGCCATGACGAGGGTCGAGCCCTCCTTGACGACGTCCGCCTTCGCGCCCGCGATCTCGGTGAGCGTGTCGCCGAGCCAGCGCTGGTGGTCCATCGCGATGGGCGTGACGACGGCGACCTCGGCCTCGACGACGTTCGTCGCGTCCCACGTGCCGCCCAGGCCGACCTCGACCACCGCGACGTCGACCGGGGCGTCCGCGAACGCCGCGAACGCCATGACGGTGAGCACCTCGAAGTAGCTCAGGCGCGGGCCGCCGGCCTCGAGCGAGCGCTGGTCGACCATGTGCACGTAGGGCGCGACGTCCTGCCACACCTCCACGAAGCGCTGGGCCGACAGCGGCTCGCCGTCGATCGAGATCCGCTCCGTCACGCTGGACAGGTGCGGGCTCGTGTACCGCCCGGTGCGCAGCCCGTGCTCGCGCACGAGCCGTTCGACCATCCGCGCGGTGGACGTCTTGCCGTTCGTGCCGGCGACGTGCACGACGCGGTACGCGCGCTGGGGGTCGCCCAGCAGCGCGCACACGTCGCGCACGCGGTCCAGGGTCGGCTCGAAGTCGTGCTCGGGCGCACGCTCGAGGAGCGACGCGTAGACCTCCGCGAGCGCGTCGCGGTCGCTCAGGCTCACGGCACCTCCACCCGCCGCACGGCGACCCGCGGCTCGGCGACGTCGTCGGCCGCCACGGACAGCTCGACGGCCAGCGTCTCGCCCGCGATGAGCTCGCGGTGCGCCTCGACGGCCGCGACCTTGTCCGCGGGCACCCGCAGCTCGAGCGCGATCCGGTCGGACACCTGGAGCCCGGCCGCCTTGCGCTCGTCCTGCACGGCGCGCACGACGTCGCGCGCGTAGCCCTCGGCGAGCAGCGCCTCGTCCAGCGCGGTGTCCAGGAGCACGACGGCGCCGGGCAGCACCGCGGCGACCTGCCCCTCGGGCGCGTCGTCGGCCACCACGGTGGAGACCTCGTACTCGCCCTCCAGCAGCGCCACGGGCCCGGCGTCGGTCGTCACGACGACGCCGTCGCCGTCGCGCGACCACGCGCCCGCCTTGGCGGCCCGGATGACGTCCTGGACCTGCCTGCCCAGGCGCGGGCCGGCGGCGCGGGCGTTGACCGACAGCCGCTCGGCGACGCCGAGCTCGGCCATGCCGACCTCGGCCAGGTCCACGAGCGTGACGTGCTTGATGTTGAGCTCGGACGCGACGAGCGGCACGTACGGCTCGAGGCGGGCCGGGTCGTGCACCGCGACCGCGAGCTCGCGCAGCGGCTGGCGGACGCGCAGGTTGTGCGCCTTGCGCAGGCCGAGCGTCGCCGAGACGACCTCGCGCACGCCGTCCATCGCGGCCACCAGGTCCGGGTCGGCGACGAGCGCCGGCTCGACGGCACCGTCGCGCACCGGCCAGTCGGTCAGGTGCACGCTGCGGCCGCCGGTCAGGCCGCGCCAGATCTCCTCGGTGACGAGCGGGGCGAGCGGCGCCATGACGCGCAGCAGCGCCTCGAGCGCCGTCCAGAGGGTGTCGAACGCGTCGGCGTCCTCGTCCCAGAACCGCTGCCGCTGCGTGCGCACGTACCAGTTCGTCAGCAGGTCCAGGTGCTGGCGCACCGACTCGCACGCACCGGCGATGTCGTACGCGTCGAGCTGGTCGGTCACGCGCGCGGCGAGGTCGTGCGTGCTCGCCAGCAGGTAGCGGTCCATCGGCGGCAGCGAGGGGACGCGCTCGGCGGTCACGGCCTGCGCGCGGTAGCCCTCGCCGCCGCGGGCGGCGCCGGAGTACAGCGACAGGAAGTAGTACGTGCTCCACAGGGGCAGCAGCACCTGGCGCACCGCGTCGCGGATGCCGTCCTCGGCGACGATGAGGTTGCCGCCGCGCAGGATCGGGCTGGACATGAGGGACCAGCGCACGGCGTCGGAGCCGTACTTGTCCCACATCTCCTGCGGGTCGGGGAAGTTGCGCAGGCTCTTGCTGGCCTTGCGGCCGTCGTCCCCCAGCACGATGCCGTGGCACATGACCGTGCGGAACGCGGGACGGTCGAAGATCGCCGTGGCGAGCACGTGCAGCGTGTAGAACCAGCCGCGCGTCTGCCCGATGTACTCGACGATGAAGTCGCCCGGGTAGTGGTGCTCGAACCACTCGGTGTTCTCGAACGGGTAGTGCACCTGGGCGAACGGCATCGACCCCGAGTCGAACCAGACGTCGAGGATGTCCGGGATCCGGCGCATGGTCGACTTCCCGGTCGGGTCGTCGGGGTTCGGCCGGGTGAGCGTGTCGATGAACGGGCGGTGCAGGTCGGTGACCGGCACGCCGAAGTCCCGCTCGAGCTCGGCGATCGAGCCGTACACGTCGATGCGCGGGTACGCCGGGTCGTCGCTCACCCACACCGGGATGGGCGTGCCCCAGTACCTGTTGCGCGAGATCGACCAGTCGCGGGCGTTCTCGAGCCACTTGCCGAACTGGCCGTCCTTGATGTGGTCGGGCACCCAGGTGATCTGCTGGTTGAGCTCGACCATCCGGTCCTTGAACGCGGTCACCCGCACGAACCAGCTCGACACCGCGCGGTAGATGAGCGGGTTCCGGCAGCGCCAGCAGTGCGGGTAGGCGTGCTCGTAGGTCTCGTGGCGCACCAGGCGGGGCCGCTGCGGCTCGGCGACGTGCTCGAGCGGGCCGGTGCCGTGCTTGAGGTCGCGCACGATGTGCGGGTTCGCCTCGAACACCTGCAGCCCGGCGTAGTCGGGCACTTCCGAGGTGAAGCGGCCCTTGCCGTCGACCGTGACCACCGGGGTGATCCCGGCGGCGTCGCACACGCGCATGTCGTCCTCGCCGAAGGCGGGGGCGAGGTGCACGACGCCGGTGCCGTCCTCGGTGGTGACGAAGTCGCCGAGCAGGATGCGGTGGTCGCCGTTGCGGCCGACGAAGTAGCCGAACGGCGGCGTGTAGCGCAGCCCGGCGAGCTCGGTGCCGGGGAAGGACGTCCGCCCGTCGCGGTCCGCGAGGACGCGCGCGGCGCCCTCGGCCGGCTCGGCGTCGTCGGACACCTCGCCGAGCTCGCGTGCGTAGGCCGCCACGCGGGCCTTGGCGAGGACGACGACCTCGCCCGCGAGCTCGGAGTCCGCGGCCGGGGCGACGCGCACGTACTCGATGTCCGCGCCGACGGCGATCGCCTGGTTCGCGGGCAGCGTCCACGGGGTCGTCGTCCACACGAGCAGGAGCTCGCCGGTCTCCAGGCGCAGGCCGATGGTGACGGCCGGGTCCTGGCGCTTGGCGTAGACGTCGTCGTCCATGCGCAGCTCGTGGTTGGACAGGGGCGTCTCGTCGCGCCAGCAGTACGGCAGGACGCGGTAGCCCTCGTAGACGAGGCCCTTGTCGTAGAGCTGCTTGAACGCCCAGATGACCGACTCCATGAAGGGCAGGTCGAGCGTCTTGTAGTCGTTGTCGAAGTCGACCCAGCGCGCCTGGCGGGTGACGTAGTCCCGCCACTCGGCGGTGTAGCGCAGCACGGACTCGCGGCACGCGTCGTTGAACGCGGCGATGCCCATCTGGTCGATCTGCGACTTGTCGGTGATGCCGAGGATGCGCTCGGCCTCGAGCTCGGCGGGCAGGCCGTGCGTGTCCCAGCCGAAGCGCCGCTCGACGCGCCGGCCGCGCATGGTCTGGTAGCGCGGGACGACGTCCTTCGCGTAGCCGGTCAGCAGGTGGCCGTAGTGGGGCAGGCCGTTGGCGAACGGGGGGCCGTCGTAGAAGACGAACTCGTTGCTGCCGTTCTCGCCGGCGGGGCGTGCGTCGACCGAGGCGGCGAAGGTGCCGTCGGCGTCCCAGTACGCCAGGACGTCCCGCTCGAGGGCGGGCAGGTCGGGCGAGGGCGGGACGGCGTCGTCCGATCGATGCAGGGGGTACACCATCGAGGAGGCTCCTGGTACGTCACGGCGCAGGAAGTGCGAGGACGACGCCCCGCCGTCGGCGGAGCACCGCGGTACCACCTCGCTTGCCGTGCCCGGGGGCGACGACCGCTCGACTCGGGCTGTGACGGGCCCACCCGTCCGGGTCTAGTGAGGAGTCGGGCGCGGCGGGCCGCGGTCCCTCGTCCCGTTCTTCCGGAGGCTCGCCGGTGATGGCCGGGTCGACGCCTGTACCTCGATGGTAGCGGGCCGACGGAGGTGCCCCGCGGCCCGGCCCTGTGCCGCCGCGGGCCGGGATGGTTGGATTGCCCGTACTAGGACAAAAGTCCCGGGCGGAGGGAACTGGTCATGGCCGTGTCAACCTCGTGCGCCCCGCCGCGCATCGGACGGGTGTGAGCACGGCACCCGGGTTGGCGCCCTCGCCCCTGGACCTCGACAGGTTCATGGCCGAGGAGTACCCCGGCGTGGTCGCGGCCGTCCGGCTCATCGCGGGCGACACGAGCGACGCCGAGGACGCGGTCCAGGACGCGCTCGTGCGGCTCCTGTCCCGCCCGCCCGCCGCTCCCCTGCGCTCGGTCGCCGCGTGGGTGACGGTCGTCGCGTCGAACGAGGCCCGCATGCGCCACCGCCGGGCCGGTGCCGAGCGCCGCGCGCTCGACCGCCTCGACGTGCCCACGGTCCACGAGCCCGACGACGTCGCCCAGCGCCGCACGGTGCTCGACGCGCTCCACGCGCTCCCGGTGGGCCAGCGGCAGGTGGCCGTCCTGCACTACCTCCTCGACGCCTCGGTCGCCGACGTCGCCGCGGCCCTGGGCGTCACCGAGGGCACCGTGAAGACCCAGCTGCACCGCGCCCGCGCCGCGCTCGCGGCGGCGCTCGGCGACGCCGCGGGCGGCGCGCCCGACCAGGAGGTGACGCGCGATGCCTGACGACGTCGACCGCATGATCCGCGAGGCCCTGCGCGCGGTCGCCCGTCCCGGCGACCCCACCGGCGTCGCCGACGCGATCCGCGCGCGCCTCGGCGGGCCCGACGGGGGCGGCCCCGCGGGGCCCGGTGCCGGCCCCGGCGGGACGGGCGGGCCCGGCGCCCCCGCCCCCCGGCCGGGCTGGGGCGCCCCGGCGCGCGCGGGCGCGGGCAGCTCGGACGGCACGCTGCTCGGCGGCCTCGTCGCGGCCGCGTCGGGCACCGCGCTCGTCGTCGGCCTCGTGCTCGGCGCGAACGGCGCGTTCGGCCTCCCGACGCCGTCGCCCGCGGGCGAGGCCGCCGCCGCGCCCGTCGCGTCGGGCTCCGTCGCGCCCGGCCCCGCCGCGATCACCGCCGCGTGCCCCGGCGGCGAGCCCGTCGGCTCCGTCACCGAGGGCGACCGGGTCCTCGTGCTCGGCACGCACGACGGGTGGGCGGCCATCCGCGACCCGCGCTCGGGCGACCTGGTCTGGGTCCCGTCCGCGGCGCTCGTGCCCGACGAGGGGCAGCCCGAGCCGCCGCGGCTGGCGGGGTGCACCGACGTCGTCGGCGCCCTCGCGGCCCCGGACGGCGACCCGGCCGCCGACCCGACGCGCTCGCCGGAGGCGGACCCCACGACCGACCCGACCGCCGACCCGGCCACGGGGTCCGCGGCCCCCGTCGGGCCGACGCCCGGCCCGACGGGCGGGCCGAGCCCGAGCACGCCGTCCACGCCCACCCAGACGCCCACGCAGCCGCCGGACACGACGCCGCCCACGCTCGGCGCCGCGACCGTGCACGGCACCGACCCGACGTGGGGCCTGTTCCCCGCCGGCACCGCGTGCCAGCCGCAGTCCGGCACGCTCCAGGTCACCGCCGACGACGACCGCGGCGTCACCGAGGTCACCGCGAGCCGCCCGGGCGGCGGGACCGTCGCGCTCGCCCGGTCGGGCAGCACGTGGAGCGGCCCGGTGGGCGGGTTCGACCCCTCGGAGGTCGGCACGCACACGATCACCGTCACCGCCGTCGACGCCGCCGGCAACGTCGCGACCACGCAGGCGACCGTCACGGTCACCACCTGCCTGATCTGAGGCGAGCACGCCATGCGCACCCGACGTCACCCCTGGACCCTGGCCCTCGCGGCGCTCGTCGTCGTGACCTCCGGCGCGATCGGCGCCGCGGTCGGTCGGGCGGGCGCGGCCCCCGCCGGCGCCCCCGAGGCGCCCGCGAGCGCCGACGCCACCACGCAGACGGTCCCGGTCGTCACGCCGGTCGGCCGCGGCGACACGGGCCCCGGCGACGGCTTCGGCACCGTGGTCGGCTCGGCCGAGGTCCCGCTCCCGGACGAGACCGCGCCCGACGACGCGCACCTGCTCGACCTGGGGGCGGGGCCCGTGCCCGTCCCGGCCGCCGTCGCTGCCGCCCTCGGCCCCGTCCCGCCCGACGACGTCCTGCCGCCACCCGGCCTCGCCGGCGACCCGGGCGCGGGAGCGCCCGCGACCGGCGGGGACGCCCCGGGCGGCGCCGCGGACGCGGCGGGCGCGGTGTCGGCGGTCGACCCGTGCGCCGCACCGGGCGACGCGCCCGAGGGGTGCCCCGAGGGCGTGCGCGCCACGGTCCTCGCCTCGCGCACGCCGCCTCCGCTGGAGGTGTTCGCCGTGGCGGACCCGCCGGTGCGCGAGCCGGGCGAGGCCGGCCCGGTGCCCGTCGCGTGGTGCCCGCCGGCGGAGCGGCCCGGCCCCGGCGGGGCGCGCGTCGCCGTCGTGACCACGGCGCCCGCGGACGTCGAGGTCGTCGTGCACGCGGCGGACGACCCGCCCGGGCCGGGCAGAGCCGAACGCACCCACCGCGCCTCGACCGACGCGGACGCCCGCGGCGCCTGGGAGGCCGCCCTCGAGGCGGGCCGCCCGACGACCGAGCGCTGGCACCTGATCTCCCACTGCCTGTGGCTCACGGACCTCGAGACCGGGCGCGCCCACGCCGGGCGCGTCCAGGTCACCGACGCGTTCGGCCGCACCGCCGTCGCCCCGCTGCCGCGCGTCGTGAGCGACGCCACGGCCGGCCTGGTCGAGCCCCCGCTGCGGGTCGAGCCGCTCACCGACACCCGCGTGCGCGTCACGGTCCCGCACACCTCGGCGCAGCACGCGGACGTGCGGGCGTGGCCCGTCACCCCGGGGACCGAACCGGGCTGCGTCGCGCCGGCGGGCACCCGCGAGCTGTGGGGCACCGAGCCGGTCACCACCGAGGTCCCCGAGGACGAGGCGGTCGCCCGTGGGCACGACCCCGCCTTCGACCGGGTCACGCGCGAGGTGCTCGGTGTGCCGCCGGGGGCCACGGTCGTGGTGTGCGTGCGGGTGTACGACACCGCCGGCCCCTCGTGGGACTGGGACCGCCCCGAGCGCGCCACCGCCGTCCTCGTCGACGCCCCGGCGGTGCCCGTCCCGACGATCAGCCTCGAGGCACTCGAGCTGGAGCGCCCCGGGGACCGCGCCCACCTGCGCATCGACGTCGGCATGAGCGGCCTCGGCTGCGGCTCCTGGTCCGGCGCGACCGACGTGGCGGTGCCCACCACGTTGTGCGACCCGGCCGCGCGCGCGGAGCTCCTCGCCCAGGGCATGGACCGCCGCGCCGACGTGCGGGTCACGTACGAGCCGCCCGGCGGCGCCCCGGCGAGCACGGCCGCGCTCCTGGAGACGGCGGTGCGGGCGTGCGGCGTCGGGTGCACGCGCGAGACGGAGTGGTACCGGCTGCCGCTCCCCCGCGTGCGGGTCTCCTCGGGCCTGTGCGGAGGCTCGGGCGACTGCACGCCGCCGACCCGGGACCGGATCCTCGGCACCGCGCTGCTGCGCGTGGACTGGTCGGGTGCGGGCGGGCGCGGCTGGTCCGTCGGCGCTCCCGTGGACGCCACCCGGCCGCGCGAGGTCCCCGCGCTGCCCCAGCTCGACGTGTTCGTGACGCCGGCCGTCACCGGCACGCGGGCCGAGCCCGTCGTCGTCGCCGCGCTGCGTGCCGACCGGCCCGTGACCTGGGCCGTGCGCTGGGTCGGCTGCACGCGCGAGGAGGGCGCGGCCCGCGCCGCGTCGACGACGCCGGCGCAGCGGTTCGAGGCGCGCCTCACCGGGGTCTGCGCGGGCGGCACGGGCGCGATCGAGGTGACGCTCACCGACGCCGAGGGCCGCACCAGCGTGTGGGGCCCGTCCCCCGAGGAGTACGGCGACCACGTGTGGGCGCGCGGCCTCGTCGTCGTGCCCGACGTGCCGACCCGCACGGACGTCGCGGTGGCGGTGACGCCGCGCGACCAGGTGGCCGTGGTCGAGCACGTGCGGGTCACGCTCGACGGCCGCCCGGTGCCGTGGCCCGCGGGCACCGAGCGCGCGTGCGCCGACCGCTCCGGGTTCACCTACCAGCGCCTGGGCTTCGACGAGCCGCTGCCGGACCACGTGCGCGTGCACGTGTCGGTGCTGCTGCGCGAGGCCGACGGCTGGTCCGGTGCCGGCCCCGACCGGTGCTCGGCGTCCCCGGCGCCGCCGCGCGTGGTGACGTTCGCGGCGACGGTCGCGCGCGCCGACCTCCTCGCGGGCCCGGTGCGGCTCGAGGCCGGCCCGGACGCGGCCGCCGGCGTCGTGCTCACGCTCACCGGTCGGCCCTGAGGCGCCCCGGGCACCGGCCCGGTGGCGCGCCTCGCCCCCGGGCTTGCGGTTGACGTAACGTCAACGCCTAGCGTCCCTCGGTGTCCGAAGGGAGGGGTGATGACGGAGCTCTCGATCCGCGAGGTGGCCCGGCTGGCCGGCACGACGAGCCGCGCGCTGCGGCACTACGAGGCGGTCGGCGTCCTGCCGCCCAGCCGCGTCGGCCACGGCGGGATCCGCTACTACGACGACGACGCGCTCGTCCGGCTGCAGCGGGTCCTCGTGCTGCGCGCGCTCGGGATGCCGCTCGCCGACGTGCGCGCGGTCCTCGACGGCGAGCAGGACCAGGCCGCGGCGCTCCGCCGCCACCTCGACGCGCTGCGCAGGGAGCAGCGGCGGCTGGCGCGGATGGCCGCGTCGGTCGGGCGGACGATCGACGCACTGGAGACGGGAGGGCCGATCGTGGCCGAGGAGATGTTCGACGGGTTCGACCACACGCAGTACGAGGCCGAGGTGACCGAGCGCTGGGGCGCCGACGCCTGGGCCGCCGGCGACCGGTGGTGGCGCGGGCTGTCCGACGACGAGCGCCGCGCGTTCGGCGAGGAGGTGGCGCGCCTGACGGCCGACTGGCGGGCTGCGGCCGAGCGGGGCGTCGCGCCCGACTCGGTCGAGGCGGCCGAGCTCGCGCGGCGCCACGCCGCGTGGCTCGGCGGCATCCCGGGCACGCCGAAGGCGCCGTCCGGCGGGCCGGCGCGCGAGTACCTGCTGAACCTGGGCGACATGTACGTCGCCGACCCGCGGTTCGCCGCGAACTACGGCGGCGAGGCGGGGGCGCGGTTCGTCCGCGACGCGCTGCGCGCCTGGGTCGAGCGCCAGGCGTGACGGGCGGGCCGGCCCGGGCCGACGGTCGGCAGGAGGGTCGCGCGGGGCGCCGTCAGGCGTCCCGCGCGACCACCGTGTTGCTCGCCTGCGCGCGCGGGCGCAGCACCATCGAGTCCACGTTGACGTGGTGCGGGCGGGTGAGGCACCAGACCACCGCGTCCGCGACGTCGTCGGCGGTGAGCGGCTCGGCCACGCCCGCGTAGACCGCCTCCGCCCGCGCGCGGTCCCCGCGGAACCGCACGAGCGAGAACTCCTCCGTGGCGACCATCCCGGGGGCGATCTCGATCACCCGCACCGGCTCCCCCACGAGCTCCAGGCGCAGCGTCGCCGCGATCGTCCGCTCCGCGTGCTTGGCCGCCACGTAGCCCCCGCCGCCCGGGTACGTGCCGTGGCCCGCCGTCGACGTGAGCAGGACGACGTCCCCACGCCCCGACGCGCGCAGGTGCGGCAGGAGCGCCTGCGTGACCCGGAGCGTCCCGAGCACGTTCACCTCGTACATCCACCGCCAGTCCGCGACCGCGCCGGACTCCACCGGGTCCAGCCCGAGCGCCCCGCCCGCGACGTTGACGACCGCGTGCACCGGGCCCCGGGCGGCGGCCGCCTCCGCGAGGCGCGCGACGTCGTCGTCGGACGTGACGTCCGTCGCCACGGCCAGGGCGCCGGTCTCTTCCGCGAGCCCGGCCAGGCGGTCGGCGCGCCGCGCGGCGGCGACCACGTCCCAGCCCTCCGCCCGCAGGCGGCGCACGGTGGCGGCCCCGATGCCCGACGACGCCCCCGTCACCACGGCGCGCAGCGGTCCGGATCGATCGGTCACGGCGGTACCTCCCGACGACGTGCGCCGGCGGGCTCCCGGCGCGACGCCGCCAGCGTAGGCCCGCGGCGATCATCCGCGCCGACCCCTCAGCCCCGCGCGCGCGGGGCCGATGACGAGGGCGACGGCGTGGCGCAGCCGGGAGGGAGCGGTGATGACGGCGCTCGACCAGGGCGGCCTCCTCGAGGCCGACTCGCTGGAGGACGAGCTCGCCTTCCTCGTCGACCACGACCCGCAGGCGTGCCTGGACCGCGCCGCCGAGCCCCTCGCCGCCGCGCGCGGCGCGGGCGACGCGCAGGCCGAGATGCGCCTGAGCCTGCACGTCGCCTTCGCGCACCACCTCCTCGGCCACGACTCCGCGGCGCTCGCCGCCGCCGACCGCGCCACCCACCTCGCCGAGCAGCTGCACGACCTCGTCTGGCAGTCGCGCGCGCTGGCCTGCCGCGGGCTCGTGCACCACGAGCTCGGCCACGTCGAGGACGCGGTCGACCTGCTCACGCGGGCGGTGGACCTGCGCCGGGAGGCCGGCGACGTCGCCGGCACCGCCGAGCTGCTCAACCACCTCGGCACGGTCTACACGGGCATGCCGCAGCTCGCGCCGCAGGCCGCGCAGGTGCTCACCGAGGCCCGCCGGTTGTGGCTCGCCGCGGGCGACACGGACCACGCCGCGGTCGCGCAGGTCAACCTCGCGCGCACGTTCGTCGTGACCGGGCGGCGGATCGCCGAGGAGAACCCGCGCGGGGCCCTGGCCGCGGCGCGCCGCGCGCTCACCTTCGCGCAGAAGGCCGTCGAGGAGGCCGACGCGGCCGGCCTGTCCCGCTCCGCGATCGAGGCGCGCCTCGCCGTCGTCGGCGCGCACGTCCTCGCCGGGGACCTCGCCGCCGCCGGGGACGTGCTCGACGCGACCCGCGACATGTGCGAGCGGTTCCCCAACGCGCGCCTGCGCCTGGCCCTGCACCGCGAGACGGCCCGGTGGCTCCTCCTCGTGGAACGGCCCGCCGACGCGATCGCCGAGGCGCGCGAGGGGCTGACCGCGTGCGAGACGCTCGAACGTCCCGGCGAGCGGATCGAGCTGCTGCGGGTCGTCGTCGCCGCGCACGAGGCGCTGGGCCAGGTCGATGCGGCGCTCGCCGCCCTGCACGAGCTGCACGACCTGACCGTCCGGCTCTCCGACTCGGTCGCCGAGCGCCGGTCCGCGCTGCTGTCCTCGCGCCTGGAGCTCGAGCGGGCGCAGCGCATCGCGGAGGCGGAGCGCCGCCGGTCCGCCGCGCTCGAGGCGCACAACGCGCGCCTGGCGTACGAGGCGACCCACGACGCGCTCACCGGGCTCGCCAACCGCCGCGTGCTCGACGCCGAGCTGCTGCGCCGTACCGCCGAGCGCGCGAGGTTCGCGGTGGCCCTCCTCGACGTCGACCACTTCAAGCGCGTCAACGACAGGTGGTCGCACCGCGTGGGCGACCAGGTGCTGCAACGGCTCGCCGAGCAGGTGCGCAGCGCCCTGCGCGCGGACGACGTCGCGGCCCGGTACGGCGGCGAGGAGTTCGCGATCGTCCTGTCCGACGTCGACGCGCCCACCGCGGTCGCCGTGTGCGAGCGGGTCCGCGCGTCCGTCGCCGCGCTCACCTGGGACGAGCTCATGCCGGGCGAGCGCGTCACGGTGAGCCTGGGCGTCGTCACCTCGGACGTCGACGGCACGCCGGAGGGGCTGCTCGCCCGGGCCGACGCCGCCCTCTACGCGGCCAAGGACGCGGGCCGCGACCGCGTGCGCCTCGCGAGCTGACGTCCGTCCCGGTCTGCGGTCCGGCCGACGGCGGCGTCCGCGCGCGCGACTAGAGTTGCGACGTCGGGATCCCGGGCGGAGCGTCGCCCGGCCGCCGGCTCCCCTCTTGGGCCGAGATCCCGCAGGTCGGCAGCTGGCCCGGCCGCTCCCCGTCTCCCCGACCGGAAGTCGCCCATGCCCGCCGTACGCCCGTCCGCCGTCCGCCCCGCCCGCCTCCGCCGCGCGTCGCGCGCGCTCGCCGTCGCCGGCCTCGCCGGCCTGCTCGCCGCGTGCGGCACCGCCACCGCGGAGGACCCGGGCGGCCCCGCCGCGAGCCCGGCCGCCGCGCCCACCCCGACCCCGACGCCGACCGACGACCCGTTCCCGCTCACGGTGACGAACTGCGGCGTCGAGGTGACGTTCGACGAGCCGCCGCAGCGGGTCGTGGCGATCAAGTCCAGCGCGATCGAGATGCTGCTCGCGCTCGGCGTCGGCGACCGCATCGTCGGCACGGGTTTCCCCGACGGCCCGGTGCCCGACGAGTGGGCCGACGAGGCCGCGGACCTGCCCCAGCTCGCCGAGCGCGTGCCGTCGGCCGAGGTCGTGCTCGGCGTCGAGCCCGACCTCGTCTACGCCGGCTGGGAGTCCGCGCTCACGGCCGAGGGCGCGGGCGACCGGGACACGCTCGCGGGGCTCGGCGTGGCCTCCTACGTCTCGCCGTCGGCGTGCCGCGAGCCCGAGCACCAGCCGGACCGCCTGACGTTCGACCTCGTCTTCGACGAGATCACCGAGGTCGCCACGATCATGGGCGTGCCCGAGGCCGCCGAGCGCCTGGTCGCCGAGCAGCGCGCGCTCCTCGCGGACCTCGAGCCGGACGGGCGCGGCCTCACCGCGCTCTGGTACTCCTCGGGCTCCGACATCCCGTACGTCGGTGCTGGCATCGGCGCGCCGCAGATGATCATGGACGCCGTGGGGCTGACGAACATCGCCGCCGGCGTGCGCGACACGTGGTCCTCGTTCTCCTGGGAGCAGGTGGCCGCGGACGACCCCGACGTCATCGTGCTCGTCGACTCCACGTGGAACTCCGCGGACCGCAAGCGCGAGCTCCTCGCCACGAGCCCCGCGACGGCGAACCTCACGGCCGTCCGCGAGGAGCGGTACCTCGTCGTGCCGTTCCCGGCGACCGAGGCCGGCGTGCGCAACGTGCCCGCCGCCGTCGACCTCGCGGCGCAGCTCGCGGCGCTCGACCTGTGACCGGCCGGCCGGGCGGGCGGCCGCGCCTCCCGACCGGGCCCGTCGCCCTCGTCGCCGCGGCGGTCCTGCTCGTCTCCGTCACGGTCGCGGTGACCATCGGTCCCGCCGACCTCGCGCCCGCCGACGTGTGGCGCTCGGTCGCCGACCACGTCGCGGGCCTGCTCGGCGGCGGACCGGCCGAGCCCGCGCTGGGGCGGCTGGCCGACGGCATCGTGTGGGACCTGCGCCTGCCGCGCGTGCTCACCGCGGCGGCCGTCGGCGCGGGCCTCGCCGTCGCGGGCGCGGTCATGCAGAGCGTCACGCGCAACCCGCTCGCCGACCCCTACCTCCTCGGCCTGTCCTCGGGCGCGTCGCTCGGCGCGGTCGCGGTGCTCGTCCTGGGCGTGGGGGTGCTGCTGCCGGTCGCCGCGTTCGTCGGCGCGCTCGTCGCGCTCGTCGCCGCGCTCACCCTCGCCGGCGTCGGCGGCACGATCACCCCCGGCCGGACCGTGCTCGCGGGCCTCGCCGTGGCCCAGCTCGCGTCCGCGGGCACGTCGTTCGTCATCTTCTGGTCGGCCACCGGCGACTCCTACCGCGAGATCCTCTCGTGGCTCATGGGCTCGCTCGCCGGCGCGGGGTGGCCGGCCGTGGGGATCGCGCTCGGCGCGACCGCCGTGCTCGGCACCGGCCTGGTCGCGCAGGGACGCACCCTGGACGCCTTCGCGTTCGGCGACACCGCGGCCGCCGCGCTGGGCATCGACGTCGGGCGCACCCGCTGGGTGCTGCTCACCGTCGTCGCGCTGCTCACGGGCGCGCTCGTCGCCGTGAGCGGGTCCATCGGCTTCGTGGGGCTCGCCCTGCCGCACGCGGTGCGCTTCGTCGTCGGGCCGGGCCACCGGCGCCTGCTGCCGCTGTCCGCGCTCGTGGGGGCGACGTTCCTCGTGTGGGCGGACACCGCGGCGCGCACGGTGTTCGAGCCGCGCGAGCTGCCGGTCGGCATCGTCACCGCGTTCCTCGGGGCACCGGTCTTCGCGCTGCTGCTGTGGCGGCGCCGCGCGGCGGGGGCGGACGCATGAGCCTGCGCCTGACGGACGTCGCCTGGTCGGCGGGCGAGGTGCGCGTGCTCGACGGCGTCACGGCCGCCGCGCCGGGCGGACGCCTGACCGGCCTGCTGGGCCCGAACGGCGCGGGCAAGTCCACGCTGCTGCGCGTCGTCGGCGGCGTGCTCGCCCCCGACGCCGGGTCGGTGCACCTCGACGGCGCCGACCTGCTCGCCCTCCCCCGCCGCGAGCGCGCGCGGCGGGTCGCGCTCGTCGAGCAGGAGGCCGTCGCAGCCTGGCCGCTCACGGTGCGCGAGGCGGTGCACCTCGGCCGGACCCCGCACCTGTCGCGCTGGGGCGGGCTGACCGCCCGGGACCACGCGGCCGTCGACGCCGCGCTCGAGGCCGCGGGCGTCTCCGCGCTCGCCGACCGGCGGCTCGGCACGCTGTCCGGCGGCGAGCGCCAGCGCGCGCACCTGGCCCGCGCGCTCGCCCAGGAGCCGCGGGTCCTGCTCCTCGACGAGCCGACCAACCACCTGGACGTGCACGCCCGGCTCGAGCTCCTCGCGCTCCTGCGGTCACTCGTCGCGGCGGACGTGACCGTCGTGGCGGCGCTGCACGACCTCAACCTCGCGGCCGCCGCGTGCGACCACGTCGTGCTCCTCGCCGACGGTCGGGTGGCCGCGGAGGGGCCGGTCGAGGAGGTGCTCGTGCCCGACGTCGTCGAGCCCGTCTACGGCGTGCGGTGCGACGTGCTCACCCACCCGGTCACGGGGCGCCCGGTGCTCACGTTCTCCTGACCGCACGTCGCACCCGCCCGTCGCCCCGGTGGGCCGCTCGCGCCTCCGGCGGGCGGGGTTGACCCGGGGTGCCACGATGGCGGCATGGCCTTCTGGATGACCGGCGACCCCGAGGCGGACGCCCTGCTCGACGCCGACCCGTTCGCGCTCCTGGTCGGGATGCTCCTGGACCAGCAGGTGCCCATGGAGACCGCGTTCGCGGGCCCGGCGAAGATCGCCGCCCGGATGGGCGGCCTCGACGCCCAGCGCATCGCCGACGCCGACCCCGAGGAGTTCGCCGCCCTGTGCGCGAGGCCGCCCGCGGTGCACCGGTTCCCCGGCTCGATGGCGGGCCGCATCCAGGCGGTCGCGCGCGCCGTCGTCGACGAGTACGACGGCGACGTCACCCGGATCTGGCGCGACGGCGACCCCGACGGGGCCGAGGTGCTCCGCCGGCTGCGCGCGCTGCCCGGGTTCGGCGAGCAGAAGGCCCGGATCTTCCTCGCGCTGCTGGGCAAGCGCCGGGGCGTGCAGCCGGCGGGCTGGCGCGAGGCGGCCGGCGACTACGGCGACGACGTGCCCCGCTCGATCGCGGACGTGACCGACGCCGAGTCCCTCGCCCGCGTGCGTGCCACGAAGAGGGCCGCCAAGGCCGCCGCCCGCGCCCGCGGCTGACGCCCACCGCTCCCGCCCCGCAGAGTGGAACGTTCTGCGCGCAGGACGTTCCACTCCGAGCAGCCGAACCTCAGTTCGCTCCACTCTGCGCCGTGGAGGGGGCCGGGGAGGGGGTGCGCGGGGCGGACCGGCGGTCGCCGCCGGCCGCGAGGAGCACCTCGACGATCTGCTCGCCCACGAGCTCGTGCCGCTCGAGGAGCGCGTCGCGCAGCGCCGCCACGAGGTGCCGGTTCTCCGACAGCAGCCACACGACCTTCTCGCGCGCGGTGTCGAGCACCTCCTCCACGCGCCGCCGGGACTCGGGGTCGGCGAGCACCGCGCGGACGAAGTCTCCCTCGGTCGCGAGGAACGACACCAACGACCCGGTCATCCCGGCCGCACCGACCATCTGCGCGGCCGTGCGGGTCGCCGCCGCGAGGTCGCTCGCCGGGCCGGTCGTCGTCTGCCCGAAGAACAGCTCCTCGGCGACGAACCCGCCCATGGCGATCTCGACGAGGCTGCGCAGGTCGCCCGCCGACCGCGTGAACACCTCGTCGATGTCGTTGTGCGCGAGCAGGCCCAGCGCCCGGCCGCGCTTGACGATCGTGAGGATCTCCATCGTGCGGTTCGGCGCCACGAGCCACGTCACGACGGCGTGGCCGGCCTCGTGCGTCGCGATGAGCTCCTGCTCCGCGGGCGTGTACCCCACGGGCTGGCCGAGGCCGACGAGCTCGGTGATGCGGGCGCGCTCGACGTCGTCGTGGCTCATCGCCTCGCTCCCGCGACGCAGCGCGTTGACGAGGGCCTCGTCGAGCAGGTGCTCGATCATCACGGGCGTCCAGCCGATGGTCGCCGCCGCGACGCGGTCGCGCAGGCGGGGGTCGTCGAGCTCGGGCTCGTGCGCCCGCTGGGCGAGGAAGTGGTCGACGAGCGCGCGGCGCCCGTGCACGTCCGGCGGGTCGAAGGTGAGGCGGCGGTCGAAGCGGCCGGGGCGCAGGAGCGCGGGGTCGAGCTGGTCGGCGCGGTTCGTCGCGGCGATGAGCAGGACGGGCGCGCGCGACGGCCGGATCTGCCGGATCCGCCGGTCCGCGGGCAGGAGGAGGTTCACGGCGGCGATGACGCGGTTGACCGCGCGCTCGCCGCGCGACGGCTGGTCGAAGGACTGCATCTGCACGAGCAGCTCGTTGACCACCCCGCCGGTGCCCTCGCTGATGAGCGGGTGCACGACCGCGCCGCCGGCGACGCCCGTCGCCCGGTGCCAGGCGCCCCCCGGGTGCCCGGCCGCCCCGGCGTGCCCGACGCCGGTCGCTCCCCACACGCCGGCGCCCAGGCCCGGCCGGTCGGCCTGCGCACCGCCGCCCGCGCCGAGCAGCCCGCCCCGGCGCACGGCGATCGCGTCGATCTCCTCGATGAAGCCGATCGCGCCGCCCTCGGCCCGCGCCGCCTTGCGCAGCGCGGCGAAGTACGCCCGGATCTTGCGGGCGGTCGCCCCGTAGTACATCGACTGGAACGACGTCGCCGAGACGAACAGGAACGGCACGCCGGCCTCGGCGGCCATCGCCTTGGCGGTCATCGTCTTGCCGGTCCCCGGCGGCCCCTCGAACAGCAGGCCCCGCCGCGGCGTGCCGCCGGTCCGGTCGGCGAACCGGCGGTGCATCTGGAACAGCTCGATGGACCGCCGCACGTCCTCCTTGACCGGCTCGATCCCGATGACGTCGTCGAGCGTGACGTCCACCTGCTCGGGCCGGTAGGTCACGTGCGGGGACCGCCCCGCGACGACCTGCGTGCCGAGCACGACGGCGAGCATGAGCCCGAAGAACACGAGCACGACGACGAGGAACGGGTCGATCTCGGGCAGCCGCGGCCACGGGGAGCGGCCCAGCAGCGGCATCGCGACGAACCACGCCTCGGCCGCGATGACGACGACCGCGAGCCGGTAGAAGCGCCTCCGCCGCAGCCGGTCCCGGTCGAGCGCGATGTCGTGCGGGCGCGGGTCGGACGGCCGGTCGGACGGCTCGGACGGCGCGGACCGCCGTCCCTCGAGTGCCTGCTGGTCGGACACGGCGGGCTCCCTCCGCAAGGACACCGGGGCACCCATGTTCGGACGAATCGGACATCCCCGCCACCCGGCGTGGTCCTACCGGGTGACCCGTCCGCCCTCCGGTCCGCCGCGCGCGGCGTCCAGGCCCCGCCGGTAGCCGCGCTCCTCCGCCTCGGCCGAGCCCTCACGGAAGAGGTCGGCGTCGGCGGGGCGGACGAGCGCCCGGGCGCCCGGGCCGTCGTCGTCGGTCACGTACCTCCCCAGCCCGCGCACGACGGCGACGGGCAGCCCCGCCGCCTTCCCGCGCACCAGCTCGCTCGCCGCGGCGACCTCGTCGGCGACCGCGGTCACCGTCACCGACAGGGGACGACCGTGGGCGTCGCGCCCGCCGCGCAGGTCCTCGAGCACGACGAGCCCCGCGGCGCCGATCGCGACGTCGACGAGCCCCTCGCGCCACGGCCGGCCCGCGGTGTCGGTGACGACGACGGCGAGGCGCACCCCGAACCGGTCGGCGAGCGCGCGACGCAGCCGCCGGGCCGAGGCGTCGGGGTCCTCGGGCAGCAGCAGGACCGTCCCCTCGGGCGTGTTGCTCGCGTCGACGCCCGCGGCGGCCATGACGAGCCCGAGCCGGTTCTCGACGATGCGCAGCGGCGGCTCCCCCGGCCGCTCCCGACGCGCGACGACGCGCACGGTCTCCGCGGTGATCGCGGCCTCGCGGTCCGCGGCCGCCACGACGCGCCCCTCGGCCTTCGAGACGACCTTGCTCGTCACGACGACGACGTCGCCGTCGGCCACGCCGCCCGCCGCCGCGAGCGCGTCCCCGACGAGGGCGGCGAGGTCGTCACCGGGCCGGACCTCGCCGATGCCGGACGGTGCCCAGACGGCAAGCCCGCCGGGGGCGGGCGGCGGCGTGCTCACCGGTGCAGCTTCGGCAGCACCTCGCGGCCGAAGACCTCGATCCACTCCCGCTGGTTGCGGCCCACGTTGTGCAGGTAGACCCGGTCGAACCCGAGGTCGACGTAGCGCTGGATGGCGGCGCGGTGCACGTCGGGGTCGGCGGAGATGACCATCCGCCCCTCGAAGTCCTCCGGGCGCACGAGCTTGGCGATCTGCTCGAAGTCGTGCGGGCTGCGGATGTCGGCCTTGGGGAACTTCATGCCGCCGTTGGGCCACTCGGTGAGGGCGTTCGCGAGCGCCTGCTCGTCGGTCTCCGCCCAGGACAGGTGGAGCTGGAGCACCTTGGGCATGGTCTCGGGGTCCTTGCCGGCGTCGCGCGCGCCGGACTCGAACCGCTCGAACAGGCCGGCGATCTTCTCCAGCGGCGCCCCGACGGTGATGAGCCCGTCCGCGTGCCGGCCGGCGCGGCGCGCCGTGACCGGGCCCGCGGTGGCGACGAGGATCGGCGGCGGGACGTCCGGCATGGTCCACAGGCGGGTCGACTCGAGCGTGTAGTACTGCCCCTGGTGCTTGGTGTCCTTGCCCGCGAGCGAGGCCGTGAAGAGCTTGGAGATGATCTCGATGGCCTCGAACATGCGGTTGATCCGCTCGGGGGCCTCGGGCCAGTAGCCGCCGACGACGTGCTCGTTGAGCGCCTCGCCGGACCCGACGCCGAGCCAGTGCCGGCCCGGGTACATCGCCGCGAGCGTCGCCGACGCCTGCGCGACCATCGCCGGGTGCCACCGGAAGGTGGGCGCGGTCACGCCGGGGCCGATGTCGCCCGTCGTCCGCTCGCCGAGGGCGGCCAGCACGTTCCACACGAACGCGGCCTGCCCCTGCGCGGGGACCCACGGCTGGAAGTGGTCGGCCGCCATGACGCCCGAGAACCCGTGCGCCTCCGCGTGCACCGACAGCTCCACCGCCTCGGTCGGGTGGAACTGCTCCAGCATCGCCGCGTACCCGACCTGAAGACCCTGCGGCACGTGCCCTCCTCGTTCGATCCCGTGGCTCGACCGGGGCCGGCCGGGGCCGGTCCCCGGCTCCCGACCCTACGCGGGGACGCGGACGCCGTGCGCGACCGCCCGCGGGGGGCACGAACGCGGGGCGTCGCCGGGCCCTCCTCCCGGCGACGCCCCGCCCGGTCACTCGAAGGCGATCGCCTCGAGCACGTCCATCCGCGCCGCGCGCGCGGCGGGCCACAGCGCCGCGACGACGCCGACCACCACGGCCAGCCCGAGGAGGATCCCCAAGCCGTCCCACGGGATCGCGAGCCGGTTGAGGCCCTCGTCGGCGAAGACGCGGGTCATCGCGGCCGCCAGGCCCGCGCCGACGCCGACGCCGAGGACGGTGCCGAACAGCGCCGTGAGCACGGACTCGATCGTCACGACCGAGGCGAGCTGGAGCCGGCCGAGGCCGACGGCCCGCAGCAGGCCGATCTCGCGCGTCCGCTCGGCGATGGACATCGCGAGCGTGTTCACGATGCCGAGCACCGCGATGACGACGGACAGGCCCAGCAGCGCGTACAGGATCACGAGCATCTGGTTCACCTGCGCCGCCACGGCGTCCCCGTACTCCTCGGCGTCCATGACCGAGACGATCACGTACGGCTCGGCGACCTCGGCGAGGTCGGCGCGCAGGTCGGCCACCGCGGTGCCGGGCGCGGCCTTGACGAACACCGAGTCGACGACGCTCGACCCCGGGTCGGCGACCGCCGCGAAGTCGGACTCCTCGACCACGAGCGGCAGCCCGAGGATGCCCGAGTCGATGATCCCGGCGAGGGTCACCTCGCGCTCGCCCGTGGCGCCCGCGACGGTGAGCGTGTCGCCGACGGACCAGCCGCGCTCCTCCGCGTCGACGAGCTGCGCGACGGCGCGACCGGGGCCGAGGTCGGTGGGGTCGCCCTCGGCGACGGGCACCTCGAGCACCCCGGGGAAGAACCCGGCGGGCACCCCGATGAGCGGGATCTCCTCGTCCTCGACCGTGACGCCGCGCGAGATGCGCAGCACGTCGACCCGTCCGACGCCCTCCACCTCGTCGATCTCGTCCACCAGTGCGGCGGGGACGTCCCACGTGGCCGACTGCAGGATGAGGTCGGTCCGCGCCTGGTTGTCGACGACGTCGCGCACCGAGGCCTGGGTCGACGCGGCGAGCACCGACGCCGCGCCGACCAGGGCCATGCCGATCATGAGCGCACCGGCGGTGGAGGCCGTGCGACGCGGGTGGCGGGTGACGTTGCCGCGCGCGAGCGCGCCGAGCGGGCGGACGCCGGCCACCAGCGGGGCGGCGAGGCCACCGAGGACGGGCGGCACGATCGCCGGCGCGAGCGCGAGCATCGCCACGAGCGTGGCCGCCGCGCCGACGCCGAGCAGGGCGCCCTGGTTCTCCTCCACGACGCCGGTGGTCGCAGCGACGACGGCCGCGAGGCCGCCGGCCAGCAGGACGGCGCCGATCGCGGTGCGCAGGCGCGCCGGGCGCTCGGTGGCGGCGACCTCGTCGCGCATCGCCTCGACCGGGGCGGTGAGCGCCGCGCGCCGCGCGGGCACCACGGCCGCGACCAGGCTGACCACCGTGCCGACGAGGACCGAGATCGCGACGGTGGACCCGTCGAGCGGGATCTCCCCCACCAGCTCCATGTCCATGCCGGCGAGCACGCCGCGCACGACCTCGACGAGGCCGAGGCCGGCGCCGACGCCGAGCAGCGAGCCGACGACGCCCACGAGGCCGGCCTGCGCGAGCACGGAGCCGAAGACCTGGCTCGGCGAGGCGCCGACGGCGCGCAGCATCGCGTACTCGCGCTGCCGCTGGCGCACCACCATCGAGAAGGTGTTGGCGATGATGAACGTGCCGACGAAGAGCGCGATCCCGGCGAAGACCAGCAGGAACGTCGATACGAAGCCGAGCGCCGAGGTCCACTGCTCGGCCGCCTCCGCCCGGGCCTGGTCGCCCGTGAGGACGCGCACCCCGGCTGCGGCCGCGGCCGGCACGTCCTCGAGCGCCGCACGGACGGCGTCGGCGAGCTCGGTCTGGCCCACGCCGTCGGCCGCGTAGACCGCGACGGTGCTCGTGGCGCCGTCGGGCGCGTAGGTGGCGACCGCGGTGTCCCAGTCCAGGCCGACCATGATCGCACCGGCCATGGGCGTGTCGATCGCGAGCTCGCCGACCACCTCGACCTCACGGAGCTCGCCCGCGACGAGGACGGTGGTCGTGTCGCCGATCGCGAGACCCGACCGCTCGAGGGCGGACGACTCCAGGGCGATCTCGCCCGGGCCGGCCGGCTCGCGGCCGTCCGCCACCGTGAGCGCGCGCTCGTCGGGGTGCAAGCCGAGACCGAAGCTCGGCGGGCCCGAGCTCAGGACGGCGGTCCCGTCCGCGCCGACGAGCACGATCGGGCCGCTGACGTCGGGCACGACGCCCGCGACGCCGTCGACCGCGGCGATCGTGTCGGCGGTCTCCAGCGGGAAGCGGGCGTGCTCGCCGGACATGGGGTCGTCGCCCTCGGCGCGGACGGCACCCTGGACGTAGGTGTCGGCGTCGGTGCCCGCCTCGACGATCCGGTCGAACGTGTCGGACATCATCTCCCGCAGGGAGAACGTGCCGGCCACGAACGCCACGCCGAGCAGCACCGCGAGGATCGACAGGCAGAACCTGCCGAGGTGGCTGCGGATCCCGCGCAGCGCGACCCGTCTCATCGCAGGCCTCCCGCGACCAGCACGCGCTCGTCGGCCGCGGGGGCGGCGGTGCGCCCGGCGCCGATCTCGCGGAGCGCGTCGAGGACGCTCTCCGTGGTCGGCTCCACGATCTCGCCGACGAGGCGGCCGTCGGCGAGCAGCAGCACGCGGTGCGCGAACGAGGCGGCGGTCGGGTCGTGCGTGACCATCACGACCGCCTGGCCGAGCACGTCCACCGAGTGCCGCAGGAAGCCGAGCACCTCACCGGAGGACCGGGAGTCGAGGTTGCCGGTGGGCTCGTCGGCGAACACGACGGCCGGCCGCGAGACGAGCGCCCGCGCGCAGGCCACGCGCTGCTGCTGCCCACCGGACAGCTCACCGGGGCGGTGGTCCAGCCGGTCGCGCAGCCCGACGGCGTCGACCACCGTGTCGAACCAGTCGCGGTCCACGGGGCGCCGGGCGATGTCGAGCGGCAGCGTGATGTTCTCCGCGGCCGTCAGCGTGGGGATGAGGTTGAAGGCCTGGAAGACGAAGCCGAGGCGCTCGCGGCGCAGCCGGGTCAGGCCGCGCTGGCCGAGCCGGGACACGTCCTCGCCGTCGACGACGACGGTGCCGCTGGTCACGGTGTCCAGCCCGGCCATGCAGTGCATGAGCGTGGACTTGCCGGACCCGGACGGGCCCATGATGGCGGTCAGCTCGCCGGCCGCGAAGTCCACGTCGACACCGTCGAGAGCACGGACCGCGGTCTCGCCGGAGCCGTAGACCTTCACGAGCCCGCGGGCGGACGCGATGGCTCCCTCACCTCGGGGGTAGACGGTCACAGGGCGCACGGGAGTTCCCTTCTGGGGCGCTTGCGGGGGGGGTGGTCGACGTCGTCGTCGCGACTCGATCTTGTTCCCCCGGCGCGCGCGGCGGATCAGGGAGCGTCCCGGACCCTCCCCTGAAAGGTGCGCCCCGTGGGGTCAGGGTGAGCCCCGGGGGTGCCCTCAGGGGACGAGGACGACGGTCCCCCGCTTGCGCCCCGTCTCGACGTAGGCGTGGGCGGCGGGCGCCTCCTCGAACGGGAACGTCCGGTCGAGCACGGGCCGCAGGCGGCCGAGCGCGGCGAGGTCGAGGAGCTCGGCCAGGTCGGCCGCCTTCCGCTGCGGCGACCGCAGCCCGGTGAACGCGATCCGTGCCCTGCGGCGACGCCCCGGCACCACGCCGGCGAGGGTGTGCCAGGCGAGCGCGGCCGTCGGCGCCGTGCCCAGGTAGACCCCCTGCGGGCGCAGCGCGCGCCGGACCCGCCGGAACGACGTCGTCGCCACGGCGTCGAAGAACACGTCGAACGCGTCGCGGCGCGCGGCGACGTGCTCGGTCGCGTAGTCGACCACCTCGGCGGCGCCGAGCTCGCGGGCGAGCCCCGCGTTGCGGGCGCTGCACACGGCGGTCACGTGGGCCCCCGCCGCGGCCGCGAGCTGGACGCCCGCGGCACCGACGGCGCCCGAGGCGCCGTTGACGCAGACGCGCCGGCCCGCCCCGACGCGCCCGGCGTCCCGCAGGAACGGCAGGGCGGTGAGGCCGCCCTCCGCCAGGGCGACGGCGTCGGGCCCGGAGAGGTCGTCGGGAACCCGGACCAGCCCGGCCGCCGGGACCCGCGCGTACTCGGCGGCACCGCCCATCGCGGCGCCCGTCGCGCCGACCACCCGGTCCCCCGGGCGCAGGCCGGCGACCCCCGGGCCCAGCGCGACGACGACGCCGGCGAGCTCCGAGCCCCCGACCGGTTGGCGCGGCCGCCGCAGCCCGGCGGCCAGCCGGGCCACCGCCGGGTCGGCGGCGCGCATGTGCGCCTCGGCGCGCGAGACCGCGACGGCCTCCACGCGGACGAGCACCTCGCCCGCGCGCGGCTCGGGGACGGGCAGGAGCTCGACCCGGAGCACCTCGGGCGGGCCGTACCGGCGCGCGGTGACGGCGCGCATGCGCTCCGGGGGCGTCGCGGACGGCGCGTCGGGGGTGGTGTGCTCGGCGGTCATGGCCGCTCCTCGTCGGGGTAGGCGAACACGTCCTCGAGGGGCACCCCGAGCGCGCGCGCGATCTGGAAGGCCATCTCGAGGGACGGGGAGTACCGGCCCTGCTCGATGGCGATGACGGTCTGCCGCGTCACGCCGATGCGCTCGGCGAGCTCGGCCTGCGTGAGGTCGAGGCGGGCACGGTGCACGCGGATCGAGTTCGTGACCCGGGTGGGACGGCCCATCACAGCCCCCGCCGGTAGGCGACGAGCCGCACGACGCTCGAGACGACCACCTGCACGACGAATGCGGCGTAGATCGCGTTGGCGATCCAGAAGTGGGGCGCGGCGACCAGCGCCAGCACGAGCACGCCGGCCACGAGGACCGACAGGACGAGGCCGCCCACGTAGTCGCCCAGGCGCGCGACCTCGCGGTCGCGCACGTCGACGCGGTGGCTCTCGCTCGGCCGGACGATCTCGAACAGGACCCGGCCGACGACGTTCGCCAGGATCGAGATCCCGACGGCCCACAGCAGCGGGGCGACGTACGCGACCTCGGCGAGCGGGCCGCCGTCGGCGCGCCGCAGGAGGACGCCGACGTACGCCAGCCACACCGCCACGCTGGTGACGAGGTACGTCCAGGTGCCCTTCTCCTCGTACGACACGCCGTCCTCCTGGGATGTCAGGAATCTTTGACATCGCCAGTGTCAAGGACAGCAGACATCATGTCAAGAGTTCTTGACATGGTTGCCCGTGAGGACGACGCAGACCGTCCCGGGCGAGGTCGGCCGGGTGGGGTGGTCCGGCCGGGCCGGGCGGGCGCCCCGGCGGGTCAGACGACGGCGCCGTCGGTGCGGTCGCCGGCGCGGGGCCGGACGGGCTTCTTCTCGGGCGGCGTCGGCGCGGCCGGCGGCCACCTCCGCTGCAGCAGGATCGTCGTCGGCACGGCCACCGTGACCGTGCCGGCGGTGCCGACGACGATGCCGAGCACCAGGGCGAGCGCGAAGTCGCCCAGCGAGCTCCCGCCGAGCAGGAGCAGCGCGAGCAGCACGAACAGCGTGCTCGCGCCGGTGTTCAGGGTGCGCGGCAGCGTCTGCAGGACGGCCTCGCCCGCGAGCCGGTGGAAGGGCTCGTCGTGGCGGGTGCGCCACGTCTCGCGGACGCGGTCGAACACGACGACGGAGTCGTTGACCGAGTAGCCGATGATCGTCAGGAGCGCCGCGAGGAACACCCCGTCGAGGGTCTTCTCGAGCCACGCGAAGACGCCGAGCACGACGAGGACGTTCGTGGCCAGCGAGGCCACCGCGCCCGTGCTGAAGGTCCAGCGGAAGCGGACGGCGAGGTAGAGCAGCTGCGCGCCGAGCGCCACCGCGAGCGCGATGAGCGCGTTGCGCTGGAGCTCCTCGCCGAGGCTCGGGCCGATGAGCTCGTCACTGACGACCTCCGCGCCGCCCGCGACCTCGGCGAGCGCCGCGCGGATGCGCTCCACCTCGGCGTCGTCGATCGCCTCCGTGCGCACCGCGATGTCCGCGTCGCTCGCCTGCTGCACCACCGCGCCCGGGAAGCCGACCGCCGCGATCGCCTCGCGCGCGTCGTCGGCGCTGATCGCCTGCGCCGTGTCGAGCTGCAGGCTCCGGCCGCCCGTGAACTCCACGCCCAGGTGGACGCCGCGCACCACGAGCCCGGCCGCGGCCACCGCCACGAGCGCCAGGGAGACGGCGAGCCAACGGCCGGCCCGCGCGAGCAGGTCCGGGTTCCACGAGGTGACCGTGCGCCGGAACGCACCGAGCGTGTCCACGCCGCTCAGCCACGGGAACCGGGCGAGCAGGCGCGACGGGGCCACCGCCTGCGCGAGCACGCGCGTGACGACGAGCGCGGAGAAGAACGAGACCACGACGCCGACGCTCAGGGTCACGCCGAACCCGCGCACGGGCCCCGAGGCGAGGAAGAACAGCAGACCCGCGGAGATGAGCGTCGTGACGTTCGAGTCGGCGATCGCCGACAGCGCGCGGCGGAAGCCCTCGAGGACCGCGCGCGGCAGCGACCGGCGCGCGAGGATGCGTTCCTCGCGCGCGCGCTCGTAGATGAGGACGTTCGCGTCGACCGCCATGCCGACCGACAGCACGAAGCCGGCGAGGCCCGGGAGCGTGATGGTCGCCCCCATCGTCACGAGCGAGGCGTAGGTGATGAGCGCGTAGCAGGCCAGCGCCACGATCGCGAGCAGGCCCATGAGGCGGTAGATCGCGATGATGAAGATCGCCGTGAGGACGACGCCGAGCACGATCGCGCGGATGCTCGCGTCGATCGCAGCCGCACCGAGGCTCGGGCCGACGGTCCGCTGCTCGATGACCTCCACCGGCACGGGGAGCGCGCCGCCCTGGATGAGCGCGGACAGCTCGAGCGCGTCGTCGCGGCTGAACCGCCCGGTGATCGTCGTCTGCCCGCCGATGATCCCGACGCCGCACGCGACGTCGACGTTCACCTGCGGGGACGAGATGACCTCGCCGTCGAGCACGATCGCGACGCGGCGCCGCGGGTCGCCCACCGGGGAGCACGCGGCGTCGGCCGTGAGCTGCTCCCACGCCGCCCGCCCGTCGCCGCGGAACTCGATGACGACGAACCAGGCCGGCCCGCGCGAGGGGTCGGTCCCGGCGTTCGCCCCGGTCACCGACTCGCCGGTGAGCGCGGCCGGCGCGAGCTGCAGCGGGATGCCGTCCTCGTCCGGGAGCGCGAGCGGGCGGGACGTGTCGACCTGCTCGCCCGGCTCGCGCGGCGGGACCTCGCTCGCATAGCCCTCGACGGCGTGGAACGTCAGCTGCGCGGTCCGCCCGATCGCCTCGACGGCCTCGCGCGGGTCCTGCAGGCCCGGCATCTCGACGACGATGCGCCGCTCGCCCGAGCGCACGACCGTCGGCTCCGCGACGCCCAGGGCGTCGATGCGCCGGCGCAGCACCTCGAGCGCACGGTCGGTGGACGCGGCGTCGGCCCTGGTCGTGGCCGAGTCGCGGGTCTCGAGGACCACCTGCGTGCCGCCCCGCAGGTCGAGCCCGAGCGTGGGCGAGGACGTCAGGACCGCCACGGTCGCGCCGACGAGCACCAGCAGCGACAGGACGGCGCGCACGACGAGCGGGCGCCGTGGGGCGGTCGGCTCCTCGGGGGGTGCGACGGGCGGGCGCGGCATGAGGCTCCTGACGGGGTGGGGGCCGGCGACGCCGCGACGGCGGCGACCGCGGCACCACGGCGGACGGCGGCGAGCGGCAGCCTAGCCCGGCGCCCGGACCGCGGGCAGGGACGAGCGGCGACCCCGGGACCCACGTGAGCAGAGGGGGTGGCGGGTTCTGGAAGAATCGGGCCCCATGAGCGACCTGCCCCGGACCCCGACCCCGCCCCCCGCGACGCCCGCGTCGCAGGCCGTAGCGGCGGCGTCGGAGGTAGCCGGCGGCGCCCGCGTCCCCGAGAAGGTCAGCCTGGACGGCCTCGAGGACAAGTGGGACGCCGTCTGGCGGGAGCAGGGCACGTACGCGTTCGACCGGACGCGCACGCGCGAGGAGATCTTCTCGATCGACACGCCCCCGCCCACGGCGTCCGGGTCGCTGCACGTCGGCCACGTGTTCAGCTACACCCACACCGACGTGCTCGCGCGGTACAAGCGCATGCGCGGGTTCGAGGTCTTCTACCCCATGGGCTGGGACGACAACGGCCTGCCCACCGAGCGCCGCGTCCAGAACTACTTCGGCGTGCGGTGCGACCCGTCCCTGCCGTACGACCCGGACTTCGTCCCGCCGCACCAGGGCACGGACGGCAAGAACGTCAAGCCCGCGGACCAGGTCCCGGTCTCGCGCCGGAACTTCGTCGAGCTGTGCGAGCGGCTGACCGTCGAGGACGAGCGGCAGTTCGAGGCGCTGTGGCGCCACCTCGGCCTGTCCGTCGACTGGTCGCACACGTACCAGACCATCGACGAGAACGCCCGCCGCGTCGCCCAGACCGCGTTCCTGCGCAACCTCGCCCGCGGCGAGGCCTACCAGGCCGAGGCCCCGGGCATGTGGGACGTCACGTTCCAGACGGCGGTCGCCCAGGCCGAGCTCGAGGCGCGCGAGTACCCGGGCTTCTTCCACCGGGTCGCGTTCCACCGGCCCGACGGCACGCCCGTGCACATCGAGACGACGCGGCCCGAGCTCATCCCGGCCGTCGTCGCCCTCGTCGCGCACCCCGACGACGAGCGCTACCAGCACCTGTTCGGCACGACGGTCACCGCGCCCGTGTTCGACATCGAGATCCCCGTGCTCCCCCACCCGGCCGCCGAGCCGGACAAGGGCGCGGGCATCGCGATGTGCTGCACCTTCGGCGACCTCACCGACGTGCAGTGGTGGCGCGAGCTGCAGCTGCCGACCCGCTCGGTGGTCACGCGCGACGGTCGCCTGCAGCGCGAGACGCCGGACTGGATCACGACCGAGCGCGGCCGCGCGGCCTACGCCGAGATCGCCGGCCGGACCACGACCGGGGCCCGCACGGCGCTCGTCGAGCTCCTCCGCGCGAGCGGCGACCTCGACGGCGAGCCCACGCCGACGCAGCGCATGACGAACTTCTACGAGAGGGGCGACAAGCCGCTCGAGATCGTCACGTCGCGCCAGTGGTACATCCGCAACGGAGGCCGCGACGCCGACCTGCGCGACGCGCTGCTGGAGCGGGGCCGGGAGCTCGCCTTCCACCCCGACTTCATGCGGGTGCGCTACGAGAACTGGGTGAACGGCCTCAACGGCGACTGGCTCATCTCGCGCCAGCGCTTCTTCGGCGTCGCCATCCCGCTGTGGTACCCGGTCCGCGAGGACGGCACGGTCGACCACGACCACCCGATCGTCCCGGACGAGGCGTCGCTGCCCGTCGACCCCAGCTCGGACGTCCCGCCGGGCTACACGGCCGAGCAGCGGGGCGAGCCGGGCGGGTTCGTCGGCGACGCCGACGTCATGGACACGTGGGCCACGAGCTCGCTCACCCCGCAGGTGGCGGGTGGCTGGCTGCGCGACGAGGACCTGTTCTCGCGCGTCTTCCCCATGGACGTGCGCCCGCAGGGCCAGGACATCATCCGCACCTGGCTGTTCTCGACGGTCGTCCGCTCGCACCTCGAGCACGGGTCGCTGCCGTGGAGGCACGCGGCGATCAGCGGCTGGATCCTCGACCCGGACCGCAAGAAGATGAGCAAGTCCAAGGGCAACGTCGTCACGCCCATGGGCCTGCTGCTCGAGCACGGCTCCGACGCCGTCCGCTACTGGGCCGCGTCGGCGCGCCTGGGCACGGACGCCGCCTTCGAGGTCGGCCAGATGAAGATCGGCCGGCGCCTGGCGATCAAGGTGCTCAACGCGAGCAAGTTCGTGCTCGGCATCACCGGCGGCGCCCCCGCCGACCCGGCGGCGGTCACGCGGCCGGTCGACCGGGCGATGCTCGCCGCGCTGGCCGACGTCGTCGACGCCGCGACCGACGCGTTCGAGGCGTTCGACCACACGCGCGCGCTCGAGGTCACGGAGACCTTCTTCTGGACCTTCTGCGACGACTACCTCGAGCTGGTCAAGGACCGCGCGTACGGCGGCGAGCACTGGGCGGCGGACGCCACGGCGTCGGCGCGCGCGGCGCTCGGCCTCGCGCTCGACGTCCTGCTCCGCCTGCTCGCCCCGGTGCTGCCGTTCGCGACCGAGGAGGTCTGGTCGTGGTGGCGCGAGGGCTCGGTGCACCGCGCCCCGTGGCCGGTCGCCGCTCCCCTGCGCGAGGCCGCCGACGGCGTCGGGCCGGACGGGCTGGCGGCCGCGGGCCGCGCGCTCGCGGCGCTGCGCAAGGTGAAGTCGGAGGCGAAGGTCTCCATGCGGACCGGCATCGTCCGCGCCGAGCTGGGTCTGCTCGCGGCCGACGTGGCCCTCGCCGAGGCCGCGGCCGACGACCTGCGCGCCGCCGGCCGGGTCGCCGACCTGGCCCTCGTGGCCGACGACGCGGCCGGGGACATCGCGGTGATCCGCGCGGCCGAGCTGGAGCAGCCGCAGGCCTGACGCACCGACGCCACGGGCGCCGGTCCCTCACGGGGCCGGCGCCCGTCGTCGTCCCCGGGCCGCGACGCGGCGCCGCGCCCCGACGCGCGGCCGCGCGGTCGGGGGGCACGCCCGGCCGGGCCGGCTGCGGACGCACCCTCCGGGTGGCGGAGTCCGACGGCGGTGACGCATGCTCTCACCCTTTCCCCTGCCTAGGACGTGCGACCCATCCCAGGGCACCGCTGTATAGTTATGGTCATCGCTGCATAGACATACGACTGGCCGACCTGGCCGACGGAAGGACCTCGACCCATGCGCACCCCCACCCGGCTCGCGGCCTGCGCCGCCGCTGCCGCGCTCCTCCTCGCCGGCTGCTCCTCCACGGCCGGTGAGTCGGCCGGAGACGGCGAGGTCGCCCTCATCACCGAGGGCACGCTCACGCTGTGCACCAACCCGCCGTACGAGCCGTTCGAGTACGAGGAGAACGGCGAGGTCGTCGGCCTCGACATCGACATCGTGAACGAGGTGGCCAAGGACCTCGGCGTCGACCTCGCGATCAAGATCACGGCGTTCGAGGGCATCCAGTCGGGCGCGGACCTCAACTCCAACAACTGCGACATCGTGGCGTCGGGCATCACCATCACCGAGGCGCGCGAGGAGAACATGGACTTCTCCAAGCCGTACTTCGACGCCGACCAGGGCCTCCTCGTGCCGGCGGGCTCGGACATCGACTCGGTGGAGGAGCTCGCGGGCCTCAAGGTCGCCGTCCAGCAGGCCACCACGGGCCTCGACTGGGCCAAGGAGCAGGGTCTGAACACCGTCGAGTTCGAGGACCTGGGCCTGCAGGTCCAGGCGCTGCGCGGCGGCACCGTCGACGCGGTCATCAACGACATCGCCGTGCTCGGCCCGTTCGCGGGCGACGAGTTCGAGGTCGCGGCCACGTTCCCGACCGGCGAGCAGTACGGCCTCGGCGTCAAGACGGGCAACACCGCGCTGCTCGAGGCGGTCAACGCCACCCTCGACCGCATCGCCTCGGACGGCACGTACGAGGAGATCTACGTCCGGCACATCGGGACCTCGCCGTCCGGCGACTGACCCCACCGATGTCCACGACTCCGTCCGCCGCCCGGCCCGCCCTCACGGCGGGCCGGGCGCGCATGTCCCCCCGGAAGCGGGCCCGGATCGTCCGGGCCGTCCAGTACGCCGTCCTGCTGGTCGTCGCGGCCGTCCTCGTCGCGCTCGCCGACTGGGACCAGCTGCGCGCGGCCTTCTTCAACGCCGAGGCCCTGCGTGCGCTCGGGCCGCGGCTCCCGCGCGCGGCCCTCAACACGGTCGTCTACACCGTGGCGTCGTTCGCCTACGGCCTCGCCCTCGGCCTGCTCCTCGCGCTCATGAAGCTCTCGAGCGTGCGCGCCTACCGGGCCATCGCCACCGCCTACGTCGAGTTCTTCCGCGGCATCCCCGCGCTGCTGGTCGTCTTCGCGGTGGGCTACGGCCTCCCGGCGGCATTCCAGGTGCGCTTCGACTCCATCGTGCTGACCATCGCCATCGCGCTCGGCAGCGTGTCCGGCGCGTACGTCGCCGAGACGCTCCGTGCCGGCCTGCAGGCCGTGCCGAAGGGTCAGGTCGAGGCCGCGCGGTCCCTGGGCATGTCGTCGGCGGCGACCATGCGCCTGGTGGTCATCCCCCAGGCGTTCCGGATCGTGCTCCCGCCGCTGACCAACGAGGCGGTGCTCCTGCTCAAGGACACCTCGCTCGTGTTCGGCCTCGGGCTCACCGTGACGCAGTTCGAGCTCACCCGCCTCGGCCGCGAGGGCATCAACACCGCCGGCGGCGGCCTGACGCCGATCGTGGCCGTCGGCCTGATGTACCTGCTCCTGACCATCCCGCTCAGCAGCGTCACCCGCTACCTCGAGCGCAAGACCGGCTACAAGGGACACGTATGAGCGCCCCCGCCCCCGCCGCCGACCGGGCCCCCGGCCCCGTCGTCCGGATCTCGGGCCTGCACAAGTCCTTCGGCGACCGCGAGGTCCTCAAGGGCGTCGACCTGGAGGTCGGGCAGGGCGAGGTCGTCTGCATCATCGGCGCGTCCGGCTCCGGAAAGTCGACCCTCCTGCGCTGCGTCAACCTGCTCGAGCAGCCCACGTCCGGCACGGTCGAGGTGCTCGGCGTCGAGGTCACGGACCCGGACGTCGACATCGACCTGGTGCGCGCGCACGTCGGCATGGTGTTCCAGCAGTTCAACCTCTTCCCGCACCGCACCGTCCTGGAGAACTGCACGCTCGCGCAGCGGCAGGTGCTCAAGCGGAGCAGGGCCGAGGCCGAGGCCGTGGCGCGCAAGAACCTCGCGCACGTCGGGCTGGCCGACCGCGCGGACTCGATGCCCTCCCAGCTGTCCGGCGGCCAGCAGCAGCGCGTGGCGATCGCCCGCGCGCTGTCGATGGACCCCTCGCTGCTGCTGTTCGACGAGCCGACCTCGGCCCTGGACCCCGAGCTCGTCGGCGAGGTGCTCACGGTCATGCGCGAGCTCGCCGACGAGGGCATGACGATGCTCGTCGTCACGCACGAGATGGCGTTCGCGCGCGAGGTGGCCGACCGCGTGATCTTCCTCGACGCGGGCGTGGTGCTCGAGGAGGGCCCGGCCGACCAGGTCATCGGCAACCCGCGCGAGGAGCGCACGCGCGCGTTCCTGCGCCGGGTGCTCGACCCGACCCACGTCGAGGAGGTCACGGACGAGGCGTAGGCGGCGGGTTCGCCGCACGACGCGGCACCTGCACGGCGCGCGCCTCGACTAATGTCGGGACGGCAACCAGGCCGCCGAGTCGATGGAGACGCCGTGCGCGAAGCATCCTCCCCCAGCCTCATCACCGCGGACCCTCCGCACACCATCCCGCAGCTGCTGGCGTGGCGGCTCGAGAAGGACCCGACGAGCACCTACGTCGAGCGCAAGAGCAGCCTCGGCGTCACGTGGACGCCGATGAGCGTGCAGGCGTTCGCCGAGGAGGTCATCTCCGTCGCCAAGGGCCTGGTGACGCTCGGCATCGAGCCGGGCGACCGCGTCGCGCTCATGAGTCGCACCCGCTACGAGTGGACGCTGCTCGACTTCGCGATCTGGGCCGCAGGCGCCGTGACGGTGCCGGTGTACGAGACGTCCTCGCCGGACCAGGTCGAGTGGATCCTGTCCGACTCGGGCGCGCGCCTCGCCGTCGTCGAGACGCCCGCGCACGCCGGCACCGTCGAGGCGGTCCGCGAGCGGGTGCCGGGCCTCGGCCCGGTGCTGTGCATCGACGAGGGCGCGATCGGCCGCCTCGTCGACGAGGGCGCCGGGGTGCCCGACGCCGAGATCGAGCGCCGCGGGTCCCTCGCCGCCCCCGACGACGTGGCGACGATCATCTACACCTCCGGCACGACCGGGCGCCCCAAGGGGGCGGAGCTCACCCACCGCAACTTCATCTCGCTGTGCCGCGAGGGCTCCATCGGGCTCTACGACGTCTGCGCGGCGCCGGGGTCGCGGACCCTGCTGTTCATGCCGCTCGCGCACGTGTTCGCGCGGTTCATCCAGGTGCTCTGCCTCGCGTCGGGCGCCGTCCTCGGCCACACCCCCGACACGCGCAACCTCGTCGCGGACCTCGGCACGTTCAAGCCGACGTTCATCCTGTCCGTGCCCCGCGTGTTCGAGAAGGTCTACAACTCGGCCGAGCAGAAGGCCGGCGGCGGTACGAAGCTCAAGCTGTTCCGCTGGGCCGCGAAGACGTCGATCGTCTACTCCCGCGCGCTCGACACCCCGCAGGGCCCGAGCGCGGCCCTCAAGGCGCAGCACGCACTGGCCGACCGCCTCGTCCTGCACAAGCTGCGCCAGGCGCTCGGCGGCCAGGCCAAGTACGCGGTGTCCGGCGGCGCGCCGCTCGGCGAGCGGCTCGGCCACTTCTACCGTGGCGTCGGGCTGCGGGTGCTCGAGGGCTACGGCCTGACCGAGACCACCGCGCCGACGGCGGTCAACCGCCCCGACAACATCAAGATCGGCACGGTCGGCCCGCCCTTCCCCGGCGCGTCCCTGCGGATCGCCGACGACGGCGAGATCCAGGTCAAGGGCGCGCACGTGTTCCGCGGCTACCACAACAACCCGGAGGCCACGGCCGAGGCGTTCGACGACGGCTGGTTCCGCACGGGCGACCTGGGCAGCCTGGACGACGACGGCTTCCTGACGATCACCGGCCGCAAGAAGGAGATCATCGTCACCGCCAGTGGGAAGAACGTCGCCCCGGCGCTGCTCGAGGACCGGCTGCGCGGCCACCCGCTCGTCTCGCAGGTGGTCGTGGTCGGCGACCAGAAGCCGTTCATCGGCGCGCTCATCACGCTCGACGCCGAGATGCTGCCCGGGTGGCTCGCGGGCCACGGCCTGCCGGAGATGGACGTCGCCACGGCCGCGAAGAGCCACGCGGTGCTCGCCGCGCTCGAGCGGGCGGTGGCGCGCGCGAACGAGGCGGTCTCGCGCGCGGAGTCCATCCGCAAGTTCCACGTGCTGACCACCGACTTCACGGTCGAGAACGGCTACCTCACGCCGTCGCTCAAGGTGAAGCGCGCGCGTGTGCTGCGCGACTTCGCCGACGAGATCGAGTCGATCTACGCCGGCTGAGCGGCACGACGCACGAGCGCGACGACGGGCGCCGGGGATCCCCGGCGCCCGTCGTCGTCCCGGCGCCGCCGGCAGGCGGCTCAGCGCCCGGCGGCGTGGCGGCCGCGGCGCTGCCGGTCGTCGGCGTAGCTCGGCGCGGTCTCGCGGGGCGTGGCGGCGTCGCTCCAGCGCAGGAGGGCGCCGACGCCGTCGACCAGCTCGACGCCGCCCTCCTCGGCGAACGTGAACCCGGCGTCCTGCGCCACGAGCGCGCGCAGCACCGCGATGTCGGCGCGCACCTCGCGCGCGTCGCCGGGCGCCACGCCGAGCGCCTCCAGGTCGGCCCGGCGCATGCCGATCTGCATCGGGTCCGGGCCCACCCACAGCCGCTTCTCGTTGAGCCGAGCGACGGACGCGCCGGAGGCGGTGCGCACGACGACGAGCTCGGCGACCTGGCCCTTGCGGAGCACGTCGACCAGGTCGTCCAGCGACGTGACGGCGCCGTCGCCCCGGCCCAGACCCTCGCGCAGGCGGTCGACGACCTGCTCGCGCCGCCGTGCCCGGTACGCTTCGAGCGCCTCGCGCACGCGCACGGCGAACGCCTCGGTCTTCACGCCCTCCGCGCGCGATCCCCCGGGCACCTCGACGACGAGCTCGGCGGCCTGCCGCCCGAGCGCCGCGCGGACGAGCGGCACGGCGCGCACGTCTCCGGTGAGCAGCACGAGGTCCGGGCGCTTGGCGGCGACGACGCGGTCGACCTCGGCCGCGACGGCCTCGGCGTTGCGCTCCCAGGAGTCCTCGGCGCGCGTCTCGAGGCGCCGGTGCGAGGTCCCGCCACCCCCGACCTTGTGCACGACGTCGTGGCCGCCCTCGACGTGCCCGACCGCCTGGGCGTCGACCCGGCGCCCGGCCGTGGCGACGGTGACGTCGGCCCCCTGCCGGTCGACCTCGACGAGGACGTAGCGCACGGTCTCCTCCGCGGCGGCGACCACCGGCGCCAGCGAGGGCGTGCCGTCGTGGAACGCCTCGTCGCGCGGCGGCGGCTCCGGCAGCACCTCGTCGACGAGCACCTCCTCGCCCGCCGCCACGACGTACCGGCCGTGCGGCCCGGACACGTGCGTCGGCCTCAGGACGACCTCCTCGAGGAGCTCGAGGGTCCGCGGCGGGGCACCGGCGTCGTGCAGCGCGCGCCGCAGGCCCTGCCAGCGGCTCTTGACGTCCCGGTCGCCGGCCGACTCGTCACCCCGGGTGGCGTCGAGGCAGACCGTCGTCAACGGGCCGGCGTGGTGGAGCAAGGGCTTCAGGGAGTCGAGCTTCATCGCACACCTTCGCGTCGTCACGTGGCGGCACGGGGCCGCAACCCTGTCCGGCTCCACCCTGCGCCAGACGGGCGCGCGGCGCCACCCCTCGGGACGACGACGGCGTTCCCGCACGCCGGACGACGTCCGGCGCCGGGGGGACGGCGGCGTCGTCGGGCGGACGCCTGCGTCTCAGGCGGACGTCCCGCGCCTCAGGCGGACTTCTCGCGCGGCGTGCGCTTCGGCGGCGCGACCTCGCGCGGCACGATCGTCGGGTTGACGTTCTCGAGCACGGCCTCGCGGGTGATGACGACCCGGGCGACGTCGTCGCGGCTGGGCACGTCGAACATCACCTGCTGGAGGACCTCCTCGAGGATCGCGCGCAGGCCGCGCGCCCCGGTCCCCCGCAGCAGCGCCTGGTCCGCGACGGCCTCGACGGCATCGGGAGTGAACTCGAGCTCGACGCCGTCGATCTCGAACATGCGCTGGTACTGCTTGACGAGCGCGTTGCGCGGCTCGGTGAGGATCCGCACGAGCGCCGTCCGGTCGAGCGGCGAGACGGTCGTGATGACCGGGACGCGCCCGATGAACTCGGGGATGAGGCCGTACTTGAGCAGGTCCTCGGGCATGACCTCGCCGAACACGTCGGAGTCGTCCGGCGAGTGCAGCGGCGCGCCGAACCCGATCCCCTTGCGCCCGGAGCGGGCGGTGATGATGTCCTCCAGCCCGGCGAACGCGCCGGCCACGATGAACAGCACGTTCGTCGTGTCGATCTGGATGAACTCCTGGTGCGGGTGCTTGCGGCCACCCTGCGGCGGGACCGACGCCGTCGTGCCCTCGAGGATCTTCAGCAGCGCCTGCTGCACGCCCTCGCCCGAGACGTCGCGCGTGATCGACGGGTTCTCGGCCTTGCGGGCGATCTTGTCGATCTCGTCGATGTAGATGATCCCGGTCTCGGCCTTCTTGACGTCGTAGTCGGCCGCCTGGATGAGCTTGAGGAGGATGTTCTCGACGTCCTCGCCCACGTAGCCCGCCTCGGTCAGGGCCGTGGCGTCCGCGATCGCGAACGGGACGTTGAGCATCTTGGCGAGCGTCTGCGCCAGGTACGTCTTGCCGCAGCCCGTGGGGCCGATGAGCAGGATGTTCGACTTCGCGAGCTCGACGTCCTCGGCGTCGGGCCGCGGCGACTCGCCCGCCCGGACGCGCTTGTAGTGGTTGTAGACGGCGACGGCGAGCGAGCGCTTGGCCGACTCCTGGCCGATGACGTACTGCTCGAGGAACTCGAAGATCTCCCGCGGCTTGGGCAGCGAGGTCATCCCGACCTCGGCGGCCTCCGCGAGCTCCTCCTCGAGGATCTCGTTGCACAGGTCGATGCACTCGTCGCAGATGTACACGCCCGGCCCGGCGATGAGCTTCTTGACCTGCTTCTGGCTCTTCCCGCAGAAGGAGCACTTGAGCAGGTCGGCGCCGTCACCGATACGTGCCACCGCGTCGCTCCTCCCTCGGACGCCGCCTGCGACGTCCCGTCAGACCATTGCACACCACGCCACGCCCCGTGTCAGCCCGCCGGGCCCCCGGCGTGTCCCCCGTCCCCGGAGGGATCGGCCGGGGCCCCGGGTGCCTTGAGCGGTTCCGCCCCGGCAGATCGGGACGAGTCCGGCTCAGGCCGGGACGACCTGGCCCTTGCGGCTCGCGAGGACCTGGTCCACCAGGCCGTACTCGCGGGCCTGCTCGGCCGTGAGGATCTTGTCGCGCTCGATGTCCGCGCGGACCCGGTCGACGGTCTGACCGCTGTGCCGCGCGATCGTCTCCTCGAGCCACTCGCGCATGCGGATGAGCTCCGCGGCGTGGATCTCGATGTCGGACGCCTGCGCGTAGCCGCCACCCTCTATCGCCGGCTGGTGGATGAGGACGCGCGCGTTCGGCAGCGCGAGGCGCTTGCCGGGCGCACCGGCCGCGAGCAGCACGGCCGCCGCCGAGGCCGCCTGCCCGAGGCAGACGGTCTGGATCTGCGGCTTGATGTACTGCATCGTGTCGTAGATCGCGGTGAGCGCCGTGAACGAGCCGCCCGGGGAGTTGATGTACAGCGTGATGTCCCGGTCGGGGTCCTGGCTCTCGAGGACGAGCAGCTGGGCCATGATGTCGTCGGCCGAGGCGTCGTCCACCTGCACGCCGAGGAAGATGATCCGGTCCTCGAAGAGCTTGGTGTACGGGTCCTGGCGCTTGAAGCCGTAGGCCGTGCGCTCCTCGAACTGGGGCAGCACGTAGCGCGCGGCGGGGGCGCCGTAGGGCAGGCCGGTGCCGCCCGGTCGGGCGAGGCCCTGGGGGGTGAACTGGGGGTCGAGGCTCACGGGATGCTCCTTGTGCTGGGCGGCCGTCGGGGTGCGGGTCGGTGTCGGGCGGTCAGGACCCGGTGGTCCCGCCGCCGCCGGAGACCGAGCCGGCGTGGGTGACGACGTGGTCGACGAAGCCGTACTCGAGCGCCTCCTGGGCGGTGAACCACCGGTCGCGGTCCGAGTCGGCGATGACCTGCTCGACGGTCTTGCCGGTCTGCTCGGCCGTGAGCTCGGCGAGCACCTGCTTCATGTGCAGGATGAGCTGCGCGTTGATCCGCACGTCGGTGGCCGTGCCGCCGATGCCGCCCGAGGGCTGGTGCATCATCACGCGGGCGTGCGGCGTCGCGTAGCGCTTGCCCTTCGCGCCCGAGGAGAGCAGGAACTGGCCCATCGAGGCGGCCATGCCGACGGCGACGGTGGCGACGTCCGGCTGGATGTACTGCATCGTGTCGTAGATCGCCATGCCGGCCGTGATCGAGCCGCCGGGCGAGTTGATGTAGAGGTAGATGTCCTTGTCCGGGTCCTCCGCGGCCAGGAGCATCATCTGCGCGCAGATGGCGTTCGCGTTCTCGTCGCGGACCTCCGTGCCGAGCCAGATGATCCGCTCGCGCAGCAGCCGGTTGTAGATGTGGTCCTGCAGACCGAGGTTCGGACCCTCGCCGCGCGCGTCCCGCGGCATGACGCTCTCGTTCACGAATCTCCCTCGCCTCGTCGGTGGGTCGGCGGATCGTGGATCCGCCACCGGCTCCGACCCTAACGCCCGGCACCCGGCCGACCCTCCCGCTGCGGGGCCGTTTCGCTGACGGCGCACGGGCGCCCGACGGCGGCCCTCCCCCGGGCCCGCCGGACGCCGGGCGCCCGCGCCCGGGGACGACGACGGCCCGGCGCGCGGCGCGCGCCGGGCCGTGCGGGCCTGCTCAGGCCTCGGCGGTCTCCGCGTCGTCGGCGGCGGCGGCCGCGGCGTCGGCGGCAGCGGCCTCCTCGGCGGCCTCGGCCTCGGCGGCCGCGGCGTCCTCCTCGTCCGTGCCGATGTAGGCGGACAGGTCCACGGGCTGGCCGGAGCCGTCGACGACGCGCACCTTGCGCAGCGCGACGGCGATCGCCTTGGAGCGCGCGACCTCGCCGACCATCGCGGGCAGCTGGCCCTGGCGGTCGACGGTCTGGATGAACGTCGTCGGGTCCATGCCGTACTGCGCGGCGGCGTTGACCATGAAGTCGAGGAGCTCGTTCTGGCCGACCTGGACCTTGAGCTGCTCGGCGAGCGTGTCGAGCAGGATGCGCTCGACCAGCTCGGCGCGGGTCTGCTCGGTCACCTCGGCGCGGTGGTTCTCGTCCTCGAGGCGACCCTCGGACTCGAGGTGGCGGTGCACCTCGGCCTGCACGACGCCGTCGGGCACTGGGACCTCGACGGCCTCGCGGAGCGCCTCGAGGAGCCGGTCCCGCGCCTGCACCGCGCGGTTGGAGTCCTTGATCCGGGCGACCTGGGCGCGCAGGTCCTCGCGCAGCTCGACGAGGGTGTCGAACTCGCTCGCGAGCTGGGCGAAGTCGTCGTCGGCCGCGGGCAGGTCGCGCTCCTTGACCGACGTCGCGGTCACGGTGATCGTGGCGCGCTCGCCGGCGCGCTCGCCGCCCGCGAGCGGGGCCTCGAAGGTCGTCGTCTCGCCGGCGGACAGACCGACGAGCGCCTCGTCGAGACCCTCGAGCAGGTTGCCCGAGCCGATCTGGTAGGAGACGCCGGAGACCGAGTCGACCTCCTCCTCGCCGATGACGGCGCGCAGGTCGAGGACCACGTAGTCGCCCTCGGCGGCCGGGCGGTCGACGCCGACCAGCGTGCCGAACCGCTCGCGCAGCGCGTCGAGGCGGGCGTCGACGTCCTCCTCGGTCACCTCGACGTCGTCGACGGTGAGGGTGAGGGTGTCGAGGTCGGGCAGGGTGACGTCCGGGCGGACCTCGACCTGAGCGGTGAACGTCATGCCGCCGTCGGGCTGGGTGAGCGCCGGGAGCTCGGTGACCTCGATGTCGGGCTGGCCGAGCGGGCGGACGCCGGCCTCGGCGACCGCCTGGCCGTAGAACTGCGGGAGGCCGTCGTTGACCGCGTGCTCGATGATCGCCGCGCGGCCGATGCGCTGGTCGAGGATGCGCGGGGGCACCTTGCCCTTGCGGAAGCCCGGGATCTGCACCTCGGCGCCGATGTGCTGGTACGCGTGCTCGATGCTCGGCTTCAGCTCCTCCCCGGACACCTCGACCGTCAGCTTCACGGTGGTGGCGTCAAGGGTCTCGACGGCGCTCTTCACAGCAGGTCTCCCGGGGATTTCCGATGTCGGGGGCGGTCCGGCGTCTGGGCGGACCGGGTCGACGGGGCGCGCGGGGCGCGCGCACACCGTCGGCCGATCCTACGGCACCCGTCGGGCGCGCACGGAGGACGGACGGTGCGCGGGCCCGGCACCCTCCCGGCCCTCGCGCCCGTCCGGCTGGTCGGGATGGCGGGATTCGAACCCACGACCTTCCGCTCCCAAAGCGGACGCGCTACCAAGCTGCGCCACATCCCGTGACACGACGCAGCCTATCGACGGCGGCGTCGGCGGCCGCGCGCGGGCCGGGCGGCGGGCTCCGTGGGGGCCGTCCGGGGGACTTTTCCCCTGCGAGGGTCGTGCAAAGCCCCCATCAGTGGATACGGTGGCAGATCGGGACGTCACGGGCACACCTGGCGGACCCGGGCAAGGGTGACCACCCCGCCACCACCGAGGAGAGACGACATGACCGACGCCCTCCCGTCCCCCGGCGCTCCCGAGGCCGGGGAGACCGCCCCGCGGATCAGCGTCATCGGCACCGGCTACCTCGGGGCCACCCACGCGACGGCGATGGCCGCGCTCGGCTTCGACGTCGTCGGGTACGACACCGACCCCGACAAGGTGCGCGCGCTCGGCCTCGGCAAGGTCCCCTTCTACGAGCCGGGGCTCGACGAGCTCCTCGTCGAGCAGGTCGAGGCCGGCCGCCTGCGGTTCACCTCGGACGTCGCCGAGGCGGTCGGCGACGCCGACGTGCACTTCATCTGCGTCGGCACGCCGCAGCAGCCCGGGAGCAACGCGGCCGACCTGCGCTACGTCGAGGCGGCCGCGACGGCCGTCGCGCGGCACCTGACCCGCGACGCGGTCATCGTGGGCAAGTCCACGGTCCCGGTCGGCACGGCCGCGTGGCTGCGCGAGATCGTCGCCGAGAACGCACCGGCGGGCGTGACCGCCGAGGTCGTGTGGAACCCGGAGTTCCTGCGCGAGGGCAAGGCCGTCGAGGACACCCTGCACCCCGACCGCATCGTGCTCGGCGGCACGACCGAGCGCTCGGAGGCGCTGCTGCGCCGCGTCTACGCGGGCCCGATCGCCGACGGCGCCCCCGTCATCGTCTGCGACCTGCCCACCGCCGAGCTCGTCAAGGTCAGCGCCAACGCGTTCCTCGCCACGAAGATCTCGTTCATCAACGCGGTCGCGAGCGTGTGCGAGGCGGCCGGGGCCGACGTCACCGTGCTCGCCGACGCCATCGGCCTGGACGCCCGGATCGGCCGGAAGTTCCTCGACGCCGGCCTCGGCTTCGGCGGCGGGTGCCTGCCCAAGGACATCCGCGCGCTCATGCACCGCGCGGGCGAGCTGGGCGCGTTCCGCATGGCCGGCCTGCTGCAGAAGGTCGACGAGATCAACATGGGCCAGCGCGAGGCGGTCGTCGACCTCGCGGTCGCCGCGTGCGAGGGCTCCGTGCTGAACAAGTCGATCGGCGTGCTCGGTGCGGCCTTCAAGCCCGAGACCGACGACGTGCGCGACTCCCCCGCGCTCAACGTCGCCGCGGCGCTCCACCTGCGCGGCGCGCAGGTCAAGGTGTACGACCCGGCGGCGGCCGAGACGGCGCGGCGCACGTTCCCGACGCTGACCTACGCCTCGTCCATGGAGGAGGCCGTCGAGAACAGCGAGGTCGTGCTCGTCCTCACCGAGTGGTCGCAGTTCCTCACCGCGGACCCGGCGGCGCTCGCCGCGCTCACCCGCACGCCGCGCGTCATCGACGCACGGGGCAAGCTCGACGCGCGCGCCTGGCGCGCCGCCGGCTGGGAGTTCCGCGGGCTCGGCCGCCCGGCCGCGTGAACGGCGGCGTCGTCCGCCCCGGACGGCGCCGGTACCCTGGGGGCGCCGTCCCCCGGGGACGACGCGGGCGTAGCTCAATGGTAGAGCCCCAGCCTTCCAAGCTGGTGGTGCGGGTTCGATTCCCGTCGCCCGCTCCGTGACGCCCGGCGCGCCGCGCGCGCCGGGCGGCGGACCACGTCGGCGACCGCCCGCCGACGTGGGCTCTCGCAGGGTGGGCGCCCGTTGCGGACGCGTTCGTCCAGCGGATACCGTCGTCGCGTCCGACGTCGAGGGAGGGGTCATGCAGGTGCGCGCCACCGCGACCGCCCTCCGTCCTGCCTGCCGCTGCCTCTGCTGCTGCTGTCTGTAGAGCGCTGGCTCCTGCCCGGCCGCGTCCCGGGCCGCTGCTGACGCCAGCGCTCGCCCCGCCACCCGCCCCGCCCGCCGGCGGAATGCCTGTGCCCTGCCACAGGTTGGCGCCAGCGGCGACCGTCCCCAGGAAACGAGGAAGCATGACCCGCATCTACGACGACGTCACCAAGCTCATCGGCAACACCCCGCTCGTCCGGCTCAACCGGGTGACCGAGGGGGCCGGGGCGACGGTGGTCGCCAAGCTCGAGTTCTACAACCCGGCCAGCTCCGTCAAGGACCGCATCGGCGTCTCGATCGTCGACGCCGCCGAGGCCTCCGGCGAGCTGCCTCCCGGCGGCACGATCGTCGAGGCGACCAGCGGCAACACCGGCATCGCGCTCGCCATGGTCGGCGCCGCGCGCGGCTACGACGTCGTGCTGACCATGCCCGAGACCATGTCCAAGGAGCGCCGCGCGCTGCTGCGGGCCTTCGGGGCCGAGCTCGTGCTCACCCCGGGCTCGGAGGGCATGAAGGGCGCCGTCACGCGCGCCGAGCAGATCGCCGCGGAGCGCCCGGGCGCCGTCCTCGCCCGCCAGTTCGCGAACGAGGCGAACCCCGCCATCCACCGCGCCACCACCGCCGAGGAGATCTGGGCGGACACCGACGGCCAGGTGGACATCGTCGTGGCCGGCGTCGGCACCGGCGGCACCATCACCGGCGTCGGGCAGGTGCTCAAGGAGCGCAAGCCCGAGGTGCAGATCATCGCCGTCGAGCCGGCCGAGTCGCCGATCCTCAACGGCGGCCAGCCCGGCCCGCACAAGATCCAGGGCATCGGCGCCAACTTCGTCCCGGAGATCCTCGACACGACGGTCTACGACGAGGTCGTCGACATCGACGCCGACACCGCGATCCGGGTCGCCCGCGACACCGCCAAGCGCGAGGGCCTGCTCGTCGGCATCTCGTCGGGCGCAGCGATCGCCGCGGCGGTGCAGGTGGCCCAGCGCCCCGAGAACGCGGGCAAGCTGATCGTCGTCATCGTGCCGTCGTTCGGCGAGCGCTACCTGTCGTCGATCCTCTACGCCGACCTCCTGGACTGACCGTGGGACGACGTCTGGCACGGTTCCTCGCGGTGCTCCGCGAGGACCTGGAGGCCGCGCGCACGCGCGACCCCGCGGCGCGCTCGGCGCTCGAGGTCGCGCTCGGGTACCCGGGCGTGCACGCGGTGTGGGGATACCGGATCGCGCACCGCATGTGGCGGGAGCCGGCGCTGCGGCTCCCGGCCCGGCTGCTGTCGCAGCTCGTGCGGGCCGTGACCGGCGTCGAGATCCACCCCGGTGCGCAGCTCGGGCGACGCCTGTTCATCGACCACGGCATGGGCGTCGTCGTCGGCGAGACCGCGATGGTGGGCGACGACGTCGTGCTGTTCCACGGCGCCACGCTCGGCGGCAAGTCGATGAAGCGCGGCAAGCGCCACCCGACGCTCGGCGACAACGTCGTGGTCGGGGCCGGCGCGAAGATCCTGGGGCCCGTCTGGGTCGGCGACGGCGCGCGGATCGGCGCGAACGCCGTCGTCGTCAAGGACGTGCCGGCCGGGGCGGTGGCGGTGGGCGTGCCCGCCGTCGTGCGGGAGGCACCGCTGCCCGCGGAGTCGCTCTGGGCCGACGACCCCGCGATCTACATCTAGGTCGGGGCGCACCTTCGTCGGGGGGAGCACCGTGTCGCCACGGTGCTCCCCCCGACGCGTCTGCACGCCCGGTGCTCCGCGCGGGGTCCCGACGCCGCGAGGCCCCCGTCGGCACGGGGCCCCGAGTGGGAACTTGTTATAGTTGTCATGTAACAACTATCCTGGCGGTGTGCTCATCCGACTCGACCCCTCGGCTCCCGAGCCGATCTACGCCCAGATCGCGGCGCAGGTCCGCTCGGCCGCCGCGCGCGGCGAGCTCGAGCCGGGCGAGCGCCTGCCCGCCGCGCGCGACCTCGCCGAGTCGCTGCAGGTCAACCTGCACACGGTGCTGCGCGCCTACCAGGAGCTGCGCGACGCGGGCCTGATCGAGCTCCGTCGCGGCCGCGGCGCGGTGGTCGCCGCCGGCGCCGCACGCGACCTCGCCCCGCTCGCCGACGCCGTCCAGGCGCTGGCGTCCACCGCGCGGCGGCTCGGGGTCCCGCCCGAGACCACGCTCGCCCTCGTCAAGGAGGCCCTGCGATGACGCCGACGCCGACCCCGGCCCGCGCCGCCGCCCGGACCGCGGCCCCGGTCCCCCACCGCGCCGCCACGACGCTGCTCACGCTCGTCGTCCCGCTGGCCGTCATGGTCGCGACCGTGGCCCTGGCGCTCGCGTGGCGCGACCGCCTGCCCGACCCGGTCGCGTCGCACTGGGGCCCCGACGGCGTCGACGGCGCCTCGTCGTTCGCCGGGCTGCTCTCGATCGTGCCGCTGCTCGGGCTGCCGGCGGCCGTGCTCGCGTGGTGGTTCGCCTTCGCCGCCGGCCGGTCCGCGCTCTCGCGGCGCACGGCCGCCGCGGTCGCCCTCTGGACGAGCACGTTCACGTGCGCGCTGACCGTCGTGACGCTGTCCGCCCAGCTCGACGTCGACCACTGGTCGCAGGCGCGCGACCTCGACGGCGGGCTCGCGCTGACCTTCGCGGTCCCCGTCGTCGTCGCCCTGCTCGGCGCCTGGGCCACGCCCGGCGACGGCCCCGCGCCCGCCGCGTCCCCGGTGCCCGACACCGCGCCGCGCCTGCCGCTGCCCGACGGCGGCCAGGCGGCCTGGCTGCGCCGCGTCGACTGGGTGCACCCCGGCGTGATCGTCGCGCTCGTCGTCGGCTTCTCGGCGTTCATGGGCGCCGTCACGCGCTCGTGGTGGTTCCCCGTGACGGTGGGGGTGTTCCTCCTCGCCGTCCTGCTGGGCCTGAGCGGGTGGACCGTCACGGTGGACGCCCGCGGCCTGGTCGCCAAGGCGCGCCTGCCCCGGCCGCGGCTGGTGGTGCCGCTGGACGAGGTCGAGCACGCGGAGGTCGTCACCGTGCACCCGCTGCGCGAGTTCGGCGGCTGGGGCCTGCGGGTCGGGCTCGGCGGCCGGGTCGGCGTCGTCGTCCGCTCCGGCGAGGCGATCGAGGTGACGCGCACGGGCGGTCGCCGCGTGGTGGTCACGGTGGACGACGCGGCGACCGCCGCGGCCCTGCTCAACACGCTCGCGGCGCGCGCCCGCGGCTGACCCGGACACACCCGCGCACGCCGGGCCGTCTCGGCATGTGAGGCGTACCCGGCGGTAACCCTTGTCGCACGGCCGAGACCGGTTCTAGTCTCGCCGCGACGCGGTCCGAGAGGCGGACCGGTCTTCTCGTGGAACGAGACGGGCAGGAAGGAGGCGGCGCCATGGTCCTTCGCACGATGGCGCTGCCGATGTGCTGCCGGATGCAGGGCTGTCAGATGCCCTGCGCCGGCGCCTGACGGGGACCACGCTCCCCGTCGCGGTCCGACGACGGACCCGAGGTCGCCGGCGACCCCGTCCCCCGCCCGCCCTGCGCGCGGTGCCCGGCGCCCACGAGTGCCCGCGGTCCCGCGCGCCCCGCAGCCCGAGGACCACACCCATGGCCATCAGCACCGCCGTGCGCGCGCACCCCGCGCACCCCGTCAGCCTCCGCGGCGTCTCCCGCGCCTTCCCCGGCGCGGACGGCACCGCCACCACCGTCGTCGCGGACATCGACATCGAGATCGCCGCCGGCGAGATCGTCGCCCTGCTCGGCCCGTCCGGGTGCGGCAAGTCGACGCTCCTGCGCCAGGTCGTCGGCCTCGACTTCCCGACGACCGGCCGCATCCTCATCGACGGCACACCCGTCACCGGCGCCGACCCGCGCTGCGCCGTCGCCTTCCAGGAGCCCCGCCTGCTCCCGTGGCGCACGCTCGCCCAGAACGTCGCGCTCGGCCTGCCGCGCGGCACCGACACCGCCACCGGCCGGCGCCGCACGCGCGAGCTGCTCGAGCTCGTCGGCCTCGGCCACTGCCTCAACCTGCGCCCCCGCCAGGTCTCCGGCGGCATGGCCCAGCGCGCCTCGCTCGCCCGGGCCCTCGCGCGCAACCCCGGCGTGCTCGTGCTCGACGAGCCGTTCGGCGCGCTCGACGCGCTCACCCGCCTGCGCATGCAGGACCTCCTGCTCGAGGTGCACGCCGCCGAGCCGACGACGGTCCTGCTCGTCACGCACGACGTCGACGAGGCGCTCTACCTCGCCGACCGCGTGGTCCTGCTCGGCCGGCCCGACGGCGCCCCGCGCACCGCGCCGAGCACCGTCCGCCAGGTCCTCACGGTCCCGGGCGCCCGTCCGCGCGACCGGGGCGACGCCGCGCTCGCGCTCCTGCGCGCCCGGCTGCTCGAGGGCCTCGGCGTGCCGAGCCACCACGCGGAGGCGGCCGCCTCCGGCACGCGGAGCGCCTGACCGGCCGCCCCGGCCCCCGACCGCCCCCACCACCCACCGACCCCGGACCGCCGCCCGGCGCCCGGAACCACCACGAGAGGACCCCCATGAGGATCCGCACAGCACTGTCCGTCCCGGTGACGACCGCAGCCGTCGCCCTGATGCTCAGCGCCTGCGTGGCGGGCGAGGCGTCGACCACGGGAGCGCCGGCCGCCGGCGCGACCGCGGAGTCGGGCACCGCCTCCGGCACCGAGTGGAGCGCCGACACGCTCAACCTGGACTTCGCCACCTACAACCCGCTCAGCCTCATCATCAAGGAGCAGGGCTGGATCGAGGAGACGCTCGGCGACTCCGTGACGGTCACCTGGACGCAGTCCGCCGGCTCGAACAAGGCGAACGAGGCGCTGCGCGCGAGCGCGATCGACGTCGGCTCCACCGCCGGCTCCGCCGCCCTGCTCGCCCGGGCGAACGGCTCGCCGATCCGCACCATCGGCATCTACACGCAGCCCGAGTGGGCGGCGATCGTCGTGCGCGCCGACTCCGACATCGACTCGGTCGAGGACCTGCGCGGCCGGTCGATCGCCGTCACCAAGGGCACCGATCCCTACTTCTTCCTCCTGCAGGCGCTCGAGGCGCACGGCGTCGGGCTCGACGAGGTCGAGGTGCAGAACATCCAGCACGCGGACGGCCGCGTGGCGCTGGAGAACGGATCGGTCGACGCGTGGTCCGGCCTCGACCCGATCATGGCCGACAGCGAGCTGAGCGCCGGCTCCCGGCTGATCTACCGCAACATCGACTTCAACACCTACGGGTTCCTCAACGCCCGCGAGGAGTTCCTCGAGCGGTCCCCCGACCTGGCCCAGGTCGTCCTCGACGCGTACGAGCGCGCCCGCCAGTGGGCCCTGGAGAACCCCGAGGAGACGGTCCGGATCCTCGCCGACGTCGCCGGCGTGGACCCCGCGATCGCGGAGAAGGTCCTCCTCGAGCGCACCGTGATCGACCTCAGCCCGGTCCCCGGCGAGACGCAGCGGGCCGTGCTCGAGATCGTCGGCCCGATCTTCGTCGAGTCGGGCGACGTGCCCAGCCAGGACCTCATCGACGACGCCCTCGACACGCTGTTCGAGCCGCGGTTCGCCGAGGCGGCGGACCCGACACGCGTCGCCGACTGACGCACGGGGCGGCCGCCGGCGCCCGCCGGCGGCCGCCCCACCGTCGCACCCCTCCACCACCCGACACCTCGCCCCCAGGAGGGCATCATGTCGACACCCGGCACTCTCGGCACCGGCCCCGTCACCGACGTCGGTGGGGGGCCGGTCCCGGCGCTCACCCTCCCGCGCCCCTCCGGCGCCGCGGAGCGCGCGCACGACGCCGAGGACGACACCCGCGACGCCGGGACCGCCCGGCGCGCGGGCGGGCGCGCCTCGCTCCTCGACCGGCGCGGCCCGCGCACCGCGCTCGCCGTCGTCGTGCCGCTCGGCCTGCTCGGCCTGTGGCACCTGCTCACCGCCGTCACCGGCACCTTCGCCCCGTACGAGCTGCCCTCGCCCGGCGCGGTGTGGCGCGCCGCGGTCGAGCTCACGGAGCGCGGCGAGCTCGGCACGCACGTGGCCATCTCGACCCAGCGCGTCCTGCTCGGCTTCGCCATCGGCAGCGCGATCGGGCTCCTCCTGGGCGCCGTCGTCGGCCTCTCCCGGCTCGGCGACCTGCTGCTGTCGGGCACGCTCGGCGCCGTGCGCGCGGTGCCCTCGCTGGCCTGGGTCCCGCTCCTGCTCGTGTGGCTGAAGATGGGCGAGACCTCGAAGGTGACGCTCATCGCCATCGGCGCGTTCTTCCCCGTGTACACGACCGTCGCCTCGGCGCTGCGCCACGTGGACCGGCACCTCGTCGAGGCCGGTCGCGCCTACGGCCTGCGCGGCCCCGCCCTGCTCGCCCGGGTGCAGCTGCCCGCGGCGACGCCGGCCGTCGTGTCGGGCCTGCGGCTCGCGCTCGCGCAGTCCTGGCTGTTCCTCGTCGCCGCCGAGCTCATCGCCTCCGCGATGGGCCTCGGCTTCCTCCTCAACGACTCGCAGTACAACGGCCGGACGGACCGGATCCTCCTCGCCATCGTCCTGCTCGCGGTGCTGGGCAAGACCACTGACGCGCTCATCGGCGTCGTCGAGCGCCGCCTGCTCCGCCGCTTCTGACCGCCCCCGGGCGGCACCCGCCGGGGCCGCCACCACCTCGACCGGAGGACGCATGACCGACCGCCAGTGGGGCTTCCGCACCCGTGCGCTGCACGCCGGGGGCATCCCCGACGCCACCACGGGCGCGCGCGCCGTGCCCATCTACCAGACTACGAGCTTCGTGTTCGACGACACCGCCGACGCCGCGAGCCTGTTCGCGCTGCAGAAGTTCGGGAACATCTACTCGCGGATCGGCAACCCCACGGTCGCCGCGCTCGAGGAGCGCATCGCCTCTCTCGAGGGCGGCATCGGCGCGGTCGCGACCGCGTCCGGCATGGCTGCCGAGTTCATCACGTTCGCCGCGCTCGTCGGCGCGGGCGACCACGTCGTCGCGTCCGCGGCGCTGTACGGCGGCACGGTCACGCAGCTCGACGTCACGCTGCGCCGGTTCGGCGTGGACACGACGTTCGTGCGCGGCACCGACCCCGCCGACTACGCCGCGGCGATCCGACCCGAGACCAAGGTGGTCTACACCGAGGTCGTCGCGAACCCGTCCGGCGAGATCGCCGACCTCGCGGGGCTCGCCGACGTGGCGCACGCCGCCGGCGTCCCGCTCGTCGTCGACGCGACGCTCGCCACGCCGTACCTGTGCCGCCCGCTCGAGCACGGCGCCGACGTCGTCATCCACTCCGCCACGAAGTTCCTCGGCGGCCACGGCACCACGCTCGGCGGCGTCGTCGTGGAGAGCGGGCGGTTCGACTGGGGCAACGGGAAGTTCCCGCACATGACCGAGCCCGTCGCGTCCTACGGCGGCGTGCGGTGGTGGGAGAACTTCGGCGAGTACGGCTTCCTCACCAAGCTGCGCAGCGAGCAGCTGCGCGACATCGGGCCGGCGCTCTCCCCGCAGGCGGCGTTCCACCTGCTCCAGGGTGTGGAGACCCTGCCGCAGCGGATGGACGCGCACGTGGCGAACGCGCGCGCCGTGGCCGAGTGGCTCGAGGCGGACCCGCGCATCGGGTACGTGAACTGGGCCGGCCTGCCCAGCCACCCCCACCACGAGCGCGCCCAGCGGTACCTGCCGGCCGGGCCGGGCGCGGTGTTCGCGTTCGGCGTCCGCGGCACCGCGACCGTCCCGGCACGGCGGGCGGGCCAGGCCTTCATCGAGAACCTGCAGCTCGCGAGCCACCTCGCCAACGTGGGCGACGCGCGCACGCTCGTCATCCACCCGGCGTCGACGACCCACCAGCAGCTGTCCGCCGACCAGCTCGCCGCGGCGGGCGTGCCCGAGGACCTCGTGCGCATCAGCGTCGGGCTCGAGGACGTCGAGGACATCCTGTGGGACCTCGACCAGGCGCTCACCGCCGCGGTCGGTCCGGCGGACGCCGCGCGCGGCCCCGCGACGAACGGTGCGGTGGACGCCCCCGGCGCCGGGCCGCAGACTGCATCCGAGGAGGTGCCGGCATGAGCTTCATCGCCCCGGTCGCCGTCGGCGACGCGTGCGCCGTGCCCGAGCCGGCCGCCCCGGCGGGCCGGACGTGGACCGGGCCGGGCGCCGCCGAGCGGCTCGCCATCCTGCGCCGGACCCGCACGGTCGCGATGGTGGGTGCGTCCGCCAACCCCGCGCGCGCGAGCTTCTTCGTCGCCACGTACCTGCTCGCGTCGTCGGACTACGACGTGTACTTCGTCAACCCGCGCGCGACCGAGATCTTCGGCCGACCGGTCTACCCGTCGCTGTCCGCGCTGCCGGTCGTCCCCGACCTCGTGGACGTGTTCCGGCGGCACGACGACCTGCCGCAGGTGCTCGAGGAGACGCTCGCGGTCGGGGCGAGGACGCTGTGGCTGCAGCTCGGGTCCTGGCACGAGGAGGTGGCCCGCGCGGCCGAGGCCGCGGGGCTCGACGTCGTCATGGACCGGTGCCTGAAGATCGAGCACGCGCGGTTCCACGGCGGCCTGCACCTCGCGGGCTTCGACACCGGGGTGATCAGCTCCCGCCGCCCCCGCGCGCCGCGCTGACGTCGGCCGCGTCGCCGGGCCACCAGAAGGCGCGGCGGAGGGCGACCCGCGCGTCGTCGTCGGGCCCCGTGAGAGGACAGCCCTCGGCATGCAGGCGCCGCAGCGCCTCGGCCCGGTGCGACGCCGGCGGGGCGCCCGCAGCGTTCACCACGCGCCACCACGGCACCGCGCCGCCCGCGAGCGCCATGACCCGGCCGACGCTGCGCGGGCCGCCGCGGCCGAGGCGTTCCCGGACCACCTCCGCGAGCGCGCCGTACGTCGTGGCGCGGCCCGGCGGCACGGCCTCGACCAGGTCGAGCACGGCCTCGAGGTACTCCTCGTCCATCTCCCCGTCGGTCCCCCGGCGGCCCGTCAGTCCCGGTGCACGAGGATGAGCGCCCGGTCGTCGGTGTCGCCCGCGCGGACGCCGGCCACGACCGCGTCCGCGCCGCCGCTGCGCGTCGCGACGTAGCGCTCGACCATGCCCATGAGCCGGTCGATGCCCAGGTCGACGTCCGCGCCGGGCACCTCGACCAGGCCGTCGGTGTAGAGCATCACGGTGTCCCCCGGGCCGATGACGCCGTGGTGGGTCCGGAACACGGGCGCCTCGACCACGCCCAGCGCGGGCCCGCCCGCGGTGTCCAGCGTCTCGATCCGCCCCGACCCTGCGTGGTGGTGCACGGCGGGCGGGTGGCCCGCCGTCGACACGCTGAACTCCCCCGTCTCGAGCCGGACCACGAGGTGGACGGCGGTGGCGAACCCCTCCGGCCAGTCCTGGGCGAGCAGGTACGCGTTCGCCGCCGGGAGGAACTGCTCCGGGGGCATCGTGCCGAGCAGGCCGCCGAACGCGCCGGACAGCAGGAGGGACCGCACGCCTGCGTCCTGCCCCTTGCCCGACACGTCCACGAGCACGATCTCCAGCAGCGCCCCGTTCCCGCTGCGGGCGGCCACGACGAAGTCCCCGGAGAACGCCTCCGCGTAGGCGGAGCGGACCGTGCTGTCCACGCGCCACGGCGCGGGCAGGCTCGGGATCCGGCCGTGCGCGACGAGCCGGTCGCGCAGGTCGACGAGCATGAGGTCGCTCGCCGCGCCCTGCAGCCCGAGCCGGTCGCGCGTCCCCACGAAGCTGACGCCGGCGATGACGCCCGCCCCGAGCACGACGAGCTCGCCCGGCTGGAACACCGCCACGCGCGTGAGCTGCAGCAGCACCACCTGGCCGACCACCGCGGTCGCGAGCACCGCCATCCCGGGCAGCCGCAGCACGAACACCCCGAGCAGCACGACGAACAGCGCGCTCGACGGCGTCACCCAGTGCGGGAGGGCGATCATGCCCAGCGTCGAGAGCACGGAGAGCCCGACGAGCACCCCGGTGGCGGCGACCTGCCGGGCCACGAGCCGACGGCGGCGAAGGACGTCCGCCAGGCGCATCACGCGCCACATCGGGCGCGCGGCGGTGCGCTCCGCCGTGCCGGCCGGGGGCCGCGCGGACGCGCTGGTCACGGGCTGAGACTAACCCGATCGGGTGCGTCGGCGGCCGAGATCGCCCACCGTCGGGACGGGGCGCCGCAATCAGCTACGGCCGCGGGATCCCGGTCCGGCACGATGTGCCGCATGACTTCGCTCCCTGACGGCTACCGCGCCGTCGACCTCACCGCCGACCGCCTCCTCGACGTCCTCACCGTGGACACCTGGGCGTTCCCCTCCGGCGTCGACGAGTCCAAGCTCGCCGAGCTGCCGTCGTCCCTGAGCTGGGACCGGGTGCGCGGGGTCGAGGCGGACGACGGCGAGCTCGTGGCCATGCACGCCTCGTTCCCGTTCCGCGCGTTCCCCGTGCCCGGCGCGCGCACCGCCGTCTCCGGCCTGACCTGGGTGGGCGTGCACCCCGGGCACCGGCGCCGCGGGCTGCTGCGCTGGATGATCACCCAGCACTTCGCCAAGAGCCTCGAGCGCGGCGAGGCGATCTCGGCCCTCTGGGCCGCCGAGCCCGCGATCTACGGCCGCTTCGGCTACGGCATGGCCTCGACCGACCTGCGCCTGACGATCCCCCGCGGCGCCGCGCTGCGCGACGTGCCCGGCGCCGCCGACCTGCGCGTGCGCATCATGAAGGTCGACCCCGAGCGCCACGACGAGGTCGTCCACGCCGTGCACGCGCGCGTGGACCGGCCGGGCTGGGTCACCCGCGAGACGCCGCAGCACCGCCGCGCGTTCCTCGCCGACCCCGAGTGGGCCCGGGACGGCGCGGAGTCGCTGCGCCTCGCGCTCGTCGAGGACCCCGACGGCACCGCGCGGGGCTACGCGCTCTTCCGGCGCAAGGACGGCTGGGTCTTCGAGGGCCCGCGCGGGGTGGTGCGCGTGCGCGAGGTCGTCGCGCAGGACGCCGCCACGGCGCGCGCCCTGTGGGGCGTGCTGCTCGACCTCGACCTCATGGCCAAGCTCGAGGTGGACGCCGTCGCGGTGGACGACCCGATCTGGCACCTGCTCGTGGACCCCCGCGCGACGAACGCGCTCCTGGGCGACAACGTGTGGGTGCGCCTCCTCGACGTGCCCACCGCCCTCGCCGCGCGGCGCTACCAGGCGCCGTTCGACGTCGTGCTCGAGGTGACCGACGCGATGGTGCCCGCCAACGCCGGCCGCTGGCGCGTCGTCGGCTCCCCCGACGGCGCGACGGTCACCCGCACCGGCGACGACGCCGACCTCGCCCTGGACGTGCGCGAGCTGGGCACCGCCTACCTCGGCGGCGTCTCGCTCGCGGCGCTCGCCACGGCGGGGCTCGTCACCGAGCTGCGCCCCGGCACGCTGCACGCGGCCGCCGTGGGCTTCGGCTGGCCGGTCGCCCCGGGGTGCTCGTTCGTCTGGTGACGGCGGGCGCCCGACGGCGGCGGGGGCTTCCTCGCGGCGCCGGCGCCGGGTGGGTCAGCGCGCTGCCTCGTAGGCGGCGAGCTGGTCGATCCGGCGCTGGTGCCGCGCCTCGCCGCTGAACGGCTCGGCGAGGAACGCGTCGACGATCTCGACGGCCTCGTCCACCGAGTGCTGGCGGGCGCCGATCGCGACGACGTTCGCGTCGTTGTGCTGGCGCGCGAGCCTCGCGGTCGTGACGTTCCAGGCCAGCGCGGCGCGCGTGCCGGGCACCTTGTTCGCGGCGATCTGCTCCCCGTTGCCGGAGCCGCCGATGACGACGCCGAGGCTGCCCGGCTCGTCGACGACGGCCTGCGCGGCGCTGAAGCACACGGCCGGGTAGTCGTCCTCGGGGTCGTACTCGACCGCGCCGTGGTCGACCACGTCGTGACCGGCGGCGCGCAGGTGCTCGACGAGGTGGACCTTCAGCTCGAAGCCCGCGTGGTCGGCGGCGATGTGGATGCGCATGGCGGACATCCTGCCGCACCCGCGGGGGCGCTCGTCGGGGCCGTCCGGCCCGCGCGCGGCGATCCCGCCGGCGGGCGGGCACGCGGCGCTCCGACGGGCCCGCGGAGCGTTCAGACGGACTCGCGGCGGGTGAGCTGCGCGGGCAGGATCCGCTGCACCGGGCCGGACGCCGGGTCCGCGATGAGCTGGAGCAGCACCTCGACCATGAGCTCGCCCATCTCCTCCAGCGGCTGGCGCACGGACGTCAGGGGCGGGTTGGAGGTACGGGCGAGGATCGAGTCGTCGTAGCCGACGACGGCGACGTCCTCGGGCACGCGCCGGCCGCTGGCGCTGAGCACCCGCAGCGCGCCGGTCGCCATGATGTCCGAGGCGACGAACACCCCGTCCAGGTCGGGCCGGGCCTCGAGCAGGCGTGCCATGGCGTTCGCGCCTCCGTCGGCGGTGAACCCGCCGTACGCGACGGGCGGCGCAGGCAGGCCGTGCTCGGCGAGCACGTCGCGCCAGCCGGCCACGCGGTCCACGGCCACGCCCATGTCCGGCGGGCCGGCGATGGTCCCGACGACCCGGCGGCCCGCCGCCACCAGCTCCTCGGTGGCGAGCCGCGCGCCGCCGTAGTTGTCGACGTCGACGTAGGAGTGCACGGCGGGGTCGGAGTCGACCGGGCGGCCGAGGTAGACCACCGGCACCGCGCTCTGGTCGAGCACGCGGGGCAGGTTCGTGCTGTGCGCCTCGAGGATGACGAGCGCGCCGTCGACGTGGCTGCCGTCGAGGTAGCGGCGCAGCGACTCCTCGTCGGGGCCCGCCAGCAGGAGGACGAGCTGCAGGGACCGGCGCGTCACCGCCGCGGTCGCGCCCCGAAGCGGCTGGGCGAAGAAGGAGTGCGGCAGCTGGGCGAGGTCGCGCTCGGTGAGCACGAGCCCGATCGAGTCGCTGCGCCCGCGCGCGAGCGAGCGCGCGGCGAGGTTCGGCCGGTAGCCGAGCTCGGCCGCCGCGCGCCGGACCGCGGCGACCGCCTCGGGACGCACGGTGGCGACGCCGTTGAGCACGCGCGACGCCGTCGCCCGGGACACGCCCGCGGCGGCGGCGACGTCCTCGAGCGTCACGTGACGACGCGATGGGGCGGCCTGGTGCACGCGACCATCGTGGCAGACGAGGCCCGTCTCGCGTGAGCCTTCGGGCCGATTTCCGGAAAGCGCTCTCTCGAACGCTCGAACGCCCCCGCACGGCGTACACGACCGTAGCGGCGGGGCCCGCCGGTCCCGTATGGTCTGTCCCGGAGGCAGTCGCCAGAGAGCGCTCTCTCGCGGTTTGCCCCCATGTGCGCCGAATGGCGCACGCCCCGACCCGGACGGTGAGGCGGCACCCAGCCGCAGTGGAAGGCAGTCCCGATGTCCCTGACGACCAACGACCGCGCCCGCGTGGACGCGCTGATCGAGCGGATGTCCCTCCAGGCGAAGCTGGCCCAGCTCGTCGGCGCCTGGATCGGCATCGACTCCACGACCGGGGAGGTGGCGCCGGCGCAGAACGAGAACATGCCGACCAGCCCCGACTGGGAGACGCTCGCGCGCACCGGCCTCGGCCACATCACGCGGCTGTACGGCACCCGGCCGATCGACCCCACCGAGGGACGCGCCGCGCTGCGCCGCATGCAGGCCGACCTGCGCCGCGAGACCGGCGTGGGCGCGATCGCGCACGAGGAGGTCCTCACCGGTGTCGCGAGCTGGCGCTCCACGACCTACCCGTCCCCGCCGGCGTACGGCGCCACGTGGGACCCCGCGCTGCTCGAGGAGGTCGGCGCCGCGATCGCCGAGTCCATGCGCGCGCTCGAGGTCCACCAGGGCCTCGCCCCGCTGCTCGACGTCGTCTACGACGCCCGCTGGGGCCGCACCGAGGAGTGCTTCGGCGAGGACCCGTACCTCGTCGGCACGCTCGGCGCCGCCTACGTGCGCGGCCTCGAGCAGGGCGGCGTCGTCGCGACGCTCAAGCACTTCGTCGGCTACCCCGCCTCGCAGGGCGGCCGGAACCTCGGCCCCGTGCACGTCGGCCCGCGCGAGCTCGCCGAGCTGCTCCTGTACCCGTTCGAGGTCGCGCTGCGCGAGGGCGGCGCGCGCGCCGTCATGCCGTCGTACTCCGAGATCGACGGCGTGCCGGTGCACGGCGACGCCGCCATCCTCACCGAGCTCCTGCGCGACATGTGGGGCTTCACCGGCACCGTCGTCGCCGACTACTTCGGCGTGAACTTCCTCGAGACGCTGCACGGCGTGTCCGACGGCAAGCGCGCCTCGGCCGAGCGGGCGCTGCTCGCGGGCGTCGACGTCGAGCTGCCCAACGCGGACTGCTACCCCGCGCTCGACGCCGAGGACCTGGCCCCCGAGGTCCTCGAGGCGATCGACCGCTCGGTGCGCCGCGTCCTGGAGCTCAAGGCCGAGCTCGGCCTGCTCGACGAGCCGGAGGACCTCTCCGACGAGCCCGTCGACCTCAACCCGCCCGCGCACCGCGCGCTCGCCCTCAGGGTCGCCGAGGAGTCGGTGATCCTGCTCGCGAACGACGGCACGCTGCCGCTCGCGTCGCCGCGCCGCGTCGCCGTCATCGGCCCGAACGCCGACGAGGGCACGCACCTGCTGGGCGACTACTCGTTCACCAACCACGTCGAGGTGCACCACCCGGACGTCGAGCCCGGCCTGGTCATCCCGAGCGTGCTCGAGGCGCTGCGCACCGAGCTGCCCGACGCCGAGATCACCCACGCCGTGGGCTGCGACGTGCGCGAGCCAGGCCGCGACGGCTTCGCCGAGGCGGTCGCCCAGGCCGCCGAGGCCGACGTCGCCGTCCTGGTCATGGGCGACCGCGCCGGCCTGTTCGGGCGCGGCACGGTCGGCGAGGGCTGCGACGTCGACTCGCTCGACCTGCCCGGCGAGCAGCGCGCGCTGGTCGAGGCGGTCCTCGAGACCGGCACCAAGGTCGTGCTCGTCCTCGTCACCGGCCGGCCCTACGCCCTCGACTGGGCCGTCGGCCGCGCCGCCGCGATCGTCCAGGCGTGGTTCCCGGGCCAGGAGGGCGCGGCCGCCGTGGCGGGCGTCCTGTCCGGGCGCATCAACCCGTCGGGCCGGACCACGATCTCCTTCCCGCGCTCGGCCGGCATGATGCCGACGACGTACCGCCACGTCCGCCTCGCGGGCAAGGTCGGCGTCACGAACCTCGACCCGACCCCGGTGTTCCCGTTCGGCCACGGCCTGTCCTACACGACGTTCGAGCGGTCGGACCTGCGCCTGTCCGCCGAGGAGATCGCCACGGACGGCACCGTCGAGGTGAGCGTCCGCGTGCGCAACACGGGCGACCGGGCGGGCGCCGACGTCGTCCAGCTCTACGTGCACGACGTCGTCGCGCCGGTCACGCGGCCGGAGGTCGCGCTGCTCGGCTACGCCCGCGTGGCCCTCGAGCCGGGCGAGGAGCGCCAGGTCACGTGGCGGGTCGCCGCCGACCGGCTCGCGTGGGTCGACACCGACCTCGAGTGGACCGTCGCGCCGCACCGCGCGTCGCTGTCGGTCGGCTCGTCGTCGGCGAACCTCGAGCTGACGGCCCGCCTCGCGGTCACCGGCCCGGTGCGCAAGCTCGGCCCGGACCGCGTGCTCACGACGCCGGTCACCGTCGCCTGAGCCTCCCGAGAGCGCCAGGGCCCGCCCGCCGCACGGCGAGGCGGGCCCTGGCGTTCTCCGGGCTCTGGCGTCCCGGGGCCCCCGGCCCGGTCGTCACGCGGGCCCGCTGACGGACCTCGCCGCGGGCTCCCTTAGCCTGAGGCCATGACGACGGACGCCACGACCGGGCTGCGCAGCGGTATCGACACCTCGACCTTCGACCAGGCCGTGCGCCCGCAGGACGACCTGTTCCGGCACGTGAACGGCCGGTGGCTCGACACGCACGAGATCCCCGCCGACCGCGCCGCCGACGGCGCCACGCGCGAGCTGCACGACCGCGCCGAGGAGCAGGTCCGCACGATCATCACCGAGCTCGCCGAGCAGGCGGCGGTCGACGACGACGGCGTCGCCCGTACCCCCGCGGCGCAGGTCGGGGCGCTGTACGCGTCGTTCATGGACACCGAGCGGGTCGAGGCGCTGGGCCTGGCCCCGATCGCCGACGAGCTCGCGGAGGTCGAGGCCGCCGCGACGCACGAGGAGCTCACGACGCTCCTCGGCAGCCTCCAGCGCACCGGCGGCCCCGGCGTCGTCGGGTTCTGGGTGGACAACGACGCGAAGGACCCCGAGCGGTACGTCGTGTACCTGTACCAGAGCGGGCTCGGGCTGCCCGACGAGGCGTACTACCGCGAGGAGGCGTACGCCGCCGTGCGCGAGGCCTACCGGCCGCACGTCGCCCGGATGCTCCGCCTGTCCGGACTGCCCGACGACGACGCCGAGGCCCGCGCCGACCTCGTCGTCGACCTCGAGACCCGGCTCGCCGCCCACCACTGGGACGTCGTGCGGGACCGCGACGCCGACCTCACCTACAACCCGACGACGCTCGCCGAGCTGGCCGAGCGCGCGCCCGGCTTCGACTGGCGTGCGTGGGCGGACGCGCTCGGCGCCCCCGAGGGCGCGCTCGACCGGCTCGTCGTGCGCGAGCCGGACTTCGCCGTCGGGCTGGCCGGGCTGTGGCGCGAGGCGCCGGTCGAGCAGTGGCGCGCCTGGCTCCGCTACCACCTCGTCAGCGCGCGGGCGACGCTCCTGCACGACGAGATGGTGCAGGCCGACTTCGACTTCTACGGCCGCACCCTCACCGGGGCGCAGGAGCTGCGCGAGCGGTGGAAGCGCGGCGTGGCGCTCGTGCAGGGTGTGCTCGGCGAGGCCGTCGGCCAGGAGTACGTGGCCCGGCACTTCCCGCCGGAGCACAAGGCCCACATGCTGCGGCTCGTCGCCAACCTGGTGGAGGCCTACCGGATCTCCATCGAGAGCCTGGACTGGATGGGCGACGAGACCCGGACGAAGGCGCTCGCCAAGCTCGCCGCGTTCCGCCCGAAGATCGGCTACCCGGACCGCTGGAAGTCGTACGAGGGGCTGGAGATCCGGGCCGACGACCTGGTCGGGAACGTGCGCCGCGCGTCCGCGTACGAGCTCGACCGGGAGCTGCGCAAGATCGGCCGGCCCGTGGACCGCGACGAGTGGTTCATGACGCCGCAGACGGTCAACGCCTACTACAACCCCGGGATGAACGAGATCGTCTTCCCGGCGGCGATCCTGCAGCCCCCGTTCTTCGACCCCGAGGCGGACGACGCCGTCAACTACGGCGGCATCGGCGCCGTCATCGGCCACGAGATCGGCCACGGCTTCGACGACCAGGGCAGCAAGTACGACGGGACCGGCCGCCTGCAGGACTGGTGGACCGCCGAGGACCGGGCCGAGTTCGACGCCCGCACGAAGGCGCTCATCTCGCAGTACGACGCCTACTCCCCCGCGCAGCTGGACGGGTCGCACCACGTCAACGGCGCGCTGACCATCGGCGAGAACATCGGCGACCTCGGCGGCCTGTCGATCGCGCTCAAGGCGTACGAGCTCGCGCTCGGCCGACCGCTCGCGGAGGCGCCCGTGATCGACGGTTTCACGGGTGTGCAGCGCGTGCTGCTCGGCTGGGCGCAGGCGTGGCGCGGGAAGGTGCGCGACGAGGAGCTGATCCGCCGGATGGCCACCGACCCGCACTCGCCGAACGAGTTCCGGTGCAACGGCGTCGTGCGCAACCTGCCCGAGTTCCACGAGGCCTTCGACGTGCGGCCGGGCGACGCGCTGTACCTCGCGCCCGAGGAGCGCGTGCGGATCTGGTGACGCACCCGCCCGCCGGCGGGCACGCCGGCCGGGGCGCCGGTGCCCGCCGGCGGGGGCGTGGCTCAGAGGATCGTGTAGCCCGCGCGGGCGACGGAGAACCCCTCGCCCGTCGGGTCGTGACGGCACGTCGCGCCGTTGCGCGAGCTGTGGCACGTCATCTCGCCGATGGTCGAGGCCTGCCCGTAGTCGAGCACGGGCGCGTCCGCGGGCCGCGGCGGCACCTGGTCGACGCACGGCAGGAAGGCGCCCTCGTCGGCGGTGACCGTGAGCACCGGGCCGACGGTGCCCGTGCAGTCGGGCGGCGGCGTCGGCGGGGTGAAGCTGAACTGGCCGATGACGCACGTCGCCGAGGTCTCGTCCATCGAGCACCAGATGTTGCCGCTCGGGAGCGTGAACTCGGTCAGGGCGGCATTCTCCGGCGGCGCGACCGGCACCGTCACCTCCGGCGTCGTCTCCGGCTGCTCGGTCGCCGAGGGCGTGGGCGTCGTCGCGGCGGCCGGCGGCGCCGGGGTCGCGCCCGGGGTGTTCGCGAGGTGCATGACGAGCAGCACCACGAACGTCAGCACCAGGATCGCGTCGATCACCAGGAAGGTCGTCAGCCCGGTGGGCGAGAGGGTGATCCCACGACGACCGGCCCGCGCGCTCTCGCTGCCCGACATCCTCCCCCTCCCGTGACGATCACCCCGCAGCATCGCACGGCCGAACGGGTGACGCGAGGCGCGTCCGGCGCGCCGCGCCCCTCGGGCGCGCTCACCCGGCGTCACCCCGGAGGGTGACCACGTGCTACCGACCAGTACGGCCCCGTGGCAGGATGCGGCGGAGCATCCCACCCCCTTCGCGAGGAGGAGTCGCGTGCCCGCTGAGAACCTCACCCGTGCCGAGGCCACCGCCCGCGCGGGCGTCGTGCAGGTCCACTCGTACGACGTCACGCTGGACCTGACGACCGGGCCCGACACCTTCGCGTCGACGACCGTGGTCCGCTTCGCGGCCACCCCCGGCGCGTCGACGTTCATCGACCTCATCGCCCCGGCCGTGCACGAGGTCGTCCTCAACGGCCGGGCGCTCGACGTGGCCGACGTGTTCGCCGACTCCCGGATCACCCTGCCGGACCTCGCCGCCGAGAACGAGCTGCGCGTGGTCGCCGACTGCGCGTACATGACGACGGGCGAGGGCCTGCACCGGTTCGTCGACCCCGTCGACGGCGAGGTCTACCTGTACAGCCAGTTCGAGGTCGCGGACAGCCGTCGCGTGTTCGCGGTGTTCGAGCAGCCCGACCTCAAGGCCGAGTTCACCTTCACGGTGACCGCGCCGGCGCACTGGACGGTCATCTCCAACTCGCCGACGCCCACGCCCGAGCCCGCGGGCGGCAGCAACCGCAACGGCGGGCGCGACGAGGGCACCGCGACGTGGCGGTTCGCCCCGACGCCGCGCCTGTCGAGCTACGTGACGGCGATCGTCGCGGGCCCGTACCACCGCGCCGAGGACGAGCTGACCAGCCGCGACGGCCGCACCGTCCCGCTCGGCGTGCTGTGCCGCGCCTCGCTGGCCGAGCACCTCGACGCGGACAACGTCGTGGACGTGACGAAGGCGGGCTTCGCGTTCTACGAGGAGCTGTTCGACCTGCCCTACCCGTTCGCCAAGTACGACCAGATCTTCGTGCCCGAGTTCAACGCGGGCGCGATGGAGAACGCGGGCGCGGTCACGTTCCTGGAGAACTACGTCTTCCGTTCGAAGGTGCCCGAGGCCATGGTCGAGCGCCGCGCGGTGACGATCCTGCACGAGCTCGCGCACATGTGGTTCGGCGACCTCGTGACCATGCGTTGGTGGGACGACCTGTGGCTGAACGAGTCGTTCGCCGAGTACGTCTCGACGCTCGCCACCGCCGAGGCCACCCGCTGGCGCTCGGCCTGGACCACGTTCTCCGCGATGGAGAAGTCCTGGGCCTACCGGCAGGACCAGCTGCCGAGCACGCACCCGATCGTCGCGGACATCCGCGACCTGGAGGACGTCGAGGTCAACTTCGACGGGATCACGTACGCCAAGGGCGCGTCCGTGCTCAAGCAGCTCGTGTCGTGGGTGGGCCGGGACGCGTTCTTCGCCGGCGTGCGCGAGTACTTCCGGAAGCACGCGTGGGGCAACACCTCGCTGCGCGACCTGCTCGTCGAGCTCGAGGCCACGAGCGGCCGCGACCTGACGTCCTGGTCCTCCCTCTGGCTCGAGCGCGCCGGGGTCACCCTGCTGCGCCCGCGCGTCGAGACCGACGCCGACGGCGTCCTGGTGGCCGTCGAGATCCGCCAGGAGGTGCCGGCGGAGCACCCGGTGCAGCGCCCGCACCGGCTCGCCGTCGGCGGGTACGACGTCGTGACGGGGCCCGACGGCGACCCGCGCCTCGAGCGCACCGTGCGCGTCGAGCTCGACGTGGACGGCGAGGTCACGCCGGTGCCCGAGCTCGTCGGGCGGCCGCGCCCGGCGCTGCTCCTCGTCAACGACGACGACCTCGCCTACGCCAAGATCCGCCTCGACGAGGCGTCGCTCGCCACGGCGACCGAGCACCTGCACGGCTTCGCCGACTCGCTCCCCCGGTCGCTCGTGTGGGGCGCCGCGTGGGACATGACCCGCGACGCCGAGTGGGGCGCCCGGGACTTCGCCCGCCTCGTCCTCGGCAACATCGCGTACGAGACGGACTCGTCGGTGGTGCAGACGCTCCTGCGCCAGCTCACCACGACGCTCGACCTGTACGTCGCGCCCGAGCACCGGCCCGAGACGCACGCGTGGGCGGCCGACCGCCTGTGGGAGCTCGCCCGGGCCGCCGCGCCCGGCAGCGACGCCCAGCTCCAGCTCACGCGGGCGGCGGCCGGGCGCTCGACGAGCACCGAGCACCTCGACGCAGTGGCCGGGCTCCTCGACGGCTCGGCCCCGCTGCCCGGGCTCGTCGTCGACACCGACCTGCGCTGGGACCTCCTCCAGGCGCTCGTCGCGGGTGGCCGCGCGGGCACCGAGGAGATCGAGGCCGAGCTCGCCCGCGACGCCACGGCGTCGGGCGAGCGGCGAGCCGCCGCCGCGCGCGCCGCGGTGCCGACCCCCGAGGCGAAGGCCGCCGCGTGGCGCGCGGTCGTCACCGAGGACGCGCTCACGAACGCGCTGCAGACGTCGACGATCGCGGGCTTCGCGGACGTGCACGACCTGTCGCTGCTCGTGCCCTACGTCGAGCCGTACTTCGCGGCCCTCGAGCAGGTCTGGGCGGAGCGGACGAACGAGATGGCGCAGAACATCGTCGTCGGGCTCTACCCGACGCTGCTCGCCGGGCACCCCGGCGTCGACGTCCTGGCGCGCACCGACGCGTGGCTCGCCGAGCTCGGCGACCGCACCCCGGCGCTGCGCCGGCTCGTCGTGGAGAACCGCGACGGCGTGCGCCGCGCCCTCGCGGCGCAGGAGCGCGACCGCGCCTGACCGGTGCCGGGGCCGGCCCGCCGCGGGCCGGGCCCGGCACGGTCACGCCCGTCCCGGGCACCGGCACACCCGGCCCCGGCGCCGTCCGGGCCCGCCAGGGGCGGTGGTCCCATGACCTGCGCGCTCCCGCGGCTAAGGTTTGGCCCGGTTCCCGCCGAGCCGCGCGGTCGCGCGCCCGCTGGCGGGGCGGGACGAGGACGAGGACGAAGGAGGGCTTGGGCATGCCGACGCGCGCGGAGCGGACGCCGCGCCGGCGCTCCGTCGCGCGCGTCGTCGTCCCCGCCGTCGTCGCGACGGTCGTGCTCGGCCTCGTCGTCGCCTCCGTGACGGCGTTCACGCTCATCCTCCCGGCCGCCCGGGCGCGCGCCGTCGCCGTGGCGACCACGCCCGGGACCTGCCCGGCGACGTCGGTCCAGGTCGTCGCGCACCCGGACGACGACCTGCTGTTCATGAACCCCGACGTCATCCACGACATCGAGGCCGGGCGGTGCGTGCGCACGGTGTACCTCACGACGGGCGACGCCAACCACGACGAGTCCTACTGGCTCCTGCGCGAGGACGGGATCCGCGCGGCCTACGCGACGATGGCCGGCGCCGAGGACGCCTGGACCGAGCGAACGCTGCACGTCGCGGACCGCAGGCTGGCGTCGGTCGCGCTCGACGCCGCGCCGGGCATCGAGCTCGTCTTCCTCCGCCTGCCGGACGGCGACCGGCGTGGCACCGGGTTCCCGCTCCACGACCACCAGTCCCTCGCCCGGCTGTGGCTCGGCGAGATCGACCGGATCGACGCCGTGGACGGCAGCGCGTCCTACGACCGCGCCGCGCTCCTGGCGACGATCGCCGCGCTCGTGGACGACGTGGACGCGGACCTCGTGCGCACGCAGGACTGGACGCTCGAGTTCCGCACCGGGGACAGCGCCGACCACACCGCCGGCGCCCTCTTCGCGCGGGCGGGCGCGGCACGCAGCGACGCGGCCCCGCGCCTGGTCGCGTACGCCGGCTACCCGAGCTGGACCCAGCCGGCCAACGTGAGCGGCCGCGACCTGGCCCTCAAGGCGAAGGCGATCCTCGCCTACGCGGCCCACGACCCGAAGATGTGCGTGCAGCTGCGCTGCGTCGAGTCCCTGGTGACCGCGCTGCGGGCAGGGCGCCAGTACGTCGTCGTGCAGGAGGAGCCGTCCGCGCACCGCCACGGAGCGCAGCGCGCCGCCATGGAGCGCGACCGGGCCGTCACGGGAGCTCTGCACCAGCGCGCGGCCGAGTGACCGCGGCCCGGCTCAGCCGGGCGGCCCGCCCCGGGCCGGGTCACCCCCCTCGAGCGCACGCGCGACCGCGCGCGCCGCGGCGTCGGCGGCGGCCGGGTCCCGCAGGCCCGCGAAGCCGACGACGAGGCCCGCGCCGGGCAGGTGCCGCGGGCCGTCGGGCACGGCCTGCGCGGCGACGCCGAGCCCCGCGAGCGCCTCGGCCGCCCGGTCCGCCGCGGGCCCGCCGAGCCCCGCGAGGTACACGTGCAGGCCGGCGGACACCCCGGTCACCGTCATCCCCGGGACGCGCCGGGCCAGGGCGTCCAGGAGCCGGTCCCGCCGCGCGCGGTAGACCCCGCGGACCCGCCGCACGTGGCGGAGGTAGGCCCCCGAGGCGAGGAGGTCGGCGAGCGCGAGCTGGTCGACCACCGGCGACCCCAGGTCGGCGGCGTGCTTGGCGGCGACCGCCTCGGCGCGCAGGTGGGGCGGCGCGACCAGCCACCCGAGGCGCAGGGCCGGCGCGAGCGTCTTGGACACCGACCCCGCGAGGACGACGACGTCGGGCGCGAGCGCCTGGACCACCCCGACCGGGTCGCGGTCGTAGCGCAGCTCGGCGTCGTAGTCGTCCTCGAGCACGACGAAGCCGCCCTCGCGGGCCCGGCGGACGAGGTCCTGGCGCCGCTCGGGCGCGAGGACGCACCCCGTCGGGTACTGGTGCGCGGCGGTCACGACGACGGCCTGCACCGGCCCGGCGGCGGGCAGCGCGTCGGTGACCAGGCCCCGGTCGTCGACCGGCACGCCGACCACCTCGGCCCCGAGCCGGCACAGCTGGGCGACCTGGCCGGACGACCCGGGGTGCTCGACGGCCCACCGCCGCAGGCCCGCCGCGACGAGCAGCGCGCCCACCTGCGCGACGCCCGCGACCACGACGACGTCGTCCGGCGACACGTCGGCACCGCGCGTGCGGCGCAGGTGGTCCGCGAGCGCGGCCCGCAGCACGGGGTGCCCGGCGGGCGGCGGGTAGCCGAGGTCGTCGGCCGGGAGGTGGGCGAGCGCGCCGCGGACGGCGCGCGCCCACGTCGCCCGCGGGTACAGCGCGGGGTCGGGCTGCCCGGGGCTCGGCCGCCGCGGACCGGGCCCGGCGGGGTCCGGGCCGGGCGCGGCCGGCTGCCACGAGACCTGGACACCGGAGCGCGGCCGGGTGGTCAGGTAGCCCTCGTCGACGAGCTGCTGGACCGCCTCGACCACGGTCCCCCGGGCCACCCCGAGCCGCGCGGCCAGCGCCCGCGTGCCCGGGAGCACGGTGCCGGGCGGCAGGGCACCGGCGACGACGGCCCGGCGCAGGCCTGCGCGCAGCCACGCGGTCCGGCGGCTGCGTGGTGGCGCACCCGCCCCCTCGGCGGCGAGGTGCAGCGCGAGCGCGTCGGCGTCGATCCTCACTGGACCAGTGAACGTGGCGCGAACTGGCCCTGTCCACTGGTCCAGGGCTTCCGTACGTTCGCCGACGTGAGCCACCGCCGCGCCGTCTGGGCCTGCCTGCTCGCCTCCGCGTGCGTCGGCGCGAGCATCGCCGTCGCGCCCCTCGTCGTCGACCTCCCGGCGCTCGCGGGCCAGGCCGTGCGGTACGCCCTCGCGGCCGCCGTGCTCGCCGCGCTCCTTCCCCGCCTCGAGCCGGACCGCCCGCGGGGCCTGCCGACGCGCTCCCAGCTCGCGCGGATCGCGGTGGCGGCGGCGACCGGCAGCGCCGCCTTCAACGTCCTGCTGGTCGCGGCGAGCCGCCGCGCCGAGCCCGCGCTCACCGGCGCCGTCGTCGGGGCCTCCCCCGTGGTCCTCGCGCTGCTCGGCGCGCCGCGCGCCGGCCGGCTGCCCCGGCCGCGGCCGCGCGTGCTCGCCGGCGCCGTGGCCGCGACGGCCGGTGTCGTCCTGGTCCAGGGCACCGGTGGTGCGTCGGCCGCCGACCCGGCGGGACTGGCGCTCGCGGTCGCGGTGCTGGCCTGCGAGGTCGCCTTCACGCTCGTGGTCGCGCCCGTGCTGCGCGACGTCGGGCCTGCACGGCTGTCCGCGTGGAGCTGCGGGCTCGCGGCCGTCATGCTCGCGGCCGGCTCGCTCGTCCTCGCCGAGCCCCTGCGCGTCCCGACCGCGACCGAGGCGGCCGCGCTCGGCTACCAGGCCCTGGTCATGACGGCGCTGGCCTTCGTCCTCTGGTACCGCGGGGTGGCCCGGCTCGGCGCCGACCGCGCGGGCGCCACGATGGCCGCTGCACCGCTCGCGCCGCCCAGCGCGCCGCCGCCGCACTGGGCACCGGCGCGCTGGGCGGCGCGACGGCCGCGGGCGCGGGGCTCGCCGCCGCCGGCGTGCTCGTGGCCGTGCGGCCCTCCCCGGCGGGGCCGGGCACCCGGCCCCGACCCGACGTCTACGCCGACCAGACGCGGCGCAGCGGCGCGAGGCCCTCGGCGACGTAGTCGGCGATGGGGCGCGCGCCGCCGTCGTCGTGCCACGTCTCCAGCGCGGCGAAGTAGCCGAAGGCGAGCGCGTGCGCCAGGACGCGGGCCTGGGCCGGGTCGGGGCCGCCGTCGCGCACGAGCAGCGGTGCGACGCGGGCGGCCGCGCGGTCCAGGGTCGCGAGCACGGCCGCACGCACCGACGGCTCGGCGAAGAAGTACCGCACGCGCCGCCACGGGCCCGCGGTGCCCCGGCCCTCCGCTCCCGCGGCCCGCCCGTCCGGTCCGGCGTCCGACCCGCCCTGCGCCTCGTAGCGACGCACGACCTCCACGAGGCTGCCGACGGGGTCGGCCGGGTCGAGCATCTCGGCGATCGCGTCGGTGCTCAGGGTGTCGAACTCGTCGGCGACGACGAGGCCCTCCTTGGTGCCGAAGTAGCGGTACACCGACGACGGCGACACGCCGGCGGCCGCCGCGACCTCCTCGATCGTGACCGCGCCGAAGCCGCGCTCGTCGAAGAGGTCGAGCGCGCGCTCCTGGATGGTGCGGATCGCGGTGCGGCGCCACTGCTCGCGGAGACCAGCCATGCAGAGAGCGTAACTCACCCTGACAGCGACTCTCTGAAACGCTTGACATGCGCCTCGCTGGCAAGTGACAGTCGTTCTGATAGTTGCTTTCCGAAACGAGGAGACGTGATGTCCGAGACCCTGCGCACGACCCCCCTGCGGACGTCCCGGGCCACGGGCCCGGCCCTGCGCGCCGCCGTCCCCGTCCTCCGGGTCGGGCTCGTCGCGACGGCGCTCGTGACCGCGTACGCCTGGGTCGACTCCGCCACCACGGCGACGCTGGCCGCGCACATCGCCGCCTCCTACCCCGCCCTCGGCGCGGCGGAGGTCGACGCCGCCGCCTCCGCCTACCTGGCGATCCTCACGAGCGTCGGCGTGCTCGGCGCCGTGGCCTGGGTGGTCGTCGCGCGGGCGGCACGCCGCGGCCGCGCGTGGGCGCCCTGGGCGGGCACGGCCGCCCTGCTCCTCGGCCTGGGCGTGGCGCTGGCCGGGCTCACCGTCCGGGACACGTCCGGCGACGTCGGCCTGGCCCCTGCGCTCGGCTGGGCGCAGCTCGTGCCGTGCGCGGTCGGGCTGGTCGCCGTGGCGGCCCTGTGGCGGCGCCGGTGATCGGCGCCCGCCTCAAGCGCCGGCTCTACCGCGGCGGCCGGCCGGGCCGGCTCATGCGCGTCTGGAACCGCCTCGACGCGTGGTGGTTCGCGCGCGGACCGGCCCGTCCGCCCCAGGCCGCCGTCCTCGAGGTGCGCGGCCGCGCGTCCGGCCGGGTGCGGACCGTGCCCCTCGCGGTCGCCGACGTCGGCGGCCGCGAGCACCTCGTGTCCATGCTCGGGCCGGGGGCGGGCTGGGTGCGCGACGTCGCCGCGGCGGGCGGTCGCGCCGTCCTCCACCGCGGCGGGCGGCGCCGGGACGTCGTGCTCGAACCGGTGCCGGCCGAGGAGCGGGTCCCGGTGCTGCGCCGCTACGTCGCCGTCGCGCCAGGGGCCCGCCCGCACCTCGGCGTGGGGCCGGACGCGTCCGACGACGAGCTGCGCCGCCTCGCCGCCGCGGTGCCGGTCTTCCGCGTGGTGCCGGTCGAGGACCGGTGAGCGACGCCGTCGCCGGGCCTGCGGGCCGCTGCCGGCGCCGGGCCGGGCTCAGGCGCGCAGCGCCGCGACGAGCGAGCGCAGCCGAGGGTGGTCGAACAGGTCCTCGAGCATGACGAGCCGCTGCGCGGAGTCGGCGAGCGGCACCTTCCAGTTCGGGTACTCGGTGTCCGTGCCGGGCTGGTTCTGCGCGCGGCGCTCCCCCACGGCGTCGGGCAGCGAGACGCCGACGAGCACCGCGGCAGACGCGAGCAGCAGGCGGTGCATCGCCTCGACCACCTGCCGCTCGGAGGGGTCGGCCCCGATGAGGCCGCGGGCCCCGAGGAGGTCGAGCAGCCGGGCGCGCTCCGCCCACGCGTCCGCGCGCACCTTCTCCACCGGCTCGGTGAGCAGGCCGAGCCGGTCCCGCAGCTCGACGTGCTCGCCCGCGAGGTACCCCGCCGTCGGCGGCAGGTCGTGCGTGGTCACGGTGGCCAGCGCGAGGCGCCGGTACGTCTCGGGCGGGCGGAAGCCTCCGCCCTCCTGCTCGAACCACAGCACGGACGTGCCGAGGATGCCGCGGTCGACGAGGTAGTCGCGCACCCACGGCTCGACGGTGCCGAGGTCCTCGCCGATGACGACGGCGCCCGCGCGGTGCGCCTCGAGGCACAGGATGCCGACCATCGCCTCGTGGTCGTAACGGACGTAGGCGCCGTGCTGCGCGCCGTTGCCCTCCGGGATCCACCACAGCCGGAACAGGCCCATGATGTGGTCGATCCGGATCGCGCCCGCGTGCCGCAGGACCGTGCGGAGCATGTCGCGGTACGGCTGGTAGCCGGCGCGCGCGAGCGCGTCCGGGCGCCACGGCGGCTGCGACCAGTCCTGGCCCTGCTGGTTGTACATGTCCGGCGGGGCGCCCACCGAGACCCCGTGCGCGAACACGTCGGCCAGGGACCACGCGTCGGCGCCCTCGGGGTGCACGCCCACGGCGAGGTCGTGCATGATCCCGATCCGCATGCCGCCCTCCGTGGCGGCGCGCTGGGCCGCGGCCAGCTGCTCGTCGGCCACCCACTGCAGCCAGCAGTGGAACTCCACGCGGTCGGCGAGATCCTCGCGCAGGCGGCGCGCGGCGTCGGACGAGCGCTGCTGGTACTCGGGCGGCCACGTGGCGCCCGCGAAGTGCTCGGTGAAGGCGCACCAGGTGGCGAAGTCCTCGAGGCCCTCGCCCTGCTCGGCGCGGAACGCGTCGAACCGCGCCTGGCGGGCCGGGCTGCGCGGCGCGGCGAACACCACCTCGAGCGCGACCTTCTTCGCGGCCCACACGGCGTCGCGGTCGATCGGCCCGGGGTCGGTGCTCAGCGGCCGCGCGACCTCGGCCTGCCACTCCACGAGCGCGCGCTCGGCCGAGGGCAGGTACGCGGTCTCGGGGATGTCCTCGACCCGGATGTAGATCGGGTTGACGAACCGCCGGCTGCTCGGCAGGTACGGGGACGGCGTGAGCGGCGGCACCGGCTCGGCCGCGTGCAGCGGGTTGATGAGCAGGAAGTCGGCGTCGGCCCGGCGCGCGGCGAGCCAGGCGAGGTCGCGCAGGTCGGCCAGGTCGCCGATGCCCCAGCTCAGCGACGAGCGCACCGAGTACAGCTGCGCCATGAACCCGAGCGCGCGGCGCTCCTCGAGGTGCGCCGGCAGGGTCAGGCGCGCGGGCGTGACGACGAGCGGGCACCGGGCCACGGACTCGCCGCTCTCGGCGACCACGGTGTGCCAGCCGAGCGGCAGGTCGCCCGGGATCTCCAGCGTCGCACGGCCCACCGCACGCCCGTCCACGGTGCGCGGCGGCACGTACACGTCCAGGTGCGCCAGGCGCCGCCGTCCGCCGCCCTCCTCCGGGTCGATCTCGAGCCACGCCTCGAGCGGGGCGCCGTCGTCCACGTGCACCGCCAGGGTGCCCGGCGACCCGGCGCGCACGACGACGACGGGCGGCAGCATCCGGCGCCACACCTCGTCCTCGGCGTCGGCCAGGGCGAGCTCGACGCGCTCCGGCGTCGAGGCGTCCACCCCGAGCGCGGCCAGCACGGCGACGAGGGTCTGCTCGGACACCTGCTGGTGCGTCCCGTCGAAGCCCCAGAAGTCGGGGACGACCCCGTACCGCTCGGCGAGCGCCAGCAGCGGTCCGGGCAACGAGTCGGCGGCCACGTCTCGATCCTGCCAGAGCATGGAGTCGGCGACCCGACGGGGCGCACCGACCCACCGGCGCGTCGCGCAACGTCGCGGCCACTAGCCTTGCCGGGGTGATCCGGTACGCGACACCCGATCCCGAGTCGCCCGTCGAGCAGGTCCAGGAGACGGCCGTCCGGTGGTTCGACTGGCTGCTCGGCGCGCCCCTGCAGAGCCTCGTGGCCGTCCTCGCCGGCGTCCTCCTGCTCGTCGTGCTGCGCTGGTTCATCGGCCGCACGGTGCGCTCGGTCGTCTCCGGCTCCGCGCGCGTCCGGCGCCGCGCCCAGGCGCTGCTGCAGCGCACGCCCGCACGCGCCGCGCTCGACTCCGACCCCCTCGCCGTGGCCCGGCGCGTCCAGCGCGCGGAGACGCTCGGCTCGGTGCTGCGCTCGGCGTCGGCCGTCGTCGTCGCCATCGTGGTCGTCACCGCCGTCGCGAACATCAACGACTGGGACCTGGGCCCGGTGCTCGCGTCCGCGGGCGTGCTGGGCGTCGCGCTCGGCTTCGGCGCGCAGACGCTCGTCAAGGACTGGTTGTCCGGGCTGTTCATGCTCATGGAGGACCAGTACGGCGTCGGCGACGTGGTCAACCTGGGCGAGGCGACCGGGACCGTCGAGGCCATCGGCCTGCGCGTGACCCAGGTGCGGGACCTGTCGGGCACGCTCTGGTACGTCCGCAACGGCGAGGTCCTGCGCGTGGGCAACATGACGCAGGGCTGGTCGCGCGCGCTCGTCGAGGTCCAGGTGCCGCCCGACGCCGACGTCGACGTCGCGATGGACGTGCTGCGCCAGGCGGCGGCCGACCTGTCCGACGACCCCGAGATCGCCCAGCACCTCCTCGGGGATGCCGAGGTGACCGGCTTCGAGGACATGCGCGCCGAGGCGGTCACGCTGCGCACGCTCATCAAGGTCGCGCCCGCGAAGCAGTGGACGGTCCAGCGCGCGCTGCGCGCCCGCATCCGCGAGCGGCTCGCCGAGGCGGGGCTCGAGATGGCGCTCCCCCGCCAGGTGTTCGTCGAGCGCAGCACGCCCTGACGGGCGCCTGCGGGTCAGCGCCAGGCGAAGAGCGGCTGCCCCTCGGCCACGTGCTCGCCCGGCGCCACGAGGACCTCGAGGTCGTCCGGGTCGGCCTGCAGCGCCACGACCGGGCACAGCGACGACCGCCCGGAGCGGCGCACGCACGCGGGCGACCAGGCCAGCAGGACCCCGCCCACGTCGACCTCCTGCCCCTCCTCGACCGCGCAGTCGTAGCACGCGGGGTCCAGGCCCTCGGCGCCCACGCCGGGGTGCACGAGGACGGCGCGGTCGACGTCGGCGGCCACGACGACGGCGTGCGCGTACACGGTGACCGCGCGCCCCGCGCAGGGCGCGGCGACGACGACGTTCACCGCGCCGGCGGCGGGCTCGTCGGGGTCGATCGCAAGCCCCGGGCCGATGACGCCGCCGGCGAAGACGCGGTCGGGCACGTCCTCGAGGGCCGCGACGGTGCCCGCGAGCGGTGCGACCACCTGGATCGCCGCCCGCGCCTCGCGTCCCCGCATCGCTCCCCCTGCCTGCCGCGCCCACAGTATCGGGCGAAACGGACATGCGTGGGGGGCTTCCGTCGCGCCGGCGCGGACGGGCGCCGTCGGTGTGCGCCGGGTCGGCCGCGGCATCGGGCGGACCGGCGACGCCCGCCGACGGGCGGGGCGGTCAGCGGAGCCCGGCGATCTCCTCGGCGAGCCCGTCGGCCTCCGGGCCGACGACGACCTGGATGATGCGCCCGGAGCGGACGACGCCGAGCGCCCCGCTGTCGCGCAGCCCGCCCTCGTCCAGTCGGCCCGGGTCGGCGACCTCGACCCGGAGGCGGGTGATGCACGGCTCCAGCTCGACGACGTTCGTGGGGCCACCGAGCGCAGCGAGGATCTGCTCGGCTTTCGTCATGCGCACCTCCTTGCGCGCCTGCTCCGCGGGTGCCTGGGGGGATCGGCTCACCGCTGCTCGCAGCCTACCTGCGACAATGGCCGCCGGGCAGCCCCCTGGCGGCCCGCGGCAGGGGTTCACCCGGTGCCCCGGCCGGTCCGCCGTCCGGTCGGCCGGCGGTCGGCGAGGCCGCGGCTCCGCCCGGTGCCCGCGCAGCCGACCCACGGCATCACCACCCTCACCAGGACCGATGGAGACAGGCATGACCCGACCAGCGCCGTCCGCCCCGGACGCCGTCCCAGACGGCGCCGACGGGGCCCCGGTCACGCCGTACGAGGCGTTCGGCGGCAGCGCGACGTTCACGCGCCTCGTCGAGCGCTTCTACGCAGGCGTGGCCGAGGACGAGGTGCTGCGGGCGATGTACCCCGAGGAGGACCTCGGGCCGGCGGCCGAGCGGTTGCGCCTGTTCCTCGAGCAGTACTGGGGCGGCCCGACGACGTACAGCGAGCAGCGCGGCCACCCGCGCCTGCGCATGCGGCACGCCCCGTTCCACGTGGACGCCGACGCGCGCGACCGCTGGCTGCGGCACATGCGCGCGGCGGTCGACTCGCTCGACCTGCCGCCCCGCCGGCACGCGATGCTGTGGGACTACCTCGAGCGCGCCGCGCACGCCATGGTCAACGTCTACGGTGAGGACGCATGAGCGCCGCCCCGCTGCCCGGCTCCGGCGACCCGCTCGCCGACCTGCTCGCCGTCCTCGAGCTCGAGGAGATCGACACCGACCTGTACCGCGGTGTCAGCCAGCCCCAGCCGCGCGGCCGCGTGTTCGGCGGCCAGGTCCTGGCGCAGTCGCTGCTCGCGGCCGGGCTCACGGTGGCCGACACCCGCCAGCCGCACTCGGTGCACGGCTACTTCCTGCGGGCGGGCGACGCGTCGCGCGGCATCACGTTCTCGGTCGAGCGCCTGCGCGACGGGCGCTCGTTCAGCGCGCGCCGCGTGCACGCGCTGCAGCGCGGCGAGCCGATCCTCACGATCACCGCGTCCTTCCAGGAGGACCAGCCGGGCCTCGAGCACACCGACAGCCCGCCGTCGACGACGCCCCCGCCGGAGTCCGTGCCGAGCGCCCTCGACCTCCTCGCGGACGTGGACCACCCGGTCGCGACCTTCTGGACCCAGGCCACGGCGTTCGACGTGCGCCACGTCGAGGAGCCGATCTACCTCGCCCCGGCCGCGGAGGCCACGAGCCGCCAGATGGTCTGGATGCGCGCGCGGGGCACGGTGCCCGACGGGCCCCGGTCCGAGCTGCTCCACCGGGCGCTGCTCTCCTACGCCTGCGACCAGGTGATGCTCGAGCCGCTGCTGCGCCGGCACGGCCGGCACTGGACCACGCCGGGCCTGTCGATCGCCAGCCTCGACCACGCGATGTGGTTCCACCGCCCGGCCCGGGTCGACGAGTGGCTGCTGTACGTGCAGTACGCGCCGAGCGCCTCGGGAGGCCGCGGTCTCGGCTCGGCGCGCGTGTACCGCACGGACGGGACGCTCGTGGCGAGCATCGCGCAGGAGGGCATGGTCCGGGTCCCGGACGTCGGCTGACGACGGCCCCACGGGCGCCCCGCAGGGACCCCACGAGGCGGCGTCGGGCGGGGGCTCGCCGGGCGCGTCGGGCGGGACCTCGCCGGGCGGCGTCGGGCGGTCGACCGCACACTGGGCAGATGCCGCGCCTGCGCCGTGTCCGCTCGACCGACCCCGGGTGGTCCCGGCGCGGGCAGGGCCGCGGCTTCGTCTACCTCGACGAGACCGGGGCGCGCATCACCGACCCGCTCCTCGTCGCGCGGTGCCGGGACCTGGTCATCCCGCCGGCCTGGCGAGAGGTCTGGATCTGCCCGCACGAGAACGGCCACATCCAGGCGATGGGCACCGACGACGCCGGCCGCCGCCAGTACCTGTACCACCCGCAGTGGCGGGCCCGCCGCGACCGCCTCAAGCACGACCACGTGGTGCGCCTCGCCCGCCGGCTGCCGCGCGCGCGGCGCAAGGTCGAGGCCGACCTCGCGGCGCCGGGGTTCGGCCGCGAGAAGGTGCTCGCCCTGGCGTTCCGGCTGCTCGACGAGGCGTACTTCCGCGCGGGCGGCGAGGCGTACGCGAAGGAGAACGGCTCGTTCGGCCTGGCGACGCTGCGCCGCGAGCACGTGCGCGTGGACGCCGACGGCGTGTGGTTCGGCTACCCGGCGAAGTCCGGCCAGTGGCGCGAGTCGCAGGTGCGCGACCCCGTGGTGGCGCGCGCGGTCCGCGGCCTGCTCGCGCGCGACGACGACGGCCCGGACCTGCTCGCGTGGCGCAACGGCGACGACACGTGGCACGACGTGACGAGCGCGGACATCCAGGAGTGCGTCAAGGCACGCCTCGGCCCGGAGGCGCGGCCGAAGGACTTCCGGACGTGGCACGCCACGCTGCTCGCGGCGGCGGCCCTCGCCGAGCACGAGGTCCCGCGCGCGGAGCGCGCCCGACGACGTGTGGTCGCCCAGGTGGTCCGCGAGGTCGCCGAGGAGCTGGGCAACACCCCGGCCGTGTGCCGCGCGTCGTACATCGACCCGCGCGTGGTGGACCTGTGGGAGCGGGGGCAGACGATCGGGCGACGGCGCACGCGCGCCGCCGCCGAGCGCGCGCTCGTGGCGCTGCTCGCCTGACGCCACCCCCGCCCGGGCCGCTCGCCCCGGTGCGCGCGGCGTCCGGCCCGGCGGGCCGTCGGCTACTCCATGTCCTCCAGCTGGCGCCCCTTCGTCTCCCGCACGAACCGCGCGACGAAGAGGAAGGACAGGAGCGCCGCCGCCGTGTAGAGCCCGTACGCGAGCCCCAGGCCGGCCTCGGCGAGCGCGGGGAACGTCGTCGAGACGAGGAAGTTGCCGGCCCACTGCGCCGCGGCGGCCAGGCCGAGCGCGGCGGCGCGGATCCGGTTGTTGAACATCTCGCCGAGCAGCACCCAGACCACCGGCCCCCAGGACACCCCGAAGAACACGACGAACAGGTTCGCGGCGACGAGCGCGACCGGGCCGGCCATGCCCTCGAGCACGGGCTCGCCGTCGACGAGCGGCGCCGTCGCGAACGCGGCCGCGAGCACGCCGAGCGCGACGACCATGCCCGCGGACCCGACGAGGAGCAGGCGGCGCCGGCCGACCTTGTCGATGAGGGCGATGGCGACGATCGTCACGACGATGTTCGTCACGGACGTCAGGACGGTCTGGACGAGCGCGTCCTCCTCGGTGAAGCCCACCTGCTGCCACAGCGAGGACGAGTAGTAGAAGATCACGTTGATCCCGACGAACTGCTGGAACAGCGACAGGCCGATGCCGACCCACACGATCGGCAGCAGGCCCAGCGCGGGCCCGCGCAGGTCCGCGAAGGACGACCGGGCGTCCTCGGTGACCGTCCGGCGGATCTCCTTCAGCCGCTCGTCGATGCCCGTGCGCAGGATCTGCGCGAGCACGGTCCTGGCCTTCTTGTGCTCCCCCTGCTGCACGAGGTACCGCGGCGACTCGGGGATGACGAGCGCCAGCACGCCGTACGCGACGGCAGGCACGGTCTCCGCGAGGAACATCCAGCGCCACGCCTCGAGGCCGAGCCACAGCTCCTCGGCCGCTCCCCCGGCGGCCGTGGCGAGGAAGTAGTCGCTCAGCAGCGCGAGGAAGATGCCGGTGACGATCGCGAGCTGCTGGAGCGAGCCGAGCCGTCCGCGGATCGGCGCGGGCGCGATCTCCGCGATGTAGGCGGGCGCGATGACCGACGCCCCGCCGACGGCCAGGCCGCCGACGACGCGCCACAGGATGAGGTCCCACGGCCCCTGGGCGAGGCCGGACCCGATCGCGCTGATCGTGAAGAACGCGGACGCGAGGAGCATGACCTTCACGCGGCCCATGCGGCCGGCGAGCTGGCCCGCGATCCACGCGCCGAGCGCGCAGCCGATGAGCGCGGCGGACACGCTGAACCCGGTCAGGCCCGCGCCCATGTCGAAGTCGGCGCGGATCGCCTCGACCGCGCCGTTGATGACGGCCGTGTCGAAGCCGAAGAGGAAGCCGCCGAGCGCCGCGACGGAGGCGAGGAGGACCGCCCGCCCGGTGTCGTAGGTCTCGGCCGCCCCCTGCTCGTGGCCCTGCTCGCGCGTGCCCGCCTGCTCCGCCATGGCCGCCCCCCTCCTCGCGCCGGAACTGCGACCGTAAGTCGGGCCCGGCCGGGCCACCACCGGAGGCGCGGCGACGGACGGCGCCGGCCGTCGCCGCGCCTCCGTCGCCGAGGGCCCGACGGCGCCGGGCTACCGGGCGAGCGAGACCTCGGCGACCCGGCCCGTGGGCGACAGGCAGCGCACCGCCCCGCGCGGGTGGTAGCGGTCGTCGTCGAACGCGGCGGCGAGCTCGCCGCGGTGGGCGTCGGGGTCCAGCAGCAGCGCCGCGAGCCGGTCCACCTCGGCCAGGGCCGCCGGGTCCTCCTCGCCGACGGCGCGGTCCAGCGCGTCCAGCGCGCCCCACTCGTCCCACAGGAGCAGCTCGTGCCCGTGCAGGTGGGCGAGCTCGAACACGACGTACCCTGCGACGAACCCCGGCCCGCGCAGCGAGAGCCCGGGATCGACGCCGAAGCGCTGGACGTCCTCACGGTCGATCTCGCCGGCCCGGTACCGGGTCCACACGGTGGCCGCGGTGCGGAACGGCCCACCCGGGCCGGTGTCCATGTCGGCGACGTCGAAGGGGAACGCGCCGGGCTCGAGCTCGGGGTCGACGCGGACCCACCGCTCGCCGTCGTGGTACTCGGCGACGACGTGGTCGACGTGGAAGTCGGGGCGGAAGTAGTCCGCGAAGCCGACGCGCGTGCGCGCGGGCACGCCGTGCTCCCGCAGCGCGGCGACGAAGAGGAGCGAGAAGTCCCGGCAGCACCCCACGAAGCGCTCCGCGGGCGGCAGCGCCGCGGTGAGGTCGGCGACGCCGCGCCCGGCGAGGACGCCGAGGACGTCCGCGACCCATCGGGTGTCGATCTCGGGCGTGCGCTCGGCCGGGAACGTGCCCGCGGCGCCGCGGTAGTGGATCACGAGCCCGCGCACTGTCGCGGCGAGGGCGCGCGGGTCGCGCGGGGCGGTGCGCAGCAGGTCGCGGCGCTCGCGCGGGTCGGTGAGCGGGCTGTGCGTGGCCCAGTCCTGCGGGCCGGCGGGCCGGTCGGTCATCGGGGCACCGTACCCGGCGCCGCCGACGGGACGGCGCGGCGGCCGCGGACCGGGCGCACGGCAGGGCCGGGCGGGCCGGCCGGTCGGGAGGGCCGGGTCAGCGGCGGCGGCGCCAGGCGACGGGTGGCCCCTCGAGGGGCGACCACGCACGGCGCTCCTCCTCGGTGAGCCGGCGCGGGCGCATCGTGGCGGCGTCGAGCATGACGACGGTGGTCGACGCCTGCACGAACACGCGGCGCGCGTCTGCGGCGCCGGTGGTCACCTCGTAGCAGACGTCGATGCTCGCGTCCCCGAGGCGGCCGAGCCAGAGCTCGACGACGACGGGCTCGCGCAGGTGCGGGATGGGCGCGAGGTACTCGATCTCCTGGCGGGCGACGACCGTGACCGTGTCCGAGCCGGGGCTGGCGTCGAGGACGGCCGTCGGAGGCGCGCCCGCACCGCCGACGCCGGTGCCGGCCTCCGCGGGGTCCTGCCGCCAGAAGGCGGCGATGCGGGCCTCCTCGAGCAGGGTCAGCACCGCGACGTTGTTGACGTGCCCGTACGCGTCCAGGTCGGCCCACCGCACGGGCACCGGGATCCGCAAGCGCTCTGTCTCCACGGCCCCATCGTCCCGCGCCGGGCCGTCGCGGCGCGGGCGGCGTCCACGGCGCGCCTCGGCGCCGCGGGCCGGCGCGCGTGCGGGGCCCCCGCGGGCGCGTGCGTCGGCTCCGGCGGCGCCGGAGGTTCAGCGCCCGGCGGCGGCGCGCGCGGCGGCCCGGACGGCGTCGAGCCGCTCGGTGAGCCGCTCGACGGGTGCGACGACGCGGCGCCGGGCGACGTCGGCCACGCGCTCGCGCAGCCGGGCCTCGGCGAGCCGCGCACGCCGCCGGGCGCCGAGCCGGGCGAGCCCACGCCCGAGCAGCGCGAGGAGCAGGCCCGCGGCGACGCCGCCGAGCAGGAGGGCGGTCGGCGCGGGCAGCGGGCTCCACGCCGGGGGCTCGGGGAGCGCGAGGCGCAGCCAGGCCGCGACGGCGAGCGCGCCGAGCCAGGCCGCGCCCGCGAGCGCCACGCCCAGGGCGAGCCACTGCAGGGCCCCGAGGGCCCGCCACCACCGCGGGGGCGCGTCGGGCAGCCGGGTGCCCGCGACGGCGGCGTCGAGCTCGTCGGCGAGGTCGGGCTCGGCGTCGCGCCGCGCGGCGAGCACCCACGCGTCGGGCAGGCCGGCGGTCACCGCGTCGACGTAGGCCCGCACGGCGGTGCGCGCGCGGGCCACCTGCGCGGCGCCGGGCGCCGGCACGGAGGTGCGCACGGCCACCGGCGCGGCGTCGTCGTCGGCGGCCCCGTCCGCGCCCGTCCCGACCGTGCGGTCCGTGCCTGCGCCGCGGCCGAGGTGCAGGCGGCGCAGGGGGTCGGGGCGCAGGCGGCCGAGCCAGCGCGTGGGCGGCCAGCCCGTGGCGCGCCGCGCGCGGGCCAGGTGGGCCCCGCGCACGGCCTCGACGACGAGCGGGACCCCCGCGGCGTCGGCGAGCGCGTCGACGAGCGACCCGAGGGGCGTCCGCGCCGCCCCGCCCGCGCCGCGGCCGGCGCCGCACGCCTCGAGCACCCCGCCGGCCACGACGGCCAGGTCCGCCTCGAGCCGCTCGCGCGCCGCGACCCGTCGCCGGGCCGCGTCGGCGAGCAGCGCCTGCAGGTCCGGCACCCCGGCGCCGGTGCGCGCCGACACGTCGAGCACGCGCACCCCGGCCAGGCCGTCCTCAGCGAGGAGGCGCACGAGGTCGGCGTGCACCGCGGCGCGCTCGGCGTCGGTGAGGCGGTCGACCTGGTTGAGCACGACGACGAGCACGTCGCGGTGCTCGGACAGCCGGCGCAGGTAGCGCTCGTGCACCGCGGCGTCGGCGTACTTCTGCGGGTCCACCACCCACACGAGCAGGTCCACCAGGCCCACGAGCCGCTCGGCCTCGGTGCGGTGGTCGGTCACCACCGAGTCGTGGTCGGGCAGGTCCAGGACGACGAGGCCCTCCCCCGGACCGAGGTCGTGCCGACGCCGCACGGCGAGCCAGTCGAGGAGCGGCTCGGCACCCTCGCCGCGCACGAGCGCGAGCGCCTCGCTCGTCGTCGGGCGCGTCACGGCGACCCGGGCGACCGGGGCGCCCGCGAGCGCGTTGAGCAGCGAGGACTTGCCGGAGCCGGTCGGGCCTGCGAGCGCGACGACGGTGTGGTCGGGCAGGCGCATCCGGTCCCCCGCGCGCGCGACGACCTCCTCCGCGGCCGCGACGAGTCCGGGGGCGAGGACGTCGCCCCCCAGGCGCACGGCCTCGGCGAGCGCGTCGACGCGCGCGGTGAGGGCCGGCACCGGGCCGTCCGCCCGGTGGCGCCCGGTCACGGCGCCCACAGCCGCCGCCACCAGCGTCGCAGGGCCCCCTCCTGGCGCGGGGGCTCGGGTGCGGGCGCGTCGGGGACGGGCGGCTGGACGGGCCGCGCGGGGGCGTCGCCGACCTCCGCGAGCGCGACGGCCAGGCGCGCAACGGCCGCCCGCAGGCGTTCGCCGTCGCGCACGTCGGCCGCGTCGAGGAGCGTGCGGAACCGGTCGGCCTCGGCGTCGAGGAGCGCGCCCACGCGGCGGGTGAGGTCGTCGTGCGCGACCTGGGTGAGGCGCCGGACGGCGTCGTCGCCGAACACCGCCTCGAGCAGGCGCTGCGCGAGCAGCGCGGTGCCGCCCGCGACGCCCACCTCGGCGGTGGTGAGGCCGCCCGTGGAGGCGAAGATCGCGACCATGAGCGCGGCGCCGAGCCCGTTGACCCCGAACGAGAGGTAGCGCGCGGTCGCCCGGCGCCCGGCACCCTCGGTCGAGACGAGGTCGAGCACGCCGGCCTGCCAGGCGCGGACCTCGGCCGCCGTGCGCTCGGCGAGGTCGGCCGAGGCGCGCGAGAGCCGCAGGCCGCCCAGCAGCGCGCGGCCGGCGGCGTCGGCGTGCCAGGCGGCGTGCGCGCGGTCCGCGGCCCGGTCGGCGGCGTCCACGACGAGGTGCACGAGGCCGTCGCCCACGGCGCGCGCCACGCGCTCGGGGGCGGGGCGGCCGCGCAGGGCGGCGGTGATGCGGTCGCGCCACGTGCCGACCCGCTCCTCGAGGGCCCGCAGCAGCTCACCGGTGCCGACGTACTCCTGCCAGCGGGCGAGGACCTCGCCGCGCAGCATGGTCCCGTCGGCGGTGGCGGCGGTGACGTCCTGCGCGGCGGCACCGTAGGCGGCGGCGACCGCGTCACGCAGCCGCTCGGCGTGGCGGCGCTGGTCGTCGGCGGTGGCGGCGAGCCGGGGCACGGCCTCGAGGAGGTCCGACACGGCACCGTGCACGGTCCGCCGCACCACGTCCTCGCGCTGGGCGTCGCCGACGACGCCGCGCAGCCACGCGTCGAGCTCGGCCACGGCCCCGGGCGGCAGGAGCCCGCCCGTGACCGGGGACTCGGGCACGACGACGACCCGCGCGTCGAGGCCGCGCTCGGTGAGCATCCCGGTCAGGTGGGCGGTGACGGCGGCGCGCGCCGCGGGCTCGACGCGGTTGAGGACGACGAGGACGACCGCGCGGCGGCGGGCCGCCTCGGCGAGCAGGTCCCACGGGACGGCGTCGGCGTACCGGCCCGCGGTGGTGACGAACACCCACAGGTCCGCCGCGCCGAGCAGCTCCTCGCCGAGCCGCCGGTTCGCCTCGACGACCGAGTCGATGTCGGGCGCGTCGACGAGCGCCAGGCCGCGCGGGACGGCGCCGTGGGCGACGAGCCGGAGCGCGCCGCCGGGCCCGGGCGCGCCGTCCGGCGTCGGGGTCGGGGGCGGCGGGGGCGGTGGCGGTGGCGCCGCGCCTGGGACGGTCGGCGCCGGGCCGGGCCGGGTGACCCGGGCCAGGCGCGGCAGCACGCGGTCCCCCGCGAACCAGGCGCCCTCGTCCGGGTGGTGCACGAGGACGGGCTCGCGCGTCGTCGGCCGGATCACCCCGCTCGGGCTCACCTCGGCCCGCAGCAGCGAGTTCACGAGCGTGGACTTGCCCGCGCCCGTGGACCCGCCGACGACGGCGAGCAGCGGCGCGCCGAGCTGGCGCACCCGGGGCAGCAGGTGGTCGTCCAGCTGCTCCCGGACACGCCGCGCGAGCGCCCGCGCGGCCTCGGCGTCACCGGTGTCGAGGGGCAGCCGCGCGTCGGCCACGGCCGCACGCAGGTCCGTCAGGGCGGCGAGCAGCCGCTCCGTCTCCTGCGCCGACCACGACATCGCGCCGCCCCCGCGCCGGCCGGGTCAGTCCCGCGTGAGCTTGCGGTACGTGACCCGGTGCGGACGTGCGGCCTCGACCCCGAGCCGCTGGACCTTGTTCTCCTCGTAGGCGGCGAAGTTGCCCTCGAACCAGAACCAGCGGGCCGGGTCCTCGTCGGTGCCCTCGTAGGCGAGGATGTGCGTCGCCACGCGGTCGAGGAACCACCGGTCGTGCGAGACGACGACGGCGCAGCCGGGGAACTCGAGCAGCGCGTTCTCCAGCGAGCCGAGGGTCTCGACGTCCAGGTCGTTGGTCGGCTCGTCGAGGAGCAGCACGTTGCCGCCCTGCTTGAGCGTGAGGGCCAGGTTGAGCCGGTTCCGCTCGCCGCCGGACAGCACGCCCGCGGGCTTCTGCTGGTCGGGGCCCTTGAAGCCGAACGACGCGACGTACGCCCGCGAGGGCATCTCGACGTTGCCGACCTTGATGAAGTCGAGCCCGTCGGAGACGACCTCCCACAGGGTCTTGTTCGGGTCGATGCCGCCGCGCGACTGGTCGACGTAGGACAGCTTGACCGTCTCGCCGATCTTCAGCTCGCCGCCGTCGAGCGGCTCGAGCCCGACGATCGTCTTGAACAGCGTGGTCTTGCCGACGCCGTTCGGGCCGATGACGCCGACGATGCCGTTGCGCGGCAGCGAGAACGACAGGCCGTCGATGAGCACGCGGTCGTCGAAGCCCTTGCGCAGGTCCTTCGCCTCGATGACGACGTTGCCCAGGCGCGGGCCCGGCGGGATCTGGATCTCCTCGAAGTCGAGCTTGCGGGTCCGCTCGGCCTCCGCCGCCATCTCCTCGTAGCGCTCGAGGCGGGCGCGGGACTTGGTCTGGCGGCCCTTCGCCGAGGACCGCACCCACTCGAGCTCCTCCTTGAGGCGCTTGGCGAGCTTGGCGTCCTTCTTGCCCTGGATCTCGAGACGCGCGCGCTTCTTCTCCAGGTAGGTGGAGTAGTTGCCCTCGTACGGGTAGAGGCGGCCGCGGTCGACCTCGGCGATCCACTCGGCCACGTTGTCGAGGAAGTACCGGTCGTGCGTGACCGCGATGACCGCGCCCTCGTACTTGGCCAGGTGCTGCTCGAGCCACTGCACGCTCTCGGCGTCCAGGTGGTTCGTCGGCTCGTCGAGGAGCAGCAGGTCCGGCTTCTCCAGGAGGAGCTTGCACAGCGCGACGCGGCGGCGCTCACCGCCGGAGAGGTACCTGACCTCGGCGTCGGGCGGCGGGCACCGCAGCGCGTCCATCGCCTGCTCGAGCTGGGCGTCCAGGTCCCACGCGTCGGCGTGGTCGAGGGCCTCCTGCAGCTCGCCCATCTCCGCCAGGAGCGCGTCGTAGTCGGCGTCCGGGTCGGCCATGAGGGCCGAGATCTCGTTGAAGCGGTCGAGCTTGGCCTTGATCTCGGCGACGCCCTCCTCGACGTTGCCGAGGACCGTCTTCTCCTCGTTGAGCGGCGGCTCCTGGAGGAGGATGCCGACCGTGTAGCCCGGCGACAGGCGCGCCTCGCCGTTGGAGGGCTGGTCCAGCCCCGCCATGATCTTGAGGATCGTCGACTTGCCGGCGCCGTTCGGTCCGACCATGCCGATCTTGGCGCCCGGGTAGAACGCCATGGTGACGTCGTCGAGGATGACCTTGTCACCGTGCGCCTTGCGCGCCTTGTACATGGTGTAGATGAACTCGGCCACGTCGCTTCGCTGCTCCTGAGGGGGTGTCGGACGGCGCCAGGGGGCGCCGGAGGGACCAGCGGCCAGCCTACGGTGTCGCGGCCGACTCCTCCCCCTCGAGGTCCGCCGCGAACGGGTCCCCGGCCGCGGCGAGCACCTCCTCGAGCTCCTCGTCGACGTCCTGGTCGATCTCCTCGTCGACCTCCTGGTCGAGCGCGCCGTCGAGCGCGTCCCCGGCCGGCCCGTCGCCGGCCACCGCGTCGCCGCTCCCCTCCCCGGCGCCCTCGCCCGGGGCGCCGCCCCCGACGCGCGTGACCTTGGCGAAGGTCGCGCGGCCGCGGGTGAGGTCGTGGCCGAGCGCGCTCGCCTCGATGACCAGCCCGGTGCGCGGCCCGTTCTCCCCGAGCCACTCCTCCGTGCGCAGCCGCCCGTGCACGACCACGGGCTGCCCCTTCTGGATCGAGCCCGCCACGTTGAGCGCCGTGTCCCGGAACACCTTCACCGTGAACCACTCGGTGCGCCCCTCGGCCCACGCGCCGCGGGCGCGGTCGAACCACCGCGGCGTGGAGGCGAGGCGGAAGCTCGTGTACGGCGTCCGGCCGTCCTGGATCTCGCGGGGCGTGGTCGCCGCCCAGCCCACCGCCGTGATCGTGATGTCGTTGCTCATCGGCCCTCCCGTCGACCGGGGCCGGCCGCTCCGGCCCGTGCCGAGGAGCATCGGGGCGGTGCGCGGCGGCCGGGGACACGACCCGCACGGGCCGTGGACGACGCCGCCCGGCCGGGCCCGGTGGACGACGCCGCCCGGTCGGGTCCGTGGAGGACGCCCGCTACCCCTCGCCCTCGGCCCCGTCGTCGCCCTCGGCGTCCCCCGCGTCGGCGTCGGCCTCGAGCGCGTCGGGCTCGAGCGCCGAGGCGGGCCGGGAGGCCCGGCGCACCACGGGGTCGGTCGCGAGCGCGGCCGCCTCGCGCAGCGCGCGGTGGTCCTCGAGCACCGCGACGGCCGGGGCGACGAGGTGCTGGTCCGCCACCTCCGCGAGCGCCCGCCGCCCGCGTGCGGTCAGCTCGGCGGCCCGGCGGCGCGCGGTGCGGGCCCGGGCGGCGCGTGCGGCCACGAGGAGCAGCAGCGCCAGGAGCACCGCGCCGCCGGTCACGCCCGCGAGCAGCGCGGTCCCGGCGTCCCACGCGAGCGCGTCGCGCAGTCCGTCGGGGGCGGCGCCCAGCGCTGCGGCGGTGAACCCCGCCATCGCGAGCGCGCCGAGCCCCACGAGCGCGGCGAGGACCTTGAGCACCTGGGCGCCCCTGGCCCGCCCGCTCGGCGGCACGACGCGTTCGAGGGCCGCGTCCGCCGCGGCGGCCAGCTCGGGGGCGTCGGCGACCTTCTCGCGCACGGTGCGCGCCCACAACCGCGGCAGCGGCCCCGCGACGGCGTCGAGCCACGCGTCGCGCACGGCCTCGACCCGCTCCGGCGCGGTGGGCCCCAGCCGCACGGGCGTCCGGTCGCCGGACCGCACCGCGCGCTCCAGGCCGGCCGCGCTCTCCGCGACGCCCGCGGCGGCGAGCAGCCCGTCGACCGCACGGTCCGCGGGCCCGGCGAGGTCCGGCTCGGCGTCGGCGACGGTCGCGCCCAGGAGTCGCGCGGCGTCGTCGAGCTCGGCCTCGGCGCGCACCTCGGCGAGGCCGCGGGCGGCCACGGCGCGGGCGAGCGCGGCGCGCAGCGCGGGCAGCCCCTCGCCCGTGCGCGCCGACGCCGCGTACACCCCGACGCCGGTGAGCCCGTCCTCGCGCAGCAGCCGAGCGACGTCGGCGAGCAGTGCCGCCTGCGCCTCGCGCGGCACCGTGTCCACCTGGTTGAGCAGCACGATCATCGAGCCCTCGTGGCCCGCGAGCTCCTTGAGGTACCGGTTGTGCAGGGCGTCGTCGGCGTACTTCTGCGGGTCGACGACCCACACGAGCAGGTCGACCTGCGGCAGCACCCGGTCGACGACCGCGCGGTGGGCGGGCTCGATCGAGTCGTGGTCGGGCAGGTCGAGCAGGACGAGGCCGCGCAGGTCCGCCTGCTCGTCGCCGTCGAGCGCGCTCTCGCGCTCGATCCGCCGGTCGCGCGCGACGCCGAGCCAGGACAGCAGGAGGTCGGCGTCGTGCGCCCACACGCACGCGGTCACCTCGGCGGTGGTGGGACGGCGCACCCCGACGTCGGCGAACTCGAAGCCGGACAGCGCGTTGAAGACGCTCGACTTGCCCGACCCCGTGCCGCCGGCGAGCGCGACGATCGTGTGGTCGACGCCGAGCTCGAGGCGCTGCCGGACGCCCTCGAGGATCGCGCGGACGCGGCGGGCGGTGCGGGCCGGGACCTGGCGCTTGGCGCGTGCGAGCGCGGTCTCGAGCGCGCTCGCGCGGGCGAGCAGGGCCTGGGTGCGCGGGCCGGCGGCGCTCATCGCAGCCCCTTGAGCACGGCGAGGCGCAGGTGCAGGGCGGACGCGGCGTCGTCGCGCACCGAGCCCGCGAGGAACGCGAGCGCCGGCTCCGCCCCCGCCCGGGCCTGCGCGGCGGCGGCCTCCCCCAGCTCGTCCGCGAGGCGCGACGCGACGGCCTCGACCGCGGACCGCCCGACGGCGCGCGCGAGCAGGGCGGCCGCCCCGCCGAGCCCCGCGGCCGCGAGCGCGGCGAGCGTGCCGGCCCCCTCGGCGCCGACGCCGCGCACGAGCCGCGCGACGGCGCGCGCCTGCTGCTTGTCGCCCTCGCCGAGGCGCGCGACGGCGTCCGTCGCGGCGCGCAGCCAGGCGCGGGCGGCGTCCTCGGGGCTCGGGGTGCGCGGGGGCCCGGGCTCGGGCCGGTCCTCGGCGGCGTCCCCGACGAGGGCCGCGACGACCGCGGCGCCCGGGGCCCGGGCCGCGCGCAGCGCCTCCGCGACGGCCTGCTCGCCGTGGCGGCGCGCGTTGCCGAGCGCGACGGCCACGCTCGAGCGGAGCTCGTCGGCGACCTCCGCCAGCGCCCGGGCGCGCGCGTCGCGCCCGCGGCGCGCGGTCAGCCGCCCGGTGAGCACCCCGCCCCGGCCGACGAGCGCGGCCCACCGCGCCCGGACCGGCCCTGCCGCGACACCCCCGGCCGCCACGGACCGGGCGGCCCGCTCGGCGGGCTCGGCGACGGCGTCGGCCACCGCGCGCTCGAGCGACGCGCGCACCTCGACCTGGGCCTCGACCGCCTCGGCCAGCCGCGTCACCCAGGGCTGCAGGGCCTTGAGCGCCCCGCGCTGGGTGCGCAGGATCACCGACCGCGCACGGTCGGCACCGGCGACCATGGTGAGCCAGCGCCGGATCGGCGCGACGGCGTCCTCCCCCAGCGGGCCCTGGTGCGGCCCGAGGTCGCGCACGAGGAACAGCGGGACCGCCGCGAGCCCGCGGTCGCGCAGGCGGCCCATGAGGTCGGCGCGGACGGTCGCGAGCGCGTCGTCGGGCACGCGGTTGAGCACCATCGCGAGCGAGGTGCCGCGCTCGGCGGCCCGCACGAGCACGTCCCACGGCAGGGCGTCGCCGTAGCGCGCGGCCGTGGTGAGGAACAGCCACAGGTCGGCGGCCTCGAGCAGGCGGTGGGCGCTCGCCCGGTTGGCCTCGAGCAGCGAGTCGAGGTCGGGGGCGTCGACGAGTGCGAGCCCGCGCGGCACGGCCTCGTGCGCGACGACGCGCAGCGACGCCAGCAGCGGGTGGCCGTCGAGCAGCTCGGCGTCCGCGGGGTGGTGCACGAGCACCGGCTCGCGCGTGGTGGGCCGCAGCACCCCGGCCGGGCTCACCTCCTCGCCGAGCAGAGTGTTGACGAGGGTGGACTTCCCGGCACCGGTGGACCCGGCCACCACGACGACGGCCGGCGCGGACAGCTCGCGCAGTCGCGGCAGCAGGTGGTCGTCGAGCTGGTCGAGGAGCCGGCGGCGCGTGCGCTCCGCCTCGGCGGCCGACGGGACGGGGAACGGCAGGCGCACGGCGGCGACGTCGCGGCGCAGGTCGGCGACGGCGTCGAGCAGCGTCGCGTCGGCGGGCGTCCGACCGCCACCGCGCGGGTCGGGCTGACGCGGTCCGGTGCCGCCGACGGACGGGTCCGACGCGGCGCCGGCGGTGGCGCTCGGGGCGGGCCCGGGGATCATGGCCCCAATCCTCCCGTTCCGCGCCTGCCAGGCCAAACGCCGCGCCGTCCCGCCTCACCCCGCGGACGGGGCCACCGGACGGTGCCCCCGGACCTCCTCGACGACGAACCGCTGCGGGACGCCCCCCGGTGCGGAGGGGGCGGCGTCGGGCGCGAGCGCGAAGTCGTACACGCCGAGCATGAGCTGCATCGGGTAGTCGGGGGCCTGGTCGACCACCCGGACGAGGCGCCGGTCCACGTAGAAGGCGACCCGGCCGCGCTCCCAGCGGACCCCGTAGCGGTGCGGCTCGCGCACGTCGATCGGCAGGCGGACCGCGGCGACGTCGTCCCGCAGCGCGGGGTCGCCGAACGGGTGCACGCCCATGCCGACGGCCGCCGAGCCCGGGCGCACGTCGCGCCCGAAGATCTCCGCGACGCAGATCTCCCCCGAACGCTCCGGGACGTCCTCGAACCCGATCATCCAGAGCGCCGCCATCCCGTTCGCGTCCACGTGCACGCTCGCGGTCATCTCCACGAGGCCGTGGTAGGGCGTGTACAGCCGCGCCTCGGGCTGTGCCTCGCGCACGACGGCGCGGGGCGAGAAGCGGTGCTGGCCCACCGTGGAGCCCACGGGGCCGGAGAAGACGCCGGTCTGCAGCGAGGAGACGCGGGTCGCGCCGTCGAGCTCGGGGCACCAGGGGCGCTGGTCGGGGTCGACGCGCAGCTCGAGCCGGCCGCCCGCGACGCGGTAGCGCGCGGCGGCCTGCGCGCGGCTGCTCCACTGCGGCAGGTGGCACGCGAGCCAGCGGCGAGGGTCGAGGTCGTCGCCGGCGAAGTCCTCGACGAGGTCGGGCTCGTACCCGGTCGTGTCCCAGAACGCGGGCGGCGCGGGCCGTGTCGGCATGTCGGTGGGTGGCACGGCGTCCCCTTCCGCCAGGTCCCGGCGCCGGTAGCCTGAGCGACGCACCGCCCCCGGGCGGCGAGCCCCCGTAGCTCAGTGGATAGAGCGTCGGACTTCTAATCCGTTGGTCGCAGGTTCGAATCCTGCCGGGGGCGCCCCGCTCCGCGAGGCCCGCGTTCCCCGGGCTCCCGTGGACCCCGGCCCTCGGCCCCCGGGCGGGAGCGGCGTCGCCGTCCCCACGGCGACGCCGCTCCCCCCGCCCCCGGAAGGTGACGCGCGGCGCGGCTCAGTCGATCGATGTCGACCCGAGCGTCAGCGGCCGCCCCTGCGCGTCGGTGTTGCCGGAGAACACCCTGATCTCCGACGTCTGTGACTTGGGGTAGAGGTGACCCCACTTGCCGCCGGCGAAGACCGTGCGCTCGATCCGGACGTCCTTGGCGAACGAGTAGAACGTGTACCCGCCGCCGCCGAGCCAGGAGTCGAGGATCCGCACGCCCGAGTTCCCGCCGTTGGCGTCCTCGAGGAAGAGCGCGGCGTTGTACTGCTTCTGCCACGGGCCCAGCTCGATCCGGACCCGCTCGAGCGTGAGGCCCTGCACGCCGCGCACCTGGATGCCGTCGTAGTGCGAGTTGCCCTTCACGCGCGGGCTGTGGATCCACACGTCGCGCAGGTGCACGTCGCGCACCTGGCCGGTGCCCGAGGTGATGTGGATGCCGTCGGAGCCCGGGTGCCCGAACACCTCGACGCCCGAGACGAGCGCGCCGTCGGTGCCGGACAGCGACAGCGAGCCGACCTCGCTCGAGTGGAGCTCGACGTCGTCGGCGCGCAGGACGAGCTTGCCGGTGACGCGGACGTTGCGCAGGACGCCGGGGCTGGTGACCGTGGCGTCGCCCTCGATGACGACGTTCTCGAGGGTGCGGCCACCGAGGTCGATCTCGCCCGCGGGGTGCGACGTGAGGCGGACGCCGTCCGGCACGCCGATGCCCGCGGGGGTGTCGCCCGACGGCGCGGGCACGGGCTGCTGCGTCGGGCTCGGCGTGGGCGTCGGGGTCGGGGTGGGCGTGGCCGACCGCGTGGGCGACGGCGTCGGCGTCGGAGTGGCGGTCGGGGTCGGGGCCGCGGTCCTCGTCGGCGTGGGCGTGGGGGTCGGCGCGGCCTCACCCGTGGGGGTGGGCGACGGCGTCGGCGTCGGCTCGCTCGGGCGCGCAGAGGGCGAGGCCGTGGGCAGCGGGGTCGACGAGGGCTGCGGCGTCGTCGCCGGCCGCGGGGCGACCGCGGGCGGCGGGGGCAGGCTCCGGCCGGTGCGCGCCTCACGCGTCGGCGACGGGCTCGGCTCCGCGGGCGGCGCGTCCGAGGGCTCCGCGGCCGACGGCGCGGGGTCGGTGGCCTGGGACTCGTCCTCCGGCGCCGCAGCCGGGGTCTCGGCCGGGGACTCGGCCGGGGTGCTCGGCGCGGCCCGGCCGGCGGCGGGCGAGGAGCCGGGTGCAGGGGCGGCGTCGGGCGCGTCCTCGGCCGGGGCCTCAGCAGGGTCCTCGGCGGGTTCCTGGGTCGCCTGGTCGCGCTCGTGGGTGCGGGAGGCGTGCGGCTCGCGGGCGAGCCCTGGTTCCTCGGCGGCGGGCGCGGCGGGAGCGGCGGACCGGTCGTCGACGTCGGGGCTCTCGGCGGCCCGTGCCCCCGCGATGGCGACGGCCACGAGGGTCACGAGGACGCACGCCTGCGCGGCCGCCCTCCAGCGTCGTGCGGTTCGTCGATGCATCGGGGCTCCTCTGGTCGGGATCGGGCATCTGCCGCGGCGCCGGTCGCAGCTCGGGCTGAGGGGTCGACCGGCATCGGGAGGGGCGGGCAGGGCGCCTGCGGCACCCGTCGGACGGAGGCTCTGATGTTGGTCACGAAACGGTCACGATCACCGGGGAAGTTATCCGAACGGTAGAGACCGTGTAAATCCCTCGCCCACCCATCGGAGCCCGAGCCGACCAGAGCACGGACACGTCAAGGGTCCCCGTGGGCGCCGCGGGGACCCCCGCAGACCGGGAAAAAGACGTGCCCCGGGTCACACCGGACTGGTTCCCTGGTGGTCACCGCGGTGATGAGGACCTGGCCCGTCCTTGCCCCTTCCAGTTCAGGTCCCTTCCATCAGCAGGAGCCCACGATGCATCCGCAGTCGCTGTACGACGCCCTCGTGCGGGAGCACGAGCGCGACGTCGCTGCGCGTGCACGCGAGCACATGCTCGTGCTGCGCCGCCGCGAGCGTTCGCTCGCCGCGTCGGCCCGGCGCCCCGCCGGCCGGCGCGCGGTCCGGGTCCGCGCCGCCGCTGCCTGATCTCCAGGCGGCGGCGGGCGGGTCCGTCGCCGCCTCGCACGCCCACCGACGCCGGTCCCCGCACGGGGGCCGGCGTCGTCGCACGTCCGCCCCCGGGCGAGTCCCCCGCGCGGCGGGGCGACGCCTAGGCGCCCGGCTCGAGGACCGCGCGCACCGCGTCCGCGGGCACGAAGGTCCGCTCCGCGACCTCCTCGACGGTGAGGCCGTCGGCCCGCAGCCGGCGCAGGACGTCGTCCATCGCCTCCGCGACCTCGACGACGAACCCGTCGGGGTCGAGCACCCGGAGCACGCGCTGCTGCCACGGCTGGGTGACGACGTCGTGCACGAACGTCACCCCCCGGGCGCGCAGGCGCTCCGCGAGCGCGTCGACGTCGTCGGTCTCGAAGTAGACCTCGACGTGCTGGTCCCCGTCGCGGGCCTCGACCGCACCGCCGTGGATGACGCCGCGGGCGTGCTCCCGCTCTCACAGCGCCAGCCCGCTCGCGAAGGTCACGTTGACCCCGCCCAGGTCGCTCGTGACCTCCTGGTCCAGCAGCGACGTGTAGAACTCCCGCGACGCGGCGACGTCCGACACGAGCAGGACGAACGAGGTCAGGCGGGCGACGGGCACGGGAACCTCCTTCGGGTGCAGGGCCAGCGTGCCAGCGGTCACCGACGCGCGTGGGCGAACCCGTCGCCCGCGACGCCGCCCCGCCCCGTCGCTGCCGCCCCGTCGCCGCCGCCCCGCCCCTCGGGCGCCTCTGCCACCATGGGCCGCATGCCGACCACGCCCACCGCCCGGCCCGGCGCCCGCCGGGCCACCCGGCGCTGAGGGGTGCCGATGGGTCGTCACGCCCGGCCCGCGCCGTCGGCTCCCCCGCCCGACGCCGCCCTGCCGGCCCCGCTCGCCGTCCTCGGCCGCCTGGCCCGCCTCTGGCCGCGCCTCGTGCTCGCGGCCACCGCAGGGCTCACGACGACGCTCGTCGTCGCGTGGGCGGGCACCCCGTGGGGAACCTCGGCGCTCGTCGGCGCCGGGGTCGCCGTCGTCGTCCTCGGGGCCGCGTGGCTGGCCACCACGGTCCCGCCCCCGGCCCGACCCACGGCGCCGACCGCCCCGGCCGAGACCGGACTCGACGGCGGTGACGCCCGGCCGCCGGGCCCGCACGCCGTACAGTGACGCCCGTGAGCTCCACCGCGCCGCCGAACGACCGGATCGTCTGGGTCGACTGCGAGATGACGGGTCTCGACCCCGTCGCGGACGCCCTCGTGGAGGTGGCGGCCGTCGTCACCGACTCCGAGCTCAACGTGCTCGGCGACGGCGTCGACGTGGTCATCACGCCTCCGGCCGAGGCGCTCGAGCAGATGGTGCCGTTCGTGCGACAGATGCACACGACGTCCGGCCTGCTCGAGGCGCTGCCCGGTGGGACCACGCTCGCCGACGCGCAGGAGCAGGTGCTCGCGTACGTGCGCGAGTGGGTGCCCGAGCCCGGCAAGGCGCCGCTGGCCGGCAACTCCGTGGCGACGGACAAGATGTTCCTCGACCGGGACATGCCCGAGCTGGTCGCCCACCTGCACTACCGGATGATCGACGTCTCCTCGCTCAAGGAGCTCGCCCGGCGCTGGTACCCGCGGATCTACTTCGCCTCGCCGGAGAAGACCGGCGGCCACCGCGCGCTCGCGGACATCCTCGAGAGCATCGACGAGCTGCGCTACTACCGCGCCGCCATGCTCGTCCCGCCGCCCGGGCCGGACTCGGCCGCGGCGCGGCAGGTCGCCGCGGAGATCCTCGCCACGTCCGTGCGCAAGGGGCGCGCCGCGCAGCTGCGCGGGGACGCCGGTGAGGCCGCCGACGGCGCCACCGAGCCGGGCGCGACGCCCGCCGACTGACCGACGCCCACGACCGGGCGCGCCGACCGGGGCCGGAAGACGACGACGCCGGCCCCCGCGGGGACCGGCGTCGGTGGGGTGGCTGACGGGACTTGAACCCGCGGCCACCTGGACCACAACCAGGTGCTCTACCAACTGAGCTACAGCCACCACGACCCGGCGCGCGCGCTGGGCCGACGAGAAGTCTAGCGGTTCGCGGCAGGTGCTCCGCGCTCAGGCCCGGGCACGGGCGGCGATGGCGTCCGCGAACCGGTCGAGCGACCCCGGCGCGAGGCCCGTGAACAGCGACGGCTCGACCAGCTCGAGCTCCATGAGCACCGGCTCGCCGGAGTCGTTGGTGACCACGTCGACCCGCGCGTACAGCAGCGGCTCGATGACGAGGTCGACGCCGTCGACCGACCGTTCGAAGAACCGCCGGGCCGCGCGCACGACGCTGCGCGCGAACTCGACCTCGCCCTCGACGGGCTCGAGCGGGCTCATCCGCTCCTCGCGGTACACGCCCTCGGCGCCCACGTCGGGTCCGTCGAGCATCGCGCCCTTGTGCACGCTGTGCGAGTACTCCCCCAGCACGAACACGTGCGCGCGCTCGCCGACCGTGTCGACCGAGCTCATGTACCGCTGGACCATGACGGTCCTGTTGTCCGCGAGCAGGCGCCGGGCGTGCGTGATGGCCAGGCCGCGCGAGCGCGCGTCCATCGCGGTGTACCGGCCGGTGTCGATCGAGCCCGCCGACACGGCCGGCTTGATGACGAAGTCGCCGTTGGCCGGGAAGCGCGTGTGCAGCGCGCGCGAGGTGAACACGCGCGTCGGCTCGAGCCACTGGGTCGGCACGACGGGCACGCCCACGGACTCGAGCTCGCGCAGGTAGTGCTTGTCGGTGTTCCACGCGATGACGGGCAGCGGGTTGGCCAGCCGCGTGCGCGTGTCGACGTCGGCCGCCCAGCGCAGGAACTCGGTGTGCCGCTTGGCGTAGTCCCAGGTCGAGCGGATGACGACGAGGTCGAAGTCCTCCCAGGCGACGGCCGGGTCGTCCCAGACCGCCGGCTGGGCGGTCACGCCGCGGGCGGCGAGCGCGTCGACGAGCGGCGCGTCGTCCTCGTGCAGGTCGGGCAGGGCGGCGCAGGTGGCGAGCGCGATGCGGGTCACGGCCCAACCCTAGAGGGGTTCCGGGCGTGCACGACGCCGCGCGCCCCCGGGTGATTTCGCCGTCCACGCGGGGCGCGGCGCTGCTCGCCCCTGTGCCGGATCGGGCGATCTGCGGTTGGATCGGGCTTGGGCGCGCCGACCCGCCGGAGGGCGCGCCAGGACGAGAGGGCCGGGATCGACGATGATCGAAGCGCTGGGTCGCGACCAGGAAGGGCGCGCGTCCGGGATCGCCGTGCAGGAGGAGCCCGAGCGCTCCGTCGTGAAGGTCTGGGGCGAGGTGGACCTCGCCGTCCGCCAGGCCGCCGCACCGGTGTGCCAGGCGGTCGCCCAGCGCGGGCTGCCGGTGGTCATCGACGCCACGGACGTGTCCTTCGTGGACTCCGCGGGCATGTCGATCCTCGTCCGGATCGCGCGCGACGCCGAGGCCGGCGGCTACCCCGTGGTCCTCGCCAACGCGCCGTGGATGCTCAAGGAGCTCCTGACGATCACGGGCGTGGACCGCCTGCTGCCGTTCGCCGAGGGCGAGGACTCCCCCGAGCACCCGAGCCAGCCGGAACACCCCGGGGCGTGAGCCCGGGCTCGCGGGGACGCGAGCCGGGCATGCGAAAGGCCCCGCACCTGACGGTGGGGGCCTTCGTGGTGCGCCATCAGGGACTCGAACCCCGAACCCGCTGATTAAGAGTCAGCTGCTCTGCCAATTGAGCTAATGGCGCGCGGTGCACGAGGGTAGCACCGGCGCGGCCCGCACACGAAAACGACCTTGGTCCCGGGCCGCCGCGCGCAGGTCGGCCGCCCGGCTCGGGCCGGGCGGCCGTCCGGGAGCCGTCAGGCCTCGTCCGGGCCCGGGGCCTCGCCGTCGTCGGTCTGGGCGTCGGAGGACCACCAGGCCACCTCGGGCAGCCCCTCGTCCTCCAGGATCTCGGGCGAGTCGGGCCCGGCGGGCTGGGCCAGGTCGGCCAGCAGGGTGAGCGGGACGTGCTCGCTCAGCAGCCGCATCACGTCCTCGGTGGCGCGCTCCTCCTCGGGCGTGGCGGGCACGTCCTCGGACTGCGGCTGGACACCCGCGGTGCCCCCGTCGTGGGTCGCGCTGTTCATACCGCCCCCTTTCCTTGACCGATACATCGGCGTGTGATGCAGGTCACCTGAGCCACGCGTGCACGCGGCCGCCGGAACTCCACTGCACCATCGCCCGGGGCGATCCGCAACGGCACGCGCGCGACGCGCACAGGACGTCCACGAGCGCCGGCTCGGGACCCGCTCAGAGGTACAGGCCGGTGCCGCGGCCGGTGTCCTCCGGCTCCGCGACGCCGTGGATGTCCCGCTCGCGCAGCAGCAGGTAGTCCACCCCGCCCAGCTCGACCTCGGCCCGGTCCTCCGGGTCGAAGAGCACGCGGTCGCCGACGCTGACCTGGCGCACGTGCTGGCCCGCCGCGACGACGACGCCCCACGCGAGCCGCTTGCCCACGGTCGCGGTGGCCGGGATGACGATGCCGGACGACGAGAGCCGCTCGGCGGACTCGTTGTCCAGGCGCACGAGCACCCGGTCGTGGAGCATCCGGACGGGCGGGCGGGCCTCCGGGGCCTTCACCGGCCCGGGCTCCGCCGCGACGTTCGTGGCGTCGTGGGTCACGTGCCGAAACTACCCCAGCACGCAGGGACGGACGCGCAGCGGGGAGCGTCGCGCGGCCCGCCGCCGGACGTCGTCGTGCCGCCCGCGGGCGGACCCACCCGCCGCTAGGCTGGCCGCGTCGCGAAGGAGGACCATGCCGCAGCTCGCCGTCGGTGACGTCGCCCCCGACTTCGTCCTGCCCACAGCGGACGGCTCCACGCTCCGCCTCTCGGACCTGCGCGGACGCAGCGTCGTCATCTTCTTCTTCCCGGCCGCGATGACCCCGGGCTGCACGCTCGAGGCCCAGGACTTCGAGGTCCTGCACCCCGAGCTCGCCGCGGCCGGCTACCAGGTCGTGGGCATCTCCCCCGACACCCCGGAGAAGCTCGCGGCGTTCGCCGCCTCCTCGGGCCTGACCTACCCGCTCGCGGCCGACGTCGACCGCGAGGTCCTGCAGGCGTACGGCGCCTGGGGCGAGCGCAAGCTCTACGGGAAGGTCGTCGTCGGCGTCATCCGCTCGACGGTCGTCGTGGACCCGGAGGGCCGGGTCGCGCTCGCGCAGTACAACGTCCGCGCGACCGGGCACGTCGAGCGCCTGCGCCGCGAGCTCGGCCTGCCCGCGCCGACCGCCTGAGGGGTTCTCGCCCCGGGGGCGGTCGCCCACCTAGGCTCGCCCCGAGCGCGAGTGGCGTAACTGGCAGCCGCGCCAGGTTTAGGTCCTGGTGCCTTCGGGCGTGCGGGTTCGAGTCCCGCCTCGCGCACGGTCCTCCGGGTCCGCCGCACGCGTCGCCGCGGCGGACGTCAGGCGGTGCGGGCCGCCTTCTGCGCGGCGAGCTGCTCGCGGACCTTGTCCATGTCGAGCGACTTCACCGCCTGCACGACCTGCTCGAGCGACTGCGGGGGCAGGGCGCCGGCCTGGTTGAACACGAGGATCCCCTCGCGGAAGGCCATGAGCGTCGGGATCGAGCGGACGCTCGCCGCGGCCGCCAGCGTGGTCTCGGCGTCCGTGTCGACCTTCCCGTGCACGACGTCGGGGTGCTGCTCGGACGACGCCTCGAAGACGGGGCCGAACATGCGGCAGGGACCGCACCACTCGGCCCACCAGTCGACGAGCACGATGTCGTTGCCGGTCACCGTGGCCTCGAAGTTCGCCTCGGTGAGCTCCACCGTCGCCATGGGGGTCCTTTCCTCTCGGGGCGTCGTCTCGAAGGCGCCACCGGGGGTCAACGCCCGTCCGGACCGTGTATTCCCGGCGGACCCGCGCGGACGGCCCGCCGCGCGGCGCCCGGGCCGTAGGCTCCTCGCATGACCGACACGGCTGACTTCGAGCCGCTGCCCGAGGGATGGCTGACCGACGCCGAGCTGACGGCGGTGCGCTCCCGGCTGCCGGTCCTGTACGTCGACGCGGTGCCTGTGCGCGTGGACGAGTCGGGCGACGTCGTCGCGGTCGGGCTGCTGCTCCGGGTGAACGGTGTGGGCGAGATCACCCGCGCCCTGGTCTCGGGGCGCGTGATGTACCACGAGCGGGTGCGGGACGCGCTCCTGCGCCACCTCGAGAAGGACCTCGGCCCGGTGGCGCTGCCGCAGATCCCCGCCTCTCCGCAGCCGTTCACCATCGCCGAGTACTTCCCGACGCCGGGCATCACGCCGTACCACGACCCGCGCCAGCACGCGGTCTCGCTCGCGTACATCGTCCCGGTCGCGGGCGACTGCCAGCCGCAGCAGGACGCGCTCGAGCTCACCTGGCTCACCCCCGAGGAGGCGTGCGGCGAGGCCGTGCAGCGCGAGATGACCGACGGGCACGCCTACCTGCTCCGGCAGGCGATGGCACACGTCGGCCGCATGGCCTAACGGGCGAGCGCCTCCGCGATCGCGGGCGCGAGCGCCCGGAACGCCTGGCCGCGGTGGGAGATCGCGTTCTTCTCCTCGGGCGTCAGCTCCGCGCTCGTGAGCACCCGGCCCGCGGCGCGGGCGGGCTGCTCGTCGGGCTCGAGGATCGGGTCGTAGCCGAAGCCGTTCTGCCCGCGCGGGGCGGTGGTGAGCCGGCCGCGCATGGTGCCGTGCGCCACGGTCTCCCGGCCGTCCGGCGTGACGAGCGCGGCGGCGCACACGAACTGCGCGCCGCGGTGCTCGGCCGGGACGTCCGCGAGCTGGGCGAGCAGGAGCTGCAGGTTCGCGGCGTCGTCCCCGTGGCGGCCCGCCCACCGGGCAGAGAAGACGCCCGGCGCCCCGCCGAGCACGTCGACGGCGAGCCCCGAGTCGTCGGCGACCGCCGGAAGCCCGGTGGCCGCCGCGAGCGCGCGCGCCTTGAGGAGCGCGTTCTCCGCGAAGGTCACGCCGGTCTCGCGGACGTCCGGGGCGCCGAGGTCGCCGGCGGTCGCGACGTCGTCGGGCTCGAGGCCGGGCACGAGCGGCAGGAGGATCGCCCGCAGCTCGCCGAGCTTGTGCCGGTTGTGCGTGGCCAGGACCAGCCGGGTCATGCCGCGGGCCCCTCCTCGAGCGCGGCGCGCTGGAACTCGGCGAGCCGGGCCGTCCCCGCGAGCGCGAGGTCGAGCAGCGTGTCGAGCTCGGCGCGGTCGAACGGCGTCTGCTCGGCGGTGCCCTGCACCTCGACGAACGAGCCGGCCCCCGTGACGACGACGTTCATGTCCGTCTCGGCGCGCACGTCCTCGACGTAGGGCAGGTCCAGCATCGGCACGCCGTCGATGATGCCGACGCTGACGGCGGCCACGGAGTCGGTGAGGACCTTCCGGCCCTCCGGGACGATGCCCTGGCGCTTCGCCCAGGCGACCGCGTCGGCGAGCGCCACCCAGGCGCCGGTGATCGCGGCGGTGCGGGTGCCGCCGTCGGCCTGGAGGACGTCGCAGTCGAGGACGATCGTGTTCTCCCCGAGCGCCGCGACGTCGGTGACGGCGCGCAGGGACCGGCCGATGAGCCGCGAGATCTCGTGCGTGCGGCCGCCGATGCGGCCCTTGACGGACTCGCGGTCGCTGCGCGTCGTCGTCGCGCGCGGGAGCATCGCGTACTCGGCGGTGACCCAGCCCTCGCCGGAGCCCTTCTTCCACCGCGGCACGCCCTCGGTGAAGCTCGCGGCGCACAGGACGCGCGTGCCGCCGAACTCGACGAGGACGCTGCCCTCGGCGGTGGCGAGCCAGTTGCGGGTGATCGTGACGGGCCGCAGCTCGTCGGGGCGGCGGCCGTCGGCGCGCAGGGGTGCGGCGGGGGCGGGGGTCGTGGTCACCCGTCGAGGGTAGTGGCGGCCGGCGACCTCAGAGGGCGACGACCATCCCCGGGTGCGCCTTGAGCACCGGGCCGGAGAAGACCTCCCGCGCCTCCTCGACGGCCACGTCCGGGTCGTTCCACGCCGGCACGTGCGTGACGACGAGGCGCCGCGCCCCGGCGCGCTCGGCCGTCTCGCCGGCGCGGCGGCCCGTGAGGTGGATGCCGCGCAGGGCGTCGTCGCGCCCCTCGACGAACGCCGCCTCGGCGAGCAGGACGTCGACGCCGAGGGCCAGCTCGTCCAGGCCCGCGCACGTGTCGGTGTCCCCCGTGTACGCGAGCGTCACGGTCCGCGCGGGGTCGTCCTCCGACGGCCCGCTCACGCGCACGCCGTAGGCGGGCAGCGGGTGCTCGACGGCGACCGGCTGCACGAGCATGGGGCCGACCCGCACGGGGCGACCGGGCTGCCAGGCGTGCACGGCGATGTGGTCGGTGAGCGTCTCGTTGGGCTGCACGCCGTGCACCTCGGCGATGCGCGAGAGCGTGCCGAACGGCCCGTGCACGGTCACGTGCCGCCGGGCGAGCGGGAGCGGCGCGTACTTCAGGTAGACGAACAGCCCCGAGAGGTCGGAGATGTGGTCCGGGTGCAGGTGCGAGATCCCGATCGCGTCGATCTCCTCGGGCGCGATGTAGCGCTGCAGGTTCCCGAGGGCGCCGCTGCCCAGGTCGAGCACGAGGTTCCAGGTGCGCCCGGCGTCGTCGTCGGCCTGGACGAGGTAGCAGGACGCGGGCGAGTCCGGCCCCGGGAAGGACCCGGAGCAGCCGACGACGGTGAGTCTCAACGCAGGCTCCCTGCCGGTTCGACGACGGCGACCTCGGGCCCGAGGAAGCGCCGGGCGAGCGTGGTGAAGGCGACCGGGTCCCCCGTGGCGAGGAACCTGTGCACGGGCGGCCCGGCGGCCGGGTCGCGCTCGAGGCCGTGGGCGACGAGCGTGCGGTACACGTCCTTGGCGGTCTCCTCGGCGCTGGACACGAGGGTCACGTCCTCGCCCATGACGTAGGAGATGACGCCGGTGAGCAGCGGGTAGTGCGTGCAGCCGAGGACGAGGGTGTCGACGCCGGCCGCACGGACGGGCTCCAGCAGGCGGGTGGCGACCTCGATCGCCTCGGGACCGGAGGTCACGCCCGACTCGACCATCTCGACGAACTCCGGGCACGCCTGCGACGTGAGCTGCAGGTCGGGGGCGGCCGCGAACGCGTCGTCGTACGCGCGCGACTCGATGGTGGCGCGGGTGCCGATGACGCCGACCCTGCCCGTGCGGGTGACCCGGACGGCGCGGCGCGCCGCGGGGAGGATCACCTCGACCACCGGCAGGCCGCGCCGCTGCGTGTACCGCTCGCGGGCGTCGCGCAGCACCGCGGCCGAGGCGCTGTTGCAGGCGATGACGAGCATCTTCACGCCCGCGTCGACGAGGTCGTCCATGACCTCGAGCGCGTGGGCGCGCACCGCGGCGAGGGGCTTGGGCCCGTACGGCCCGTTGGCGGTGTCACCGATGTAGAGGATCGACTCGTGCGGCAGCTGGTCGATCACGGCCCGCGCCACCGTCAGTCCGCCGACGCCGGAGTCGAAGATGCCGATCGGCGCGTCGTTCACGCTGCGAGCCTAGCGGTGCGCCCGCCCGTCCTCCGTGTCCCCGGGCGGTTCGTCAGGGGCGTGGTGGGGCATCTCACCCGCGTCGTCGGGCAGGGCGTCGAGCATGAGCTCGACGAGGGAGTCCTGCAGCGCGGCCAGCACGGCGAGGAGGATCGCGAGCACGGCGCGCACGAAGCCGGCCGGGTCGGTCTCGGCGTCGGGCACCGCCTCCTGCGCGAGCCGGTACGCGGCGTCGGCGTCCTCCTCGGTGCGCACCCCGAGCCGCTCGGCGACGACGAGCCGCACGTCCGTGAGCGCCGCGGCCACCGCAGGGGCGTCGTCGGGCGCGACGACGAGGCGCGGCCCGGCCGCGAGCGCCGCCCGCAGCGCCTCCAGGTTGGCCGCCTTCGCCTCCCGCAGGTCGGCCTCGGTGAGCCGCCGGAACTCCCGCGCGACGTCGGGTGCGCCCCGCGAGGCGTCCGGGAGCAGCCGTCGCAGCGCCGGGTCGGTGGGCGGGTCGACGGGGTCCGGGTCCGGCGTCGGGCCGGGCCACTGCGGGCGCTGCGCGCGGAGCATCGCGAGGACCTCGTCGACGACCTCGAGGAGCACGGACCGCTCCCCCGGCCCCAGGTCGGCCGCCCACCCCTCGTCGGCGGGCCGGAACGTCCAGGGCGCCATCAGGCGTCGGCGCCCGTCGCAGGCTCCACGGTGGCCCACAGGCCGAACCCGTGCATGGCCTGCACGTCGATCTCCATCTGCTCGAGCGTCCCGCGGGACACGGTGGCGCGGCCCTCGTGGTGGACCTGCAGCATGAGCCGCTCGGCACGCTCGTGGGGCATCTTGAAGTACGTCCGGAAGACCCACGTCACGTAGCTCATGAGGTTGACGGGGTCGTTCCAGACGACGGTGGCCCAGGGACGCTCGGGGGTCGCCCGCTCGTCGGCGTCCGTGCGCGTGCCCTCCGCGGGCAGGACGGTCGTGGACACACCATCACTGTAGGCAGGCCGCCGCTGGCGGGCCCTCGCAGGCCGCGGGGCCGCCGACGGACCCGACCGGGTACGCGCCGCAGACCACCGGGTACGCGCCGCAGACCGGGGGCCGACCGGCGGGCGGACCGCACGGGCGCACGCCGCAGGTCGCGCCCTACGGTGGGCACATGAGTGCAGTGCCGCCCTCGTCCGTGACCGACGACGCCCCGGCCCGCCCGGCGCCCGACCCGGCCGCTCGCGCCGGCGAGGCACGCGCGTCCACCGCGCTGCTCACGGACATGTACGAGCTCACGATGCTCCAGGCGGCGCTCGCGGACGGGACCGCGGGGCGCCACTGCGTCTTCGAGGTGTTCACGCGGCGCCTGCCGCCGGGCCGCCGGTACGGGGTGGTCGCCGGCACGGGCCGCGTGCTCGAGGCCCTCGCGGACTTCCGGTTCACCGACGCCGAGCTGTCGTGGCTGTCGCGGGAGAAGGTCGTCGACAAGGCCACGCTCGACTACCTCGCGCGGTACCGGTTCACCGGCTCGATCAGCGGGTACGCGGAGGGCGAGGTCTTCTTCCCGGGCTCGCCCGTGCTCGTGGTCGAGGGCACGTTCGCGGACGCGGTGATCCTCGAGACGCTCGTCCTGTCGATCCTCAACTACGACTCGGCGGTCGCGTCGGCGGCGTCGCGCATGACGTGCGCCGCCGGCGACCGCCCGTGCCTGGAGATGGGCAGCCGCCGCGCGCACGAGCAGGCCGCCGTCGCCGCAGCGCGGGCCGCCGTCGTCGCGGGCTTCGCGGGCACCTCCAACCTCGAGGCGGGCCGCCGGTACGGCCTGCGGACGATCGGCACCGCCGCGCACTCGTACACGCTCCTGCACGACGACGAGCGGTCGGCCTTCGAGGCGCAGGTCGCCTCGCTCGGGCCGGGCACGACGCTGCTCGTCGACACCTACGACATCGCACGCGGCGTGGCCACGGCGGTCGAGGTCGGCGGGACCGGGCTCGGGGGCGTGCGCATCGACTCGGGCGACCTGCCCGCGCTCGCCCACCAGGTGCGCGCCCAGCTCGACGCGCTCGGCGCGACCGGGACCCGCATCGTCGTGAGCTCGGACCTCGACGAGTACGCCATCGCCGCGCTCGCCGCCTCCCCCGTGGACGCGTACGGCGTCGGCACCTCGGTGGTGACGGGGTCGGGGGCGCCCACGTGCGGCATGGTCTACAAGCTGGTCGCGCGCGAGGGGCGCGACGGCACGCTGCAGCCCGTGGCCAAGGCCTCCACGCACAAGGAGAGCCAGGGCGGGCGCAAGATCGGGGCGCGCCGGGTGAGCCCGTCGGGCACCGCGGTGGAGGAGGTCGTCGTCACCGGCGACGACGACGCCGTGGCGAGCTGGGCACCGACGGACGGCGGGGTGCGCCCGCTGCACGTCCCGCTCGTCGAGGGCGGCGCCGTCGACACGCGCTGGACGGGGGCGTCGGGCGTGACGCTCGCCGCCGAGCGGCACCGCGCCTCGCGCGCCGAGCTGCCGCCGTGGGCCCACCGGCTCTCCGCGGGCGACCCCGCGATCCCCACGGTGACGGTCCACCTCTAGCGGCCCGGGCGCCCGCGGGTCCGACCGGGCCGCGGCGCCGTGGGCGCCCGTCCCCGGGGAGCCCGAGACGCAGGGAACGAGAAGCGCGGACCGAGACGCGCGGACCGAGAAGCGCGGACCGAGAAGCGCGGACCGAGAAGCGCGGACGCCCGGGGACGAGGTCCCCGGGCGTCCGAAGCGTGCTGTCGCGTGCCGTCAGGCCCGCGCGCCGCGGCTAGACGGTCGTGCGTCGCCCGCGACCGACCAGCCCCAGGATCAGGCTGACGACGAGCACGATGATGCCGAGCCAGATGAGGAACTGAGCTGCCTCGACGGCGATCCCGAAGATGAGCAGCAGGACACCGACGATGAGGATGAGGAGCCAGGCGGGCATATCGCTTCCCTTCGATCGGCCGCCCGGGGCTTCCGAGGCGGTCTCGTTTCCCCGAGACTGACAGGCGAAAAGGGAGTGCGCATCTTGAGAGCCCGAAGAGGGTTGACCTTTCGGCGCTCCCGGGGGTATAAGGGCGCGGGCGTCAGCCCTGGTCGTCGCCGTCGTCCGGCGGCCGCAGGCCCTCGTAGATCTCCTTGCAGACCGGGCAGACGGGGAACTTGCTCGGGTCCCGCCCGGGCACCCAGACCTTGCCGCACAGCGCGATGACCGGCATGCCCGTGACCGCGGACTCGAGGATCTTCTCCTTGCGCACGTAGTGCGCGAAGCGCTCGTGGTCGCCGGGCTCGAGCTCCTCGCGGGTCTCCGTCTGCTCGAGCACGCTCGTCGCCGTGCCCGGTCCCGCCGGCTGCTCGGGCGCCCGGTAGGGCTCGGTGTGGTCGGTCATGCCGCGAGTCTAGGCACGCCCGGACCCCGCTCAGGCGAGCCGGGCCAGCAGCCGGGAGGACCGGCCGTCGTACACCCTCCCGCCGAGCACGACGCCGAGCGCGAGCATCGCGGCGCCCCACACCACCCCGACGGCGAGGGTCGCCGGGGCGAGCCCGGCCCGCCACCACAGCGACCCCGCGTAGAGGACGACGACCGGCGCGCACGCGACGACGGTGACCGCGGACGCGACGACCTGCGCGACGAGGGTCGCACCTACGGCGCCCATCTGGGCCGCGTAGGGGTTCCCCCCGGCCTCGGGCACGGGGTACGGGAGCATCGCGCTCACGACGGCGGAGACGGCCAGGCCGCACAGGAGCACGCCGACGGCGGCGCCGACCGCGGCGGGCGCGAGCTCGCGGCGCCCGCTGAACGCGACGCCGCCGAGGGCGATCGCGACGGTGGCGGGCAGCGCCCACACGAGCGTCGCGGCCGTGCGGCCGAGCCGGTCCGCCCAGCCCGGCGTGCGCGCGGCGACGTGCAGCCAGAACGCGCTGCCGTCGTACGCGACGTCGTTGTGACGGCCCCAGCCGAGCGCGCCGCCGACGAGCATGCCCATGCTCAGCGCGACGCCGTCGGGCGTGCTGGAGAGCGCGGAGCCGACCGCGACGATGACCAGCGGGGTGAGGAGGGCACCGAGCAGCGCGCTGAGGTAGCGCGGGTCGGCGGTCCACGAGCGCAGGCCGCGGCGGGCGATCGCGGCGGCGGCCACGAGGCCGGGCCGGTGCAGGAGCGGCCGGCGCGGGACGAGGGCGTCGACCCTGCGGCGGCGCTGGTTCCCGCGCGAGGGAGGGTCGGTCAGCGCGCGGCCGAGCAGGTGCACCCACCCCGCGAACCCGGCGGCGACCGCGGCGAGCGCGACCACGAGGCGGGCCAGCGCGGCGAGCGGCTGCTCCTGGGCGACGAGCGCGGGCGCCGCGAACCAGGCGCCGGCCGGCGTCCAGGAGAGCACCGCCGCGACACCGGGCACCCGCTCGAGGAGCCCCTCGATCCCGAGCCGCCCGACGGCGATCAGCGCGACCACCGCCACGATGAGGACGACGACCCCGAGCAGCGCGGCGACCTCGCGCGAGTGGCGCGAGCCGAGCAGGCGCGCGGCGACGCCCGTGGCGAGCCGGGCGGTGAGCAGGCACGTCGCGTGCGCGGGCACGGCGCAGGCGAGCGCGACGAGGACCGGCCCGACGCCGTGCGGGGCCCACGCGACGACGGGCGAGGCCACGACGAGGGCGGTGATCGCCGACGGCAGGGAGATCGTCCCGGCCACGAAAAGGCCCGGCGCGATCCGCCGCGCCCGCACGCCCGTGGTCGCGAACCGTGCCGGCTCGAGCGAGTCGTCCATCCCGGGCACGAGCACCGGGACGGTCACCCACCCGAGCAGGAGCACGCCGCCCGCGAAGGCGAGCGCCTCCCCGACGGCGCGCGCCGACTGGTGGCCGAGCCACAGCATCCCGCCCACCAGGCCGGGCATCAGGCTCAGGCCCCACAGGCCGCCGAGGACGAGGAGCACGAGCCGCCAGGGCTCCCGGCGCAACGTGTGGCGGAGGATCCGCAGCTTCAGGCGGACGAGGGTCGCAACCACGACAGCTCCGGGGTGTCGGTCGCGCCGCCGAGCAGGCCGACGAACCGCGCCTCGAGGTCCTGGCCGCCGCGGACCTCGTCGATCGTGCCGGCGGCGAGCACGCGCCCGGCGCCGACGACGGCGACGTGCGTGCACAGGCGCTCGACGAGCGCCATGACGTGGCTCGACATGACGACGGTGCCGCCCGCGTCCACGAACCGGCCGAGGATGGCGCGGATCGCGGTCGCGGAGACGGGGTCGACCGCCTCGAAGGGCTCGTCGAGCACGAGGACGCGGGGGGCGTGCACGAGCGCGCAGGCGAGCGCGACCTTCTTGGTCATGCCCGCGGAGAAGTCGGCGACGAGGGTCGCGCCGGCGCCGCGCAGGTCGAGCGCGGCGAGGAGGTCGTCGCGCCGCTCGGCGACGACCTCGGGGGCCATGCCGCGCAGGAGCCCGGCGTAGGAGATGAGCTCGGGGCCGGTGAGCCGGTCGAACAGGCGCAGGCCGTCGGGCAGGACGCCGAGCAGCGGGGCCGCCTGCTCCGGGTCGCGCCAGACGTCGACCCCGTGGACGTGCACCTCGCCCGCGTCGGGCACGAGGAGCCCGGTCGCCATCGACAGGGTCGTCGTCTTGCCCGCCCCGTTCGGGCCGACGACGCCGTAGAAGGACCCGGCGGGGATGTCGAGGTCGAGGCGGTCGACGGCGAGCGTGGCGCCGAACCGCTTGACGAGCCCGCGCAGGGTCAGGGCGGTCTCCCCGGCGGCCACGTGCTCGCTCACCCCGCACACCCTACGGGCGCCGCGCGCGGACGCCGAGACCCGGGCGGCCCGGGCGCGGGTGATGTCCCACGGGCACGAGCCGACGATGATCACGCCGGTCACGGCGCGGTCCCGGGATGATCACGATGACCATGGCTCGGTAACGATCGGGCAAAGCCGCCCACGCCGACGTCGCGATGTCCCTAGCGTGAGCGCCATGCGTAACGCGACGAGGTGGTTGACGGTCGGACTGGTGCTCCTGGGCCTTGCCGCGTGCAGCGCGGCCGAGTCCGGCAGCGACGCGACGTCGGGGGACGTCGCCCCCGGGATGGAGGCACCCGCCGACGAGGGCTCGTCCGCGGGCGGCTCGGCCGACGACGCGTCGGGCGGCGCCGGGGAGTCGGGAGAGCTCCCCGACCTCGGCGAGGGCCTCAACCTCGCCGAGAGCGGACGGTCGATCATCACGACTGGCACCGTCACCCTCAGCTCGGAGGACCCGATCGCCGCCGCCGCCGACATCACCGCGCTCGTGACGCGGCTCGGCGGGTGGGTCGAGGGCGAGAGCCTGCAGGCGGGCTCCGAGTCGCGCGACCCGCGCGCCCACCTCGTGCTGCGCATCCCGTCGCGCGACGTCGGCACGGCGCTCGGCGAGCTGTCCGAGTACGGCAAGGTCGAGTCGGTCGACCTCGAGCGCACCGACGTCACGGTCCAGGTGCGCGACCTCGCCGCCCGGATCCGCGCGGTGGAGATGTCCGTCGCGCGCATGGAGGAGTTCCTCGCCGGCGCGGTGTCGCGCGAGGACCTCATCGAGGCCGAGCAGATGCTCACCGAACGGCAGTCCCAGCTCGAGCAGCTGCTCTCGCAGCAGGCGACGCTCGACGAGCAGGTGTCGATGTCCACGCTGTCGGTCGACGTCGTCGTCCCGGAGGAGGTGCCCCCGCCGCCGCCGGAGCCCGAGGAGCCGCGCACGGGCTTCCTCGGCGGCCTGCTGAACGGCTGGGAGGCCTTCCTCGCCTTCGGCTCCGCCGCGCTCCTGGTGCTCGGTGCGCTGCTCCCGTGGCTCGCCTTCGCGGCCCTCGTGACGGCGATCGTCCTGTGGGTGCGGCGCTGGTACCTGCGCACCCGCCCCGAGCGCCCCGCGCGCCCGCCGCGCCCGTCGGCCCGGCGGCAGGCCCCGCCCGCGGCGTGGCCGTACCCGCCCGTGCCGCCGATGGGCGGCCCCGCGGGCGCTCCCGCTGCCCCGCCGGCCGGCGCCCCGCCGGTCCCGCCCGCGCCGTCGGCCGGGCCCGCCGAGGCGGCCGCCGGACCGGGCGCCTCCGCGGCCGCCGCGACCGACGACGCCGCCACGGCCGACGAGGCGACCCCGGCCGACGAGGCCCCCTCAACGCCCCGCTGAGCGCCCGGGGCGGGGGGGACGCCGCGCACGACGGGGTGCGCGGCGTCCCCTCGGGGCGCTACAGTCGGGTGGTCTAGACCACCACCCGAGGAGGGGTCGTGCCGGAACGCCGCGTCGCCGTCGCCATCGCCGAGGGCCTCCACGCCCGCCCGGCCGCCCTGTTCGTCAAGCTCGCCGGCGAGCAGCCGTGCCCGGTGACGATCCGCCGCCCGGAGGGCTCCCCCGCCCCCGCCGCGAGCATCCTCAGCGTCATGACCCTCGGCGCCCGCGCCGGCGACGAGGTCGTGCTGGAGGCGGACGGCCCCGACGCCGACGCCGCCCTCGACGCCCTCGCCGCGTTCCTCGCGACGCCCGAGCCCGCCTGACCCCAGCCCGCTCGGAGGCGGCCCGCACGGCGCGCCCGGGCGAGGCGCGCCCGACCCGACCTCGGCCGCCCGCTCACAGGCCGAGGTCGGCGAGCACCGGCAGCTGCTCCCGCACCGCGGCGCGCGCCGCGTCCGCCGACCGGGCCGCGAGCGCGAGCCGCGCGAGCTCGCGGCACTCGTCCTCGGTGACCGCGGCGAGCACGGCCGCGACGTCGGGCAGCGCGACGGGCGCCATGGACAGGCTGCCCACCCCGAGGCCCACGAGCACGACGGCGAGCGCCGGGTCCGCGGCCGCCTCGCCGCACACGCCCACGGGCCGGCCGTGCGCCGCTGCCCCGCGGCAGGTGAGCTCGACGAGCCGGAGCACCGCGGGCTGCCACGGCGACGACAGCGCCGCGAGCGCGCCGACCTCGCGGTCGGCGGCTATGGCGTACTGCGTGAGGTCGTTCGTGCCGATGGACGCGAAGTCGCAGGCCGCGAGGACCGCCTCGGCGTGCAGCGCCGCGCTCGGCACCTCGACCATGACGCCGGCGCGGCGCAGCCCGTGCGCGCGGGCCCGCTCCACGAACGCCGCGGCCTCCTCGGGCGTCGCGACCATGGGGGCCATGACCTCGACGTCGGCGGACTCGGCCTCGGCCGCCTCGGCGATCGCGGCGAGCTGGATGTCGAGCACCTCCGGGTGCGCGACCGCGGTGCGCAGCCCGCGCACGCCGAGCGCCGGGTTCGGCTCGTGCCCCGGGGTCAGGAACGGCAGGGGCTTGTCCGCCCCCGCGTCGAGCGTGCGCACCACGACGCGCCGCCCGGGGAAGGCCGCGAGCACCTCGCGGTAGCGGCGGACCTGCTCGGCGGCGTCGGGCGCCTCCTGGCGGTCGAGGAAGCAGAACTCGGTGCGGAACAGGCCGACGCCCTCGGCACCGGCCTCGGCCGCCGCTGCCGCCTCCTCGGGCCGGCCGACGTTGGCGAGCAGCGCCACGCGACGACCGTCGCGCGTGCGGCCGGGTCCGGTCAGGGAACGACGCGCGCCGCGGGCCCGCGCGGCGGCCTCGGCGGAGGCGACCTCCTCGGGCGTCGGGTCGACGACGACGACGCCGGCTCCCCCGTCCACGAGGACCGTCGCCCCGGCGGGCACGTCGCGGACCCCGGGCGCGGCGACGACGCCGGGGATGCCGAGCGCGCGGGCGAGGATCGCGGTGTGCGAGGTGGGTCCACCGCCCGCGGTGACGAGGGCGAGCACCTCGGCGGGATCGAGCGTGGCGGTGTCGGCGGGCGCGAGGTCCTCGGCGACGAGGACGAACGGGTGGCCGGGGTGCGGCACCCCGGGCGCCGCGGCGCCGGTGAGGACCGCCACGACGCGGTCGCGCACGTCGGCGACGTCGCGGGCGCGCTCGGCGAGGTAGCCGCCGTGCGCGGCGAGCGCGGCACGGATCTCCTCGGCGGCCTCCCACACCGCCCGCTCGGGCGCCAGCCCGTCGCGGACCCGTCGCTGGGCGTCGGCGACGAGCGCGGGGTCGGCGGCCATGAGGGCGGTCGCCTCGAGCACGTCGCGCGCGGTGCCCGACGTGCGGGCCGCGACGCGCTCGAGCTCGGCGCGCACGCGGTCGGCGGCCTCCGCGACCCGCGCGGCCGCGGCGTCGGGGTCCTCGGCGAGCGGCGTACCCGCCGCAGGCTCGGGCACCGCGGGCGGCATGGGCACGGCGACGCCGACCACCCGGCCCGGGCTGACGCCGATGCCGCTCAGGCGGCGCGACTGCGGGGCCATGGCTCCTCCTCCGGTGGCGCGTCGGCGCGCCGCTGGGCCGCGCGAGCGGGCCTGCGGCGCGTGGGCCTGCTGCGTGGCGCGCCGGGGCGGCGCGCCACGCGGGCGCCGCGGGCCGGCCGCTCCGGCCCGCGGCGCCCGGTGGTCAGGACGCGGGTGCGGCGTCGCCGCCCGTGGCGGTCGACGTCGTCGGGCGCGCCGCCGTGGCGGGCCGGTCGTCGTCGGTCGGCTGGTCGACGAGGACGTTGGTCGAGTCCGCCTCGGCGCCCTCCTCCTCGCGGCCGGGCGTGCGCAGGTTCCACCGCGTGATCACGAACCGGAAGAGGAAGTAGTAGACGACGCCGTAGCCGAGGCCGATGACGATGAGCAGGAGCGGCTGCTCGGCGATCCGGAAGTTGAGCAGGTAGTCGATGACGCCCGCGGAGAACCCGAAGCCGCTGCGCACGTCGAGCGCGTTGACCAGGGCCAGCGAGGTGCCGGTGAGCACCGCGTGGATGACGTACAGCGGGTAGGCCACGTAGACGAAGGCGAACTCGAGCGGCTCGGTGACGCCGGTGACGAACGAGACCAGCGCGGCGGAGCCCATGATGCCCGCGACGACCTTCCGCTTGCCGGGCTTGGCGGTGTGCACCATCGCGAGCGCGGCGGCCGGCAGGGCGAACATCATGATCGGGAAGAAGCCCGCCTGGAAGATGCCCGCGGTCGGGTCGCCGGCGAGGAACCGGAAGATGTCGCCGTGGGCGACGGAGCCGTCGGCGGCGGTGTACTCGCCGAACTGGAACCACGGCACCGAGTTGAGCAGGTGGTGCAGGCCGATCGGCACGAGGAGGCGGTTCAGGGTGCCGAACACGAAGCCGCCGAGCACGGCCGAGCCGGTGACCCAGTCGGAGACCGCGGTGAGGCCGGCGTCGAACGCGGGGTAGATGATCGCGCCGATGAGCGCGACGAAGACCGCGGTGAAGGCGGTGATGATCGGCACGAAGCGGCGCCCGCCGAAGAACGCGAGGTAGGCGGGCAGCTTGATCCGGTAGAAGCGCTGGTAGAGCAGGGCGGCGACGAGGCCGATGACGATGCCGCCGAGCACGCCGTAGTTGATGAGCTCCTGGCTCGGGGCGCCGAGCGCCTGCGTCATGGCGTGCAGGACGAGCTCGTTGTAGTCGCCGCTCGACGCGGCCTCGAGCGCGGCCGGGTCGGCGGAGCCGAGCACGCCCTCCGGGGTGACCGCCTCGGGCTCGCCGAGGAAGTACGGGGACAGCACGTCGCTGACGCCCTTGAAGACCAGGTACCCGATGAGGGCGGCGAGGCCGGTGGAGCCGTCGGACTTGCGCGCGTAGCCGATGGCGACGCCGAGCGCGAAGATCAGGGGCAGGTTGGCGAACAGGGCGTTGCCGGCGGCACCGAGCACGTCGGCAACGGGCAGCAGCCAGTCGCCCCACGCGCCGGCGAGGCCGTCGGCGCCGAGCATGTCGGGCTGCCCGAGCCGCAGCAGGAGGGCGGCGGCGGGCAGGGACGCGATCGGGAGCATGAGCGAGCGGCCCATGCGCTGCAGCTGCGCCAGGCCCGGGATGTGTCGCTTCTCACGGACTGCCGGCGCGGTGGTCGCGGTCATCGGAGGCAGACTCCTCGTCGTTGGGGAGGTTGCGCCGGGTGGTCCCCGGCACGCCGGTCAGGTCGCCCGCCGACGGCCCCGGTCGCCGTCGGGACGACCACTGGACTACCGGTGCGCTAGATGTCTGGACCAGTTGCGCGTAACCATGATGGAATGCGCTCGACGCTGTCAAGGGTGTCCCCCACGGCATCCTTGGGCACGTCGGGGATCCGGCTCGACGACGAGCCCGCTCGAGGAAGGACGCCCGTGGCCGGCCAAGGCCTGAAGTACGTCAAGGTCCGCGACCACCTGCGGTCCCTGGTGACGCACGAGCTCGCGGTGGGAGACCCCATCCCCTCCGAGCGCATCCTGTGCGAGCAGTTCGGCGTGTCCCGCATGACCGTGCGCCAGGCGGTCGACGCCCTCGTGGTCGAGGGTCTCCTCGTGCGCGAGCAGGGCCGCGGCACGTTCGTCGCCCCCATCAAGGTGGACCTCGAGGTGCGCCTGTCCTCGTTCGACGAGGAGATGCAGCGCCGCGGCATGACGCCGTCGTCCAAGGTGCTCGCCTCGGAGGTCGTCGACGCGGCCCCCGACGTCGCGGACGCCCTCGAGCTGCTGCCCGGAGAGCGCGTCTTCAGCCTCTACCGCGTCCGCCTCGCCGACGGCGAGCCGATGGCGGTCGAGCAGTCCTGGCTGCCCATGCGCCTGGTCCCCGGCCTCCTCGACGAGGGCGTGCCCGAGAGCCTCTACGCCGAGCTGCGCCGCCGCGGCCTGGAGCCGGACTGGGGCGAGGACGTCGTCGCGGCCGCGGAGGCCGACGGCGAGGACGCCGCCCTGCTCGGCATCGAGCCCGGCCGCGCGGTGCTCCGGCTGACCCGCCGCACCTTCGCCGGGCAGGTCGCCACCGTGTACTCCCGCTCGGTCTACCGGGCGGACCGCTACGTGCTGTGGGTCCCGCTGCGCCGGCCGCAGCGCCCCCTCACCCCCCGGACGACAGGCCCCCGGACGACGAAGGACGAGCGATGAGCGACAGGCACGACGACGTCGCCACCCGGGCCGCGGAGATCCTCGCGGCGCTCGGTGGCGTCACCAACATCGTCGAGATCGAGCCGTGCACCACCCGCCTGCGTTCGGAGGTGCACGACCCGGCGGCCGTGGACGTCAAGGCCCTGCGCGCCGCGGGCGCGCACGGCGTGATGATCTCGGGCCGCGTCGTCCAGGTGGTCATGGGCCCGGAGGTCGACGTCATCGCCTCCGATCTCGAGGACCTCCTCTAGCCCCGCCGCACCACCAGCGAAGGAGACACCATGACCAAGGCAGAGCAGATCCTCGCGGCGCTGGGCGGCGACGCGAACATCATCGACCTCGAGCCGTGCATCACCCGGCTGCGCGTCGAGGTGGAGGACGGCTCCCTCGTCGACGAGGCCGCCCTCAAGGCCGCCGGCGCGATCGCCGTGATGCGCTCCGGCACGGTCGTGCAGGTCATCGTCGGCACCGAGGCGGACACCCTCGCGTCCGACATCGAGGACCTGCGCTGATGCCGGACGGGACGCCGGAGGCTCGGGTCGCGGAGCTCACCGTCCGGGCGCCCGTCGCGGGCGTCGTCGTCGCGATGGCGGACGTGCCGGACCCGGTCTTCGGGGCGTCGCTCGTCGGCCCGGGCGTGGCGATCGACCCGGTGCGCGACGGCGAGGTCGAGGTGGTCGCGCCCGTGGACGGCACGCTGGTCAAGGTGCACCCGCACGCGTTCGTGGTCGCCACGGCCGACGGCCGCGCCGCGCTCGTGCACCTGGGCCTGGACACCGTGCAGCTCGGCGGCGAGGGCTTCACGCTCCGCGCGGCCGAGGGCGACGCGGTGCGGGCGGGCGACGTCGTCGTCACCTGGCACCCGGCCGACGTCGAGGCCGGCGGCCGCTCCCCCGTCTGCCCGGTCGTCGCGCTCGACGCCCCGGCCGAGTCGGTCCAGGTCGTGCCCGAGGTGGGCGCGCCCGTGTCCGCCGGCGACCCCCTGCTGACGTGGGGGTGACCGGGCCGAGGCGCGCGACGGCGTCGGGCGGGCCCTCGGGTTCCGCGGCGAGGGTGGAGCCGCGTCTCGCGGAGGCCCTGGCGCGGCTCGCCTCGCCCGACGGCGGCCTGCTGCTCGACCTGGACGGCACCCTGGTCCTCAGCGAGCCGCTGCACCAGGAGGCCTACCGCCGATTCTTCCGAAACCGCGGCTGGTCCGTGGCCGACGAGGTGGTGCGCGAGTTCTCCGGCCGGCGCGGCCACGAGGTCTTCGCGGACCTCGAGGGCCCGTGGACGGGTGAAGACCCGCACGCGCTGTCCCGCGCGGTGATCGCGGCGCTGGCCGAGATGCTCGCGACGGGCACCCGCCCGGAGGCGGTGCCCGGGGCAGCGGAGATCCTGGCCGCGGCCGCACGCACGGGCCTCCCGACGGCGATCGTCACCTCCGCGGGCCGGGCGTGGACCCGGCGGGTGGTGGGGATGCTCGCCGAGGTCGAGTCGGCGCTCGCCGACGCGGCGGACGCGATCCGGACGGTGACGGCCGAGGACTGCACGTGCGGCAAGCCGGACCCCGAGCCGTACCGGCGCGGCGCGGAGGCGCTGGGCCTCGACCCCGCCGGGCTCGTCGCGGTCGAGGACACCCCGGCGGGGATCGCCTCGGCGCTGGGCGCGGGCATCGGCCGCGTCATCGGCGTGACGACGACGCGCGACGCAGCCCTGCTGCGGCGGGCCGGCGCGCACGCGTGCATCCCGGACCTGACGCAGCTCGCCGCGGCGCTCGGCTAGCCGGTTTCCGGGCAAGGCGGGTACTCACGACTCACCTAGACCCCGCGCCGTCAGATCATGCGCGAAGCCGGAGGGCGCTATGGCTCTCACCGCGCCTCATCGGCCTCGAGCCGCGGGTCGAGCGCTTCGGCGGACAGGAATGGCAGCCGTTGATTCAGCCCTCGGAGCTCCTCGAGATCCTCGGGCGTGGCAGCCCGTAGGCGATCGGCAACACCACGAATCATCGACTGCACGGTGTCGAGCACCCGGTACATGTTGAACAAGAGCGTGACGTGTGGACCGCTCGACGCGTCGGCCGGAGACTCCTCAAACCCGGGGAAATAGGACGCACGCCACGCGCGGCCTGCGGAGTAGTCGATGTGCGTCGGAGTTGGCGGGAACTCCCCTCGGATGGCGGGTCAGGGGTGTACGGCCGAATGAACTCGAGTGAGGCCAAGATCGGCACATCCGAGCCAGCCCGGGACCCGTAGTCCGAGAGGCCGTGGTAGCGACCCATGTGAATCACCGGGTTACGGATGCACCTCCAGAACGACGTTGCCACGGCTTCCGGCCACCCCGTGCAACGGGTGATCCATTTCGCGATCTTGTCGGTACGGATGTTCCCAAACTGCCTCATGTCGATCTGCGCAAGACGGTTGATCACTGCAGCGAGCGCGAAGACCACTTCTGATTCATCGATATAGGGATATCGCCGTGCTCGAGTCTCAGCTTCGATGAACTCAACCTTCGCGCGCGTGCGGTCGAGCCAGACGAGCAACTCGCCGAGACCGTGCTGTATCCACGCGTTGCGCTGCTCGTCGGTGCGGGCGTCGCCGGCTTCCACGGGTGAAAGGTACTGCGAAGCATCGGACGCGCGCCCGGACGGGACCGGAGGGGCCCAGTCGTCCGCCGGTCGTGTGACGTCGGTCCACAACCGCCCACGAGCCCCGACGCAGATCCCTTATAGTCCGGTCTGTCCTGTTTCCGGCCACGTCGTTGGGGGGCCCGTGGACGGTGTCGCGCTCCTCGAGCAAGAGGTCCGCGAGCTCATCCGCCGGCGCGGAGTCGACCCGCTGCGCGACCCGGAGAGCCTCGACGGCGTCGTCCGCGAGGCGCTCGTCGCCTACGACGAGAGGTCGCTGCGTGGGCACGTCCCGCCCCTGGCCGACCCGGCCGCCGCCGCCAAGACCGTGCTCGACGCCGTCGCCGGCTTCGGCCCGCTCCAGCCCTACCTCGACGACCCCGAGGTCGAGGAGATCTGGATCAACGCGCCCCACCAGGTGTTCGTCGCGCGCCGCGGGGAGCCCGAGCTCACCCCGACCGTCCTGACCGCCGGGCAGGTCCGCGACCTGGTGGAGCAGATGCTGCGGGTGTCCGGCCGGCGCCTCGACCTGTCCAGCCCGTTCGTCGACGCCGCCCTGCCCGGCGGCGAGCGCCTGCACGTCGTCATCCCCGACGTCACGCGCACCCACTGGGCCGTCAACATCCGCAAGTACGTCGTCCGCGCCTCGCGCCTGGACGACCTCGTCGCGCTCGGCTCGCTCACCCCGCAGGCCGCCCGCTTCCTGTCCGCCGCCGTCGCCGCGGGCCTGAACATCCTCGTCTCCGGCGCCACCCAGGCCGGCAAGACGACCATGCTCAACGCGCTGGCCGGGTCGATCCCGCCGCGCGACCGGGTCATCACGTGCGAGGAGGTCTTCGAGCTGCGCATCGCGCACCGGGACCTCGTCGCGCTGCAGTGCCGCCAGCCGAGCCTCGAGGGCACCGGCGAGATCACCCTGCGCCGCCTCGTGAAGGAGGCGCTGCGCATGCGGCCCCGGCGCATCGTCATCGGCGAGGTCCGCGAGGCCGAGAGCCTCGACATGCTCATCGCGCTCAACGCGGGCGTACCGGGCATGTGCACGGTCCACGCGAACTCGGCGCGCGAGGCCCTCACCAAGATCTGCACGCTGCCGCTGCTCGCCGGCGAGAACGTCACCGCGGCGTTCGTCGTGCCCACGGTCGCCTCCGCGATCGACCTGGTGGTGCACGTCGAGATCGACCACCGCGGGCACCGCCGCACGCGCGAGATCGTCGCCGTCCCCGGCCGCGTGGAGAACGGGGTCGTCGAGACCGCCGACGTCTTCCGCACACGCGACGGCGTGCTCGAGCGCGCCGACGGCTTCCCGCCGCACTCCGAGCGCTTCGAGGCCATCGGCGTCGACCTGCCCGCGCTGCTCGGGAGGTGACGTGGGGGTCGTCGCGGGTCTCCTGCTGGGCGCGGGCCTGTGCCTCGTGCTCTGGGCGCTCACCTCTCCCCCGGCGCCGCGCGAGCGCCGCGGGCGGTGGTCCGCCGACGTCGCCGACCTCCTCGTCCAGGCCGGCGCCCCGGGCGTGACACCGGGCGGGCTCGCCGCGGCGTGCGCGGGCTGCGGCGTCGTCATCTTCCTCCTCGCGCTCGGCCTCAGCCGCGCCCCCGCGATCGCCGCGTGCTTCGCGGTCATGGCCGCGTACGCCCCGTTCGCGCTCGTCCGCTCGCGTGCCCGACGCCGTCGGGCGGCCCTGCGGAACCTGTGGCCGGAGGTGGTCGACCACCTCGCGTCCGGCATCCGCGCGGGGATGTCGCTCGCCGAGGCGGTCGGCCAGGTCGGCGAGCGCGGCCCGGTCGAGCTGCGCCCCGCGTTCCGCGCGTTCGCCGAGGACTACCGGGCGAGCGGCCGGTTCGGCGACTGCCTCGACCTGCTCAAGGCCCGCCTGGCCGACCCGGTCGGCGACCGCATCGTCGAGGCGCTGCGGCTCGCGCGCGACGTCGGCGGCACGGACCTCGGCCGGCTGCTGCGCACCCTGTCCGCGTTCCTGCGCGCCGACGCCCGGTCCCGCGGCGAGCTCGAGGCCCGGCAGAGCTGGACGGTCAACGGCGCGCGGCTCGCGGTGGCGGCGCCGTGGGTGGTGCTCGCGCTGCTCGCGACGCGGCCGGAGGCGGTCGCCGCCTACAACACGCCCACCGGGGTGGCGGTGCTCGCCGTCGGCGGGGGCGCGTCCGTCGTCGCCTACCGGCTCATGCTGCGCATCGGGCGGCTGCCCGAGGACGAGCGGGTGCTGCGATGACGCCGTCGGTCACCGGGGCGCTCCTCGGGCTGGTCGCCGGGCTCGGCGCCTGGCTCGTCGTCGTGCGCCTCCTCGCGCGGCGCCCCCCGCTCGACGAGCGCCTCGCCCCCTACCTGCGCCCGGCCCCCGCCGCGCCGCCCGTGGCCCGCACCCCGTTCCCCACGCTGGAGCGCCTGCTCGCGCCCGTGATGCAGGACGCCGTCCGCCTCGTCGAGCGGCTCGGCTCGGAGACCGCCGACGTGCGGCGCCGGCTGGCCCGCGCGGGGCGCGACGCGACCGTCGAGCAGTACCGGATGGAGCAGGTCGTGGCGGCCGCGCTCGGCACCGCTGCGGGCCTCGCCGCAGCGCTGCTCCTCGTCACGCTGCGCGGTCTGCACCCGGTGCCCGCGCTCGCCGTGGTGGCCGCCGGCGGTGCGGCCGGGCTCGTGGTCCACGACGCGCTGCTCACCCACCGGATCCGGCGCCGGGAGGAGCGCCTGCTCGCCGAGCTCCCCACGGTCGCCGAGCTGCTGGCGCTCGCCGTCGGCGCCGGGGAGGGCCCGACGGCGGCGCTCGAGCGGGTCGCCAGGACCGTGCGTGGGGAGCTGGCGGGCGAGATCGCGCGGACCGTCGCGGACACGCACGCGGGCACGCCGCTCGTCACCGCCCTCGAGCTCCTCGCCGACCGCACCGGCCTGCCCGCGCTCGCGCGCTTCAGCGAGGGCATCGCCGTCGCCGTCGAGCGCGGCACGCCCCTCGCGGACGTCCTGCGCGCCCAGGCGGGCGACGTCCGCGAGGCAGGGCGTCGCGCGCTCATCGAGACGGGCGGCCGGAAGGAGATCGCGATGATGGTCCCGGTCGTCTTCCTGGTGCTGCCCGTCACCGTCGTCTTCGCCGTGTTCCCCGGCCTCTCCGCCCTGCGGATCGACCTGTGATGCCCACCCCGGGCGGCCCGCGTCGCCCACGACCCCGAGGAGGCACCGTGCGCGTGCTCCCCCGACGTCCCAGCGCCGGCCGAACGGCCCCGGCCCACCGCACCGCCCTGCGCCGTCGCACCGCGCCGGACCGGGCGTTCGACCGGTTCTGCGAGCACCTCGCCGAGAGCGACGGCCGCGACCGGGGCGACGTGCCCGGCTGGGTGCTGGTCACGCTCATGACGGCGGGCCTGGTCCTGGCGATCTGGGCGCTCGCCGGGCCGGCCCTGACGAACCTGTTCACCACCGCCATCCAACGTGTCACGTCGTTCGGCGGCTGAGGCCGGGCACGGGCCACGCGGCGACGCCGGGTCGGCGGTCGTCGACTTCGTGCTCGTCGGCGCGCTCGTCACGGTGCTGTTCGTCGGTGTCGTCCAGCTCGCCCTCGCCCTGCACGTAAGGGCGACGCTCGTCGACTGTGCCGCCGAGGGGGCACGGCACGGTGCGCTCGCCGGGCACTCCCCCGACGACGGCGCGGCCCGCGCGCGTGACCTCATCACCTCCGCGCTCGCCCCGTCCTACGCCGACGACGTGCGCGCCGAGACGACGGTCGTCGACGGCCTGCCGGTCGTGCGGGTGGTCGTGACCGCACCGCTGCCCGTGCTCGGCCTGCTCGGGCCCGGCGGGGTGCTCGAGGTCGAGGGGCACGCGCTGCGGGAGGAGCCGTGACGGGGTCGCGGTGGCGCACGTGCGCCGGGCGACTGCGGGGCGCCCTGGCGGACCGTGGCCGCCGGGCCGCGCAGGCGGGCGACGCCGGGAACGCGATCGTCGAGTTCCTCGGAGGCGCTCTGCTCCTGCTCGTGCCGATCGTGTACCTGGTCCTGGTGCTCGGACGGGTGCAGGCGGCCACCTTCGCCGTCGACTGCGCCGCGCGCGAGGCGGCGCGCGCCGTGGTGACCGCACCCGACGCCGACGCCGCCACCGCGCGCGGCCTCGCCGCGGTCGCCCTCGCGCTGGGCGACCAGGGCGTGGCCGCCGACCCCGCGGCGGTCACCTCGCTCGAGTGCGACGGCCCGTGCCTCGAGCCGGGCTCGGTGGTGACTGTCCGGGTGGCCGTCGACGTACCCCTGCCGGGCGTGCCGACGTGGCTCCAGGGCGCGGTGCCGCTCGCGGTGCCCGTGTCCGCCACGGCGACCGCCGCCGTGGACACCTACCGGGAGGCGTCGTGACGCGGCGTCCGCGGGCCGACGACTCCGGCCAGGTGCTGGTCCTCGTGCTCGCGTACGCGGTGCTGGCGATCCTGCTCGTGACCGTGGTCGCCTCCGCGACTGCCGTGCACCTCGAGCGCAAGCGGCTGCTCGCCCTGGCCGACCTGGCGGCGCTCGAGGCCGCGGACGCGCTCGACCTCGACGAGTACTACGCCCGGCGGGCGGCCGGCCTCCCGCTGGACGACGCGACCAACACCCTCACCCCGGAGGCGGTGCACGACGCCGTCGAGCAGTACCTCTCGACGGCGCCCCGGGCGGGCGAGTTCCGCGACCTCGCCCTCGTGGAGGCGACGACCGACGACGGCACGACCGCCCGCGTGACGTTGCGCGCGACCGCCGACGTGCCGCTCGTGACCGTGGTCACCGCCGTGTGGTCGGATGGCGTCGAGCTCGTCGTCACGGCCCGCGCCCGGGCCGCCCAGCCGACGGCCGCCGCACCGTGAGGAGAAGCGCCGTGACCGATGCCCTCGTCGCCGTCGGGACCGACGCGTTCCGCTTCGTCACGGCGGAGGTCGTGGCCGCCGCGGGCGAGCGCTGGCCCGGCACGGTGTTCGTCCCGTCGTCGGGCGAGCTGGTCGCCTACACCGACGGCCAGCTGCGGGTGCCCGTGGCCGAGGGCGCGCCCGACGTCCTCGCCGAGCTCCACCCGGACGGCCGCGGGATCGGCCTCGAGGGGACGGTCGAGGGGATCTCGCAGGTCGTGGCGTGGGTGACCGAGCGGCCGGGGTTCCCCTCCGACGGCTCGGTGCTGCTGCTCGGCTGGAACGGCGACTACCTCCCCCTCGACCCGGGAACCACGCCGGCCCGGCTCGAGGCGCAGTACGACGAGGAGGCGAGGAGGCGGAGGGACAGTGCGTACTGAGTCGCCGGTGCGCACGGGCGCGGCGGCCGGCTGACCCGGGGCACCGCCGCACCACGTCGGTGGCGGGACGTAGCGTCGGCGTCATGACACCGGACCGGCCCCGCCACGCCCGCCGCCCGCAACCGGCGTCGGGCACCCGCCGCGCGCTGAGCCCACAGGGCGCGGGCACGGCGACGGGGAGGGCCCCCGAAGGAGCCCTCCCCGCCTCGCGGCCCACCACCCCGCGCCGGATCGGGGCATGCGGCGGGCCGACGTCGTGCCGGCTGTCGGCCGCTACCCCTTCACGGCGCCGGCCATGATGCCGGAGATGAGCTGCTTGCCCGCCGCGACGTACAGGATCAACACCGGGATCGTCGCCATGACGGCGCCCGCGAGCACGATCGAGTAGTCGATGTAGTAGCCGGACTGCAGGTTGGCGAGCGCCGTCTGCAGCGTCGGGTTCTGCGCGTTGAGGACGACCATCGGCCACAGGAAGTCCGTCCACGCCAGCATGAACGTGAACAGGGCGAGGATCGCCATGGCCGGGCGGGCCGCCGGTACCGCGACGTTCCAGAACGTGCGGATCTGGTTGCACCCGTCCACACGGGCCGCCTCGATCAGCTCGTCCGGGATGACCCCGGCCAGGTACTGGCGCATGAGGAACACGCCGAACGCGGTGACCAGCAGCGGCACGATGACCGCCTTGATGTCACCGACCCAGCCGAGCTGCCGCATGACCATGAACAGCGGGATGATGCCCAGCTGCGTCGGGATCGCCATCGTCGCGATGACGAACACCATCAGGCCGTCGCGGCCCCGGAACCGTAGCTTCGCGAACGCGTAGCCCGCGAGCGTCGAGAACGTCACCACGGACACCGTGACGACCGACGACACGATCAGGCTGTTCTTGAGCGCCAGCCAGAACGGCACCGCGTCCAGCACCTGGTTGACGTTCTTCATGAAGTTCGGGCCGGGGATGAACGGCAGCGTCTGCCCACGCGTGGCGTTCGTGCCGCTCGCGACGACGAACGACCACCACAGCGGGTACGCGAAGAACAGCACCGCGATCCCGAGCAGGATGTAGACGACGGGCCCCGGCCGCTTGTAGAGGCCGACGCCGCGACGCCGCCGACGCCGCGACGTGGGCTTCGTGGGGGTGGGCACCGCCTGGGGGGCACCCTGCTGGCTCATGCCGAGCGCGGTCATCGGGCCACCGCCTTCCGGTCCTTGGCCGCGCGGGCGAGCGCCCGACGCTCCTTGCGGCTCAGCTGCGGTGTGTCACCGGCGACCAGCCGCTTCGAGATGACGAAGTTGATCAGGCCGATGCTGATGATGAGCAGGAACAGCAGCCAGGCCACCGCGGAGGCACGCCCGGAGTTGCGCCGGAAGAAGGCCAGCTCCCACAGGTACAGCACCGTCGTCTGGAACTGACGGTCCGCGCCGCCGATGCCGCCGGCGTTGGACACGTCGTACAGGCGCGGCTCGGCGAAGATCTGCAGGCCGTACACGGTGGCCGTGACGACGACGAAGATGAGCGTCGGCCGGATGCTCGGGATCGTCACCGAGAAGAACCGACGGACGGGGCCCGCGCCGTCGATCGCGGCGGCCTCGTAGAGGTCGCGCGGGACCGCCTGCATGGCGGACAGCAGGATGAGCGCGTTGTAGCCCGTCCACCGCCAGTTGACCATGGTCGCGATGGCGACGTGGCTCGGAATGCGCTCCCGCTTCCACTCGATCGGGTCGAAGCCGAGCGCCTCGACGATGTTGTTCGCCAGGCTGGCGTCGCCGGCGTTGCGGAAGACGCTCGAGAAGATCAGCGCGACCGCCACGGGCGTGACGACGTAGGGCAGCAGGACGCCCATGCGCCACGCGGTGCGGGCCCGGATCTGCTGGTCGAGCAGGGCCGCGATGACGAGCGCCCCGATGAGCTGGGGGATCGTCGACATCAGGAAGATGCTGATCGTGTTGACGATCGAGTTCCAGAAGAACTGGTCGCCGAGCGCCCACGCGAAGTTCTCGAGGCCGACGAAGCCCTCGTTGCCCGCCAGCAGGTCCCAGTCGTGCAGGGCGACCCAGAGCGTGTAGACGAGCGGGAAGAGGCCGACGATCGCGAAGACGATGAAGAACGGCGAGATGTACAGGTAGGGCGAGAGCTTCAGGTCGAGGCGGCTCAGACGCTGCCGCCAGGTGAGGCGTGGACGGCGGGGCTCGGGTACGGCTCCGCCCCCCTTCACGGCGACCGCCTCACCGGGGCCCTGCTCGAGCATGGAGGACATGTGGGTTCCCGTCGCGTTTCCGGCAGTCAGGCGGAGGGCCCCCGGGCCTGAAGGTTGCCCGGGGGCCCACCGCCTAGCGTGACTGAGCCTGACCTAGTTGTTGACCACCAGCTCGTTCAGCAGCTGGATCGCCTGAGCCCAGGCGGCGTCGGCGTCCGCCGTGCCCTGGTCGAGCGCCTGGAGCGCCGGACCGAACACGTTCTCCTGGATCACCGAGTCGTCCGGACCCTTGAACTGGGCCACGACGCCCTGCGCGCGGTTGGCGAGGATCTGGCCGACCGGAGCGTCGTTGAAGAACGGACGCGGGGTCGGGTTCGCAGCCAGCTCCTCCTGCGCCGCGATCGTGCTCGGGAAGGTACCCGCAGCCTGGAACTGCTTGACCTGCTGCTCCGGACGGGTCAGCCAGTCGGCGAGGGCCGCGGCCTCCTCCTTGTGCTGCGAGGACTCGGAGACGGCGAGGAACGAGCCGCCCCAGTTCGCCGCGCCGCCCGGGAAGACGTCCGCGAAGTCCCACTCGACGTCGTCGAGCGAGATGCCCGCGGCCTCGGCACCGGCCTCGGCGTTGCTCTCGATGACACCGAGCATCCAGCCCGGGCACATGAACGTGGCGAACGTGCCGTCGACGAACGACTGGCCGCCGTTCCAGTCCCAGGCCGCCTGCGCCGCGGACAGACCGTCGGCGACGGCGTCGGCGAGCAGGTCGAACGCCTCACGCATCTCGGCGTTGTTCTCGACGTTCAGCTCACCGTCGGCGGTGTAGTAGCCCTCGTCCATCTGGTTCACGATCGCGTTCCAGACGAAGCCGGAGTGGTCGAACCACGCCTTGCCGGTGGCCTCCTTGTACTGGCGGCCGACCTCGAAGAAGTGGGCCCAGTCGCCCTCGAGCGCCTCGGCAACCTCCTCGCGGGTGCTGCCGATGCCGGCCTCACGCAGCAGGTCGGCGCGGTAGCAGATGCCCTCGGGGCCGATGTCGGTGCCGTAGCCGATGACGCGGCCGTCGGGGTCGGTGGCCTGGGCGTACTTCCAGTCGACCCAGTCGCTCGCCCGGTCCTCGATGCCGTAGTCACGGAGGTCGACGAAGTTGTCCGAGACCTCCATGATCGCGCCGAGCCAGCCCTCCTCGAGGGCGACGATGTCCGTCAGGCCGGAGCCCGCCGCGATCTTGGTGAACGTGTCGGTCCGGGCGTTGCCACCCGTGTCGATGTTCGTCGGCTCGATCGTGATGTTCGGGTTCAGCTCCTCGTACTCGGCGTACAGGTCCTCGTACCCGAAGGTGCCGAACGTCGTGATCGTCAGGGTGATTTCCTCACCGCCGCCGGCCGAGGGCGACTCGCCGCCGCCGCCGGTACCCGGGTCCTCGTCCCCGTCGCCACAGGCGGCGAGGAGGAGTGCAGCTGCTGCACCGACCGCGAAGAACTTCGCGGACCGGGTTCGAGACCACTTCATGCCATATCCCCTTTGGTGGCTGTGGGTGCGCTCCCACGTTGGAGCGCTCCCACAATGTAGTCACGCTCCCACCGACCGGGACAGACCTGCCGATCACGGAATGGTTACAATCGCGTCTCGACTGGTCAGGTCCGGTTGGAGCGCTCAAGCACGGTCACCCGGACGGCGGTCGCCGGGCCTCCCGGACACCCGCCCCGCCCCCTCGCGACGACCCCTGCGCCGCGCGCGCCGCCTCCTCCCCCGGGCTCCCGGAGCGCAGCGGTCGACGCCGCCCGGGCGCCGCGGACGGCGACGCCCGGCCGGCCCGCGACGCCGGGAGGGCTGCCCGGGCCCGCGGGCGGTAGCCTGGACGGTCGTGGCCACCGACTTCCCCACCGAGATCGCCGCCCTGCGCACGACACTCGGCACCATCCGCGCCGTGAGCGACCCCGAGGCGCTCCGCGCGCGCATCGCCGAGCTGTCGCAGCAGGCCTCCGCGCCCGACCTCTGGGACGACCCGGACGCCGCCCAGAAGGTCACCTCCGCGCTGTCGCACGCGCAGAACGAGCTCGAGCGCGTCGAGAGCCTCGGCCGCCGCCTGGACGACCTCGAGGTCCTCGTCGAGATGGCGCAGGAGGAGGACGACGCCGACACCCTCGCCGACGCCGAGGCCGAGCTCGAGTCGCTCCGCAAGGACCTCGGCGCCCTCGAGGTGCGCACGCTGCTCAACGGCGAGTACGACTCCCGCGAGGCCGTCGTGACGATCCGCGCGGGCGCGGGCGGCGTCGACGCCGCCGACTTCGCCGAGATGCTCCTGCGCATGTACCTGCGGTGGGCCGAGCGCCACGGCTACCCGACCCAGGTCCTCGACACCTCCTACGCGGAGGAGGCCGGCATCAAGTCGGCCACGTTCGAGGTGAAGGTCCCCTACGCCTACGGCAACCTCTCGGTCGAGGCCGGCACGCACCGCCTCGTGCGGATCTCCCCGTTCGACAACCAGGGCCGCCGGCAGACCTCGTTCGCGGCGGTCGAGGTGGTCCCGCTCATCGAGCAGACCGACCACATCGAGATCCCCGAGCACGAGCTGAAGGTGGACGTCTTCCGCTCCTCCGGCCCGGGCGGCCAGTCCGTCAACACGACCGACTCCGCGGTGCGGATGACTCACATCCCCACCGGCATCGTCGTGTCGATGCAGAACGAGAAGAGCCAGATCCAGAACCGCGCCGCCGCGCTGCGCGTGCTCCAGTCCCGCCTGCTCCTGCTGCGCCAGGAGGAGGAGCGGGCCCAGAAGAAGGAGCTCGCGGGCGACATCAAGGCGAGCTGGGGCGACCAGATGCGCTCCTACGTGCTGCAGCCGTACCAGATGGTCAAGGACCTGCGCACGGAGTACGAGGTCGGCAACCCGGCCGCCGTCTTCGACGGCGAGATCGACGGCTTCATCGAGGCCGGCATCCGCTGGCGCCGCCGCCAGGCGCTCGAGGCCGCCCAGAACTGAGCAGCCGACGGCGGAGCCCGCCTCCGCGGGCGACGACACCGGACGACGGCGCCGGACGACGACGGGGCACCTGCCCGTTTCTCCCGGTCCGCCCCGGTGGATCCCTGTTCGCGAGGTGCGGCGCGGCCGGCGTCGGGCGCCAGACCCCGCGCGGGCGGCGTGTCCCGGCCGGGGCCCGGCGGAGGGTTACCTAGTCTCGCAAGCGGGGCCACGACCGCCCCCGGTGCCTGCGGGTGCTCGCGGCACCCGCCGCGCCGCCCACAGCCCGCCCGACGACCGGCCGACCCTGAGGACCTTGTGATCCGCTTCGAGGACGTCACCAAGGTCTACGCGCGCGGCGCCCGACCGGCGCTCGACCGCGTGGACCTCGAGATCGAGCGCGGGGAGTTCGTCTTCCTCGTCGGAGCCTCGGGCTCCGGCAAGTCGACGTTCCTCCGCCTCGTGCTGCGCGAGGAGCGCCCGACCGCGGGACGCATCTTCGTCGCGGGCCGCGACCTGTCGACCCTGTCGACGTGGAAGGTGCCGCAGCTGCGCCGCCAGATCGGCACGGTGTTCCAGGACTTCCGCCTGCTGCCGACGAAGACCGTCTTCGAGAACGTCGCGTTCGCGCTCCAGGTGATCGGCAAGCCGCGCCACCACATCCTCACGACGGTGCCGGACACGCTCGAGCTCGTCGGCCTCGGCGGCAAGGAGAAGCGGCTCCCCCACGAGCTCTCCGGCGGCGAGCAGCAGCGCGTCGCCATCGCGCGCGCCTTCGTCAACCGGCCGGCGATCCTGCTGGCCGACGAGCCCACCGGCAACCTCGACCCGACGACGTCGGTCGGCATCATGCGGCTGCTCGACCGGATCAACCGGACCGGCACCACGGTCGTCATGGCGACGCACGACGACGAGATCGTCGACCAGATGCGCAAGCGCGTGATCGAGCTCGACGCCGGCCAGCTCGTGCGCGACCAGTCGCGCGGCGTCTACGGGTCGGACCGGTAGGGGGCCGCGATGAGACTGCAGTTCATCCTCGCCGAGATCGGCCACGGCCTGCGGCGCAACCTGTCGATGACGGTCTCCGTCGTCCTCGTCACCTTCGTCTCGCTGACCTTCGTCGGCGCGGCGGGGCTGCTCCAGCTGCAGGTCGACGAGATGAAGGACGACTGGTACGACCGCGTCCAGGTCTCCATCTACCTGTGCCCCGCCGAGTCCGACGTGCCCACGTGCGCGGGCGGCGAGGCGACCGAGGAGCAGATCGCCGCGATCCGCGCCGAGCTCGAGGGCGAGGGGCTCGCACCCTACGTCAAGCAGGTCTACTTCGAGACGAAGGAGGAGGCGTTCGAGGCCTTCTCCGAGCGGTTCGCCGACGAGTGGTGGGCCTCGAGCGTCACGGTCGACCAGATGCAGGCGTCGTTCCGCGTCGCGCTCGTCGACCCGGAGCAGTACGCCGTGGTCTCGGAGATGTTCGAGGGCCGCACCGGCGTCGAGGACGTGCGCGACGACCGCGAGCTGCTCGAGCCGCTCATCCTCATGCTCAACCGCAGCAGCCTCGTCGCCGCCGGCCTCGCCGGCGTCATGCTCCTCGCCGCGGTCCTGCTCATCACGACGACGATCCGGCTGTCCGCGATGAGCCGCCGCCGCGAGACCGGGATCATGCGGCTCGTCGGCGCCTCCAACCTGTTCATCCAGCTGCCGTTCATGCTGGAGGGCGCGATCGCCGCGACCATCGGCGCCGGGCTCGCCGTCGGCGGGCTGTGGTTCGGCGTGCGATACCTCGTCGAGGACTGGCTCGCGGGGTCCATCCGCTTCATATCCTTCATCGATGCGGACGCCGTGTGGACCGTCGCGCCGCTGCTGGTCGCGGTCGCCATCGGGCTCGCGGCGATCTCAAGCCTGGTGACCCTGAGCCGATACACGAAGGTGTGAGGACGATGGCCCCACGGACCCGTGCTGCCCGCCCGAGCCTCCGGGCGCGTGCTCGCGGCGCCCTGGCCGCCCTCGTCGTCGGCGTCCTGGCCGCCACGCTGGGCCTGGGCGCGACCGGCACCGCCGTCGCGGACGAGTGGGACGACCGGCGCGCCGCCGCCGAGGCGCGCGCCAAGGCGGCCGAGGAGGCCGCCGCCCGCCTGGCCGAGGAGCTCGAGGGCGCCGAGGCCGCGCTGGTCCAGGCCGTCATCGAGCTCGAGGGCATCAACGCCGCCATCCCCGTCGCCGAGGCGCAGCTCGCCGCCGCCGAGGCCGAGCTCGCCCGCCTGCAGCGCGAGGCCGAGATCATCGCCCAGCAGCTCGCCGCCGCCGAGGCGCTCGAGCGGCAGATCGCCGCCGACATCGAGGCCGACACCCAGCGCGCCGAGGCGATCCGCGTCGCCATCGGGCGCATGGCCCGCGAGGCCTACCGCGGCGACATGGCCGCCTCGACGCTGTCCGCGGTGCTCGACGCCGAGTCCACCGACGAGTTCCTGCAGCAGTCCGAGCTCGCCGAGACCGCCCTGCGCACGCAGACCCAGGCGCTGCAGGAGCTCGAGCAGATCACCGCGGCGAACCGCAACCGCCAGGTCCGCCAGGAGGCGGTGCGCGAGGAGATCGCCGACCTCAAGGCGCAGGCCGACGCGAAGGTCGCCGAGGCCGAGGTCGCCCGCCAGGCCGCCGAGGCCCACCGCGCCGAGCTCGAGCAGCTGCGCGTCGAGGCCGAGGAGAAGAAGGCCTACATCGAGGCCCGCCGCGCCCAGCTCGAGGCGCAGGCCGCCGAGGCGCAGCGCCAGGCGCAGCAGCTGGCGGCCGACCTCGCCGAGGTCATCCGCCAGCAGGAGGAGGCCCGCCGGAAGGCCGGGCAGAACCCCGTCGGCTCCACCGCCGACCGGCCGTTCATCAACCCGACGTCGATCAACCCGATCTACAAGACCTCCGACTACGGCATGCGCCTGCACCCGATCCTCGGGTACGTGCGCCTGCACTCCGGGACCGACCTGCGCACGTACTGCAACACCCCGATCTACGCGGGCGCGTCCGGCACGGTCCAGTGGGCCAAGTTCCGCTCGGGCTACGGCAACCAGGTGCTCGTCAACCACGGGTACTGGAAGGGCTCGTCGCTCATGTCGAGCTACAACCACCTGAGCAGCTACGTGGTGGGTCCCGGCCAGAACGTCAGCCAGGGCCAGCTCATCGGGTACTCCGGCAACACGGGCACGTCGGCGGGCTGCCACCTGCACTTCGAGGTGTACGTCAACGGCGCGACCGTCGACCCCTGGCCGCTCATCGCCAAGTAACAGGGCCGGGCCGGGGCGCCCGCTCCCCTAGCCTTGGGCGCATGGCACGGGAGAGCGGACGCAAGGTAGTGGCGTCCAACCGCAAGGCGCGGCACGACTACCACATCGAGGACACCTTCGAGGCCGGCATCGTCCTGACCGGCACGGAGGTCAAGACGCTGCGCCTCGGGCGGGCGTCGCTCGTCGACGGGTTCGTGTCGGTCAGCGGCGGGGAGGCGTGGCTCGAGGGCGTCCACATCCCCGAGTACACCGAGGGCACGTGGACCAACCACGCCCCGCGGCGCAAGCGCAAGCTCCTGCTGCACGCGCGGGAGATCGAGGAGCTCGGTCGCGAGGTCCAGGCCAAGGGCCGCACGATCGTGCCGCTGTCCCTGTACTTCGTGGACGGGCGGGCCAAGGTCGAGATCGCGCTCGCGCGAGGCAAGAAGGAGTACGACAAGCGCCACGCCCTGCGCGAGCGCCAGGAGAACCGCGAGGCGCAGGCGGCGATGAGCCTGCGTCGGCACGAGTGAGCGCGCGGCAGGGCGGCGACGGCGGCATGGCCCGACGCCGCCGCGCGGGTCTGCTGCGCCGGGCCGCCGCCGCGCTCGGGATGGCCGCGCTGGTCGGCGTGCTGGCGGGCGCGCTGGTGGTCGCGGGCGCGGGCCCGGCGTCGGCCAGCGACGCCGAGGACCGGATCACGCGCTACGCGATGACGATCATGATGGACGAGGACGGCGTCGCCCACGTCAGCCTCGACCTGACCGTGGACTTCGGCTACTACCCCAACCACGGCCCCTACCTGAGCTGGGTGGTCAAGGAGCGGTACGACGACGAGCTCGACCGCGTCTACCGGATCACGCGCTTCCGGGCGCAGAGCCCGACGGCGCCGGACTCGTGGCACACCGAGGAGCGGTCGGGCCGCCACGTCGCCGAGACCGCGTACCTCATCGGCGACGAGGACATCACGATCACCGGCGAGCACACGTACCGGGTCACGTTCGACGTCGAGGGCTGGGTGAACCCGGCCGGGTACCCGTTCCCGCTGGGCGAGCTCGAGAACGACGAGCTGTACGTCGACGTCCTCACGCACTGGGACATCCCCGTGGAGGACGTGACGATCGCCGTCTACGCGCCCGTCCCCGCGCTCGACACCGCGTGCTACACGGACGGCTCGACCACGTGCAGCTCCTCGCACGACCGCGCCTCCGCCACGTTCCGGACCGACCTCGTGCGGCCGGGCCGGCCGCTCACCATCGCCGTGGCCTACCCGGCGGGGACGTTCGGCGGGGCGGAGCCCGTGCTGCAGGAGCGCTGGGCGTTCTCGCGCGCGTTCGCCGCGACCCCGGCGACCGTCGCGGGCGGGCTGCTGGTCGCCGCCGGCGGCGGGCTGCTGCTCTACCGGCGCCTGCGCCGCACCGGCTGGGACGAGGAGTACGCCGACCTGCCGCCCGGTCTCCCGCCTGCCCCGGGCCAGCAGGTGCGCACCCGGCCGCGGCGCACGGTGCCCGTGGCCGTGCGATTCAGCCCGCCGGAGGGGTTCCGCCCCGGGCAGATCGGCACCCTGGTCGACGAGAAGGCCGACCCGCACGACGTCACCGCGACGATCGTCGACCTGGCCGTGCGCCAGCACCTGCGCATCGTGCAGGTCCCGCGGCCGGGCGCCAAGGAGCCCGACTGGCGCCTCGACCGGTCCACCAAGCCCCACTCGGACCTGCTGCCGTTCGAGAGCATGCTCATCGCGCAGCTGTTCTCGGGCCGGTGGTCCGTGCACCTGTCGGAGCTGCGCACGACGTTCGCCGCGGCGATGGCGATGATCCAGGCCGAGCTGTACCGCGACGTCACCGACCGCGGCTGGTTCCGGGGCGACCCGCGCCAGGCCCGTGCGCGGTGGGCGCTCGCGTCCGTCTGGCTGCTGATCCTGTCGCTCGGCGTGACCGTCCTCGTCGCCGCCCGCACCCACTGGGGGCTGGTCGCCGCCCCGCTCGTGCCGCTCGCCGTCGTCGCGCTGTGCCTCACGAAGGCGGCGCCCGCCCGCACCGCGGCCGGCTCCGCCGTGCTCGCGCAGGCGCAGGGGTTCCGCCTCTACCTCGCGACCGCGGAGGCCGAGCAGCTGCGGTTCGAGGAGGGCGAGGACCTGTTCAGCCGCTACCTGCCGTACGCCATCGCGTTCGGGCTCACCGAGCGGTGGGCGAACCTGTTCGCGCAGCTCGCCGCGCAGGGGCGCGCGCTCCCGGAGCCCACGTGGCTCGTCGGGCCGTACACCGGGCACGCCCCGTTCTGGGCCGCGACGGCCGGGACGCTCGGGCGCGACCTGTCCTCGTTCGCCTCGACGGCGACGTCGGCCCTGTCGGCGCCGGCGCCCGGCACGTCGGGCGGGTCGGGCTTCGGCGGCGGCGGAGGGGGTGGCGGCGTCGGTGGGGGCGGCGGCGGCACCTGGTGAGCGTCGACGTCGGGCGCGCGACCGCGGCCCGGTGACGGCGTGGTGACCGCCGCCACAGCGCCCAGCGAGGAGGGCGCGATCCCCTCACGACCGCGGGTCATCGGACGATTGGTCCTCCGACCGTCCCCCCACGGTCGGAGAAGAGCCATGCCTGCCCGAGCCCCCACGCGCCCCGACGAGGCGCGCATCCTCGCCCGCGCCTGCCTCATCGCGGCGACGGTCGTCGCCGCCACGGCGGTGGTCCCGTTCAGCCCGACGGCGCCCCGCACCCTGGGTGCGGCGATAGCCGCGATCGGGCTCGTCGTCGGGCTCGCGCTGCGCACCTGGGGCGACCGGGCACGGGTGTGGCACATCCACACCACGCTCGCGCTCGCCACGCTGCTCATCACGGTGTGCGTGGCGGAGTCGACCACGCCGCAGGGCACCCTCGTGACCGCGGTGTCCTACGTGTGGGTGGTCATGTTCACGGCCGCGTTCCACCGGCGCCCGACCATGCTGCGGCACATCGCGGGGGTCGCCTCGGGCCTCGGGCTCGGGCTGTGGCAGGCGTGCGCGCCCGCGGGCCCGTACACGTGGGCGTACCTCACGGTGACGTACCTGGCCGTCGCGCTCGTGCTCAACGGGCGCGTCACCGCGCTGCGCGAGGCGCTGGCCACCGACCCGCTCACGGGCGCGCTGTCCCGGCGCGCGTTCCGGCAGGCCGCGCAGGTGGAGATGTCCCGCGCGCGGCGGACCGGCGGCTCGCTCACGCTCGTGGTGCTCGACCTCGACGACTTCAAGGACGTCAACGACGAGCACGGGCACGCCGCCGGCGACGCGGTCCTCGCGGGCCTCGTCCGCGGGTGGCAGCTGACGCTGCGGCCCGGCGACTCGCTCGGGCGGTTCGGCGGCGACGAGTTCACGCTCCTGCTGCCCGACACGACCGCCGACGGCGCGCGGGCACTGCTGTCGCGACTGCGGTCCGACCTGTGCGGGTGGTCGGCCGGCGTCGCGACGTGGGTGCCGGGCCAGTCGTTCGAGGACTGGTTCGCCGCGGCCGACGCCGACATGTACGCCGAGAAGGGGCGCTGAGCTCGCCCGGTGAGGGGCGGCGTAGGGCCGGGCCCGGGCTGGGGGATGGCGCCGTCGGGCAGGGCCTGGGCTGTGGGAATGGCGTGGGCGCCCGGGCCGTTGTGACGTACGCTTGACGATGCCCTCAGCCGGGCGACCGGCGTGGGTTTGACAACTGCACAGGGGGTGATCGGTTTCGACGACGGTCGTCGATCCAGGTGAAGCGGGCCGAGGATGCGGGGTCATCTCGTCAACGCTCCCCGCAAACCAATAGGTGCCGATTCCAAGCGCACCGACTTCGCCCTCGCCGCCTGAGCGAGGCTTCGAAGTCCGTCAGCCCGAGACTGCTCTCGACTCGGATCCTGGCGTCATCTAGAGAGCCCCTGCCCGTAGCCCTCGTCACCGGGGCTGCGAGCACACTCAGGTGACTGGGCCCGTCCGCGACTTGTCTGCGTGATCGCGGGGGCCGAGAAAAGCGCAGCAGACTGCGCCCGGAGAAGCCCTGGTTCACTGCCGTCGGACGCGGGTTCGATTCCCGCCACCTCCACCCCTGTGACCTGCGGAGACGCAGGTCATGTCGACAGGAAGGCAGTCATCCGTTGACGCGGATGGCTGCCTTCTTGTGTTGTGGCGAGCATCCGGGAGCGTCGGCGGGCCGATGGGACGCGGTCGTTCGCCGTGTTGTGGCGGGATCCCGACACGGGCCGGCAGACGTCGCTGACGTACGACGACGAGCGGGAGGCTCGCGTTGCGCGGGAGCTGATCGAGGCCGCCGGCGGGCGGGCCGACGAGGCCGCGCGGATCGCGGAGGCGGTGCGGAAGCCGGGGCCGACCGTCGAGGCGGCGATCACTGAGCACATCGACCTGCTGACGGGGGTCGGGGCCGACACGCGGTCGCACTACCGCGGGCAGCTGCGGGCGCACATCGCGCCTGGGCTCGGGGCACTGCCAGTGTCGGCTGTCAACTACCGGCACGTGGCCGGGTGGGTGCGCGCGATGACGGAGAAGGGCCTGTCCCCGAAGACGATCGCCAACGTGCACGGGCTGCTGTCCGCGGCGATGACGACGGCGGTACGGCTCGGGTACCGGGCCGACAACCCGTGCGTCGGCGTCGAGCTGCCCAAGTCTGTCGCGACGCGCGACGAGATGACGGTGCTGACGCGCGACGAGTTCGGGCTGCTGCTGTCGAAGGTGTCGGCGCACTACCAGCCGCTGGTCCTGACGCTCGTAGCGACCGGCCTGCGGTGGGGCGAGGCGACGGCCCTGACTGCTGGCGATGTGGACCTCTCGGCGCGACCGGCGACCGTGCGCGTCACGAAGGCGTGGAAGCGCGACGCCGACCGGCGCTGGTACGTCGGACCGCCCAAGACGAAGCGCGCGCGCCGAACCGTGTCGCTGCCCGACGACCTCGTGGACGTCCTCCTGCCGCTCGTGGCCGGCAAGGCGCCCGACGAACTGCTCTTCACGAACACGGTCGGCTCGCAGATCTCGTCCTCGCGCTTCTGGACGACGACGTGGACCCCGGCCCTCGACGCCGCCTGCAACCCGCGCCGGCCAGACGGCTCCCCCGACCCCGACGCACCACGACTAACCAAGCGCCCGAGGGTGCACGACCTCCGGCACACCCACGCATCGTGGATGATCGCCGCCGGGACGGACCTGTTCGTCCTCCAGCGCCGACTCGGCCACGAGTCGATCACCACCACGACGGAGACCTACGCCCACCTTCTCCCCGACCAGCAGCGCGCCGCCGCGGATGCCGCCGGACGCGCGATGAGCGGGCTCACGAGACCGGCACGATGACAGCTCTGTGGATGACGGGCGGCGGTCGTCGCCGGGGTGTCGGATGACGCTCGGGGCTGAGCCGATGACGGAGCCAGAATCGGTCGCCCAGGCGACCAGTTGTGGCTGTGGCGACGGAGGGCCTCGTGGTGCGTGACGAATCGCGTTACTCTGGAGGAGTTCTTCCGCCCATCACTTGGACGGAGGAGTCCGAGGATCACATCGCCCGGCACGGAGTGACGCCGGAGGAGGTCCAGGAGGCGCTGTACACCCGCCCCCGCTGGATCACCCCGGGTCGCGGCGGGACGACCCTCGTGTTCGCGATGACGGACGCCGGTCGGTACCTGCTCGTCGTCATCGCACCCGCGCACGACGGCGGCGTCTACGTCGTCACCGCACGCGACCTGAACGACTCCGAGAGGCGCACGTTCCGCCGGAAGGGACGCTGACATGACCACTGGCGACCTCGACGCCCTACGCGAGCACTACGACCACACCGACACGTCGGCGGAGCTTGAGAAGGCCAAGCTCGATGAGTCGGTGGTCAGCGAGCCAATGGTCGGCATCACGATCCGCCTTCCAGCGACTGCACTGGACGCCGCCCGGGACGTCGCCCGCGAACGCGGGATCAAGGTCACCGCGCTGCTGCGTGAGTGGATCGAGCAGAACCTCGGAGGCGAGGCCGATGACGACCGGCTCGTGAGCGTGCGAGACCTGAAGAGCTTCATCGCGCAGAAGTCGAAGACGACCACGAGGGGCTCAAAGGCGACATTGCGCTCAGCGACGTCCGGCCAGCGGGTCAGCAAGACCGCCTCAACGCGCGCTCGCACCGCGAGCGCCTCGGCGACGAAGACCATGCAGTCCCGAACGCGTTAGCAGAGGCCGGTCCCCGCCGAGACGGAGTCGCGCGCGATGCCGACGGTCTGGAGGCGGCGATGAGCAACTTCCCGAAGCACTTCGGGCCTGACGTCGAGGTCGAAGAGGTCGACCTCGACACCGCCGACGTGCGCTACCGCGGCAAGCGGCTCACCGACGCTGAGGCGAAGCGCGTCGCCGATGACGTCCTCTCGCGGACGCCCGGGCGGCCGTCCCTGTCCGGCGCCAAGGAGCCGTCGCCGTCGCTCACCGTGAGACTTCCGAAGCAGGACCGCGCCCGCCTTGAACAGGTGGCAGCCAAGCGGGGCCGCCGACCGTCGGAGGCCGTCCGGAGAGGCCCTCGACGACTACCTCTCCCGCCACGCCGGCTGACAACTCGGCATCGACGACCGCTCCGACGGCATTGCCGTCATCCGTTCGACGGTGGCACCGCCACGACGGGGATGCGCTCGAGAAGGTACACGGCGTCGTCGCCCTCGGTCGGCGTCGGTACCCCGAGCTCCGGACTGATAGTCGCCGCGAACATGAGGCGACCGTCGGCCGCCCCGGCGTCGAAGGTCGGGAGATCGAGCGTGCGCGCGCTCCCCCCATCCGCGGTGGCCAGCGGCTCACGGAGAAAGACTCGGGCGTCACTGCCCTCGCCGGCGTCCGGCGGCATGTACCCGACGATCAGCCAGGTTCCGTCGTCGAACGGCCATGCCATCGCCCAGCCCTCGTCCGATCCCAGGGAGGGCGGCAGGCCCGCCATGAGCTGGCGGTCGAGCGGGCCGGGCGCCGGCGCACCATCCCGGGTCCAGTACTCCCGCTCCACCTCGGTCAGTGGCGCGTGCGAGACCCAGCGGTCCCAGTACTGCCGCTGAGCGAGGACGTCGCCGTCGAGCAGGGCGATCTCCATGGCGTTGTCGCGCCACGGTGCCTCCTCGAAGGGCGCGTTGGCGCCGTCGTTCGGCACGACGGCGAGGTCCCGACCTGTGGTGCTGACGTCCGCCGCCGTGAGCCCCAGCACCCGCGCCTGCGTCCCGTCGGCGAGCACCCTGAGGCCGAGCTCCGCGGTGGCGCGGACCCCCGGCGCGAGGTCGACGACGGTGGGCTCCGCGTCGTCCGTTCCCGCAGGGTGGATGCCCCCGCCGGGGCCGGCCGGACCGAGCAACTGTCCACCGACGAGAAACACCGCCGACGCGACCGCCACCACACCCGCCGACCGCAGGATCATGGCTCGTCGACCGCTCCGCTGCGCACCGGCCAGCACGTCCGCGGGCGCGAGCTTCGACCGCAGATCGTCCGTCCGGACCGCGCCCCGAAGCTGGGAAGCGTACGTCTCGTCGTCCATCACTCCTCCTCCGATCGACCCGGCGAGAGCAGCTCGCGCAGGCGCCGCAGACCGCGCGCCGCGCTGGACTTCACAGTCCCGACCGGCATGTCGAGCTCCGCCGCGACCTCCGCCTCCGAGAGCTCGAGCAGATGCCGAAGCACCACGACGCGGCGCTGCTTGAGTGGCAGCTGCAGGAGCGCCCTCACCACCGCCTCACGGTCGCCGACCGCGTCGGCATGGTCGGCGACCCGGCCCCGGTCGTCATGGTCGAGTCCGGTGAGGACCTCCCGGCGGGTCCGGCGCCACGTGTCGATCCGCTGGTTCGCCAGGATGCGCCGCGCGTACGCCAGCGGATCGCCCTCGCGTGCGGAGCGCCACGACCGCCAGGTCTTCTCGAACGTCTGCTGCGTGAGCTCCTCCGCCCGGTGGTGATCTCCGCAGAGCAGGAACGCCATCCGATAGAGCGGATCCTTGGCCGCAGTGACGAAGGCGATGAACTCTTCGGCTGCCGTGACGCCGCGGACCGCGACCGGCACGACGTCGGTCCCGTCCGCCGCCATCCGCTGTCGGGCCGCGCGTCCTCCGACCACGACCACCCCGTTCCCGACGACCGTCACACATTCAGCACGCACCGGGCGCCCGCGAGGTTCCATCCGGGGGCGGCCTGACCGGATCGAACCTCAAGCCGGCGGGAAGGCCGTGGCCAGCGCTCGGTGCGCCTCGTCGACCCTCGCGTCATCGAGCGGTCCCGCCGTCGCCAGCTGTTCGGCGAGCTTCTTCGGCCAGAGGACACCGACGCCGTCAATCACGAACGACCCGCCGAACAGCGGCCAGTCGGCCTCGACGAAGCAGAGCACCCCACGCACAGGCACGTCAGCCACTCCGGCGGCCTCCAAAGCGGCGCGCACGAGGTCAACCTGCTTGTGCACGCCTTCGACGAGCTTGGTCTGATCCCTCGTCCCTACCACGAGCTTTTCGACGCGGGGCCGGAACAGCCCGCCCTCGACGTGAAGCTGCGGCCTGCCCTTGTAGCGCTTCGCGTCGATGACGAACACACCCGCGGTCGAGACCGCGATGTGGTCGATGTTCGCCTTGGTCCGCGGAATCCGTCGATCGTGAAGGAGGCGCACGCCCTCTCCGGCCAGCCCGTCGAGGCGCTTGCCGAGCAGCTCCTCACCGCGCGCACCGGTCGCCCAGGCTGTGGTGCTCTGCGGCTCGTCGGAGACGGCCAAGAGGAACCCGCCGATCTTCGGGTGTGCCGTCCGGATGCGGTTCTCCCGGTTGGCCCTGCGCCGCTCGTACTCGCGCTGCGCGGACGCACCGGCGGAGCCCGCAACGACGCGCTCCGGCTCGGTGGGGCCGCTCGCCTGGGCTTCAGTACCCGCACCCTGCTCAGCCGCAGCCATCGCTCCGTCGGAAGCGGGCACGGGTGTGCCCGCGCAGGCGAGGCAGATGACGGTCTTGGATCCACGCTCGTAGACCCCGGTGGCACCGGCGGGGAGAGCCGCACCGCAGCCGCGGCACGTCCCGGCGTACCGCAGACGCATGCGCTTCGTCACTGTGCCTCCATGCCCTGGCGCGTCAGTCACACTCGCGTCATCGGCCCGCAGAGTGCCGTCCTCAAGGGACGAGCCTATGGGCGCCTCGGCGTGTGCCCGAGCCGGCGACTATTCCACCCACCAAATGCGCCTCGCGGCGCACGCCGCGCAGCTACCGTCGAAAGCCATGGGGTGCGGACTCTTCGTCCTATGGATGGCCGCGGGCATCCTGGCCGCGATTCTCTTCAATACAGGAGGCGGCGGCCCGCTCTTCGGTGTGCTCGTGCTGGGCCTGGCCGCGTGGGTGCACTGGGCGATGTCGAAGGCCGTCCGCGGCACGCAGCGCACGCCGATCCGGCAACAGCCGGCTCGTGCCCCCGTCATGCAAGGTTCACCGCAGCAGAGAGAGCCCGAACCCGTCCACTATGCCCTCGCGCCGGCAGGCTCGGCCGTGGAGCCTTGGGGACCGTCGAGCGCGCCTCTGGAAGCCGTTGGTGAGGCATATCGGCCCGAGGCGTTCACGGGTCTCTTCAAGGGGCTCCCGTTGCGTTCACCGCAGGGAGCCGAATTGGAGCTGCCCGCTGCGCTCGTCCCCGATCCGACCAATCCCTACGACCACTCCGCCGTCGCAGTCTGGGTCGGCGGGTACCACGTCGCCTACATGGACAGATCGACCGCGCGGCAATGGCACCGCCATCTGCAGGTGTTCACGGAGCGCAACCAGCACGTCATCGTGCCCTGCCGAGTGTGGGCGGCCGACCGAGGAGGGCGGATCGCTGCGCGTGTCACTGTCTACCTTCCGGCCATCGACGCGCTCGAGCCGAGCAATGGACTGCCCCAAGAAGCCTTCGAGGTGCTCCCGGTCGGCCCAGCAATGCAGGTCACGGGCGAGGACCAGCACATGGACGTCCTCGGCCCCCGCGCGACCGGCCGGGAACGGCCAGTCGCTGTCACGCTCCACGCCATCCATGAGATCCGGCCTCGCTCTGCGTTCGAGTCGGTGGAGGTGCGCCTCGACGGCGAGCGAGTCGGCGTCCTTTCGAAGACCCAGTCAGAGAACATGCTGCCGCTCGTCAAGCACGTCGAAGCCAGGGGGAAGACCGCGGTTGCCCGGGCGGTGATTCGCGGCAACAAGCTCAAGGCTGACGTCGTGCTGCATGTCGCGAAGGCTCAGGACGTCGACCCCGCATGGATCGACGCGCTCGGCCCCGTCGCGCCGCGCTCGGTGGAGTACACCAGACGCCCTGAGCCAGAGTTCTAGAACGAGCTTCGCGGCGCATCATCGCCGGTCAGGCAGCTGGGGATCACCCTCAACGTGCGGCCGTCGCCGGTGCGCGCGAAGCGACTTTGCGGTCGGCGCCAGTGCGCTCAGGTCCGATGACGCCGCTGCCGCCGGCGCCTCATCGGCCGCACTGCCCTGCACTGTGACGAGCGCCACCAGGGCGTCGACGTGCTCGGGAAGCAGCCGAGTTCTGCCCTTGGCCAGTCGTAGGTGTGGGATCCGCCCACGTCGCGCCTGCTCGCGCACCCACCACGTCGACATCCCGAGGGTCTTTGCGACCTCGTCCGGGGTCAGAGTCACGTACTCGGTCATCGCTGCACCGCCCTTCTGCTCGCTCGTACCTACCGGTATGCGGAATGAGGGAGAAGATGTGGTCACCGCCCGAACCGCTGTGGATCGCGGGGGTCCTGGCGGGTCCGGTGGGTACCGCCAGCATCGCCGAAGCGCTGACGGGCACCCTGCCGACTGATCCCCAACGCCCGCCCGACCTGCGCCCAACTGGCCCCGTCGACCCGCAGGTGCGCGACCGCGACCTCGACCTCCTCCTCGAGCCCGTCGACCACGCGCCGAGCCTCCGCACGCGCCGCAGCAAGCTCCCTCAGGTGGGCAAGCGCGTCCGTCACCCGGGCCGCAGCCCGCCAGGCGACGTCGTACTCCCGCACGCCGCCGACGACGCCGTCGCGTGCCACCTGGGGCGCCTCCGGACCCGGTGCGGCAAGCGGTACGACACCGATCCCGAACGCCGCGCCCGGCGAAGGCGCGGGCGTCCCCCGCCGGTCCACGTGCCGGCTCGCCCGAACCCGACTCCCTTTGCCCATGACGCCTCCCTTCACACGACGCCAGACTCCTCACGCCCGATAGCCGGAGCGATGACGAAAAGGCCCCGCCGGCGATGACGGGTGACGAGTGCGATGACGGCGCCGCTCGGCGCAGGCCTCGTTGTGGACCTGAGCGATCAGTGCGGCCGCGGGCTCGGTCAGTTGGGGCGCCCCGAGAGAGCGACGCGGAGCGGTGCCTGCATGAGCGCGGGGGCCAAACCTGTCGTTGCGGCATCCTGGCGGGGCTACGGCGACGGTGGCGGCGGCGGTGGGGGCGGGGCGGGTGCCGTTGGCGCACCTGGACGCGTTGGCCAAGGTGGCCGAGGGCGCCGGGCAGGAGGCGTCGGCGCGGCTGGCCGACCCGGTGGTGCAGGAGCGGTTGGTGCGCATGGCCGAGCGGTCGTCGGTGCGTGAGTTCGCCACCGCCACCGCCCGCCTGGTCGCCTCGTTCGACCCGCACGGGTGGGAGGAGGCCGCTCAGGCGCAGCGGCGGGAGCGGTTCTTGACGTTGTCCCACCGCCCGGAGGGGGTGTTCGTGCGGGGCCGGTTCGACCACGTCGCCGGGCAGGTGCTGCGCACCGCCCTGGCCGCGGTCGGTTCCGCCCCGGACGAGACCAGGACCGCCGAGCAGGCCGACGCCGACGCCCTGGTCGCCCTGGCCGAGCGGGCGATGACCGGCATGGCCGGGATCCGCCCCCGCGCGCTGTCCCCGGACGGTGGGCTGCTGCCCGACGCCGACCAGGACCGCGCCGACGCCCGCGTGAGCGGCACCGCCGCGCGCCCCACGGTGTCCCTGCTGATCCCCGCCGACACGTTCGCCGAGCTCCACCGCGCCCAGCACGCCCGCCACACCGCCGCAGGCAAGGCGGAGGCGACGAACTGCACCGCCGGGCCCGAGGTGGGCTGGCGGGCGGTGGAGCCGGCGGTGCTCGAGGACGGCACCCCGGTGCCGATGTCGCAGGTGGCGCGGATCTTGTGCGACAGCGAGGTCGCCCGCATCGTCGTGTCCGCCGACGGCCTCCCGCTGGACCTGGGCCGCTCCCAACGCCTGTACACCGGGGCGCAGCGGCGCGCGGTGATCGTGCGCGACCGGGCCTGCGCCTGGAACGGGTGCGACGTGCCCGCCGCGTTCTGCGAGGTCCACCACATCCGCTGGTGGGACCGCGACCTCGGCCCCACCAGCGTCGACAAGAGCGCCAGTTGCGAATACGACCTCTGAAGCAACGATGCGGCGGCGAGTCTCCCGCCGCGATGTTGGTCTGTGCGACTAGCGTCAAGAACTGTGACTCTCATGGCGTACGTCGACGAGACTGGCGACACGGGCGCGGTCTCGCTCGCGGGTTCATCGAGTTGCTACGCGCTCGGCTGCGTCCTCGTTGATCTCAATGACTGGGCGGCCGCGTTCGATCGCTTTGTAGAGTTCCGCAAGGGCCTCCGCGCAACCTTTGGCATCCCGCTGCGGCAGGAGCTCAAAGCCAACTACTTGATCCGGAATAGCGGTGGCCTAAGGGGTCGGAACCTGTCCCCGAGTCAACGGCAGTACATCTACAGGGAGCACCTGCGGCTAATCGCTGATCTTCCGGCTCGAGCATTCGCTGTCGTAACGGACAAGGCAAGGGTTGGGGTATCCGGATCCGCGTGCCATGACGTGACCTGGGAGATGCTTCTCCAGCGGTTCGAGAGGACCTGTACCAACGAGGACACGACGCTGCTAATCAGCCACGATGAGGGTGAGAATGATTCTGTCCGTCGCCACGTGCGAAAGGCTCGACGTCACCTGACAGCGGGCTCGATGCTCGGCGGGGGGAGCTTGCGTTTCCGGGCAGACAAGATCCTCGACGATCCGATTCCCAGGACCTCAAAGCACTCATACTTTATTCAGCTAGCCGACCTCGTGGCATACGCCGGTTGGCGCTCGTATATGGCGCCGAGCAGAGGGGTTGCACAGGTTGTGCCTCAAGGCTCGTGGTCCCACATCGGCACGGCGACGCACTCTGCAGTAAATATGCGGAGCCTGAACGGATCGGTGCCTGGCGTCGTTCTGCGGACGCGATAAAGCCCCCCAGCCGAAGCTGGGGGGCGGGAAGCGCCTAGCCTCGCCAGTAGGACGAGGTTCAGCACTTGTTCGTCAACGTACAGGCCACCAACGACACGTCAACCACCTCGGCGGGTGAGTCGCGCCACACGGTGGAAGCGCGCCGGAGGCGGCGCGCTTGACTTGAAGTAGCAACGTAACTCGGTGGGGTCTGCTGCACGGATAGGTGACACCTGAGCTGGCTTGCCTGTGGGCGGGCCGGTGAGGATGTCGCTGTGCCGAAGCCCTACCCTCGTGAGTTCCGTGACGACGTCGTGCGGGTGGCCCGCGACCGGGAGCCGGGTGTGACGGTCGAGCAGATCGCCAAGGACTTCGGGGTCCACCCGATGACCTTGTTCAAGTGGATGCGTCAGGCCGACGTCGATGACGGCGCCCGGCCCGGAACGAGCAGGGTCGGGGGCGTCGAGCTCCGCGAGGCGCGCAAGCGGATCCGGCTGCTGGAGCAGGAGAACGAGGTCCTGCGCCGCGCGGCGGCCTACTTGTCCCAGGCGAACCTGCCGGGAAAGGCTCTACCCGCTCGTGAGTGAGCTCGCCGGCGACGGGATCCCCGTCGCGGTCACGTGCCGGGTCCTCGAGCTCGCAAGACAGCCCTACTACCGGTGGCTGGCCAACCCGGTCACCGACGCCGAGCTCGAGCGTGCCTATCGGGCGAACGCGTTGTTCGACGCCCACCGCGACGACCCGGAGTTCGGTTACCGGTTCCTGGCCGAGGAGGCCCACGACGCCGGTCAGGCGATGTGTCGGCGGACCGCGTGGCGGATCTGCGCCGAGAACGGCTGGTGGAGCGCGTTCGGCAAGAAGAAGGCCAGGGGCAAGGGCGGCAAGGTCGGCCCGCCGGTCCACGACGACCTGGTCGGTCGGGTCTTCACCGCTGACGGCCCGAACCGGCTGTGGCTGACCGACCTGACCGAGCACCCCACGAGTGAGGGCCAGCTCTACCTGTGCGCGATCAAGGACGTGTTCTCGGGCCGCATCGTGGGGTACTCGATCGACTCCAGGATGAAGTCCAGGATCGCGGTCGCGGCCCTGGAGAACGCCGTCGCCCGGCGCGGTGAGGTGGCCGGGTGCGTGGTGCATTCGGACCGAGGCTCGCAAGGCGGATTCAATCGGTCGTCGCAACACCTCGTGATCACGGAGGTGGTAGATGGTGCGGCGGCAGCAGCAGGCGGACCGGGCGTTGCGGCCGGCGATGCGTTCACCGGGTCGGCCGATTCCCGCGCGG
>Ga0310821_100059_pt1 | contig 178320 bp, 184 predicted proteins | sample P4_ome_FD_201300 | JGI IMG/M metagenome (GOLD analysis project Ga0310821, IMG submission 201300) | Sorghum-adapted microbial communities from Joint BioEnergy Institute, Emeryville, California, United States - P4_Day56_Rep1 | ecosystem: Engineered > Bioreactor > SSF (Solid state fermentation) >...
ACGCGCCGGAACCTACCAGCACTGGCTGCATCACTACAATCACCACCGACCCCACACCGGCATCGGCGGAATGACACCTATCGACCGCCTACGCGTTCACAACCTACCCGTGAAGAACACCTAGGGCCGCGGTTCGCCCTCGCCGGCGAGCGCGAACCGGCCGTCGGGGGTCTGTTCGACCAGCCCGTCGACCAGCAGCGAGTCCAGCGCCCGGTCGCGTTGGGCGGTGTCGGCCGTCCAGGCCAGGTCCAGCCGCGCCTTCGGCACCGGGCCTTCGCTGGTCCGCAGCACCTCCAACAGCGCCCCGCGGGCCTGCCGATCGGTGCCCGCATACCGCTGCGGCCGGCGGGCCGGCGCCTCGGCGGGCGGGAAGCCCCTCGCCCGCCAGGCGCACCGACTCAGCGGACAGTTCGGGCATTTCGGACTGCGCGCGGTGCACACCGTCGCGCCGAGCTCCATCAGCGCGGCCGAGAACCGCGGCGCGTCATCGCCTTCCGGCAGCAGCGCGGCCACCTCGTCGAGGTCGTGCGCCGACGGCGGTGCGTCCGCCCGGCCGTGCACCACCCGCGCCACCACCCGGCGGACATTGGTGTCGACCACCGGCACCCGCTGCCCGTAGGCGAAACACGCGACCGCGCGGGCGGTGTATGCCCCCACACCCGGCAGCGTCAGCAGCGTGGCGACGTCGGCGGGCACCACGTCGTCGTGCTCGGTGGCGATCACGGTGGCGCATTCGTGCAGCCGTTTGGCCCGGCGCGGATAGCCCAGCCGGCCCCAGGCCCGCAGCACGTCGGCCGGGCTGGCCGCCGCGGTCGCCGACGGTGTCGGCCAGCGCCGCACCCAGTCCCGCCACACCGGTTCCACCCGCGCGACCGGCGTCTGCTGCAGCATGAACTCGCTGACCAGGATCTGCCACGGCGTCACGCCCGGCCGTCGCCACGGCAGATCCCGCTGTTCGCGCGCATACCAGCCCAGCAATTCGGGCACAATGTCGGTCATGCCCAACACCAGCCCTGTGACGGCGTGGAAAGCACTCCGAGAGGGTAACGACCGCTTCGTCGCGGGCAGACCCGAACATCCCAGCCAGGGGGTGGCGCACCGGGCCAGCCTCACCGAGTTCCAGACGCCGACGGCGGTGGTGTTCGGCTGCGGCGACTCCCGGGTGGCCGCCGAGATCATCTTCGACCAGGGTCTGGGCGACATGTTCGTGGTCCGCACCGCCGGCCACGTCATCGACTCCTCGGTGCTCGGATCGATCGAGTACGCCGTCTCGGTGCTCGAGGTGCCGCTGATCGTGGTGCTCGGCCACGACAACTGCGGGGCGGTGAAGGCGACGCTGGGCGCGCTGGACGAGGGACAGGTGCCCGGCGGGTATGTCCGCGACATCGTCGAGCGGGTGATGCCGTCCATCCTGCTCGGCCGCCGCGACGGCCTGACCAGGGTCGACGAGTTCGAGGCGCGCCATGTGGTGGAGACCGGTTCCCAGTTGCTGGCCCGCTCCACGGTGGTCTCCGAACGGGTCGCGGCGGGGGATCTCGCCATCGTCGGCGTGACCTATCAGCTGGCCGACGGGCGGGTGGTGCTGCGGCACCACCTCGGTGATATCGGCGAAGGCTGAACGCGACACGCCGAGCAGCCTCGGCCGAGCGGGCGTGACCTGGAATTACCGTGATGCTGTGCTGGATCTGGAACCGCGTGGCCCGCTTCCGCCGCAAATCTACTGGCGACGGCGGCTACTGGCCCTGGGTATCGCGGTGCTGGTCCTCGGGCTGCTCGTCACCGGCGTGGTGACGCTCGTCGCCAAGACCCGATCCTCCGACACCGCCGCCGACCACCAGCAGGAAACCGCCGCCACCGAGGAGGCCAAGCCCACCCCGCTGCCGGGTGAGGACCCCGAGGTCAAGACCCCGGTCGTGCCGCCGGCCGCCGCGGCGCCACCGCCCACCCCGACCCCGACCGCCGCCGTGACGCCGCCGCCGGTGCTCAAGGAGGGCGACGACTGCCCGGATTCGACGTTGGCGGTCAAGGGCATCACCAACCAGCCCCAGTACGTCGTCGGCGAGCAGCCGAAGTTCACCATGGTCGTCACCAACATCGGCCTGGTCGCGTGCAAACGCGACGTGGGGGCCGCGGTGCTGGCCGCCTACGTGTACTCGCTGGACAACCAGCGGTTGTGGTCGAACCTGGACTGCGCGCCGTCGAACGAGACGTTGATCAAGACGTTCCAGCCCGGTGAGCAGGTGACCACCGAGGTGACCTGGACCGGCATGGGATCGGCGCCGGGATGCCCGCTGCCGCGCCAGCCGATCGGCCCGGGCACCTACAACCTGGTCGTGCAGCTGGGCAATCTGAGATCGGCACCGGTGCCGTTCATCCTGGCCGAGGCCCCGCAGCACGGGCCGCCGCCGGGTGAGGAACCGCCCGCGCCGGGTCCGGAGCCCGCACCGGCGGGCTGAACCGCCGGCGGATCAGGCCAGCCGGTCGGCGATGGTCGATTCGGCCAGCTGCGACAACCCTTCTCGGATGTGGCGCGCCCACATCGCGCCGATCCCGTCGACGTTCTGCAGGTCCGCCGCACTGGCCGCGAGCAGCCCCTGCAGTGAACCGAAGCGGCGCACCAGCAGATCGACGTGGGCGAACTGCAGCCGCGGGATACCGGCCATCGCCCGATAGCCCCGCGACTTCAACGCCGTGTCCTGTGCCTCCGGCGTCGGTGGGTAGCCGAAAACCCTTGCCAGCGTGGTGAAGTCGAGCAACTCGTTGTCCGACAGCGAGTCCAGCTCCTCCAGCGTGGCGGCCACCTGCTCGTCGGTCGGCGGATCGGGGTTGGCGTGATAGTCCCGCACGATCAGCTCGCGGGCGACGTCGTTGTCGCCGACCAGCTCCTCCAGCTGCAGTTTGATCTGGCGGCCGTCGGTACCGAGTTCGACGACGTACGAATCGATTTCGAGGCTGATCCGGCGAACCATCTCCAGCCGCTGCACCACGGTCATCACATCGCGCAGCGTCACGAAGTCCTCGATCTCGGCCAGCGACAGCTGGCGGCTGACCTCATCGAGGCGGGTCTTGTACCGCTCGAGCGTGTCGATGGTCTGGTTGGCCCGCGACAGGATGGTCGCCGAGTCGGGGATGACGTGACGTTCGCCGGCGACGTAGACGGTCACGATGCTCATCGAATGGCTCACCGAGATGACCGGATAGCCGGTCTGGATCGCGGTGCGCTCCGCCGAGCGGTGCCGGGTGCCGGACTCCTCGGTGGGAATCGAGGGGTCGGGCACCAGCTGCACGTTGGCGCGCAGGATGCGGCTGGCGTCGCTGGACAGCACCACCGCGCCGTCCATCTTCGACAGCTCACGCAACCGGGTCGGCGCATAGGCGACGTCGAGTTCGAACCCGCCGTCGCAGATGGCCTCGACGGTGTCGTCGTAGCCGATGACGATCAGTGCTCCGGTGCGGCCGCGCAGGATTCGCTCCAGCCCGTCGCGCAGCGGGGTGCCGGGTGCCAGCCGGGCAATGGTTTCGCGCAGCGTCGGGCGGGCGAACTGCACTACCGTGCGATCCTTCCTGCCCGCCTTGACGGCCATCGAACCTCCCTACGTTCGGCCCGTGAAACCGGCCGTGTTCGCGGTATTGTCGCTGATCCGCCGCAGCACCTGCAACGCCGCGAGGATGTTGTCGGCCGGCACCGCGCGGATGCCCGCCGGCACCGTCGCGACCCCCGGTGGCACCACCGCCACGGTGAACCCCAGCCGCGCGGCCTCGGCGAGCCGCCGGTCCATGCCGGTGACCCGGCGCAGGTCGCCGGCCAGCCCGACCTCGCCGATCGCCACGGCCGCCGGCGGCACGGGAAGATCGGCGCACGACGAGGCGATCGCCAGCGCCACCGCGAGATCCGCCGACGGATCGGTGAGCCGCATCCCGCCGACCGTCGACAGGTAGACGTCCTTGGTGCCCAACTGCAGTCCGGCCCGCTTCTCGAGCACCGCGGTGATCATCGCGGCGCGTGACGCGTCGATACCGCTGACCGCCCGCCGCGGTGTGCCGCCGGTGGGGGAGCCGATCAGCGCCTGCACCTCGCCGATCAGCGGGCGCTTGCCGTCGAGGGTGACGGTGATCGCGGTGCCCGAGACCGGGATCGGGCGCTGGTCGCGGAACAGGCCGGACGGGTCGGAGACACACTCGATTCCGTTGTCGTGCAACAGAAAACAGCCGACCTCGTCGGCGGCGCCGAAGCGGTTCTTCACGCCGCGGACCATGCGCAGTGTCGACGTGCGGTCGCCCTCGAAATGCAGCACCACGTCGACCAGGTGCTCGAGCGAACGCGGGCCGGCGATCGCGCCGTCCTTGGTGACGTGACCGACCAGGATCATCGCCACCCCGGACGTCTTGGCGGCCATGGTCAGCGCGGTGGTGACGGCCCGCACCTGGGTCACCCCGCCGGGGACCCCGTCGGCCTCGGTGGTGGACATGGTCTGCACCGAGTCGACGACCACCAGGCTCGGCCGCACCGCGTCGATGTGCGCCAGTGCGGTGTGCAGATCGGATTCGGCGGCCAGGTACACCTCGTCGTGGGTGCACCGGGTGCGTTCGGCCCGCATCCGGATCTGACCGGCCGACTCCTCCCCGGACAGGTACAGCGCCCGCCTACCGGCGCGTGCCCAGCGGTGCGCGACCTCCAGCAGCAGGGTGGACTTGCCGACGCCGGGGTCGCCGGCCAGCAGCGTCACCGAACCGGGGACCACCCCGCCGCCGAGCACCCGGTCGAGTTCGCCGACGCCGGTGGGGAAATGACGGGTGGCGCCGGGCGCGATCGAACTGATCGGCACCGCAGGCGAACTCGGTGCGACAGCGCAGTGCCCCGGCCGTGATCCGGTCACCGGGGTGAGGACGGTGACCTCCTCGACGCTGCCCCAGGTACCGCATTCCGGGCAGCGGCCCACCCATTTGGCGGTGAGGTGGGCGCACTCCGAGCAGCGGTACTGGGCGCGGGGTTTCGTTCCGGTCCTGGCCACGCCGCGACGGTATCGGTGACCACCGACATGTCCGGCCCGGGCCGGCTACCAGAACCGCGCCCCGCGAGCGGGTCTCAGTGACCGCCGCCGTGACCGCCGGAGCCGGAGGTCGCCGGGGCCTCGCCGCGGCGCGGCGCGTCGCCGGCCGAGATCGGCACCGCGACCGTGGTCTCGCCCGCCTTCTCGAACTTGAAGGTGAACTGGTAGGTCAGCCCGTTGGTGATCGGCTTGGTCAGCTCCACCGCCGCCTCGGCGGCCTCGGCCGCCTCCACGTTCTGCAGCGGGGTGGGCTGGCCGTCCGGGCTGCCGACGATCAGCACGCCGTCGGGTTCGACCGTGGTGTCGCCGGTCAGCGTCACCTCGCCCACGTCGGAGGTGATCTCCAGCAGCTTGTCCTCGGTGTCCGGGGAGTTGTTGGCGGCCTGGAACAGCAGCTCCACCTCGGTGCCGGGCTGCACATAGTCGGAGGTCTGCTCGGCACGCAGGTGCACGTTGCGCAGTGCGATTTCGCCGACGTTTGCGCTGGTGCCGTTCACCGCCGGCTCCTGCGTGGTCATCTGCGAGACCTGACCCGCTCCGCAACCGGTCAGTACGACGGCAGCGGCCAGTCCACCGGCGGCGGCCAGTTTCAAGCGGTCCACACGTGCCTCCTGCTCGACCGTCGAGGCGACCGTCCGCAAACCGGTCGCCGGGATTCGACTATGCACAGTAGTAGGTGGGTTTCGGACGCGGTAGCGCAGGTCGGATGATCCGCGGTGCGCGGTGTCCCGAAACCGCCGCCGGCCGTCCTGCGGCAGGGGTGATCCGGGCGGCCGGGCGGGATCGGCTGTGACCCAGCCCATTGCACGATCCGGGCCCGCTGTCAAGCCCCATTCTCCCTGCTCAGTGCCCCTGACCTGCACAGTTGGACCACGCGCTGTCGGGCACCGTGCTAGCATGAGGGTGTGAAAGGGGCTCGAATCTGATGATTTTCAAGGTCGGAGACACCGTTGTTTATCCCCACCACGGTGCCGCGAAGATCGAGGCTATTGAAACCCGAACCATCAAAGGCGAGCAGAAGGAATACCTCGTCTTGAAGGTTGCTCAGGGTGACCTGACGGTTCGAGTTCCCGCCGAGAACGCGGAGTATGTCGGGGTTCGCGACGTCGTCGGTCAGGAGGGCCTCGACAAGGTTTTCCAGGTGCTGCGCGCCCCGCACACCGAGGAGCCGACCAACTGGTCACGCCGCTACAAGGCCAATCTGGAGAAGCTCGCCTCCGGTGACGTGAACAAGGTCGCCGAGGTGGTGCGGGATCTGTGGCGGCGGGATCAGGAGCGGGGACTGTCCGCCGGCGAGAAGCGCATGCTGGCCAAGGCCCGTCAGATCCTCGTGGGTGAGCTCGCGCTCGCGGAGAACACCGACGACGCGAAGGCGGAGAGCATCCTCGACGAGGTCCTGGCCGCCGCGTCCTGAAACCGGTGACGTCGATCCCGCGCGTCGGGCTCGGCACCGATGTCCATCCCATCGAGGCCGGCAGGCCGTGCTGGCTGCTGTGCCTGCGGTTCGAGGACGCCGACGGCTGCGCGGGCCACTCCGACGGTGATGTAGCCGCGCACGCCCTGTGTGACGCGTTGCTGTCGGCGGCGGGCCTGGGGGACCTCGGCGCGGTGTTCGGCACCGATCAGCCGCGGTGGCGTAACGCCGCCGGAGCGGACATGCTGCGTCATGTGCACGGGTTGCTGCGGCAACACGGCTTTCGGGTGGGGAACGCTGCTGTGCAGGTGATCGGTAATCGACCCAAGGTGGGGCCGCGGCGGGCCGAGGCCCAGGAAGTGCTGTCGGGGCTGCTCGACGCCCCGGTGTCGGTGTCGGCGACCACGACCGACGGCCTCGGGCTGACCGGACGTGGCGAAGGCCTGGCCGCGATTGCCACCGCCTTGGTGGTCGAGGTCTAACGGGCCGGTAAGCTCGCACGTCGTGACCGAACGCGCCGGAGCCCCCGTCATGCGGCTCCACGACACCATGACCGGTGCCGTGCGCGATTTCGTGCCGGTCAAACCCGGTCACGTATCCATCTACCTGTGCGGTGCGACCGTCCAGGGGCTGCCGCACATCGGCCATGTGCGCAGCGGCGTCGCCTTCGACGTGCTGCGGCGCTGGCTGATGGCCAAGGGCCTCGACGTCGCGTTCATCCGCAACGTCACCGACATCGACGACAAGATCCTCAACAAGGCCGCCGACGCCGGCCGCCCCTGGTGGGAGTGGGCCGCGACCTACGAGCGCGCATTCACGGCCGCCTACGAGGCGCTGGGGGTGCTGCCGCCGTCGGCCGAGCCGCGCGCCACCGGCCATATCACCCAGATGGTCGAACTGATCGAGTCGTTGATCGAGCGGGGGCACGCCTACCGCGGTGAGGGCGACGGGGCCGGCGACGTCTACTTCGACGTGCTGAGCCTGCCCGGTTACGGCAAGCTGTCCGGCCACAAGATCGACGACGTGCATCAGGGCGAGGGCGTGGCACTCGGCAAACGCGACGAGCGCGACTTCACCCTGTGGAAGGGCGCCAAGCCCGGCGAGCCGTCCTGGCCGACCCCGTGGGGCCGGGGCCGACCCGGGTGGCACACCGAGTGCGTGGCGATGTGCCGGACCTACCTGGGCGAGGAGTTCGACATCCACGCCGGCGGTATGGATCTGGTCTTCCCGCACCACGAGAACGAGATCGCCCAGGCCGAGGCCGCCGGCGACCGGTTCGCCCGGTTCTGGCTGCACAACGGCTGGGTGACCATGGGCGGCGAGAAGATGAGCAAGTCGCTGGGCAATGTGCTGGCGATCCCGGCCGTGCTGCAGCGGGTCCGCCCGCAGGAGCTGCGCTACTACCTCGGCAGCGCGCACTACCGGTCGATGCTGGAGTTCTCCGAGACCGCGCTGCAGGACGCCGCCAAGGCCTACAGCGGCATCGAGGACTTCCTGCACCGGGTGCGCAACCGGGTCGGCGCGGTGCTGCCGGGCGAGTGGACGCCCAAGTTCGCCGCCGCGCTCGACGACGACCTGTCGGTGCCGATCGCGCTGGCGGAGGTGCACGCGGCCCGCGCCGAGGGCAACCGCGCGCTCGACAGCGGCGACCACGAGACCGCGATGGCCAAGGCGATGTCGATCCGGGCGATGATGGGCGTGCTCGGCGTGGACCCGCTCGACGAGCGCTGGGAGTCCGGTGACGACGAGACGTCGGCGGCGCTGGCCGCCCTGGACGTGTTGGTCTCCGAGGAGCTGCAGCGCCGCGAGGAGGCCCGGGCCCGGCGCGACTGGGGCGAGGCCGACGCGATCCGGGATCGGCTCAAGCGGGCCGGAATCGAGGTCATCGACACCGCCGACGGGCCGCAGTGGACGCTGATCGGCGGTGGCGGCAGGTCCGCGGCGCCGGAGGCGGGATCCGGCCGGGGGAGCCGGTAGATGCCCGGTAACTCCCGCCGCCGGGGCGCGGTCCGTAAACCCGGGACGAAGAAGCCCCGCACCGTCGGTTCGGGCGGTATCCGTCGGCGTGCGCTGGAGGGCCGTGGGGCCACCCCGCCGGCGCACATGCGTCCCGGGCATCCGGCGGCCAAACGCGCCGCCGCGGCGGCCAAGGCCGCACAGCGCAAGCAGACCCGCAAGACCGACGAGACCGAGATCGTGCTCGGCCGCAACCCGGTGCTCGAATGCCTGCGCGCCGGGGTGCCCGCCACCGCCCTGTACGTGGCGCTGGGCACCGAGAACGACGAACGGTTGACCGAGTCGGTGCGCATCGCCGCCGATGCGGGCATCTCGATCCTCGAGGTGCCGCGCCACGACCTGGACCGCATCAGCGCCAACGGATTGCACCAGGGGCTGGCCCTGCAGGTGCCGCCGTACTCGTACGCGCATCCCGACGATCTGCTGGAGGCCGCGACCAACGACACCACACCGGCGCTGCTGGTCGCGCTCGACAACATCTCCGATCCGCGCAATCTCGGCGCGATCGTGCGCTCCACGGCCGCCTTCGGCGGGCACGGGGTGGTGATCCCGCAGCGGCGTTCGGCGGCGGTGACGGCGGTGGCGTGGCGGACCAGCGCGGGGGCGGCCGCGCGGCTGCCGGTGGCCCGCGCCACCAACCTCAACCGCACGCTCAAGCAGTGGGCCGACGCGGGTCTTCTGGTCATCGGCCTCGACGCCGGCGGCGACACCAGCATCGACGAACTCGACGGCACCGGGCCGGTCGTGGTGGTGGTCGGCTCGGAGGGCAAGGGGCTGTCGCGGTTGGTGCGCGAGCACTGCGACTTCGTGGTGTCGATCCCGATGGCGGGTCCGACCGAATCGCTCAACGCGTCGGTGGCCGCGGGTGTGGTGCTGGCCGAGATCGCCCGTCAGCGCCGGCTCAACGGCTGACCGGGCTAGACGCCGAACACCCTGACGCTCAACCACAATGCCAGCACCGCCGCGACGATCGCCGGCGGCACGGTACACAGCCCGACCCGGCTGAACTCGACCGCGCCGACGTGCATGTCCCGGCGGATCACGTTGCGCCACAGCAGGTTCGCCAACGATCCGACATAGGTGAGGTTGGGGCCGAGGTTCACCCCGATCAGCACCGCGAGCACCGCGGCCGGGCCCGCGGGGGTGACCAGGGGCAGCAGCACCAGCACGGCGGGCAGGTTGTTGACCAGGCCGGCCAGCACCGCCGCCACCGCCGCGACGCCCAGCAGCGCCGGCAGCGACTGACCCACCGGCACCACCCCGCGCATCACGGTGTCCAGTCCGGACCGCATCACCGCGTCGACCACCACGCCCAGGCACAGCACGAACGCCAGGAACGGAATATCGGCGTCGGCGAGGATGCGGGCCGGTGTGGTGTCGCGGCGGGCGAGTGCGCGCACACCGAGCACCGTCGCCCCGGCCAGTGCCGCCCACGCCGGTGCGTGCCCGAGCAGCGAGGTCACCGCGAACCCGGCGAGCGTCAGGGCGAGCACCACGAGGACGAACACCGGCACCCCGTCGCGGGCCGGTTCGGGGTGCGGGGCCGGTTCGGCGGGCAGGTCGCGGGCGAACAGCCAACGCAGCACGACGAATTCGACCGCGACCGCGGCCAGGGTGGGCAGCGTCATCACGGCGCCGAAGTGCACGAAGCTCAGGCCGGCGGCGGAGAACGCGAGCAGGTTGGTCAGGTTCGACACCGGCAGCAGCAGCGACGCCGAGTTCGCCAGGTGGGCGGTGGCGAACACGTGCGGGCGCACCGGGACCGCCAGCGCGCGGGCGGTCGCCAGCACCACCGGGGTCAGCAGCACCACGGTGGCGTCGAGGCTGAGCACCGCGGTGGTGGCGGACGCGATCAGGAACACCATCACCAGCAGCCGTCGGGGCGCCCCGTCGCTGACCCGACCCATGGCCACCCCGGCCGCCCGGAACAGTCCCTCGTCGTCACACAGCCGCGCCAGCACCAGGATGGCGGCCAGGAAACCGACCACCGGCAGCAGCCGTTCCACCTCGTCGGCCGCCTCCCGCGGGGAGACCACCCCGGTCGCGATCAGCATCGCCGCGGCCGGGACCGCGACGACGGCCTCCGGCCAGCCGTGCGGGCGCACCACGGCGAACACCAGCACGACGGCCAGCGCGAGCAGCGCCAGCGTCAGGTCCACGGGTCCGCGCGCTCCCACAGCGTCGGCAGGTGCAGCGCCACCCCGTCGTGCCCGGCGAGCCCGGACAACACCCGCATGGTGACGTCGAGGTCGTCGACCGCGTAGGGCAGCGCGCGCAGCGGCTTGTGCAGCGGACGGAAGAAGTCGTCCCAGTGAATCAGCACCACCCGTCGCGCCCCGACGGTGCGCACCGTCTCGGCCCAGTAGTCGCGCAGATACCGCTCGGGTTGCAGGCCCAGTTGTCCGACGCCCAGATAGACCACCTCGGCGCGTTGCCCGGCCAGCGCGCCGGGCACGAAACCCGCGCTGCCCACGATGAGCAGCCGCCGTCCGGTGGGGCGGTGGTGCACCAGCGTCGACCACGCCTCGCCGCAGCGGTATGCCGACACCCGGGCCCGTACCGGCACCGGTGCGGTGATCTCGCCGGGAAACCGGTCCGGCGGGCAGTGGGTGGCCTCGATCAGGGTCACCTCGTAGGCGCCGAGGGTGATCGGCCGGCCCGGGGCCGCCACCACCAGCCGCTCGTCCGGCAGGCCGTGGCCGCGGCCGACGTGGGCCGCCGAGCGGCCGCCGACCAGGACGGCGCCGGTGCGCTCGGCGACGGCGGCGGAGTCCAGCGCGTGGTCGTAGTGGGTGTGCACCGGCAGCACCGCCGCGAGCCGGTCCACGCCGAGCCGGGCCAGGCTGCCGTCGATCCGCGGCGCCGACGGGGTCAGCGGGCGCAGCCCGACGGCGGTCAGGCCGGGGCGGGAGAAGAACCCGTCGGTCAGCAGCGCCGAGTCGCCGTCGTCGAGCAACAGCGTGGTCACCCCGGCCCAGGTCACGGTGAGCGGGGCCGCGGCGGCGGCCGCCGGGTTGTCGAACCGGCTCGCGTAGTGCGCGAGGTCGGGTCGGCCCGGTTTGAGACGCATGACGACACCTTAGGGTGGACCCCGCGGTCCGGCAGGACCAGCCGCGCACAGCCACTCACCGAGGCAGACATGGACATCTCCGCCGAGCTCACCGAGATCGGTTCCTACGGCGAGTTTTTCCGGATCACCGTCGGCGGTTCCGAGGCCGGTTGGGTTCCGGTCGGTCGCTGCAACGCCGACGGCTGGGCGGATCTGGTCGAGGTCACGGTCGCACGACTCGGCACCAGCGAGCGGCGGGTCGCGGCGTCGATGGTGCAGTTCGCCCACGCGGCGCGGCTGTGGTCACCGGTGCTGGCGTGCGCTCTGGTGTACCGGGTGGTGCCCGACCTGGCGTCGCTGCAGCGCGCCCGCGACGGCTCGGCGCTGCGACTGCCCACCGCGCGCGCCGCGCCGCTGGAGCCCACTGCCCGGTCGCTGTACCGCCTGGTGGTCGAGCAGCACCTGGAGCCGCTGGCGGATGGGCTGCGGGTCAAGCCGGCCCGGTCGGTGCGGTACGGCAACGCGGCCTCGGCGCTGGTGGAGTCGGCCCGCGCGTTGATCGCGGCCCGCCCGCAGCTGCGCGACCCGGCCGCCGAACTGACGGCGAGCCTGCTCGGCACCGGAAAGCTCTGTGGTGCCGGCGATTTCGACGCAGCAGCGTGGAGTTTCCGGCGCCGCAGCTGTTGTCTGTACTACCGCGTCCCGGGCGGCGGGAAATGCGGCGACTGCGTGCTCAGGTGAACGGCCGCAGCTCCACGCCCTCGTCGAGCAGGCGTTTGCGCACCGCGGCGGCGATGTCGATCGCTCCCGCGGTGTCGCCGTGCACGCAGATGGATTCCACCCGCAGCGGAATGGTGGAACCGTCCACCGCGACGACCCGGCCGGTGGTCACCATCTGCACGACGCGGTCGGCGATCTGTCTGGGGTCGTGCAGCACCGCGTTGCGTTCCCGGCGGGAGACCAGCTGGCCGTCGGGGCGGTAGGCGCGGTCGGCGAACGCCTCGGACACCGTGCGCAGCCCGAGCCGTTCGGCCTCGGCGAAGAACGCCGACCCGGGCAGGCCGAGCACCGGCAGCTCCGGATCGACGGCGCGCACCGCCTCGGCGACCGCGCGTGCCTGTTCGCGGTGGTTGACGATGGTGTTGTACAGCGCGCCATGCGGTTTGACGTAGTACACGGTGGTGCCGTGGACGCGGGCCAGGGCCTGCAGCGCGCCGATCTGGTAGATGATCTCGGCGGTCAGCTCGTCGGGCGGCACGTCGATGAAGCGGCGCCCGAACCCGGGCAGATCGCGGTAGCCGACCTGCGCGCCGATGCGCACCCCACGCTCGGCGGCGGCCCGGCAGGTGGCGGCCAGGTGCGCCGGATCGCCGGCGTGAAAGCCGCAGGCGACGTTGGCGCTGGTGACCACGTCGAGCATGGCCTCGTCGTCACCGAGCCGCCACACCCCGTAGCTCTCGCCGAGGTCCGCGTTCAGATCGACCGCCATATCACCAGCCTACGGACGTTGTGCAGCGCCGTTCCAGCCGTTCTCGGTGACGAACTCCGACAGGGGGCGGCCGAACGCCCACCGTTCGATCTCCAGCACCGGGCGGTCCGGGAACTCCGGCACCGGCCCCAGGCACAGGATCGCGACGGGTTCGGCGTCGGCGGGCATGCCGAGCAGTTCGGCGAGCGCCCCGGGCTCGAAGATCGACACCCAGCCCATGCCGAGGCCCTCGGCGCGGGCGGCCAGCCACAGGTTCTGGATCGCACACGACACCGATGCCAGGTCCATCCGGGGCAGGGTGCGCCGGCCGAAGACGTGCGCGTCGCGACCTTCGCCGAGCGCCACCACCAGCAGTTCGGCGCATTCGAGGATGCCCTCCACCTTCAGCGCCAGGAACTCGTCGCGGCGGGGTCCGAGCGCCTCGGCGGTGCGCAGCCGCTCCTCCTGGACGAGGGCGTGGATGCGTTCGCGCAGCGCCTGATCGGTGATGCGGATGAACCGCCACGGCTGCATGAGCCCGACGCTGGGGGCCGCGTGGGCGGCCTGCAGCAGCCGGGCCAGCACCTCCTCGGGGACCTGCGCGCCCGGCACGAACCGGCGCATATCCCGGCGTTCGGCGATGGCGCGGTACACGGCGCGCCGCTCGGCGGGGCTGAACGCGTGGCTCACGGCGCCAGCCTAGGGGGTGGCAGGATCGGGGCGTGACACGTGACCGGGTGTTGATCGACGCGGACGAGCTGGCGCGGCGGATCTCCGGTGGTGTGCCCACCGTCGTCCTCGACGTGCGCTGGAGCCTGGCCGAACCGGACGGGCGAGCCGCCTACCAGCGGGGACACCTCCCGGGCGCGGTGTACGTGTCGCTGGAGGACGAGCTCAGCGATCACGGTGTGACCGGGCGTGGCCGTCATCCGCTGCCGTCGGGCCGGGCCCTGCAGGCGGCGGCGCGCCGCTGGGGTGTGCGGCGCGGGGTTCCGGTGGTGGTCTACGACGACTGGAACCGCGCGGGTTCGGCGCGTGCGTGGTGGGTGCTGACGGCGGCGGGCATTCCCGATGTGCGCATCCTCGACGGTGGTCTGGGCTCTTGGCCGGGGCCGCTCGAAACCGGTTGGGTGACACCGGAGCCCGGCGACGTCGAGGTCGTCCACGACGACCTGTACGCCGGTGCCCTGCCGGTGCTGGACGCGGCGCAGCTGCTGGGGGATCGGGTGACCCTGCTGGACGCGCGGGCGCCGGAACGGTTCCGCGGCGAGGCCGAACCCGTCGACCCGGTGGCCGGACACATTCCCGGTGCTCGCAACGTCGAAAGCACCAGCCTGCTCGACGAGCAGGGCCGGTTCCGCCGGGAGACACCCGGTGTGCCGGTTCCCGACGACGGCGTGCTCGGTGTCTACTGCGGGTCCGGGGTGACCGCGGCGGTGGTGATCGCCGCGCTCGCCGCGGCGGGCGTTCCGGCGGCGCTGTATCCCGGTTCGTGGTCGGAGTGGTGTTCGGATCCGGCGCGCCCGGTCGAGCGCGGGTGACGGCCGCCGTGCCGGCGAAATTCGTGTTCCTGGCCACTCACCGCCGGGATCGGTGCCGTGTCGCCGAAGACGGGCCCTAACCCCGCGCCACGGCACGCGCGCGCCAGCCGATCCCCCAGCACACCAGGAAGATCACGAACGAGATCGTCGTCACGAACACCGAGACCGGCACCCCCGGCGCCAGCGACAGCAGAATGCCGCCGACGGCGGACAGTTCGGCGAACACCACCGAGGCGGCGATCGCGGCGGCGGGCGAGGAGAACACCCGCACCGCGGCCGCCGCAGGGGTGATCAACAGCGACATCACCAGCAGCGCGCCGACGATCTGCACCCCCTGCGCCGCGACCACGCCGACGATCGCGGCGAACACAATGCCCAACGCGCGCACCGGAACCCCGCGGCCGGCGGCGACCTCCGGGTCCACGGTGGCGAACAACAACGGCCGGTAGGACACCGCCAGCACCGCGACCACCGCGAGCGAAACCACCGCCAGGAGCGTGAGCCTCGACGAACCGACCCCGACGATCTGCCCGGTCAACAACGCGAAACTGGTGCCGGCCCGCCCGGGATAGAGGTGAATGAACAACACCGCCAAACCCAAGCCGAACGCCAGCACCACCCCGATCGCCGAATCCCGTTCGCGCGCACGCTGACCCAGCACGCCGAACAGGATCGCCGCCAGCGCGCAGCCGACCAGCGCGCCCACCCCGACGTTGAACCCGGCCAGCAGCGCGAACGCCGCACCGGTCAGCGACAGCTCACTGGAACCGTGGACCGCGAACGACATCTGGCGCATCACGATGAACGGTCCGATCAGCCCCGACACCAGCGCCAGCAGCACCGCGGCCAGCAGCGCCTGCTGCACGAAGTCGCGGCGCAGCAGATCGATCGTGACATCGAAGGCGAACAGGTTCGCCAGCAGTTCCTTGAGGGTGTCAGTCATGGGTGTGTCCGATCGCGTGTCCGGAGTGATCGAGGTGCTCGCCGACCACCACGTACCGGCCGCCGACCCGCACCACCTCGACCTCGGCGCCGTAGAGCTCCGAGAGGGTCGCTGAGGTCATCACCTCCTCGACGGTGCCGATCCGGAACCGGCTGTGCACCAGGTACAGCACTCGATCCACATAGCGCAGAACGGGATTCACCTCGTGGGTGACGAACAGCACCGCGGTGTCGGCGTCGCGGCGGCGGGCGTCGATCAGCTGCGACACCAGGTGCGCGTTGGCCGGATCCAGGTTGAGCAGCGGCTCGTCGCACAGCAACAGTTCCGGATCGGTGGTCAGCGCCTGGGCGATCCGCACCCGCTGCAGCTCGCCGCCGGACATCCGTTCGATGGGCACCGTCGCCAGCTCCTCGCCGTGCACCGCCCGCAGCGCCCGCTGCACCGCCGCGCGTTTGGCCGCGCGCCCGCGGAGCGACGCGAATCCCCACCGGTGGCCGTCGATGCCGAGGCCCACCAGGTCGGCGCCGCGCACCGCGATGGCATGGTCGGCGGAGCGGTGCTGGGGCACGTAGCCGATCCGCGGGCTGCCTCTGCGTACCGGTTCTCCGCACACCTTCGCGGTTCCCGCGCTGAGCGGCAGCTGGCCGAGCAGCACCTTGAGCAGCGACGTCTTGCCGCTGCCGTTCGGGCCGAGCACCGCGATGAACTCGCCGGGGTGGACGGTGAGGTCGAGGTGGTCCCACAGCACCCGGTCGCCGAACGCCAACCGGGCGTCGGTCAGTTCCACGACGGGGGCGCGTGCCGTCGGGTCAGCGGCCATCTGTCACCACCTGCAGCTCGGGTGTGAAGCGTCGATTATCTGCCCGGTTTCGGCGCGCGGTCGAGCGCATCCTGCAGCCGGGTCACGGTCTGGCGTTGCCAGGTGAGGTAATCGGTGCCCTCGGGCAGCGTTTCGGTCACCTCGACGACCGGGAGTCCGGCCCGGAGCGCGGCATCGCGCAACTGGCGGGTCAGCGCGGTCTCGGTCTGCGGGTTGTACAGCAGCGCCGACACCTTGCGCCCGTCGATGAGGTCGAGCATCGCGGCCAGATCCGCGGGGGCGGGGTCGGTGTCGTGCTCGATCGCGCCGGCGAACCCCTTCGGGGTGCGGTCGGTGATCCCGGCGTTGGTCAGCAGGTAGTACGCCACCGGTTCGGTCGACACCACCGAGGCGCTCGGATGGTTCCGGCCGATCGCCCGCTCGGTGGTCAGCACCTCGTCGGCGCCGCGGCCGAACTCGGCGGCGCTGGCGCGATATCCGGCGGCATGCTCCGGGTCGCGCTCGGCCAGCCGGTCGGCGATGGCTGCGGCGACCGCCTTCGCGGTGGGCAGGTCGTAGAAGACGTGCTCGTTGTCCGCCGGCCGGCCCGGTTTGAGGGAGTACGCGTCGATCGCCGGCACCTCGGGATGGTCGGCCAGCACGTCGGCGACCCACTCGTCGTAATGGCCGCCGTTGTAGACCACCAGCGTGGCGTCGGTGACCGCGGCGGCGTCGGCGGGGCTGGCCTCATAGGAGTGCGGGTCGGCGACCGTGCCGGTCATCAGCGCGGTGACGGTGGCGTGCTCACCGGCCACCGCCCGGGCGACGCTGCCCCACACATCGGTGGACGCCACCACGGCGACTCGGTCCGGGGCGGGGCCGGGCGGTTGGCCGCATCCCGCCGCGAGCGCGGCTGTCACCGCCGCCGCCAGCGCGGCGAACCTGACCCGCATGGGTCCTCCTCGAGTGTGCATTCGTTCGGTCTGAGCAGATCGCTTAAACATAAATGAAAATCGTTTCCATTAACTGTAGTGCACAGTGGCGGGGCAAAAGCAAGCCGATGGGATAACGTCACAGGGCATGCCACGGAGTCCCACGCCCAGACGGCGTGCCACCCTGGCGTCTCTGGCTGCCGAGCTGAAGGTCTCGCGCACCACGATCTCCAATGCCTACAACCGCCCCGATCAGCTCTCGCCCGAGTTGCGCCGACGGATCCTGGCCGCGGCCGAGCGGATGGGCTATCCGGGCCCCGACCCGGTGGCCCGCTCGCTGCGCACCCGCAAGGCCGGGGCGGTGGGCCTGATGATCACCGAGTCGCTGAACTACTGGTTCAGCGATCCGGCGGCGCTGGACTTCGTGGCCGGTCTGGCGGAGTCCTGCGAGGAGGCGGGCCAGGGCCTGCTGCTGGTGTCGATCGGGCCGAACCGCAGTGTCGAGGAGGGCTCGGGCGCCGTGCTCGCCGCCGGGGTGGACGGTTTCGTGGTGTACTCGGCCTCCGACGACGACCCGTACCTGGCGGTGGTGCGTCAGCGCCAGTTGCCGATCGTCGTGGTGGATCAGCCGAAGGATCTGCCGGGCTGTTCGCGGGTGGGTATCGACGACCGCGGGGCCATGCGCGGGCTGGCCGAGTACGTGCTGGGCCTGGGGCACCGTGAGATCGGGTTGTTGACCATGCGGCTGGGCCGCGACTGGCCGCATCCGAAGCCGCGGCCGGCGGTGGCCGATCCCCAGCGGGTCGAGTCCCCGCACTTTCACGTACAGCGCGAGCGGATCAACGGGGTGTGCGACGCGATGGCCGCCGCCGGCCTGGATCCCGCCGCGCTGACGGTGGTGGAGAGCTACGACCATCTGCCGACCTCCGGTGGCGCGGCGGCCGAGGTCGCGCTCGCGGCCAACCCCCGGATCACCGCGTTGATGTGCACCGCCGATGTGCTCGCACTCTCAGCGATGGACTATCTGCGGGCCAAGGGGATCTATGTGCCGGGCCAGATGACGGTGACCGGTTTCGACGGGGTGCGTGAGGCCTTGCAGCGCGGGCTGACCACGGTCGCGCAGCCCAGCGCGGAGAAGGGCCGCCGCGCCGGGCACCTGCTGCACCACCCGCCCGGTTCCGGTTTGCCGGTGATCGAGGTGCTCGACACCGAGGTGGTGCGCGGCCGCACCGCCGGTCCGCCGGCCTGACTACAGCCCGGTGATCGGCGGGACGGTGCGCATCGATCGCCGGCCGAGCGCGTCGACGAGCATCGGCAGCTGGGGCGCCATCGCCGGCGCCGCCACCGCGCCCAACCGGCCCGCCGCCTCGGCCACCGGCAACACCCGCGGCTGCGACCGCCGCCGAGACCGCCCGCGAGGTGCGGGCCGCGAGCTCGGCGGCGGTGAGCACTAGCGCCGCTTCCGTCGCTCGTCGAGCAGAAAACGCAGCGCCTCGGCGACGTCGTCGACGGTCTGCACCCGGTAGCGGGCCGCGGTCTCACCCGCGCCGACCTTGACCCCGACATCGCCCCGGCGCAGCCGGCGGAACACGTTCTCGTCGGTGACGTCGTCGCCGAAGAACACCACCGCGGTCGCGCGGGTCTGCTCGCGCAGGATCTCGACCGCCTCGCCCTTGTCCGTCGACACCACGGCGAACTCCAGCACCGCCTTGCCCTCGGTGACGTGGACGTCCCAGTTCGCGGCGGCCTCCCGCGCCGCCTTGAGCGCCGCCTCGGCGTCCGGTGGCCGGGCGTTGCGCACGTGCAGCGCGGCCGATGCGGGTTTGGTCTCTACGGTCACCCCGGCGCGTCCGCGGGCGATGCGCTCGAGTTCGGTGATGATCCGCTCCAGCAGCTCACGGTCGATGTAACTGCCGAAGCCGGAGTCGAATTCGGCGCCGTGGCTGCCGACCAGGTGCACGCTCGGCGGAACCCCGGACAGTTCCCGCAGCACCGCCAGGGCACGGCCGGAGACCAGCCCCACCTCGGTGTCGGGGAGTTCGGTCAGTTCGGTGAGCGCGGCGACGGCCGCGGGCAGCGGGCGCGCATCGGCGGGGTTGTTGACGATCGGTGCGAGCGTGCCGTCGAAGTCCGAGGCGACGAGCAGTCGGGACGTCCGTGCCGCCGCGTCGAGCGCGCGCTGCAGGTCGGCCGGAAGCACGCCTAGATCTTAGGGCGCTCCCCGTCGCCGATGAGCAACCGCATCGCCAGGTCCAGCCGCTTGCTGACGTCGGTGGCCGAGGCCCGTCGGGTCAGCCAGGCGAGCAGGTTCGACAGCCAGACGTCGGAGATGACGCGGGCGATGTGGTACTGGTCCTCGGTCGGTTCCCCGTCGGCCATCGCCCGGGCGAACATCGAGTCCATCAGCTTGCCGACGTGGTCGACCTCGCCGGCGGCGGAGGCGTCGGCGAACACGAACGCGCGGGTCATCGCCTCGGTAAGCAGCGGGTTGCGCTGCATCGCGCGGTTCAGCTTGCCCACCATCACGCTCAGCCGCTCGTAGGGGGTGTTGCCCTGCAGCGAGGCCCGGTCGGTCTTGGCGTCGATGCGCTCGAACTCGCGGCCGAGGGCGGAGACCAGCAGGTGTACCTTCGAGGGGAAGTAGCGGTAGAGCGTGCCGACCGCGACGTCGGCCCGTTCGGCCACCGCGCGCATCTGGACGGCCTCGTACCCGCCCTTGGAGGCGATCGCCAGGGTGGCGTCCAGGATCCGCTTACGGCGCTCCCGCTGGGCTTCGGACCCGAGTTCGGACTCGGAGAGGACCGCGACGTTCATCACCTGGCGCGGCCGCGAATCCGACCCTGAGCGCTGCTCGGCCTTCTCTGGTGACGACATGGCGGTCGGTTGCTCCTTCGGTGGTGCGTAGCGCAGACCCAATCCGCGCGCCGGTGGATATTTTTCCAATTTCCTCAGGGCACGTCAGCACCGGCGCGGGTACCCACGTGTCGGCGGCTTCGGCCGTCGACTTGACGGTCGATCGCTATCACTATTAGAACACGTTCTAGTGCGGAGCGCCGGGTTCCGCCACCTATGTGCTAGGAGTCACGGTGGCTGTTTCGTCTATAGAAGCCGGCTCGACGGACCAATCGGAGGTACGGGAACTGGTCCGCGATTGGGCCGCAGCCGCCGATGTGATTACGGCCGTTCGTAACGTCGAGCAGGGGCGGCCCGACGCGTGGCGACCGGTCTATCGGGGGCTGGCCGAACTCGGCATCTTCGGGGTCGCGTTGCCCGAGGAGCACGGCGGCGCCGACGGCACCGTCGAGGAGCTGTGCGTCATGGTCGACGAGGCGGCCGCTGCCCTGGTGCCGGGGCCGGTCGCGACCACGGCGATCGCCACCCTGCTGGTCGACCGCCCGGAGGTGCTGACGGCGCTGGCGTCGGGTGAGCGGGTCGCCGGGGTGAGCCTGTCGGCGGATCTGCGCCTCGACGGCGGCCGGGTGTCGGGCACCGCCGACTATGTGCTCGGCGCCGACCCCGCCGGGGTGCTGCTGGTGCCGGCCGGCGACGCCGTCGTGCTGGTCGACGCCAATGATCCCGGGGTGACCGTCGAACCGCTCGAGGCGACCGACTTCTCCCGCCCGCTGGCGCGGGTGGTGTGCGAGGGCGCCGCCGCCGACACCCTGAACGTGTCCGCGCAGCGGCTGGCCGATGTGGCCGCCGCGGTGCTGGCCGCCGAGGCCGCCGGGGTGGCGCGCTGGACGCTGCAGACCGCCACCGAGTACGCGAAGGTGCGCGAGCAGTTCGGCAGGCCGATCGGCAGCTTCCAGGCCGTCAAGCACATGTGCGCGGAGATGTTGCTGCGGTGCGAGCAGGCCGCGGTCGCCGCCGCCGACGCCGCGCGGGCGGTCGGCGAGTCCGACGCGGGGCAGTTGTCCATCGCCGCCGCGGTGGCGGCCGCCAAGGGCATCGAGGCGGCCAAGGCCAACGCCAAGGACTGCATCCAGGTGCTGGGCGGCATCGGCATCACCTGGGAGCACGACGCGCACCTGTATCTGCGCCGGGCCTACGGCATCGCGCACTTCCTGGGCGGCGCGCAGCGCTGGCTGCGCCGGGTGACCGCGCTGACCCAGCAGGGGGTGCGCCGGTCGCTGCGCATCAACCTGGAGTCGGTGGAGCATCTGCGGCCCGAGATCGCCGCCGCGGTGGCCGAGGTCGCAGCGCTTCCGGCCGACAAACAGCAGGTGGCGCTAGCCGAGGCGGGCCTGCTGGCACCGCACTGGCCGCCGCCGTACGGCCGGGGCGCCGGTCCGGCCGAACAGCTGCTCATCGACGAGGAGCTGGAGAAGGCCGGCGTGGTGCGCCCGGACCTGGTGATCGGCTGGTGGGCCGCGCCGACGATCCTCGAGCACGGCAGCCCCGAGCAGATCGAACGCTTCGTGCCCGCCACGCTGCGCGGCGAGATCTTCTGGTGCCAGCTGTTCAGCGAACCCGGCGCCGGTTCGGACCTCGCCTCGCTGCGCACGAAAGCCGTTCGCGTCGAAGGCGGTTGGAAGCTGACCGGGCAGAAGGTGTGGACCTCGGCGGCGCACAAGGCGCAGTGGGGCATCTGCCTGGCCCGCACCGACCCGGATGCGCCGAAACACAAGGGCATCACCTACTTCCTGGTGGACATGAGCTCGCCGGGCATCGAGATCCGCCCGCTGCGCGAGATCACCGGCGACAACCTGTTCAACGAGGTCTTCCTCGACGACGTGTTCGTTCCCGACGAGCTGGTGGTGGGCCAGGTCAACGACGGCTGGCGGCTGGCCCGCACCACGCTGGCCAACGAGCGGGTGGCGATGTCGCACGGCACCGCGCTGGGCAACCCGATGGAGGAGTTGCTGCGCTCGGTGACCACCCTCGACCTCGATGCCGCCGAACAGGACCGGATCGGTGAGCTGATCGTCTCCGCGCAGGTGGGGTCGCTGCTGGACCAGAAGATCGCCCAGCTCGCGCTCGGCGGCAAGGATCCCGGGCCGCAGGCCAGCGTCCGCAAGCTGATCGGGGTGCGGCACCGCCAGGCGGTGGCCGAGACGCGGATGGAGTACGCGGCCGGTGGCGGGGTGGTCAGCGGCAGGGAGGTGTTCGACTTCCTCAACACCCGCTGCCTGACCATCGCCGGCGGCACCGAGCAGATCCTGCTCACCCTCGCCGGCGAGCGGTTGCTCGGCCTGCCACGCTGACCGGCGGGGCGGCGCCCGCGGAATTCCTGCACCGCGGCCCAGTCCCGGTCGGTGATAATTGGCTGATGATCAGGCCGGTGACTCGGTGAGCGTGCTCGCCGCCTTCCTCACGACGTGGTCCGCTGCCCGCGCGATCTTCGGTGAGGGCACGCCCCGAACCGGTGAGCGCTTCGATCACAGTGCCCTGTTCCACCGGCTGCAGGCCGAGGCGCAAACCGCAGCGCCGGGGGACGTCTGGACCGGTACCGCCGCCGATGCCTACGGAGCGGTCAACTCCGAGATGATCGGGGTGCTCGGCGGGCTCGCTGCCCTCGACGTGCGGCTTCGCGCGCAGGTCGACAGCGCTGCCGAGGTCGTCTCGGCCGGTCGGCGCGACCTCGAGTCGATACGTCAGGCGGTGACCACCGCGGCCGCCGCATTACCCACCGGAACCGTCGGCGAGCGGATGCTGTGGCCGATCGTGGCGCAGGGTCTCGGCGAGATCACCGGTATCGTCCGGCGCAGCAGCGGTGATCTGAGCCAGATCGGCGCCGAGTTGACCCGGATCGGCGAGGAGTACCGGCAACTGAGCGAGCAGAAGTTCGGCGGCGGGTTGCCCGAGCAGCCGGCCGGCGAGGCGCCGGGAGAGGAACCCGAGCACGAGGATGAGGACCCGGCCGAAGCGGAACGGGACCGCCGGCTCGAGGAGATCATGCGGGATTACCAGGTCGGCGAGGATCCGGACGGAGTCATCGAGTGGAAGTCCGGCGGGCTGGTGGGCATGTTGACCGGTTCGAAAGAGATGACGGCCACCGAGGGTCGCATGATGGACGAACTGGGTCTGTTCGGTCAGCGTGATATGCAACAGATCGTTGAGCAGGCGAGGGAGGAAGCCAACAAGCGCTTCCCGCCGCCGGAGGGCAGAGAGATCGACAACCACAACGACGCCTTCCGCCATGCCTATTGGAATGCGCTGATGACACAGCGCTTCGGTGACGAGTGGGCCGAGAAGTTCGCCACCGCGCACGAGGGGATTCCGCGTAACTATGCCGCCAGTGAGGCGATGGACCTCTTCAACAACGAGGTGGGCCGCAACTTAGCGGTCGCCAACCCGGATGCCTCCAAGGATGAGCTTGCCGACCTCGTGGAGCAGGCGGTGCGCAACGGCGACACTGTGGTCGTCCGGCCGGACGGGCAGGGGCTGGAATGGAGTGACCGGATCACGCCGGAGTCGACCGGCGATTCGAGTAGGAGCGCTCCGGTCGATGGTCAGATACCGACTCCCGCTGGTCAGCCAAATCCACACGGAGGGTACGAGATCGGATGATGAGAGATTGCTGGTCGGTCAGATGACCGCTTCGAGAGGAGTTAGACATGGCGTTGGTTCGTGTCCTCATCGGTGCAGTGCTGTTCTGCGCATTGGTTGGGTGTGGCTTGATTAGGCCGTCGGCGGATATCACTTTCGGTCACCCACTCAACGGTGAGCTCGGCGAGGTGCTGGACAGCGGGCAGCCGGCCATGCTGCGGGATCTGACCGATTTCGACTGGGATGAAGTGCATCTGTTCAATGAGGGGGCGTCGCGGGACCGGGTCGAGCAGGTGGTCGGCGCGCCGGTACTGAAGGACAAGTACTGGGAGTCGTCGAGCAGTCTGTTGGTTTTCGAGAAGGACGGCTCGATCGTCAACGTGCTCAGCATCACCGGCGACTACCTGCGGGCCGACAAACCGACCTGGACGTCGGACGTGGCGGTCGTCCCGTGGGGTGCGGGTGCGCTGAGGCTGCAATGACCGGTCTGGGGCGTCATCGGTGGGTGCCGCGCTGGCTGATCGTGATCGTGCTCGCGCTCGCGGTGCAGGGCTGCGGTGTGATCGTCGCCGACGATCCGCTCGAGACAAAGCTCGGCGATCTGAAGGATCGCGGGCAGTCCGCACCGCTCCGCGACCTCACGGAGTTCGACTGGGACGAGGTACATCTGTTCAACGAGTACACCCGCCGTGAGGTGATCGAGGAACACGTGGGGCAGCCGGTGATCTCCGCCGACCGTCACCAGTCGGGCAGCCTGCTGGTGTTCGAGCTCGACGGCGAAGTTGTCAAGACGGTCACCGTATCCGGGGATTATCTGCGCGGCGACGAATTCAGCTACGGCCCGGAGGTGGACGTCGTCCCGTGGGGCGCCGGAGCCCTTCGTTTTGAGTGAGCTGAGGGTCTTGAGTGAGGCAGCTCAGCTGTAGGTCGTCTGCGCGCAGGCGTCCGGTGAGGTGATGTTCACCCCGCTGTAGACCACCTGGATGTGTGAGCACACGATGTAGTCGGCGTCGGTCTTGGGCTGGCCGGTCTGCCAGTGCGCGGTGCGGGTGGTGCCGGACAGCCGGTACTTCTCCACCGGGCCCGAGCCGAAGTAGATCGTGGTGAACTCGATCGGCCCGATGCTCTTGAACATCCGGGTGTTCTCCCCGACGAAATGGGTGTCGCCCAGATAGTTCAACCGATCCATAACACCCGCTGCCTGACCATCGCCGGCGGCACCGAGCAGATCCTGCTCACCATGGCCGGCGAGCGGCTGCTGGGCCTGCCGCGCTGAGCCGCGCCGGCGTCAGCTGAACGGCGCCTGGGCGCAGGCGTCGGGTGAGGTGAGGTTGACCCCGCCGTAGACCACCTGGATGTGGGCGCACACGATCAGCGGCACGTCGGTGCGCGGTTGGCCGGTGCGGATGTTGACCGGCCAGCTGTTGCCGCGGAAGGTGAACTTCTCCGGCGGGCCGCCGCCGAAGTAGATGGTGGTGAACTCGACGTCGGTCAGCGACTTGAACGCCCGGGTGTTGGGGGCGTCGAAGCTGAACTCCAGATACACGCTGCGGTCCATGGTGCGCAGCGTGGTGGTCTGACGTGCCCACAGATCGCCCGGGAAGCCGAGCAGTGCACCGTCGGCGGTGCGCAGGCCCGCGGCCGTGTCGAAGTAGCAGTTCGCTTCGGCCGCAATGCAATTAGCGGTGACACGCATCTCCAGTGCGGTGCCCGCGTCGACCGGGATGGATCGCACCGCGGTGTCCACCGCTGCCGTTGCCGTCGGGGTGGGGGCGACGAGCGCCGTCGCCGCAACCGCCGCGAGCATGCCGGCAAACCGCTTCACAACTGCCTCCCCTTTCGGTGGTGCGGCGAATGGTAGCCCGGGATCACTCGTCGTAGGTGACTTCCACCGAATCCGACAGCGGTTTGGCCTGACAGCCCAGGATCAGTCCTTCCTCGATGTCGGACGGCTCGAGCACGTCGTTGACCTCCATCTCGACCTGGCCGCTCTTCATCACCACCGCGCAGGCGCCGCAGTGCCCCTCGCGGCAGGAGAACGGCGCTTCGATGCCCTGGTCGAGCAGCACGTCGAGCAGTTTCGCCGAGCGCGGCCAGGTCAGCTCGTGACGCACCCCGTCGAGGGTGACGATCGCCTTGGCCGGGCCTTGGCCGCTGTCGTCGGCGGCGTCGTAGTCGATCCTGACCGCCGCGAACGGGTCGGACTCCAGCGACTTGAACACCTCGATGTGGATGCGCTCGGCGCCTACGGTCTTCAGCGCCTCCTCGGCGGCCGCCATGAACGGGGCGGGCCCGCAGATGAACGCGTCATGGGTGGCGTACGGCGCGAACAGCCCGGCCAGCGCCGCCGCCGACGGCAGCCCCTGCACCGACTCCAGCCAGTGCACCACGGTCAGCCGGTCGGGGTACTTGGCGGCGAGCTCGCGCAGCGCCGCGGCGAAGATGACCGACTTCTCGTCGCGGTTGGCGTAGATCAGCACCACCTTGCCGGTGCCCTCGAGCAGCGCCGACTTGCAGATCGACATCATCGGGGTGATCCCGCTGCCGCCCGCGATGAGCAGGAAGTCGGTGTCTAGGCTGTCCGGGACGAAGGTGCCGGACGGGGCGAGCACGTGCATCTTCATCCCGGCGTGGGCGTTGTCGCACAGCCAGTTCGACGCGTAGCCGCCGTCGGTGCGCTTGACGGTGACCGTCAGCGGTTCGCCGGCGTGGGGTGAGCTGCACAGCGAGTAGCAGCGCGCCACCGAGCCGGTGCGGTCGCTGGGCACCCGCAGGGTCAGAAACTGCCCGGGCGAGTAGCGCAGCCGCTCGGGCGGGATGTCGGACCCGTCGGGGACCTTGAAGACGAGCGACCGGGCGTCGGCGGTCTCGTCGATCACGTCGGCTAGTTGGAGCTCGAGCACATGGCTGCCGAGCGGCTCGTCCGTCACTTGCAGATGACCCCTTCCCGGTCGTGGAAACTAGAACAGGTTACAGAAATGCATGTGTGCTGGTACAGAAGCCGCGGGAAGGCGGATCTCGACACAAATCATAACGTGTTCTAATCTCTGTGAGTGTGATCGGCACTTTCTGCGGGCACCCAACGATGATGACCGGCCCGTGGACTAGCTGCACATCACGGTCCCTACTCACCGGGAGGCAACTTCAGTGACGTCCATCGAACAGCGTGACGTGCAGGCGGTCCTGGCCGGCGTCGACGATCTGTTGCCGTTGATCGCCAAGCGCGCACAGGCCACCGAGGAATTGCGGCGACTTCCCGACGAAACCGTCGCTGAACTCACCGAAGTGGGCTTCTTCAAGTTGCTGCAGCCCGAGCAGTGGGGCGGGTACCAGGCCGACCCGACGGTCTTCTTCGAGGCGGTCCGCCGGCTGGCCAGCGTCTGCGGCTCCACCGGGTGGGTGGCGTCGATCCTCGGCGTGCACAACTGGCACCTGGCGCAGTTCGACCAGCAGGCCCAGGAGGACGTCTGGGGCGACGACCCCAACGTGCGGGTGTCCTCGTCGTACGCGCCGATGGGTGCGGGGCACGTCGTCGACGGCGGCTACCTGGTCAACGGCTCGTGGAACTGGTCGTCGGGCTGTGACCACGCCACCTGGACGTTCGTCGGCGGGCCGGTGATCAAGGACGGCAAGCCGGTCGACTTCGGCAGCTTCCTCATCCCGCGGTCGGACTACGAGATCGACGACGTGTGGCACGTGGTCGGGCTGAAGGGCACCGGCAGCAACACGCTGAAGATCAAGGACGTCTTCGTTCCGCGGCACCGCTTCCTGTCCTACAAGGCGATGAACGACCACACCGCGGGCGGGCTGAAGACCAACACCGATCCGCTGTACAAGATGCCGTGGGGCACGGTCCATCCGACCACCATCTCGGCCCCGATCGTCGGCATGGCCTACGGGGCCTACGCCGCGCACGTCGAGCATCAGGGCAAGCGGGTGCGTGCCGCGTTCGCCGGTGAGAAGGCCAAGGACGACCCGTTCGCCAAGATCCGGATCGCCGAGGCGGCCAGCGATATCGACGCGGCCTGGCGCCAGCTGATGGGCAACATCTCCGACGAGTACGCGCTGCTGAAGGCGGGCAAGGAGATCCCGTTCGAGCTGCGGGCCCGGGCCCGGCGCGACCAGGTGCGCGCCACCGGGCGCGCCATCGCGTCCATCGACCGGCTGTTCGAGGCCGCCGGCGCCACCGCGCTGATGAACGACGCTCCGGTGCAGCGGTTCTGGCGCGACGCCCACGCGGGCCGGGTGCACGCGGCCAACGATCCGGAACGTGCCTACCTGATCTGGGGCAACCACGAGTTCGGGCTGCCGCCGCAGGACACGATGGTCTGACCGGACGAGTCGATGACCTCATTCGCCGCCGAAGCTGCTGCGCAGCAGGAGATCACGTTCGAGTCGACGTCGCGGTATGCGCAGGTGCGCGCCGGCGAGCGCGACATGCGCCTGCACTACCACGAGGCCGGCGTCGGTCACGACAAGACCGTTGTGCTGCTGCACGGCGGGGGGCCGGGCGCATCGAGCTGGTCGAACTTCGGGCGCAACATCGGTGTGCTGGCCCGGCACTTCCACGTGCTGGCCGTCGACCAGCCCGGCTACGGCCAGTCCGACAAGCACACCGAGCACGAGCAGTACAACCGCTACAGCGCCACCGCCCTGCTGGCCCTGTTCGATCACCTCGGCATCGAGCGCGCCGATCTGATCGGCAACTCGCTGGGTGGCGGCACCGCGGTGCGCTTCGCGCTCGATAACCCCAAGCGGGCGGGCCGGTTGGTGCTGATGGGCCCGGGCGGGCTGAGCGTGAACCTGTTCGCGCCCGACCCCACCGAAGGGGTGAAGCTGCTCAGCAGGTTCACCGCCGAACCCACGCGCGAGAACCTGGAGAAGTTCCTGCGCATCATGGTCTACGACCAGAGCCTCATCACCGAGGAGCTGATCGACGAGCGGTTCGCGATCGCCAGCCGGCCCGATTCGCTGGCCGCCGCCCGCGCGATGGGCAAGTCCTTCGCGGGGCCGGACTTCGAGCTCGGCATGATGTGGCGTGAGGTCTACAAGCTGCGTCAGCGGGTGCTGCTCATCTGGGGCCGGGAGGACCGGGTGAACCCGCTCGACGGTGCGCTGGTGGCGCTCAAGCAGATCCCGCGGGTGCAGCTGCACGTCTTCGGGCAGTGCGGCCACTGGGCGCAGCTGGAGAAGTTCGACGAATTCAACCGGCTCACCATCGACTTCCTCAACGATGGCGCCAAGGAGGCGAAGTCATGAGCATTCGGTCCCTGGGCTACCTGCGCATCGAGGCCACCGATGTCGCCGCGTGGCGCGAATACGGGCTCAAGGTCCTCGGCATGGTCGAGGGCAAGGGCCCGACCGAGGGGGCGCTGTACCTGCGCATGGACGAGTTCCCGGCCCGCCTGGTGATCGTGCCGGGCGAGCGTGACCGGCTGCTCGAGTCCGGCTGGGAGTGCGCGAACGCCGAGGACCTGCAGGACGTCCGCAACCGCCTGGACGCCGCCGGGGTGCCGTACAAGGAGGGCACCGCCGCCGAGCTGGCCGACCGGCGGGTGGTGGAGTTGATCCGGTTCCAGGATCCGTCGGGCAACACCCTGGAGGCGTTCCACACGGTGGCGCTGGAGCACCGGCGGGTGGTGAGCCCGTACGGGCACCGGTTCGTCACCGGTGAGCAGGGCATGGGTCACGTGGTGCTGACCACCCGCGACGACGCCGAGTCGCTGCGTTTCTACCGCGATGTGCTCGGGTTCCACCTGCGCGACTCGATGCGGCTGCCCCCGCAGCTGGTGGGGCGGCCCGCCGACGGTGAGCCGGCGTGGCTGCGGTTCTTCGGCTGCAACCCGCGTCATCACAGCCTGGCGTTCATGCCGGGTGAGACGCCGAGCGGCATCGTGCACCTGATGGTCGAGGTGGAGAACTCCGACGACGTCGGGCTGTGCCTGGACCGTGCGCTGCGGCGCAACGTGCCGATGTCGGCGACGCTGGGGCGGCACGTCAACGACAAGATGCTGTCGTTCTACATGAAGACCCCGGGCGGCTTCGACGTCGAGTTCGGCTGCGAGGGACTGCAGGTCACCGACGACGAGAAGTGGGTGGCCCGGGAGAGCACCGCGGTCAGCCTGTGGGGCCACGACTTCAGCGTCGGCTTCAAAGGCCAGTGACCGAGCAGCCGGCCGTCGACTCCCGCACGTTCCGCAACGTGCTGGGCCAGTTCTGCACGGGCATCACGGTGATCACCACGATGCACGACGGCGCGCCGATCGGGTTCGCCTGTCAGTCGTTCGCGGCGCTGTCGCTGGATCCGCCGCTGGTGCTGTTCTGCCCGACCAAGGTGTCGCGGTCGTGGCAGGCTATCGAGGCCAGCGGCCGGTTCTGCGTGAACGTCCTGCACGAGAGCCAGCAGCACGTGTCGGCCCGGTTCGGCTCCAAGGAGCCGGACAAGTTCGCCGGCATCGACTGGCGCCCGTCCGGACTCGGCTCGCCGATGATCGAGGGCTCGCTGGCCTACATCGACTGCACGGTGCACTCGGTGCACGACGGCGGCGACCACTACGTGGTGTTCGGTGCGGTGCACTCGCTGTCCGAAGGCGCACACCGCAATCCGCGGCCGCTGCTGTTCTACCGGGGCCAGTACACCGGCATCGAGCCGGACAAGAACACCCCGGCGCACTGGCGCGACGACCTGGAGGCGTTCCTGACCGCCACCACCGAGGACACCTGGCTGTAGACCGCTAGATACAGCCCATCGCGCAGGGATCGGCCGGCACCAGCAGCTCCTCGGGCAGCGGCGCGTTCGGGTCCTCCGACGGCACCAGTTCGGGTGGCGGCGCGTACGGATCCGCCTGCTGGGTCAGGTCGACGTCGTGGTCGAGGTCGGGCGCCATCGGGATGAAGTGGCACAGGAACGCGAGCGCGAACTCACACGGCGGCGGGCCGCCGGGCTGAGCCCCGGCCGCCGGCGCCGCCAGCACCGCAGAACCGGCCACCGCAACGGTGGCGATCAGCGTTCTTACCACAGCCTTGACCAACATCGGGCCAACCATAACGTGAGGTAGGTGGCGCCGTCGACGGTGTGGGTGCAATCAGCCCGGCAAGCAGCGTTTTCCGAGTAGGACCTCGCGCAGTTCGGTCATCCGGTCGCGAATCGCGCCCACCACCGCGGCGACCTCCGGCCGCCGCAACGTCTCGGACCGGGCGACCAGCCAGTAGGTCAGCCGTACCGCGACCGCGTCGGGCAGCACCCGGATCAGATCGGGATGGCGGTCGGCCATGAAACACGGCAGCAGCCCCAGCCCGGCGGCCGCGCGGGTGGCCTCGACGTGGACGAACACGTTCGTCGACGACACCGACTGGCGCATGGCCGGCGCGAAGTTGGTGGCCAGGTCCAGATCGTCGACCTGCAGCATCGAGTCGATGAAATAGACCAGCGGAAAGCGGTCCAGGTCGGCGATCTCGGTGGGCGTCCCGTGTGCGGCGAGGTAGTCGCGGGCACCGTAGAGACCCAGGCAGTAGTCCCCGAGTCGGATGGCCTCGGCCCGGTGCACTTTCGGCTCACCGACCACCACCTCGACGTCGAGGCCGGACCGCTGTTGGCTGGCGCGCCGGGTCGCGGTGACGATCTCGACCGCCACCCCGGGGTGGCGGCGCTGGACCCGGGCGGCGGCCGGGGCGGCGATGTAGGCGGAGAACCCGTCGGTCGCCGACATCCGCACCACACCTTCGAGCGCGCGTTCGCCGTCGGCACGCGCGGTGAGCGCGCGCAGCGCCCCCTCGATCGACTCCGCCGCGGCCAGCGCCTCCCGGCCCAGATCGGTCAGCTCCCACCCGCCGGCCACCCGGGTCAGCACCCGGCCGCCGAGCGCCTGCTCCAGAGCCGCGATGCGGCGCGAGATCGTGGTGTGGTTGAGCCCGAGTTCGGCCGCGGCGGTGGTGAAGCGGCCGGAGCGGCCGACGGCCAGCAGCACCAACAGGTCGTCGGCGCTGGGGCGGCGCCCGGCGGGACGCGCCGAGTCGCGGGTCGGCAGGTGGTGTCCCGTCTCAGCACCTGACATATGTGCATATTCGCAGACCTGTGCTGCATTTCTGCCTATTGCGGCGGCACAAACCTGCATGAATACTCACTGTGGTTTGTGCCGGGTATCACACTGAGGAGTTCGCGTGAGCCAACCCGCGTCGCCGCCTAGCGGCCTGGGCCGCGTCGTCGTCGCCTCGATGGCGGGCACGGTCGTCGAGTGGTACGAATTCTTCCTCTACGCCACCGCGTCGACGCTGGTGTTCAACAAGCTGTTCTTCCCGCCGGACCTGAGCGAACTGCAGGCGATCTTCGGCGCGTTTTTGACCTACGCCGTCGGGTTCGTGGCCCGTCCGCTCGGCGGCATCGTGTTCGGCCACTTCGGCGACAAGTACGGCCGCAAGAAGCTGTTGCAGTTCAGCCTGCTGCTCGTCGGCGCCGTCACCTTCCTCATGGGATGCCTGCCGTCCTACGAGCGGATCGGTGTGCTGGCGCCGGCGCTGCTGGTGCTGCTGCGCTTCCTGCAGGGCTTCGCCGTCGGCGGGGAGTGGGGCGGTGCGGTGCTGCTGGTGGCCGAGCACAGCCCGAACCGCAGCCGCGGCTTCTGGGCCAGTTGGCCGCAGGCGGCGGTGCCGGTCGGCAACATCCTCGCCACCGGGGTGCTGCTGCTGTTGAACTGGCGGCTGACCGAGGAGCAGTTCCTGTCCTGGGGTTGGCGACTGGGGTTCTGGCTGTCCGCGGTGGTGGTGCTGATCGGCTACTACATCCGCACCAAGGTCAGTGACGCGCCGATCTTCCTGGAGGTCCAGCAGGAGGTGGAGCGGGTCAAGGCGGTGTCCTACGGCGTCGTCGAGGTGCTGCGCCGCTATCCACGCGGGGTGCTCAACGCGATGGGTCTGCGGTTCGCCGAGAACATCATGTACTACCTGGTGGTCACCTTCTCGATCACCTATCTCAAGGTGCACCTCGAGGTGGACACCAGCAACATCCTGCTGTATCTGCTTGTCGCCCACGGGGTGCACTTCGTCACGATCCCGGTGGTGGGGGCGCTCTCGGATCGGCTGGGCCGCCGCCCGGTGTACATCACCGGTGCCGTCGCCGCCGGGGTCTGGCCGTTTATGGCCTTCCCGATGATGGATACCCGTGACTATCGGGTCGTCACGGCGGCGGTCGTGCTCGGGCTGGTGGTCCACGCCCTGATGTACGCGCCGCAGCCGGCGCTGATGGCCGAGATGTTCCCCACCCGGATGCGGTATTCCGGTGTCTCCCTTGGTTATCAGGTCACCGCGATCGTGGCCGGTTCGGCGGCACCGGCGATCGCGGTGAAGCTGCTCGACAGCTACGACTCGTGGGTGCCGATCGCTGTCTATCTGGCGGGCGCCGCGGTGATCACGTTGATCTCGGCGCTGGTGATGCGCGAGACCAGGGGCCTGGATCTCAAGACGCTCGACGAGGCCGACCGCGAGGCGCTCGCCAGGGCGGGGGTCGGATGACCGAACTGGCCGACCGCACCGCGCTGGTCACCGGTGCCGCCAGCGGTATCGGCGCGGCCTGCGCCCGGGAACTGGCGGCCCGCGGGGCCCGGGTCGTCGTCGCCGACGTCGACGCCGACGGCGCGGCCGCTGTCGCCGAGCAGATCGGCGGGAAACCCTGGCCGGTCGACCTGTTGGATGTCGCGGCGTTGGAGGAGTTGAAGCTCGAGGTCGATGTGCTGGTGAACAACGCCGGCATTCAGCACGTCAGCCCGCTGCCGGACTTTCCGCCCGAGCGGTTTCGCACCATCATGACGTTGATGGTGGAGGCGCCGTTTCTGCTCATCCGCGCGGCGTTGCCGCACATGTACCGGCAGCGCTTCGGGCGCATAATCAACATCTCCTCGGTGCACGGCCTGCGCGCCTCCGAGTACAAGGCCGCCTACGTCGCCGCCAAACACGCCCTGGAGGGGCTGTCGAAGGTGACCGCGCTCGAGGGTGCCCCACACGGGGTGACCAGCAACTGCGTCAATCCCGGCTACGTGCGAACGCCGTTGGTGACCAAGCAGATCGCCGATCAGGCCAGGGCCCACGGCATTCCCGAGGACCGGGTGGTGGGCGAGATCCTGTTGAAGGAGAGCGCCATCAAGGAGTTGATCGAACCCGAACAGGTCGCCGGCCTGGTGGCCTGGCTCGCGTCCCCGGCCGCTGCGATGGTGACCGGGGCGTCGTACACCATGGACGGAGGATGGAGCGCGCGATGAGCGGTGCGCAACCGCAGTGGGTGCCGACCGAGGACGATATCGCCCGGGCCCGGGTGACCGACTTCGCGCGGGTGGTGGCCGAGCGTACCGGAGCGACGGTGCCGGACTACCACGCACTGTGGCGGTGGTCGGTCGACGACCCGGACGCGTTCTGGGGCGTGCTCTGGGACTACTTCGAGCTCGGCGACCGGCCGGACAAGGTGCTGGTCTCGCAGGAGATGCCGGACGCCCGTTGGTTTCCGGGCACCCGGCTCAACTACGTCGACCAGGTGCTGCGCAGCGCCCGCCTAGACCGCCCGGCGATCCTCGACGTCGCCGAGGGCGGGGTGATCACCGAGGTGTCGTGGGGTGAGCTGATCGGGTGCGCCGCGGCGTTCGCCGAGCGGTTGCGCGCGCTCGGCGTCGGTGTGGGGGACCGTGTCGTCGGCTATCTGCCCAATATCCCCGAGGCGGTGGTGGCGTTCTTGGCGACGGCCTCGCTCGGGGCGATCTGGAGTGCCTGCGGCCAGGACTACACCGCCAAGGCGGCGCTGGACCGGCTCGGCCAACTCGATCCGGTGGTGCTGGTGACCGCCGAGAGCTACCAGTACGGCGGCAGGATCCACGACAAGCGGGCCGACATCGAGGCGCTGCAGACCGGGCTGCCCTCGTTGCGGGCGACGATACTGGCCGACGAGCTCAACGAGCGCACCACGGCCTGGCTGCCGACCACACCGGTCAACTTCAACCATCCGCTGTGGATCCTGTACTCGTCCGGGACCACCGGAAAGCCCAAGGGCATCATGCACGGTCACGGCGGTGTGGTGCTCGAACACCTCAAAGCCATTGCGCTGCAGTCGGATATCGGCCGCGACGACGTCTTCTTCTGGTACACCAGCCCGAGTTGGATGATGTGGAACTTCCAGATCGCCGGCCTGCTGGTGGGCGCGACGATCGTCACCTATTCGGGCAGCCCGAACTTCCCCCGGCCGGACGCGCTGTGGCACATCGGGGCCCGGGTGGGGGCGACCGTGCTGGGCACCAGCCCGGGGTACGTGCTGGGCTGCATCAAGACCGGCGCGGTGCCGCGCGACGAGCACGACCTGTCGGCGTTGCGCACCGTCGGTATCACGGGTTCGTCGCTGCCGCCGTCGTCGTCGCTGTGGCTGCGCGACAACGTCGGTGAGCGGGTGCAGGTGTCGTCGATCAGCGGCGGCACCGACGTGGTGTCGGCGTTCATCGGTGGGGTGCGCACGGTTCCGGTGTGGCCCGGCGAATTGTCCGCGCCGTACCTGGGGTGCGCGCTGGACGCCTGGGACGAATCGGGCAAGCCGGTGCGCAACGAGGTGGGCGAGCTGGTGGTGACCAAGCCGATGCCGTCGATGCCGGTCGGCTTCTGGAACGACCCGGACGGATCGCGTTATCGCAGCGCTTATTTCGAGATGTTCCCGGGTGTGTGGCGGCACGGCGACTGGATCACGATCACCGACCGCGGCAGCATCGTCGTGCACGGTCGGTCGGACTCCACGCTCAACCGGCACGGCATCCGCATGGGCAGCGCCGACATCTACCAGGCGGTGGAACAGCTGCCGGAGGTGACCGAGGCGCTGGTGATCGGCTGCGAACTGGACGACGGCGGCTACTGGATGCCGCTGTTCGTGGTGCTGGCGGAGGGCGCCGAGTTGACCGACGAGCTGCGCGCGCGGATCAACAAGACCATCCGCGACGAGGTGTCGCCGCGGCATGTGCCGGACGAGATCATCGCCGCGCCAGGGGTTCCGCACACCCGCACCGGCAAGAAGCTCGAGGTGCCGATCAAGAAACTCTTCCAGGGCGCCGATCCGGCCAAGGTCGTCGAGCGCAGCGCGGTGGACAACCCGGATCTGCTCGACTGGTACGTCGCACAGCGCCGCCGCTGACGGCAGCCACCACCCGCCCGGTTGCGGCGGCATCAGCCGCCGCCTGGGGCGCTATGGCGGTCACGCCGCGTCGAAGGTGACCAGGTCGATGCTGAGCCGCCCTTCGATCACGCTCGTCCTGCGAACCGGCGGTCCGGGCAGCGGCGGTGCGATCGACCGGTAGACCGCGTGGGTAGGGGTGACGAACTCGGCTTTGTGCTGCCCGTCCACCTCGCTCGTGGTGACCGACCAGCCCGGCGCCTCCTTGGCGTAATTGCACGCCTCGCACGCGCCCAACCCGTTGACGGCGCTGGTCGGCCCGCCCCGGTGCGCCGGCACGGCGTGGTCGTGGTGGCGGATGCGGGCGTTGCAGTACGGCATGCGGCAGGTCTGATCGCGCAACCCGATCAGCGTGGCCAGGCCCTTCGGGAAGATGCGGGCCTTCGACTCCATCGCCACCAACTGGCCGCTGCGCGGATGGCGATACAGCCGCCGCAACAGCGCCTTGGTGGCGGCGTCCCTGGCGGCATCGCCGGTCAGCGCCCGCGCGATCGCCGCCGGCAACGGGCCGTACTCCTGCAGCCAGGCCGGCGCCTCGTCGTCACCCAGCAGCGTGGTATCGGCCATCACCAGGTTCAGCATCACCGAAACCGGTTGTCCCGCAGGGCGTCCGGTGATCCGCTGCACCAACGTGTCGGCCATCACCTGTCCGTGGGTGCGATCGTCGAAGGTGGTGTCGGCGGCATGTTTGAGCGCCGCGTAGACACTCACCCCCTCGCGCACCGGCAGCAGCGCGCTGAGCCAGACCATCGAATCGGGCGCCGGCCGCACCTTCACGTGCCGGTCCCGGGCGGCCTTCGCGCTGCGATCGACCACCGCGGCGACGTCTAGTTCGCAGGCGATCCGTTTCGCCTCCGCCTCGATCCGCTTGTCGCCCCAGCCCGTGAGACGGGCGGCGTCGGCGCACATCCGGGCGTCCAGCTCGCGACGATGCTCGACGCTCAGACACGCCGACTCCCGCACGATCAACGTCGCGCGCCACTCCGAGAGCACCCCCGCCTCCAGCGCCGCGAGGGTGTGGGGCATCTCGTGAACCAGCGCGGTCGCCAGCCCCAGGAACCGGCCGCCCTGCTGCGGGGCCTCCCGGCGCGCCAGCGCGACCTCGGTGGCCAGCCCGCGGCCGCGGTTGTGCGCCGGAACCCCGGCGCCGGCCTCGGCGGCATGCCGCTTCTCCCGCCACGCCGCGGTCGCCCGGGCCTGTGCGGCGGCCGCCGCGGACTTCAACCGTTCGAGCTGTTCGATCTGCTCCCGCAGGCGGGCCTCGCTCGCCGCGGGATCGATATCGAACAGGTTTTCGAACATGGCCCGACGCTAGCGCGCCGCACCGACAAATCGGGAAGGCCCGGCTCAGCCCAGCCAGGCGCCGATCCGGCGCACCGCCTCGGTGATGTCCTCGGTCGGTCCGGCGAACGACAACCGCACGAACGATCCGCCGCGGGTCGGGTCGAAATCGATCCCCGGGGCGATCGCGACCCCGGTCTCGTCGAGCAGCTTCGAGCAGAACGACAGCGAATCGTCGGTCAGGTGCGACACGTCGGCGTAGACGTAGAACGCCCCGTCGGGCGGGGCGACCCGGTCGATGCCGATGGCGCGCAGACCGTCCACCAGCAGCCGGCGGTTGTGCGCGTAGTGGTCCAGCAGCGCGTCGGCCTCGGCGATGGACTCCGGGGTGAACGCGGCGACCGCGGCGAGCTGCGGCAGCGTCGGCGGGCAGATGGTGAAGTTGCCGGTCAGACAGTCCACCGCACGTTGCAGCTCCCGCGGCACCAGCAGCCACCCCAGCCGCCAGCCCGTCATCGCGAAGTACTTCGAGAAGCTGTTCACCACTACGGCGTTGCGCGACGTCGACCAGGCGCAGCTGGTGGCCGGGGCGCCCGCGTAGACCAGCCCGTGGTAGACCTCATCGCTGATCAGCCGCACCCCCGACGCATCGCACCAGGCCGCGATCGCCGCCAGCTCCGCGGGCGGGATCACCGTCCCGGTCGGATTGGCCGGACTGGCCACGATGACACCCTGCACCGGAGGATCGAGTTCGGCGAGCATCTGCACGGTCGGCTGGAACCGGGTCTGGGGCCCGCACGAAAGCTCCACCACCTCGCAGCCCAGCGCGGTCAGGATGTTGCGGTAGCAAGGGTAGCCGGGGCTGGCGAACGCCACCCGGTCACCGGGGTCGAAACAGGCCAGAAACGCCAGCAGGAATCCGCCCGACGACCCGGTGGTGACCACGACGTCCGAGGGGTCGATATCGAGCCGGTAGCGGTCCCGGTAGGACCGCGCGATCGCCTCGCGCAGCTCCGGAATGCCCAGCGCCACGGTGTAGCCCAGCACGGTGGAGTCCAACGCCGCCTTGGCCGCCTCCCGAACCGCCCGCGGCGCACCGGCGCTCGGCTGTCCGGCCGCCAGGTTCACCAGGTCGCCGTGGCTGCGCTGGCGCTCGGCGGCCGCCAGCCACACGTCCATCACATGGAACGGCGGAATCCCGGCGCGCAGCGCGGGACCCCAGACGTCGCCGGCCTTCGCCCGACCGCGAGACTCCACCACGGTTCCTACGCTAGAGCACCTCGGATTCCAGCCGGCGCAGGTGCTCCCGCGGAGCGCCGAGCAGCTGCGCGCTGCCGTGCGCCCGCTTGAAGTACAGCTGGATGTCGTGTTCCCAGGTGATCGCGATGCCGCCGTGCATCTGGATCGCCTCGGCCGCGACCTTGGTGAACGCCTCGCTGGCCGTCACCCGGGCCAGCGAGGCGTTGGCCGGCGACGGGTCGGCGATCGCGGCCGCCACCACCGCGCGGGCCGACTGCACCGCCACGTACAGATCGGCCATCCGGTGTTTGAGCGCCTGGAAGCTGCCGATCGGCCGGCCGAACTGCACCCGCTCCTTGGTGTAGGCGACCGTGAGTTCCAGGCACCGGGTCGCCGCGCCGATCTGTTCGGCGGCCAGCAGCAGTGCGGCGGTGTCGGCCAGGCCCGGGTCGGCGCCGATGTCGACGGACGCGCGGGCCTCGATCCGGCCGAGCCGGCGGGTCGGGTCCATGGTGGTGACGGGCTGCGCGGTGAACTCGGTGACCCGGCTCAACCGGGTGCCGTCGGCGACGATCACCACATCCGCGATGTCGCCGTTGACGACGTAGTCCGGGTCGAACACCACCGCGCCGATCTTCTCGCCGGCGGCCAGCTCCTCCAGGGCGTCGGTGTCCGGCTCATCGGCGGCCAGCAGCGCCAGTTCGGCCAGCGTGGTGCCCAGCAGCGGGGTGGGCGCCAGCGCCTTGCCCAGCTCCTCGAGCACCACCGCGGCGTCGGCAAGCTCACCGCCGGCCCCGCCCAGGTCCTCCGGCACCACCAGCGCCGCCGCGCCGACCTGTTCGCACAACAGCGCCCACAACGCCGGGTCGTAGCCGCGCTCGGAGGCCATCGCCGCCCGCACCGCCTCCGAGCCGGCGTGCTTGTCCACCAGTGCGGCGACGGTCTCGCGCAGCAGCTGACGTTCGTCGGTCATGGCAGGGCTCATGGCAGGGCCTCCAACACGCGGCGTCGGTGCAGATTCGTTTCCCCCCAGGCCGAGTGCAGCGCCTGCACCCGCAGCAGCCACAGCGACAGGTCGTGTTCGGCGGTGAAGCCGATCGCGCCGTGGGTCTGCAACGCCGACCGCGCCGACAGCAGCGCGGCCTCCGATGCCGCGACCTTCGCGGCGCTCACGTCGCGGGCGGCGTCGGGGGACCCGTCGGCCAGCGACAGCGCCGCCCCGTACAGCAGCGGACGGGCCAGTTCCAGCGCGATGTGCACGTCGGCGAGCTTGTGTTTGATGGCCTGATAGCTGCCGATCGGCTTGCCGAACTGGGTGCGCTGTTTGGCGTACTCGACCGCCATGTCGAGCATCCGCTGTCCGGCGCCGACCAGCTGGGCGGCGGTGGCCAGCACCCCGAACTCGTAGGCGCGCGCCACATCGGCGGGCCGGCCGGATCCGGTTGCGTCGACGTCGAACAGCTTGCGGCTCGGGTCGACCGACTGATGCGCCGCACCGGCGGACGCGTCGCGCACCTGGCCGCCGTCGGCGAGCAGCACCAGACCGGCGAAGTCGGCGTCGACCGCGCGCGGCACCTGGGGCGGCAGCGCGACCGTGGCGATCAGCTCGCCCGCGGCCAGCTCGCCGGCGCGCTCGTCGTCGGCCAGCAGAATCGGTGCCACCGCGATGGATTCGGCCACCGGTCCGGGCACACACCAGCGGCCGAGGCGTTCGGCGGCGACCACCAGGTCGACCGGATGCGCGTCGATGCCGTCGAAGCGCTCCGGCACCATCAGCGCGGTCACACCCAGCTCGGCCAGCTGCGACCAGATCTTGCGGCCCGGCCCGGTGTCGCCACCCGACCAGGCCCGTACCGCCGACGGCAGGTCGGCGGCGGCGAGGGCGGCGTCGATGCTCGCGGCGAAATCGCGCTGCTGTTCGTCAAGCTCGAAATACATGTGTCTACTTTCGGGGAAGGCCCAGCAGCCGTTCGGCGATGATGTTGCGTTGGATCTCGTTGGTGCCGGCATAGATCGGCCCGCCCAACGCGAACAACAAGCCGTCGGTCCAGCTGTCGGTCAGTTCCGCGTCGGCGCCCTGGAGTTCCAGCGCCGTCTGATGGATCGCGACGTCGAGGTCGGACCAGAACACCTTGGTCACCGACGATTCGGCGCCCAACTCGCCACCGTTGGACAGCCGGGTCACCGTGCCGAAGGTGTGCAGTCGGTAGGCCTGGGCCTTGATCCACGCGTCGGCCACCCGGCTCGCGTACGCCGGGTCCGGATTCGACTTCCACAGAGCCACCAGCCGTTCCGCCGGAGCCAGGAACCGGCCCGGGCTGCGCAACGACATGCCGCGCTCATTGCTCGACGTGCTCATCGCGGCCCGCCAGCCCTCGTGCACCTCGCCGATCACGTCGTTGTCCGGCACGAACACGTTGTCGAGGAAGATCTCTCCGAAACCTGTTGTCCCGTCGAGCTGTTCGATCGGCCGCACCGTCACGCCGGGGGCGTGCAGGTCGAACATGAAGTAGGTCAGCCCGCGGTGCCGCTCGGCCTCGGGGTCGGAGCGGAACAGGCCGAACGCCCTGTCCCCGAACACCGCTCGCGAGCTCCAGATCTTCTGGCCGTTGAGCAACCAGCCGCCGTCGGTCCTGGTCGCCGTCGACCGCAGCGACGCCAGGTCGGAGCCGGATTCCGGCTCCGACCAGGCCTGCGCCCAGATCTCCTCGCCGGTGGCCATTTTCGGCAGCACTCGGTCGAGCTGCTCCTGGGTGCCGTGCGCGAACAGGGTGGGCGCGAGCATCGAGATGCCGTTGGCGCTGGCCCGTCCCGGCGCTCCGGCCCGGAAGTACTCCTCCTCGAACACCACCCACTGCAGCAGGGTGGCCTCGCGGCCGCCGTAGCGCTTCGGCCAGGTGATCACCGACAGACCGGCGTCGTAGAGCACCCGGTCCCACTGCCGGTGCTGGGCGAAACCCTCGGCGGTGTCGTAGGACTTGGTGGGGAACCTGTCGCGGTTCTTCTGCAGGAACTCGCGCACCTCGGCCTGGAACTCCAAGGTGGCGTCGTCGAAATTGAGGTCCATCAGGAATTACGTGCCCTTTCCCGCAACTGCGGTTTGACCACCTTGCCGCCCGCATTTCGGGGCAGCTCGTCGAGGAACTCCACCGAACGCGGCGCCTTGAAGTTCGCCAGATGCTGACGCGCATAGGCGATGACCGCGTCCTCGGTGAGGGTGGCGCCCGGTTTGGGGACGATGAAGGCCTTGCCGACCTCGCCCAGCCGCTCGTCGGGCACCCCGATCACCGCGACGTCGGCCACCCCGTCGAGCCGGGACAGCACCTGCTCCACCTCGGCGGGGTACACATTGAACCCGCCGCAGATGTACATGTCCTTGAGCCGGTCGGTGATCTGCAGATAGCCGCGCTCGTCGACCCGCCCGACGTCGCCGGTGTGCAACCAGCCGTCGGCGTCGATCGCCGCGGCGGTGGCCTCCGGATCGTCGAGATAGCCCAGCATCACGTTCGGCCCGCGCAGCAGCACCTCCCCGGTGCCGTCCTCGGCCGGGTTGTCGATGCGCAGCTCGAAACCGGCGATCGGCCGTCCGCAGGTGGTGGCCACGGTGACCGCGTCGTCGTCCGGGCGGCACATGGTGCCGAACCCGCTGGCCTCGGTCAGCCCGTAGGCGGTCAGCACGATGTCGATATCGAGCTCGGACTGCATCCGCTCGATCAGCACCACCGGCACCACCGCGGCGCCGGTCACCGCGAACCGCAGCGAACTCAGGTCGTAGTCGGCGCGTTTCGGGTGATCGAGGATCATCTGGTAGATCGTGGGCGGCCCGGGCAGCACGGTGATGCGGTGCTCCTGCACCGCGGCCATGGCCCGCTCGGGGTCGAAGGTCAGCTGCGGGTAGAGCGTCGCCCCGGTCTGCAGGCAGGCCAGGATGCCGGCCTTGTACCCGAAGTTGTGGAAGAACGGGTTGATGCACAGATAGCGGTCGGCCTCCGACAGCTGCCCGCACTCGGCCCAGGCGGCCGAGGCGTCCAGCGACTGGCGGTGTGCGCACAACGCGCCCTTGCTGCGCCCGGTGGTGCCGGAGGTGAACAGGATGTCGGCCACGTCGTCGGGGCGCACCGCGTCGGCACGGGCCGCGACGGCGTCGAGATCGGTTCCGCGGGCCATGAATTCGTCCCAGGTGCCGTCGGCCTTCTCCACCGGCACCCGCACGATGTGGCGCAGTTGCGGCAGCGCGGCGCGCTCGACGGCGGCGGCCTTGTCCGAGCCGAGGAACTCACCCGAGGCGAACAGCACCGGTGCGCCGGTGCGCGCCAGGATGTCGGCGGCCTCGCTGACGGTGTAGCGGGTGTTGAGGGGCACCAGGATCGCACCGGCATGGTGGATGGCCAGGCAGGCCACCACCCAGTGCCAGGTGTTGGGCGACCAGATCGCCACCCGATCGCCGGGGTCGACCCCCAGGTCGATCAACGCCGCAGCGGCCCGGCGGACCTCGGCGCGCAACTCGGCGAAGGTCAACCGCCGATCGGCGGTGACCAGCGCGTCGTGCTCGGAAAACCGGTCGGCTATCCGGTCCAGGACCCCGGGAATGGTCCTCGGATCGGTCATCGTGGATGCTCCTCTAACAAAGCAAGTGCTTGGTAGGTTAGCCTACAGGGGTGATAGAGGTCCAGGAGTTCAGGGCCGAGGTCCGCGAGTGGCTCGCAGAGAACCTCGTCGGCGAGTTCGCAAAGCTCAAGGGACTCGGCGGGCCAGGCCGCGAGCACGAGGCCTTCGAGGAACGGTTGGCGTGGAACCGCAAGCTGGCCGAGGCCGGGCTGACCTGCCTCGGCTGGCCGATCGAACACGGCGGCCGCGGGCTGTCGGTGGCCCACCGGGTGGCCTTCTACGAGGAGTACGCGCTGGCCAACGCCCCCGCCAAGGTCAACCACTTCGGTGAGGAGCTGCTCGGGCCGACGCTGATCGACTACGGCACCCCCGAGCAGCAGCAGCGCTTCCTGCCCAAGATCCGCGATGTCACCGAGTTGTGGTGCCAGGGGTACTCCGAGCCGGGTGCGGGCAGCGACCTCGCCAACGTGTCCACCACCGCCGAGCTGGTCGGCGACGAGTGGGTGATCAACGGGCAGAAGGTGTGGACGTCGCTGGCGCACTGGGCGCAGTGGTGCTTCGTGGTGGCCCGCACCGAGAAGGGCTCCAAGCGTCATCAGGGGCTGTCGTATCTGCTGGTCCCGCTGGACCAGCCCGGCGTCGAGATCCGCCCGATCGTGCAGCTGACCGGCGACTCGGAGTTCAACGAGGTGTTCTTCACCGACGCCCGCACCCCCGCCTCGATGGTGGTCGGCAAGCCCGGCGACGGCTGGCGGGTGGCGATGGGCACGCTGACCTACGAGCGCGGGGTGTCCACGCTGGGCCAGCAGATCGTCTACCGGCGCGAACTCGAGGGCGTGGTGGAGCTGGCCAAGCGGACCGGCGCCATCGACGACCCGATCATCCGCGAACGGCTGACCCGGTCCTGGGTGGGCCTGCGGACCATGCGGGAGTACGCGCTGGCCACCATGGACGTCGAACAGCCCGGCCAGGACAACGTGTCGAAACTGTTGTGGGCCAACTGGCATCGCGAACTCGGTGAGATCGCGATGGAGGTGGCCGGCAAGTCCGGGCTGGTGCTGACCGACGGCGAGTTCGACCAGTGGCAGCGACTGTTCCTGTTCTCGCGGGCCGACACGATCTACGGCGGCTCCAACGAGATTCAGCGCAACATCATCGCCGAGCGGGTGCTCGGCCTACCGAGGGAACCAAAAGGGTGACGACGAATCTTTCCATACCTCCGCAGGAGATCGACGGTCACGGCCTGCTGACCGGCAAGGTCGTGGTGGTCACCGCGGCCGCCGGCACCGGCATCGGCTCGGCGGTCGCCCGCCGCGCCCTCCTCGAGGGTGCGTCCGTGGTGGTCTCCGACCACCACGAGCGGCGGCTGGGCGAGACCCGTGAGCAGCTCGCCGGTCTCGGCCTGGGCCGGGTGGAGAGCGTGGTCTGCGATGTCACCTCCACCGCGCAGGTCGACGCGTTGATCGCCACCGCGGCCGAGAAGATGGGCCGGATCGACGTGTTGGTCAACAACGCGGGGCTGGGCGGGCAGACCCCGGTCATCGACATGACCGACGAGGAGTGGGACCGGGTCATCGACGTGTCGCTGAACTCGGTGATGCGGGCCACCCGGGCGGCGCTGCGGTACTTCCGCGACGCCGGCCACGGCGGGGTGATCGTCAACAACGCGAGCGTGTTGGGTTGGCGCGCACAGCACTCCCAGTCGCACTACGCCGCGGCCAAGGCCGGGGTGATGGCGCTGACCCGGTGCAGCGCGATCGAGGCGGTCGAGTACGGCGTGCGCATCAACGCGGTGTCGCCCAGCATCGCCCGGCACAAGTTCCTGGAGAAGACCAGCTCGGCAGAGCTGCTCGACAAGCTGGCGCACCAGGAGGCGTTCGGCCGCGCCGCCGAACCGTGGGAGGTCGCGGCCACCGTCGCGTTCCTGGCCAGCGACTACTCCAGCTACCTGACCGGCGAAGTGATCTCGGTGTCGAGCCAGCACCCATGAGCGCCCAACCGCCCACCCGTCGCGAGGAGCTGCTCGAGCTCGCCGCGCGGATGTTCGCCGAACGTGGCCTGAAGGCCACCACGGTCCGCGACATCGCGGATTCGGCCGGCATCCTGTCCGGCAGCCTCTATCACCACTTCTCCTCCAAGGAGGAGATGGTCGACGAGGTGCTGCGCGGGTTTCTGGACTGGTTGTTCGCCCGCTACCGCGAGATCGTCGACACCGAACCGAACCCGCTGGAGCGGTTCAAGGGTCTGTTCATGGCCTCGTTCGAGGCCATCGAACACCGGCACGCCCAGGTGGTGATCTATCAGGACGAGGCCAAACGGCTGTCGTCCCAACCGCGGTTCGCCTATATCGAGGAACGCAACCGCGAACAGCGCAAGATGTGGGTGGATGTGCTCAACCAGGGCATCGAGGCGGGCTACTTCCGTCCCGACATGAACGTCGACCTGACCTACCGGCTCATCCGCGACACCACCTGGGTTTCGGTCCGCTGGTACCAACCCGGCGGGCCGCTGACGGCCGAGGAGGTCGGTCGGCACTATCTGGCTATCGTTCTTGGTGGCATCACAAGAGAGAAGGATTGAAATGGCTGCGATCTCAGAGGCCTATGTCATCGACGCCGTGCGCACCGCCGTCGGCAAGCGCAACGGTTCGCTGGCCGGGGTGCACCCGGTCGATCTCGGCGCGGCCGCCTGGCGCGGCCTGTTCGACCGGGTCGACGTCGACCCGGCCGCGGTCGACGACGTCATTGCCGGCTGCGTCGACGCGATCGGTGGGCAGGCCGGCAACATCGCCCGGCTGTCCTGGCTGGCCGCCGGATTCCCGGAGGAGGTGCCCGGCGTCACCGTGGACCGCCAGTGCGGATCCAGCCAGCAGGCGATTTCCTTTGGCGCCCAGGCGATCATGTCCGGCACCGCCGACCTGATCGTGGCCGGTGGCATGCAGAACATGAGCCAGATCCCGATCTCGTCGGCGATGACGGTGGGTGAGCAGTTCGGCTTCACCTCGCCGACCAACGAGTCGAAGAGCTGGCTGCAGCGCTACGGCGACCAGGAGATCTCCCAGTTCCGCGGCGCGGAGATGATCGCCGAGAAGTGGAGCATCTCCCGCGAGGAGATGGAGCAGTACTCGCTGGTCAGCCATGAGCGGGCCAAGGAGGCGATCCGCGCCGGATATTTCGAGAACGAGATCATCCCGGTCAACGGCTTCGTCACCGATGAGGGTCCGCGCGACACCTCGCTGGAGAAGATGGCCGCGCTGCAGCCGCTGCGTGAGGGTGGCCGGCTGACCGCGGCGATGGCCAGCCAGATCTCCGACGGCGCCAGCGCGGTGCTGCTGGCCTCGGAGAAGGCGGTCAAGGAGCACGGCCTCAAGCCGCGGGCGCGCATCCACCACATCAGCGCGCGCGGCGCCGATCCGGTGTTCATGCTGACCGGCCCGATCCCGGCGACCAAGTACGCGTTCGAGAAGACCGGTCTGACCATCGACGACATCGACACCGTCGAGATCAACGAGGCGTTCGCGCCGGTGGTGATGGCCTGGATGAAGGAGATCGGCGCTGACCACGCCAAGGTCAACCCGTGCGGCGGCGCGATCGCGCTCGGCCACCCGCTCGGCGCGACCGGCGCGAAGCTGTTCGCCACCATGCTGAACACGCTGGAGCGCACCGGCGGCCGCTACGGTCTGCAGACCATGTGCGAGGGCGGCGGCACCGCCAACGTCACCATCATCGAGCGGCTCTGACCACGAGGGCGGGTCGACCCGGGCTCCCGGGTGACCCGCCCTCGTCTGTCGGGCCCGACGCGAGTCCCCGCGCCGTCGCCTCCGCGGCGGGCAGGATAATCACGCCGGCAGCAACCCCGGAAGGAGCGCGGAGTGGACCGGCAGCAGCACGACATCGCGGCACCGGCTTCGAGCGGAACCCCGGTCACCGCGGCGGCGACGGCGGTACTGGCTCGTGACGGCAGCGCCGGCCTGGAGGTGCTGCTGCTCAAACGCGCCGGCACGGTGTCCTTCGGTGCCGACGCCTGGGTGTTCCCGGGTGGTCGGGTGGATGCCGCCGACGCCGGAGGCGACTCGGTGTTCAGCGTCGAGGCCGCCCGCCGGGCCGCGGTGCGCGAGACCCGCGAGGAGGCGGGCATCACGGTCGACGGCGACGCGCTGCGGGTGCTGTCGCGGTGGGTGCCCGGGCCCGAGGCGCCGAAACGGTTTCTCACCTGGTTGCTGTTCGGCCGGGCCGAGAGCACCGGTGTGCGGGTCGACGGGACCGAGATCGTCGACCACCGCTGGATGACCCCGGCCGCCGCGCTCGAGGAGCACGGGTGCGGGCGCATGGGCCTGTTGCCGCCCACCTGGGTCACGCTGCATCAGCTGAGCCGACACCGGTCGGTCGACGAGGCCGCCGCGGCGATCGACGCGGCCGAGCCCGAGTTCTTCGAGAGCCGCGTGGTCAAGACCGAGGCCGGGCTGGTGATCCTGTGGCACGGCGACGCCGGCTACGAGAGCCGCGATCCCGACGCGCCGGGCCCACGGCACCGGCTGCACATGCTGCGCGGTCCGTGGCGCTACGAGCGCAGCGACTGAACCCGCGCACCGATTCCGCGAAAACACCGATCCGGTGTGAGTGTCACATACATACTCTGTAAGTGACACATACATAGTCGGCCACTGGATTGGGGGTCGGATGCGTACCCGAGGCGCGATCCTGTACGACGTCGGGAAACCCTGGTCGGTGGAGGAGTTCGAACTCGATCCACCGAAGGCCGGTGAGGTTCTGATCAAGAACGTCGCGGCCGGTCTGTGCCACACCGACGATCACATCCTGCAGGGCGATCTGTCGGCGCCCAACGACGTCATGCGCGAGATGGGTATGCCCGAGATGTTCCCGCTGATCGGCGGCCACGAGGGCGCGGCGATCGTCGTGGAGGTGGGGGAGGGCGTCACCGACTTCGCCCCCGGCGACCACGTTGTGATGTCGTTCGTCGCGACCTGCGGCAGGTGCCGATGGTGCGCGTCCGGTGCTCAATACCTCTGTGACTCGGGCTCGATGACCATGGTGCCGGGCATGCCGACCGACGGGACGTTCCGGCACCGCACGCTGTCCGGAAAGGGGCTCGGGCACCTGTCCAAGATCGGCGCGTTCGCCGAGCACACCGTGGTCGCCGAGACCTCGCTGGTCAAGATCGACCCGGACATCCCGCTCAAGGCGGCGGCGCTGGTCTCCTGCGCGGTGCCCACCGGGTTCGGGTCGATGGCCAACCGGGCCAACGTCCGGGGCGGTGACACCGCGGTCGTCATCGGCTGCGGCGGGATCGGCACCAGCGCGATCCAGGCGGCCCGGATCCACGGCGCGGCGCACATCGTCGCCGTCGACCCGAGCGAGTTCAAACGCCGGTCGGCGATCGCGTTCGGCGCCACCCACACCGCCGCGAGCACCGACGAGGCGATCGAGCTGGTCCGCGACCTCACCCGCGGTGTCATGGCCGACGCCGTGGTGGTCGCGCCCTCGCTGGTGTACAGCGACCTGCCCGCCGCCGGCCTGGCGCTGACCCGCAAGGGCGGCACCTGCGTCATCACCGGGATGTCGCCGCAGACACTCACCTCGATCGACATCAACATGCAGGACTTCACCCTGATGAACAAGACCCTGTGCGGAACCGTGCTGGGCTCGATGAACCCGCGCTCGGACGTCCCGATGCTGCTGGAGCTATACCGCACCGGTCAGCTCAAGCTCGACGAGATGATCACCACCACCTACACGCTCGACCAGATCAACGAGGGCTACGAGGACCTGCGCAACGACCGCAACGTGCGCGGGGTCATCGTCTTCGACGAGGAGGCGGCGTCATGACGGCTCCGGTGGATCTGTCCGATCCGGCCCTGTGGGCCAACGGGTTTCCGCACGAACTGTTCAGCGAACTCCGCAGGACCACCCCGGTCTTCCACCACGAGTTCACCCCGCGGGTCGCCGAGCAGGTGCAGCGCGAGTTCTGGGTGACCACCAGACACGCCCACTGTGTGCGGCTGCACCGCGACACCGACAGCTTCACCGCCACCGGGGGCCCGCTGATCCAGCCGCTCGACACGTTCTCGTCCTATCCCAGCATCATCAACATGGACCCGCCGGACGTGAACAAGCGCCGCAAGATCCTCAGCGCCGCGTTCACCCCGCGAGCGGTCGCCAAGCTGGAGGAGGGAATCCGGCGGCGCGCCAAGCGCATGGTCGACGAACTGTACGAGGCCGGGGGCGGCGACTGGGTCACCGACGTCGCGGCGAAACTGCCGATGACGGTGATCGGCGACATCGTCGGCATCCCGGAGTCCGATCGGCCGTACGTCTTCCCGCTGGTCGACAAGATCCTGATGACCAAGGCGCCGGATTCCGGAGTGCCACCGGAGGAAGAGCCGGCGATCTACATGGAGATCTTCCAGTACGCCTCCTCGCTGTCGGCGGAGAAACGCGCCAATCCGGTCGACGACATCTGGAGCACGCTGTGCACCGCGAAGGTCACCGACGAGTCCGGCGCGGAACGCTACGCGCTCGAACAGATGGACCTCGACGTGTTCTTCTTCGTGCTCGCGCTGGCCGGTGCGGACACCACGAAGAACGCGCTGACCGCCTGCCTGCGGGCCTTCCTCGACAACCCCGACCAGCTCGAGCTCTACCGCAAGGACGAGTCGGTGCGGGCGACCGCGGTCGAGGAGGTGCTGCGCTGGACCTCACCCGTCGCGTTCTGGGTGCGCGGCACCAAGGTCGACGTCGAGATCGACGGGGTCCGGATTCCCGCCGGTTCCCGGGTGATGTCGGTGCTGGCCTCCGGCAACCGCGACGAGGAGGTGTTCGAGGACCCGTTCCGGTTCGACATCACCCGCCCGGACAATCCGCACGTGACCTTCGGCGGCGGCGGGCCGCACTACTGCCTCGGCGCGATGCTGGCCCGCGCCGAGATCCGCGCCGCGCTCGACGAGCTGCTCACCCGGGACAAGGACTTCACCATCGGTGAGGTCACCGTCACCCATCCCAACCTGGCGCTCAACATGCACGTGTTCGAGCATCTTCCGATCGAGTTCACCGGGTAGGACAGATGAGAACACCTCCGGTCGAGGTCCTTCCGGACCCCGGGCTGATCATCGGCGCGGACCGGCTCACCGAGTCCAGCGCGGGCACCCTGGAACACCGTTACGCCGCAACGGGTCAGGTCACCCGGCGGTTCCCGGTCGCCGGCGCGGCGGAGGTCGACCGCGCGGTGACCGCGGCGCGGGCTGCCCACCCGGAGTGGGCCGCGCTGCCCCGCGATCAGCGGCGCCGGTTGCTGTTGCGGGTCGCCGAGCTGATCCGCGACCACGCCGAGGAACTCAGCCTGATAAGCGTGGTCGAGAACGGCATGCCGATGTCGCTGGCCGCGCACAGCCCCGCGCTGACCGCAGACCTGTTCGAGTACAACGCCGGCTGGGCCGACAAGATCGGCGGTGCGGTGGAACCCACCTGGCCGGTCGAGGCGCTGGACTACGCCATCGAGGAACCGTACGGCGTGGTGGGCGTGATCATTCCGTGGAACGGGCCGCTGGCGTCCATCGGGATGGTCGTCGCCCCGGCGCTGGCCGCGGGCAACTGCGTGGTGCTCAAGCCGCCGGAACTGACGCCGTGGACCAGCCTGCGCTTCGGCGAGCTGCTCACCGAAGCCGGGGTGCCGCCCGGGGTGGTCAGCGTGGTGCCCGGCGGGCCGGCGGCCGGGGAGGCGTTGACCCGCCATCCCGGCGTCGACAAGCTGCACTTCACCGGCAGCGGTGCGACCGCACGCAGGGTGCTCGCCGGTGCGCAGGAGAACCTGACCCCGGTGTGCCTGGAACTCGGCGGCAAGAGCGCGAACCTGATCTTCGCCGACGCCGATCTCGGTGCGGCGGTGCAGCAGGTGGTGGGCAGCCTGGTCCAACTGTCCGGCCAGACCTGCCTGTTCGGCTCCCGGGTCATCGTCGAGGCATCGGTGTACGACCAGGTGGTCGAGATGGTCGCCGGGATGCTGAACTACATCAAGGTCGGTGATCCGCTGGACCCGGAGACCATGATGGGGCCGGTGGTCAGCGCCGCCGCCGCCGACCGCATCATGGGCATGATCGACCGGGCCCGCGGCGAATGCCGGCTCGTCACCGGAGGCACCCGGATGTCCGGTGAGTTCGCCGACGGCTATTTCATCGCCCCAACGGTTTTCGCCGACACCGACAACGACTCGTATCTGGCCCAGCACGAGGTCTTCGGTCCGGTGCTGTCGATCTCGAAGTTCACCGACGACGCGGAGGCGGTGCGGCTGGCCAACGGCACCCCCTACGGGCTCGCCGGGTACATCTGGAGCACCGATCTGCAGCGCACGCACCGGGTGGCCGCCCAGCTCGCCGTCGGGAATGTCTGGGTGAACGGGTTTTTCGGGATGCCGCCGTCGATGCCGTTCGGCGGGGTGAAGCAGAGCGGCTACGGCCGCGTCGGCGGACGGGACGGGATCCGGGAGTTCACCCGGCCCAAGAACGTCTGGATCGCACTGTAGAAAGGGGTCGTGCGTGCACGATGAGTTCGCTGTCCGCCAGGTGATCGAGGCCTATGCCGACGCCGTCACCCGCCGGGACCCGCAGGCCTACGGGGCGCTGTATGCCCCCGACGCCGAGTGGGTGGTAAGTCCGCCCGCGGATCGTCACGTGGTCGGCCGGGATGCTATCGTCGCCGAACTGCGCCGCGAGATCGACCGATTCGACTTCTTCGTGTTCACCGTCGCCAACATCGTGGTCTCGGTGAACGGCGACACCGCCACCGCGCGGTCCACCGCGCACGAGCTCGGCCGGGCCGCCGACGGTTCCGGGCCGGGCCTGCCCGCGATGGATGTGTGGGCCCGCTACGACGACGAGTTGCGCCGCGAAGGCGACGGTTGGGTGTTCACCAGGCGGCGCTACACGATCCTGTATCTCGACACCACCGTGCCGGCCGGGCAGTCGTTCCAAACCTAGTCACAGGAAGGAACTCTCGGCGTCTAGGCCGAGTCCCTCGGGCGCGCCGAGCACCATGGTCTGGGCGTTGCCGATGCCCTGCGCGCCCGTCGCGTGGTCGACGACCTCGACGACGCAGTCGCGCAACTGGTGGATCCGGCGCGCCACCTGTGGGTCGTCGCAGTTGCCGATGTACTCCCCGGTGACGTGCAGCGGGCCGTGCCAGACGCCGTGGATGTCGCCGTCGAAGCCGAAGTACAGGCCGGTGCCGAGGTGAAAACCGGTGTCGGAGATCGGTTTGACGCTGATCTGCCGATGCTCGCCGCCGGCCAGGACGAGGTCGATGGTGCCGCCGAGCAGGCGGCGGTTGTCGGGTCGGTACTTGAGATCGGGCGTGGCGCCCACCACCGGTACGCGGCGGCCGTCCGGGTATTCGACACCGCCCTGCACCTGCAGCGAGGCGCCGACCAGCTCCGACGTGCTGGCCTGATAGTAGAGGTGCAGGCCGTAGCGTGAACCGTCGTCGCGGCGCATCAGCGCCGGCATCCAGATCATGTGGTTCGACGCCGCGCCGATGTCCGGTGGCGGGGGAATGTCGGTGACCGGTTTGCCGACGAAGTAGCGCACGCCCCAGGAGTGGTCGCGGGTCGACACCCAGGTGTCGTCGAACTCGGTGCGCCGGCCGTCGACCTCGACCCAGCCGCGAGCGGTGCCGATCTGGTGGTAGCGCACCAGATCCGCCTCCAGCCGGGCGCCGCCGAGAGAACGGTGCTGTTCGCGGTTCTCCAGCTGCGCGGGCACCGCCGCGGTGAATGTCCACTCGAAGCTGATCGGCACGATGTCGTTCGGGTCGAGGGCGAACCGTACCTGCTGCATCGGTTCGATCACCTGATAGTGCAGTGGCCCCACCGACGCCGCGTCCACCACCGGGGTGAGTTCGCGGCTGGCCCGCACGGTCCACTGGTCGGTGCCGCGGCTGACGCCGCCGAACGCGTCGATCACCCCGCGGTTGGTGTACTTGCCCAGACCGAAGAACAGTTCCAGTTCACCGTCCGGGCCGTACGCGGAGGCCGCCACCTTCTCGGTCCAGGCGCGGTCGGTCTGGCACACCGTGGCGAACGTGTCGGCGATCTGATGGTTGAGGTGGTCGTCGGCGGGCACCAGCGGGCCGGTGTAGGTGGTCATGACGCGCGCTCCATCAGCTCGTAGATCCAGTCCTGCAGCGGCGGGATGGTGTGCACGATGTGGTCGGTGATCCCTCGCTGAACCAGAAGGCGCGACAGGGATTTCAACGTCGCGCCCATGCGTAGCATGGCGAACACCTCGTACCAGTCCAGCGAGTCGACGGTGCGGCCGAGCCGGCGCGCGTAGCGCTCCAGCGTCCGGCCGCGGTCCGGGAACCCGGGCAGCTCGGCGTCCAGCGGCAGGTTGTTGCCCCGCTGGATGGAGCGGCGGATCGCGAACGACCAGCCCAGATCCACCTCGGCCGGACCCACCCCGGCCATCTCCCAGTCCAGCACCGCCCGTACCCGGAACCCGTCGTCGAAGATCACGTTGCCGAACCGGGCGTCACCCCAGATGAGCCCGGCGGGCGGTTCCGGATCCGGCCGGTGCTCACGCAACCAGTCGAGCACCTCGACCATCTCGGTGGGCGGTGCGTTGTCGGTCGCCCAGGACAGGTAGTCGGCCCACCATTCGAGTTCGCCGGCCAGCCCGGGGCCCTGACGCCGATACAGGAACGACAGCTGTCCGTGGGCATCGGCGATCGCGCCGATATCGGCGAGCATGTCGTGGAACTCGTCGTAGAGGACGCGTTGCTGCTCGGGTGTCGCCTGGTACAGCCAGCCCGCCACACAGTACTGTGGTGCCTCGTCGGCCGGGATGCGCCCGGACACCAGTTCCATCGCGAGGAACGGGGCGCCGGCATACTCGGGGTCCTCCTCGACCGCGACGATCTCGGGAGCCGGGACACCGTTCTTGCGGGCCAGTTCCATGGTGCGGGCCTGCCGGACCAGGTCATAGCTGGGAAACACGCCATCCCCGGCGGGTGGCAGCCGCAACACCAACCCGCGTGATCGTTCGCCCTCAGCGCCGCGCCAAGACACGTTCAACAGGGCACTCTCGCTGGAGAATCCGTTGGTGCGCACCGCATCGGCCATTGTCACGGTGATGGCGTCGGCCGTGGGCCAATGTTCGGTGAGCCAGCGTTGAAAGCCGTGAAGTACGGCCTGCCAATCCCGATCGGCACTACTGACGGTGGACATCGCTGTTGCCTTCGCTACGTTGCGGGTGGCCGCTGTCGTCTGCGGGTTGACTGGATGTTAGCCGCGCTTACACAGCAGAGGCAATAAAACGGGGGAATTCGTGTCAGTGTCACTCACACCTGCCCGGAACGGTCCGGGTCCGGTCGTCAGTCCCGGCCCGGTTCGCCGCGGTGGGTGGTGCCGTCGATGATCATTCGGGTCAGCTCCCGAATCATTCGATCGCGGCCGGGGATTCGCCGCTGTGCCGGATACACCCAGTCCTCCAGCACCACCGAGCCGATGATCATCGCCGCGACCGCACCGATGGTGGCGGGTTTGTCGTCGGCCGGCAGTCCGTAGCGGTTCGCCACGTCGAACGACGCGTCATGGACCGCCCGCAGCCCCTTGCGCAGTTCGGTGCTGACCTCGACGGCGGCCGAGTACAGGTCGCTGCGCGGATCGGAACGGGCGGCGATCAGCTCCTGAAAGATGCGGTAGTCCTGCTTGATCAGGGTGTAGAGGCCCTCGACCAGCTGGCCCGCCATCGTTTCGAGCGTGGCCTCGGCGGCCACGTCCACCCAGGACTGGCTCCACTGCCGGATGTAGGTCTTCAGTGGCTCCAGCACGCTGGCCTCGAAGATGTCGGCCTTGGAGCCGAAGTGCCGGAACAGCGAGAGTTCGGCGACCTGGGCCCGGGCCGCGATCTGCTTGGTGGTGGTGGCCCGGTAGCCCTGTTCGGTGAACAGTTCGTGGGCGGCCTTGAGCAGCCTTTCCCGCACGCTCTCCCGCTCGGGCGGCTCCTTGGCCGACCTCGACGCGGCCAATTTCGAAGCGCGCGGCGACATGCCGACAGTGTAGGTGACGGCGGGGCGCGTCGCCGTGGCGGTCGCGCCGCCGATGTCAGTGCCGCCAACATCGCCGACGGCGCCCGCTGGGGTGGCCGGCGGGCGTCAGGTGTCGGTGATCGCGGCGCCGGGGTGCTGCCTGCCGTGGGACAGCCGTGCGAAGCCGTTGTGTCGATGGGCCTCCAATGCCCAGATCACCGCGATCACCGGCAACGGCACCAGGGCCGCCAGCAGGTTGGCGTGGGCCGGCACCAGTTCGGCGATCACCTGTGCTCGCGGCGTTCCGTCGATGTCGGCGGGCAGCCATTCGTCGAGCAGCAGCACCAGCAGCCGGGAGGCCTTGAACGGGCCCGCCGTGGTGGCGGTGATCCAGCCGCCCATTGTGATGGCGATCGCCCACGGCCAGCCGAGCAGCAGCGAATGGTTGTTGATGATCTCGACCGCACACCTGATGGCCTCGCTGAGGTAGGCAAATGCCAGACCCGCCAACAGGACTCCGGCCTGGGCCACGAAAAGGTCGTCGAGGACCGAATGGGCCGCGTCCGGGTCGGGTCGTTGCGGCAGACCGACGGCCAGCGCGATCAGCCCGGCCGAGAGGGCGAGGGTGGTCAGCAGCGCGGCGGTGTTGGTGATCCGCTGGAACGAGCGGACCAACGCGCCGACCACCATCCGCGACGCCCGGGCGGCCGGGGCGCGGTAGCAGACCACCACGACCAGGCCCGCGACCCCTGCGCAGATCAGCCACGTCGCCACCGTGGCGCAGATCCCGGTGAGCGCCAGCGAACCGAGCAGGGGCACCAGCACGTCATCGGTCTGCACACCGCTGCGGACCACCAGCAGCGGTACCGCACCGAAGGCGACCACCGCCAGCAGGCGCAGTAGCAGCGGGAAGGTGTACCGGGTGAGATCGGCGGGGTTGAGGTCGAGTTCACCGTGGCGAGCGGCATCGATCTCCGCGCTGATCACCGTTCGGGCTCGCGTCAGCCACCGCCGAGGTCCGGTGTTGTTCATCGAATCAGTGTGTCCAAGGGTGTCTCGAACGTCGACGGCGGGGACGGGATTCGCTACTGCGCCAGGGCCAGCCCGCCGAGTGCGACGATCCAGCTCGCGAAACTGCCCACCAGGAAGTACTCGGTCACCTCGTCGATTCCGAAGTCGCCGTTCTCCCGGGCCTTCTGGGCGTTGATCTCGGGGAACCGGATGACGCTCTTGGCGGCGATGACCGCGGTGGCCGCGACCAGATGGCCCGCCAGGCCGAGCCCGAGGATCAGCAGTCGCTCCATCGGCCCGAGCAACCGCCCACCCTTGAGCCGGTCCGACGGCTGGGGCTGGCCCTCGGGCTTGACCGCCCCGACCGACCCGAGTACCAGCCGTACCAACTGGTTTCCGGTCACGATCTGCAGCAGCGTGACGCCGATGATCATCAGCAGCCGGTCCGGGTGCACCGGGATCCCGGCCCACGCCGGCCAGCCGTGCAGCACGCCCCCGACCGGCGAATCGATGCCCGACAGCACGATCAACAGGCCCACCGCCGAACCGAACACCGCCAGCGGTGCCAGGTGACCCGTTCCGGTCCGTGCCGCCCGGGCGGCCAGCAGCACCCATGCGGTCACCGCGGCGGCCGCGAAGGTCAGCAACACGATGTCGCCGGGGCGCCACAGCCCGGCCAGCGCGGCGCAGCCCACGACCACCACCGGGCCCAGCACGGCGGGCACCCACCGCCGGCGGGTCAGCCGACTGCCCAGATCGGCGAGCCCGGCGGCGATGAGCAGCACGGCCAGGGCGGTCATCGCAGCCTGCTCAGATAGCGCGACGCCTGCACGATCACATCCAATCCGGCGCGGCCGGCGCGCTGCGACACCGCCGAGGCGCTGATGCCCTCGGCGGCGGCGATGTCCTTCTTGGTCTGCCCGGCCAACAATGCCTTCACGATCCGTAGCGAGCGGTCATCGAGCGATCCAAGCAGATAGTCCCGACAGAGCAGGGCGGCGTTGATAGCGTCGGCATCGCCACGGCCCGGGCCGCGGAACGCGGTGCGCACCGCGGCGAGGCCGGACTGCCGCTGCGCCGATGCGGTCCACTCGATCGCCTCCCGCGCGGCCCACCAGCCCGGACCGTCCTGGATGCCGGTGGCCGGATCGAGCACGGTGACGTCACCCCATCCGATGCCGAACCGCACATCGACGTCCGGTGCCACCGCGAGCCGAATGGTCAGCGCGGCATCGATCGCCGCGCCGACGGTCGGATAGCTGCCCTGGAACTCGTCGCCGGCGGTGAACGCGGGCGGGTCGACCGCGCCCGCGGTGACCTCGCGCAACGCGGCGGCGAGCGCGTGGTGGGCGGCGGCGCGGTCGGCGATCCGGCGCGAACCCACGACGTCGCCGATCAGCGTCGCTACCGTTGTTGAAGCGCTCCCCTTTATCGGGGACATATTTAGACTATAGCTTAATCAAGTAAGAATGAAGCGAAATGCTTCACCTGGTCAGTCGACGATGTGCGCCGACGCCGCCCGCAGATGCACGATCGCCTCGTCGACCACGCGCTCGATCAGTTCCGCGCACGACGGCAGATCCTCGACGATCCCGGCGACCTGGCCCGACGCCAGCACCCCGGCATCGGTGTTGCCCTCGACCAGCCCGGCTTTCAGCAGCATCGGGGTGTTGGCGGCCATGATCACCTGTGCCCAGGACAGATCCTTGCTGCGGCGCATGGCCAGCCCGTCGCGGATCATCGTCCGCCAGGTCATCCCGGTCATCTTCTTGAACTTCTGCGCATTGGCCACCGCGGCGACGAACCCGCGCACCCGCGACCCGCTCTCCAGGCTGTTCACCAGCCCGGTGCGCAGCACCCGGTGCGGCATGCCGTCGACCCGGGTGGTGACCACGGTGCCGTCCAGTCCGGCCTCGAGGTAGCGCCGTTTGACCGCGTCGGGAACGGTGGAATCCGAGGTGAGCAGGAACCGGGTGCCCATCGCCACACCCGCGGCGCCGTAGCTCAACGCCGCCGCCAGCCCGCGGCCGTCGAAGAACCCGCCCGCGGCGATCACCGGGATGCCGGTGCCCTTGAGCGCGTCGAGCACCGACGGCAGCAGCAGCGTGGTCGCGATCGGCCCGGTATGGCCGCCGCCCTCACCGCCCTGCACGATCACCGCGTCCGCGCCCCAGTCCGCGACCTTCTTGGCGTGCTTGGCCGCGCCCACCGACGGGATCACCACCACGCCGGCGTCCTTGAGTTTGGCGATCAGGTCCGGCTTCGGGGCCAGCGCGAACGACGCCACCTTGACGCCCTCGCGGATGAGCAACTCGACCCGGTCGTTGGCGTCCGCGGCGTCGGCGCGGATGTTGATGCCGAACGGTTTGTCGGTGGCCGCCTTGACCTTGGTGACCGCGGTCTGCAGTTCCTCGAGCGTCATGGTGGCCGACGCCAGGATGCCCAGCCCGCCGGCGTTGGCCACGGCCGACACCAGCCGCGCACCGGCGACCCAGCCCATCCCGGTCTGCACCACCGGGTGCTCGATGCCGACCAGTTCGGTCAGTGCGGTGCGCAGTCTGCTCATGACCGGATTTCCTTGTCCCGCAACGACTTAGGGTCGATGACCTCGCGGATCAGGCGCAGTTCCTCGTCGCTGGGCAGCCGGGTGGTGGGCGCTTCGGCCAACCCGTGCACCTCGAACGAGGTGTTCTCGGCGACCTGCTCGGGCGTGATGCCCGGATGCAGCGACACCGCGCGCATCTGGTGGTCGGGGCCGTTGAAGTCGAACACCCCCAGGTTGGTCACCACCCGGTGGACGTTGACGAAGCGGAACGCGGGGTTGTCGGGATCCACCTTGTCCCAACCGATTCCGCAGACCACGTCGACCGATTCGCAGAACACCCGCTTGGAGTGGTTACCCACCCAGTAGCTGGTGATGTGGTTGATGGTGTTGCCCGGCGCGCCGCGCACGCCGAACATCTGCCGGGTGGGTTTCTGCAGTGGGCCGAACGCCGAGAGGTTCTGGTTGCCGTAGCGGTCGATCTGGTTGGCGCCCATCACCACATGGCGCCGGCCCCAGGCCAGGGTCTCGAACACCCGGCCGAACGGCATCCAGCCCTCGATCTCGGCGGCGGCGCCGAGGGCGGGGGTGTCGGCGATCAGCCGGGCCTCGCCGTCGGTGAGCAGGATGTCGGGGGAGAAGGTCAGCCGAGCCAGCCGGGCGCCGACCTGCACCATGGTGGTCATCGGGCTGACCAGGATCTCGCCCGCGTCGCGGAACAGCTCCGCGCAGGCGACGGCGCACACCTCGGCACGGGTCGCGGTGGTGGTCACTTGGCTTCTCCCTGGGACTCGCCGAACTTGCGCACCGCGGCCTGGTAGTCGGCCTCGGTGCCGGACAGGTAGGTCTGCACGAACTGCTGCCAGCTCTCCTCCGAGCCGGCCGCCTCGACGTAGTGCCGCTGGAACCGCTCGTCGCGCCGGTAGTCCGGTTCGGCGGTGGTGAAGTGGGCACCGCCCGGCGCCTCCACGACGGCGTCGACCATCATCCGGTTGATCAGCAGCGCCTGCGGCGGAACGGATTTGACGAGCTCGGCGGTGTCGACGATGCGTTCCACCGACAGGAACCGCTTCTCGGCGGCCATCAGATACAGATCGTCGAAGTAGGGGTCGATGCCGGTGTAGGCCGCATTCCCCTGCGCATCACCGAGATTCATATGCACGAACGCGGCGTCGAGGTTCAGCGCCGGCATCGCGATCAGCGTCTCGTAACCGTGGCCGGTCGGGTACGGCGAGGTGACCGTCTTGAGCTCGCCCTCCCAGAAGTCGAGCACGCTGCTGCCCAGACCGGCCCGGATCGGCAGGAACGGCAGCCGCTGGGCCGCGGCCTGCAGCCCGCAACGCAGCATGCCCTCGTCCATCTCGCGGGCCTCGATCGCCCCGGAGGTGCGGGCCTTGGCGAACCACGGGTCGTAGAACGGCGGCGAGTCCAGCGAGACGAAGCCGTAGTAGACCCGCTTGACCTTGCCGGCCGCGCACAGCAGACCGAGGTCGGGCCCGCCGTAGGTGACGACCGTCAGGTCGGTGACGTCGGTGCGCAGCAGTGCGCGGACGAAGGCCATCGGCTTGCGGCGCGATCCCCAGCCGCCGATGCCGATGGTCATCCCGCTGCGGATCTGGCTGACCGCCTCGTCGAGAGTGGTTCGTTTATCGCTCATTTCGACCCTTTGCCTGCCTTGTTGGTGCCGGCGAAGGCGTCGCGGTGCTCGTCGGCGACGCCGGCCAGGTTGAGTTCGAAGGTGAAGCCCTGCTCCATGCGGTAACTGTGGTTGACCCGCTGCACGTCGATGAAGTTCAGCGCCTCCTTGGCGGCGCGGATCACCCGGGTGTCCTTGGCCGCGATGTCGCGGGCCACCCGCAGCGCGGCCTCGTCGAGCTCCTCGCGCGGCACCACCTCGTGCACCGAGCCGAAGTGGTGCAGCGTCTGCGCGTCGACGGTGGCGGCGGTGTAGAACAGCCGCCGCATCATGTGTTGCGGGACCAGTCGGGCCAGGTGGGTGGCCGCGCCCAGCGCGCCCCGCTCCACCTCGGGCAGGCCGAACTTCGCATCGTCGGAGGCCACGATCACGTCCGCGTTGCCGACCAGGCCGATGCCGCCACCGACGCAGAACCCGTTCACCGCGGCGACCACCGGCACCGCGCACTCGTAGACCGCCTTGAACGCGGCGAAGCAGCCCCGGTTCGCGTCGATCAGCGCGGTGAAGCCCTCGGTGTTCTGCATCTCCTTGATGTCCACGCCCGCATTGAAGCCCCGGCCCTCGGCCCGCAGGATCACGACGTGGGTGTCGAAGTTCTCACCCGCCTTGGTGATGGCGTCGGCGAGCTCGAACCAGCCGCGGGAGGGGATCGCGTTGACCGGCGGATAGTTCACGGTCACCGAGACGATGCCGGGCTCGACGGTGGCGGTCGTGATGGTCATGGCAGCTCCCGAGCAATTCTGGGGACGATGGGAAAGCAAGCACTTGCTTGGTACGCTAGCACAGTGACCGACCGGCCAGAGATAAAGCTCGGATTGCAAGACAAGGTGGTCCTGGTGACCGGCGGGGTGCGCGGCGTCGGCGCCGGCATCAGCAAAGTGTTCGCCGACCAGGGCGCGGTCGTGGTGACCTGCGCCCGCCGCCCAGTCGAAGGACTGCCCTACGAATTCCACAGCTGCGATGTGCGCGACGACGACGCGGTCGCGGCCCTGATCGGCAGCATCGTCGAGCGGCACGGCCGGCTCGACGTGGTGGTCAACAACGCGGGCGGATCGCCCTACGTGCTCGCCGCCGAGTCGTCGGCCACGTTCAACACCAAGATCGTGCAGCTGAATATGCTCGGGCCGCTTTCCGTTTCGATCCACGCCAACGCGGTGATGCAGAGACAGGCGCAGGGTGGGGCGATCATCAACATCGGCAGCGTCAGCGGGCGGCGGCCCACCCCGGGCACCGTCGCCTACGGCGCGGCCAAGGCCGGGATCGAGAGCATGACCAGCACGCTGGCCGTGGAGTGGGCGCCGAAGGTGCGGGTCAACTCCGTCGTGGTCGGCATGGTCGAGACCGAGCAGTCGGAGCTGTTCTACGGCGACGCCGAGTCGATCGCGGCGATCTGCGAGAACGTGCCGCTGGGCCGGCTGGCCAAACCGGAGGACGTGGGCTGGGCCGCGGCCTTCCTCGCCTCCGACGCGGCGTCCTACATCAGCGGCGCCTCGCTGGAGGTGCACGGCGGTGGCGAGCCGCCGCACTACCTGGCCACCACCAAAGCTGACATCAAACGATAGGGGAGAGAGACGGATATGGGTTTGCTCGACGGCCGCGTGGTCATCGTGACGGGCGCCGGTAACGGCATCGGGCGCGCGCACGCGCTCGCCTTCGCCGCCGAGGGGGCGAAGGTCGTGGTCAACGACATCGGCGTTGGTTTGGACGGTTCGCCGGCCTCCGGCGGCAGCGCGGCGCAGGCCGTCGTCGACGAGATCAAGGCCGCCGGCGGCGAGGCCGTCGCCAACGGGGCCGATGTCTCGAACTGGAAGCAGGCCGAGGAGCTGATCCAAGCCGCGGTCGACACCTTCGGCGGGCTCGACGTGCTGGTCAACAACGCCGGCATCGTCCGCGACCGGATGATCGCCAACACCAGCGAGGAGGAGTTCGACGCGGTCATCGCCGTTCACCTCAAGGGCCACTTCGCCACCATCCGGCATGCCGCGGCCTACTGGCGCAACCAGCACAAGGCGGGCAAGCCGGTGGACGCGCGGATCATCAACACCAGCTCCGGGGCGGGGCTGCTCGGCAGCGTCGGGCAGGGCAACTACTCGGCGGCCAAGGGCGGCATCGCCACGCTGACCCTGGTGGCCGCGGCCGAGCTGGGCCGCTACGGGGTGACGGTCAACGCGATCGCTCCGTCGGCGCGCACCCGGATGACCGAGACGGTGTTCGCCGAGATGATGGCGACCCAGGACAAAGAGTTCGACTCGATGGCGCCGGAGAACATCTCGCCGCTGGTGGTGTGGCTGGGCAGTGCCGAGGCCAAGGACGTCACCGGCCGGGTGTTCGAGGTCGAGGGCGGTATCATCCGGGTCTGCGAGGGCTGGTCGCGGGGCCCGGAGGTGGACAAGGGTGCCCGCTGGGACCCGGCCGAGCTCGGCCCGGTGGTCACCGACCTGATCGCCAAGGCGCGCACGCCGCTGCCGGTGTACGGGGCCTGAGCGCCGCCGCTACCTGCGGCACGGGCTCAGGAAGGTCCTGCCCTCCTGGTCGCGGGCCTCGTCAGGGGTGAGCCAGCCGACGCCCTGGAAGTAGTAGGTGTCGTCGGCATGGCTCGCCGACCCGGCGAGCACTTCCGCCACGTCGACGACACCCTCGCGGTGGTAGGCGGGGCGATGGATGCCCAGCTCAACCGATTGCATGGTGCGCCAATCGAATCCGTCGGGTAGTGGACGTCTTGTCGACATGCCCTCGGGTTCTTCGCCGAAGGTCAGGTGCTCGATTTCGACCGGCGGCGAGTCCTGAGAATTCCATACCTCGTACCAGATGTCGCGGTAGGTGGGGTCCGGCGGCCGGAACCGGAGTGAGTATCCGTTGGATTCGGTGCACGGGGTGACCGTCCAGATCCGCAGCTTGCCGTCGGTGACCCGGGCCCCGAAGGTCTCCGGAATTCCCGGTTCCAGGACGGGATCCTTCGTGCACATCGTCAGCAGTGTCTTGCGGTTCTGTTCGGCGACTTGTTCACGGTTGAGCCAGCCGAAGCCGGGGAAGTAATACGTGTCCTCGGGGTGGTCGGGGGACTCGGCGATGATCGTGGCGAGTTCGATCTGGTCTGATCCGGCGCCCTCTGTGGGCTCGACCGACAGGAGGATCTTTTCTTTTGTGCGCCAGTCGAAGTCCTCCCGAAGGGCTTCGGTGACGGTGAGTCCGCCGGGGTAGGGGCCGCCGAGAGTGAGGTACTCGACGGTCGTCGCCCGATCCGGCGGAGTCTCGAGTTGCAACCTGTCCCCCGTGAAAGGAGAGAACAGGATAGTCACGTGGTGGACGCGTTCACACGGTGTTCCGGTCCAGAGTTGCAGTTTCCCGTCGGTGACTCGTGCTCCGAACACCGGAGGCAACGAGGGCTTGTAGAAGGTGAGTCTGTTGGACCGGTGGCAACCGGAGAAACCGGCCAGCGACAGCGCGGCGACCACGCACACCGCGACACCCACGAGCCTGACGAACCATCGGCTGATCATGCGTAACCCCCGTCGTGGACTCCGGCCTCTTTCTCGAATTTGTTCTCAATCCCGAACAACTGTTCGCCCGTCAGGGCAGCGCCGTATTCGACGACGAACCTCGAATAACCCAGCCGAGCCCACTGTTGTGAGTGGATCTCCTCGTGGTGCAGGACCCGGTCGAGATCGAAGTCGACTTTTTTGGGTTCTCCACCGTCGGTGGCGTGCCACATCTGTCCGGAGCCGGCGATATTTCGAAGCGCCCCTGCCGGGTCGCCGGGGTTGTCGATGTTGAACATGAAAATGTCGCCCCAGGTGGTACCCGCGCGCTGGCTGTAGAGATCCTGCAGCCAGTTGCCGCCCAAACCCATCAACATGCCGTTCGGCGTGGTCATCAACCGGCCGCCGTTGGCGTGCACGAATGCCACGTCCTGGCTGTAGCTCCACGAGTTCGCCCGCTGCCGGTCGATGATGCGCTGGATCTCGTCGGCGGAGTAGGCGACCTCGTTGTGGTCCTTGTGACCAGGGGCCTCGGCGTAGTCGGTGCCGCAGTTGAAGATGTAGGTCATCAGGGTCGCGTCCCGGGCTTCCTCGCCGCTGATGTCCGCCGGCAACAGGAAGAACGACTTCCCGTTCGCGGTCCTTGACCCGCTCGAGACGTTCGAGAATCCTGAACCTGTCCGGCGTGATGTTGTGGCGACGCGCGATGGCGACGATCACGGACGGCGGAACACCTTGACGCTCAGCGTTTTCCAGCCACTCGGCGTAGTAACCGGTCGGCTTCTCGGGTAGCAACCCGGCTTCGCGCAGCGCCCTGGTGTACTCGTTCTCCGGCTCCTCCTCGTCCTTCTCACCGTCGCCCCGGATCCCGGCCACCCGGCCGTCGTCGCCGAGCTGCTCACCCTGGGTGCGGTAGTTCTCGGCCAGCTTGTCGATCCGGGCAGCGATGGCGCTGAACTCGCGGTGGGACGACTCGACCACCTCGACGACATCGGCCAGCCCCTTGCGGACGATCGGCAGCAACATCCACTCACGCAGCCGGGTCGGCGGAACGCGCTCGGCCGCGTCATGCACCCAGGTGCGTACCGCGTCCAGATTGCGCCGGCCGGTCAGCACCACCTGCGCCGAGCGGTCGACCTCGATGCCCAACTGTCGGTCCAGGTCTGCCAAGTCGGCGACGGCCCGGGTGAACCGGCTGTTCTTCGCCCCGTACGCCGATGCGGCGGTTCCGATCCAGTGCTCCCCTGGCGCCGACGCCTCGATGGTGCGCCCGGTCCGGTCGAGTGCGGCGGCGTCGGCGCTGAACCCGGCGCCGTCCTGGGGTGCACCCCGCCCGTACGTCGACCGGGCCGACGACCAGGTCCGCTCGAAGCCGTGCAGGGCATCCATGAGCAGATCCTGGCACGGCTGCGACCGGCCCGGATGCACGAAATTTCGGGCCGGCCCGCGTCGGGGTTCGCACACCACCGGCGGTGCATCGAGGGCGGGACGTCGGCGTGGCGGTGGTCGGGCCTATGCTCGTCGGGTGAACTCGACCCCGCAGTCCGCCCCCGTCCCGGACAGCGACCGCATCGCCGCGGCCGACGCCTACGTCGACGCGCTGGCCAGCCATCGGGCCGACGACGTCCCGTTCGCGCCGGACTGTGTGCGCATCGAAGGGGGCATCAAGACCGGGTTCTCCGGAGCGCATCTGCGGCGCAGCCTGAACCGGGGTCCGCAGTTCCGGGTCATCGAGGCCACCACCGACCGGGAATACACCGTCGACGGCGACTACGTGCACGCCACGTTCACGGTGGTGACCAAGGCCGGGTTCGCCGGCCGCCGGGTCGTCGCCCGGGTCCGCGAGACCTTCCTGATCCCCGCGTCCGACGGTTTGATCCACCACATCCGGGCGCGGATCAGCCCGACGGTGCGCCGCGAGCCGGCATAAGGAGCCGGCATAAAGAAGTGCCCCCGACCGGATCGGGGGCACTTCGCGGCTGTCGGGAGAGACGTCAGATCCGCTCGATGATCGTGCCGGTGGCCAGCGCACCGCCGGCGCACATCGTGATCAGCGCCGTGGACTTGTCGGTGCGCTCCAGTTCGTGCAGTGCGGTGGTGATCAGGCGGGCACCGGTGGCGCCGACCGGGTGGCCCAGCGCGATCGCGCCGCCGTTGACGTTGACCCGGTCCATGTCGGGTTCGTGCACCCGCGCCCAGGACAGCACCACCGACGCGAACGCCTCGTTGATCTCGACCAGGTCGATGTCGCCGATCTTCATCCCGGCCTTCTTCAGGACCGTCTCGGTGGCCTGCACCGGCCCGTCGAGGTGGTAGTACGGCTCGGCGCCGACGAGTGCCTGCGCGACGATGCGGGCCCGCGGCCGCAGCCCGAGCGCCTTGGCCTTGTCCTCGTCCATCCACAGCACCGCGGCGGCGCCGTCGGAGATCTGCGACGACGTGCCCGCGGTGTGGATACCGCCCTCGAGCACCGGCTTGAGTCCGGCCAGACCCTCCAGGGTGGTTTCGCGCAGGCCCTGGTCGCGGGTGACCAGCTGGCGTTCGGAGGTGGGCTGCTTCTGCTCGTCGAGCACGGGCGCCTCGATCGGGCTGATCTCCCGGTCGAACCGGCCCTCGGCCCAGGCGCGCTGCGCCTTGAGCTGCGACTGCAGACCGAACTGGTCGATGTCCTCACGGGTGATGCCGCGGCGCTTGGCGATCCGCTCGGCGGCCTCGAACTGGTTGGGCATGTCGATGTCCCAGGAGGCGGCGCGGATCTTCGAGCGGTCCGGCCCGGCGTTCTCGCCCAGGCCGACCCGGCTCATCGCCTCGATGCCGCAGGCGATGCCGATGTCGATGGCGCCGGTGGCGATCAGGCCGGCGATCAGGTGGTTGGCCTGCTGGCTGCTGCCGCACTGGCAGTCGATGGTGGTGGCGCCGACGTGTTCGGGCAGGCCGGCGGTCAGCCAGGCGACCCGGCTGATGTTGTTGGACTGCTCGCCGAACTGGGTGACGCAACCGCCGATGACCTGCTCGACGTCACCGGGGTTGATGCCGGCTTTCTCCACGAGCGCCTTCTGCACGGCCCCGAGAAGTTCGGTCGCGTGCAGGCCGGACAACCATCCGTTGCGCTTGCCGATCGGGCTGCGAGTGGCTTCAACGATGACAGGGTTACCCATTCCGCCAGGCTAGAACACGTTTCATTAGTCTGACAAGCGGCGATACAACCATGCCTTTGATCTGCGCGGAAGCCGTGTTTCAATGTCACTAGAACACGTTGCAGTAAGGAGCGCACGGATGCCTTGTCCGAACCTGCCCAAGAACTTCGACCCGCTGGATGCAGACCTGAACCTCAAGGGGCTGCCGGTCAAAGAACTCGCCGAACTGCGTGAGCATGAGCCCATCCACTGGGTTGACGTGCCGGAGGGGACCGGTGGCTTCGGCGACAAAGGCTACTGGATCGTCACCAAGCACAAGTACGTCAAGGAGATCTCGCGGCGCAGCGACGTGTTCGGCAGCTCGCCGGACGGCGCCATCCCGGTGTGGCCGAAGACCATGACCCGCGAGGCCATCGACGTGCAGCGCAACGTGCTGCTCAACATGGACGCCCCGCAGCACACCCGGCTGCGCAAGATCATCTCGCGCGGGTTCACCCCGCGGGCCATCGGCCGGCTCGAGGACGAGCTGCGCTCGCGCGCCCAGAAGATCGCCGAGCAGGCCGCCGGCTACGAGACCGGCGACTTCGTCGAGCAGGTGGCCTGCGAGCTGCCGCTGCAGGCGATCGCCGAGCTGCTCGGCGTGCCGCAGGAGGACCGGGACAAGATCTTCCGCTGGTCCAACGAGATGACCGCCGGCGAGGACCCGGAGTACGCGCACATCGACCCGGCCCAGTCGTCGGTGGAGCTGATCACCTACGCGATGGCGATGGCCGACGAGCGGATCAAGAACCCGACCGACGACATCGTCAGCAAGCTGGTGCACGCCGACATCGACGGCGAGAAGCTCTCCGAGGACGAGTTCGGGTTCTTCGTGGTGATGCTGGCGGTGGCCGGCAACGAGACCACCCGCAACTCGATCACTCACGGCATGATCGCGTTCTCGCAGTACCCCGACCAGTGGGAGCTGTACAAGCGCGAGCGGCCGGAGACCGCGGCCGACGAGATCGTGCGCTGGGCCACCCCGGTGTCGGCGTTCCAGCGCACCGCCCTGGAGGACGTCGAGCTCGGCGGGGTCCAGATCAAGAAGGGCCAGCGGGTGGTGATGTCCTACCGGGCGGCCAACTTCGACGAGGAGGTGTTCGAGGACCCGTACACCTTCAACATCCTGCGCAACCCGAATCCGCACCTCGGCTTCGGCGGCACCGGCGCCCACTACTGCATCGGCGCCAACCTGGCCAAGCTCAGCATCAACCTGATGTTCAACGCGATCGCCGACCATCTACCCGATCTGAAGCCGATCGGTACTCCCGAACGGCTAAAGTCGGGCTGGCTCAACGGCATCAAGCACTGGCAGGTGGACTACACCGGCAAATGCCCGGTGGCGCACTGACGATCGGTTGATCCCCGCGACAGCGGGGCCGAACCCGCCGCCCGGCGGCAGGTCCACGGGCCTGCGCCGGGCGCGGACCATGTTTCGAGGAGGATTCGGGTGGACTTCAGCCCCACACCGGAGCAGCAGGCCGTCGCCGACGTCGTCACATCGGTGCTCGAGCGGGAGAACAGCTGGGACGCACTGGTTTCCGGTGGCGTCGCCGCGCTCGGTGTGCCGGACCGGCTGGGTGGCGACGGCGTCGGGCTGCTCGAGGTGACAACCGCGCTGACCGAGATCGGCCGCCACGGCACCGTCGGTCCGGCCCTGGCCACGCTGGGCCTGGGTCTGCTGCCGCTGCTGGAGCTGGCCTCCGAGCAGCAGCAGGACCGCTACCTGGCAGGGGTGGCCAAGGGCGCGCTGTTGACCGCCGCGCTCAACGAGCCGGGTGCCCCGCTTCCGGAGCAGCCGACCACCAGCTACGCCGACGGAAAACTCAACGGCACCAAGGTCGGTGTGGGTTATGCCGATCAGGCCGAGTGGATTCTGGTCACCGCCGATTCCGCGGTCGTCGTGGTGCCGCGCTCGGCCGCCGGGGTGGTGGTCACCAAGACGCCGACGGCCAATCACACCGACGAGTACGTGGTGTCGTTCACCGATGTCGCGGTGCCGGCCGAGGACGTGCTCGCCGGTGCCACCGTCGGCCGGGTGAACCAGCTGGCGCTGGGCGCGATCGGCGCCTATGCGTCGGGCCTGGTCGCCGGTGCGCTGCGACTCACCGCCGACTACGTCGCCAACCGACACCAGTTCGGCAAGCCGCTGTCGACCTTCCAGACCGTTGCCGCGCAGCTGGCTGAGGTGTACATCGCCTCGCGCACTTTGGATCTCATCGCCAAGGCGGTGGTGTGGAAGCTGTCGGAGGGCCGTGACGCGGCCGACGATCTGGACATCCTCGGGTACTGGTTGACCTCACAGGCTCCACCGGTCATGCAGACCTGTCATCACCTGCACGGCGGGATGGGTATGGACATCACCTATCCGATGGACCGCTATTACTCGACGATCAAGGACCTGACGCGGCTGCTGGGCGGCCCATCGCACCGGCTCGAACTCGTGGGAGCGTAATGTTCATCGAACTGACCCCGGAGCAGCGCAAGCTGCAGGCGGAACTGCGGGAGTACTTCTCCACGCTGATCACTCCCGAAGAGCGCGCGGCGATGGAGGCCGACCGGCACAACGAGGCCTACCGCGCGGTGATCCGCCGGATGGGAGCCGACGGCAAGCTCGGGGTGGGCTGGCCCAAGGAGTACGGCGGGCTGGGCTACGGGCCGATCGAGCAGAGCATCTTCGTCAACGAGGCCGCACGTGCCGACGTGCCGCTGCCGGCGGTGACGCTGCAGACCGTGGGGCCGACCCTGCAGCAGTACGGCACCGAGGAGCAGAAGAAGAAGTTCCTGCCGGCGATCCTGGCCGGCGAGGTGCACTTCGCCATCGGCTACACCGAACCGGAGGCCGGCACCGACCTGGCCTCGCTGCGCACCACGGCGGTCCGGCAGGGTGACGAGTACATCGTCAACGGTCAGAAGATCTTCACCACCGGCGCGCACGACGCCGACTACATCTGGCTGGCCGCCCGCACCGACCCGAACGCGCCGAAGCACAAGGGCATCTCGATCCTGATCGTCGACACCAAGGATCCCGGCTACTCGTGGACGCCGATCATCCTGTCCGACGGCGCACACCACACGAACGCCACGTACTACAACGACGTGCGGGTGCCGGCGGACATGCTCGTCGGTGAGGAGAACGGCGGCTGGAAGCTGATCACCACCCAGCTCAACCACGAACGGGTCATGCTGGGCCCGGCCGGCCGGGTCGCCGGCATCTACGACAAGGTGTACGCCTGGGCCGCCAAGCCGGGCAGCGACGGCGTCGCCCCGATCGAGAACCCCAACGTGCGCCGCATTCTGGCCGAGATCCGGTCGATCTGGCGGATCAACGAGCTGCTGAACTGGCAGGTCGCGGCCTCGGGCGAGACCATCGACGTCGCCGACGCGGCGGCCACCAAGGTGTTCTCCACCGAGCGGATCCAGCGTGTCGGCCGGTTGGCCGAGGAGATCGTCGGCGGCTACGGCAACCCGGCGGATCCGGAGACCGCCGAGCTGCTGGTGTGGCTCGACAAGCAGACCAAGCGAAACCTGGTCATCACATTCGGTGGCGGAGTGAACGAGGTGATGCGCGAGATGATTGCGGCTGCCGGTCTGAAGGTCCCGAGGGTCCCGCGGTGAGCGCCACAACGGAGAACACCATGACCCCGGAGGAGCTGCGCAAGGGCATCGACGAGATCCTGGCCGACGGCAAGAGCAGGCCACGCACCAGCCGGGATCCGGTGAACCAGCCCATGATCCACCACTGGGTGGACGCGATCGGCGACAAGAACCCGATCTACGTCGACGAGCAGGCCGCCCGCGACGCCGGACACCCCGGCATCGTGGCGCCCCCGGCGATGATCCAGGTCTGGACCATGGGTGGACTGGGCCAGGGCCGGCCCGACGACGACCCGCTCAGCCGGATGATGCAACTGTTCGACGGCGCCGGCTACGTCGGCGTGGTCGCCACCAACGCCGAGCAGACCTACCACCGGTACCTGCGGCCCGGCGAGGAGGTCACCATCCACGCCGAGATCACCGACGTCGTCGGGCCCAAGCAGACCGCGCTCGGCGAGGGTTACTTCATCAACCAGCTCATCACCTGGACCGTCCCCGGCGCCGACGGCGACGAGACCGTCGCCGAGATGAACTGGCGCATCATGAAATTCAAGCCGCGCCAGAAGCCCAAGCCCGCGGTGCCGGAGGACCTCGACCCGGCCAAGCTGATGCGCCCGGCCGCCTCCCGGGACACCCAGTTCTTCTGGGACGGGGTCAACGCGCACGAACTGCGTATCCAGCGGCTGCCCGACGGCACCCTGCAGCACCCGCCGCTGCCCGCGGTGTGGCAGGACAAGACCCAGCCCGTCGACTACGTGGTGTCCTGCGGCCGCGGCACGGTGTTCAGCTTCGTGGTGCACCACGCCCCGCAGGTGCCGGGCCGCACGCTGCCGTTCGTCATCGCGCTGGTCGAACTCGAGGAGGGGGTGCGGATGCTCGGTGAGCTCCGCAACGTCGACCCCGCCGAGGTGTACATCGGCATGCCGGTGCAGGTGATGTTCATCGACCTGCCGGAGACCGAGAGCGGTCCGGCCTGGACCTTGTACGCCTGGGAACCCCGTGACGGAGCCAGTCAAGGAGCCGGAGCATGAGCGCCCCTGTCGCCGAGGTCGGCACCAAGCTCCCCGAGCTGAAGATCTTCGCCGACCCCACCTTCATCATCTCGACGGCCCTGGCCACCCGCGACTACCAGGACGTGCACCACGACCGGGACAAGGCGCAGGCCAAGGGATCCAAGGACATCTTCGTCAACATCCTCACCGACACCGGGCTGGTGCAGCGGTACCTCACCGACTGGGCCGGGCCCAAGGCGCGGATCAAGTCGATCAAGCTGCGGCTGGGTGTGCCGTGGTACGCCTACGACACCGTCACGTTCACCGGCGAGGTGACCGGGATCGACGGTGATCTGGTGACGGTGAAGGTCATCGGTTCCAACAGCCTGGGCGATCACGTCCAGGCCACCGCGACGCTGACCATGGGGGAGAGCTGATGTTGTCCGGCAAGGCGGCGATCGTTGGCATCGGCGCAACCGATTTCTCCAAGGACTCCGGCCGCAGCGAGTTGCGGCTGGCCGCCGAGGCGGTGCTCGACGCCCTGGCCGACGCCGGGCTCACCCCCGCCGACGTGGACGGGCTGACCACCTTCACGATGGACACCAACACCGAGGTGGCCGTCGCGCGTGCGGTGGGCATCCCGGAGTTGAAGTTCTTCTCCAAGATCCACTACGGCGGCGGCGCGGCCTGCGCGACCATCCAGCAGGCCGCGATGGCGGTGGCCACCGGGGTGGCCGACGTGGTGGTGGCCTACCGGGCGTTCAACGAGCGGTCCGGGATGCGGTTCGGCCAGGTGCAGACCCGGCTCATCGCCGGGGCCGACTCCACCAGCGTGGACAACAGCTTCTCCTACCCGCACGGGCTGTCCACGCCGGCGGCGCAGGTCGCGATGATCGCCCGGCGCTACATGCACCTGTCCGGGGCGACCAGCCGCGATTTCGGCATGGTGTCGGTGGCCGACCGCCGACACGCCGCGAACAACCCGAAGGCGTACTTCTACGGCAAGCCGATCACCATCGAGGACCACCAGAACTCGCGCTGGATCGCCGAACCGCTGCGGCTGCTGGACTGCTGCCAGGAGACCGACGGTGCGGTGGCGATCGTGGTGACCTCGCTGGAGCGGGCCCGCGACCTCAAGCACCGCCCGGCGGTGATCGAGGCCGCCGCCCAGGGTTCGAGTGCCGACCAGTACACGATGACCAGCTACTACCGGCCGGAACTGGACGGACTGCCGGAGATGGGGCTGGTCGGCAAGCAGCTGTGGGCGCAGTCGGGGTTGCGGCCCGAGGACATCCAGACCGCGATCCTCTACGACCACTTCACCCCGTTCACCCTGATCCAGCTGGAGGAGTTGGGGTTCTGCGACAAGGGCGACGCCAAGGACTTCGTCGCCGACGGGGCCATCGAGATCGGCGGCCGGCTGCCCATCAACACCCACGGCGGCCAGCTGGGCGAGGCCTACATCCACGGCATGAACGGCATCTCCGAGGCGGTGCGCCAGTTGCGGGGCACCTCGGTGAACCAGGTCGAGGGTGTCGAGCACGTTCTGGTCACCGCGGGCACCGGCGTGCCGACCTCAGGTCTGATCCTGGGGGCCTGAGTCCGGGCCGCTACCCTCTGCACTGTGAGTTCGTCGACGCCATCGGATCCCGAACCGCAGCAAGGGGACACCCCGGTCGACCCAGCCGAGCCGGAACCCGACGAGGCCGACACCGGTCCGATTCAGCAGATTTCGGGTGTCGGGGCGGTCGAAGGACAGGCGCAGTCGGACGAGCAGGAATGGCAGCAGCCCCGATTCGACGGGCCGCCGTTGGCCGGCCCGTCGTTCGCGAGCCAGTTCGATGCGCAGGTGGTGGGGCGACCGGTCGCGCGCCGGCGCCTCAACGCCAAGCCGTTCCTCATCGGCGCGGCGGTGGTGGGCGCGGTCGCCCTGACCGGTGGGCTGGTGTTCTGGCTGGTGCGCCCGGACGGCGATGACGAATCGCCGGACTCCGGGGCGACCGCCGCACCGACGGCAACCCCTACCGAGTCCAACGTGACCGAAGCCGATGTGAAGCTGCGCAGGTACCTGCCCAAGGGATATCCGGCGGGCGCGTGCAGCCTGGCCGACGCCCCGGAGGACGCGCTGTCGCAGTTCGAGTGCGGGCCGAACAACGACCCGGGCGGCCCGAGATCGGCGACCTACACGCTGATGAGGGACCGGGCCGCGCTCGAGAGCTCCTTCACCGAGGCCATTGCCGCCGCCACCCGCGTCGACTGCCCGAACCGGATCCAGTCGCCGGGCCCGTGGCGGCGCAACGCGACGCCGGACAAGGTGAGCGGGACGCTGTTCTGCGGGCTGCGGGACGACCGGCCCACGGTGATCTGGAGTGACGTCGACCGGCTGACCCTCAACATCGTCGATGCCGGACCGGAGGGGCCGAGTTTCCCCCAGTTGTACGCCTGGTGGTCCTCCCACTCATGAACAGTGCCGGCCCGGCTGACGCCGGACCGGCACCGTGATGACGTGCGCTGATCCCCGTTACGGGGTGGGCAGATAGGTGGTCGGGGTGGACGACCCACCGGTCGAGGACTGCGAGCTGTCCTGGCTGCCGGCCGGGGTGGTCGTGCCCTCGGCGATCGGCGTGCCGGAGCTGCTGCCCTCAGCGGCAGGCGTGCCCTGGGTCGCCGGGGTGGCCTCGGTGGCCTCGTCGATCGGCGTGCCGGAGCTGCCCGCAGGCAGCGGGGTGCCCTGGCTGCCCTCGGTCGCGGTTCCGGTGGCCTCGGCGCCCTCTTCCTCCTCGATCACCTCGACGTCGACCTCTTCCTCGACGACGTCGACCTCGACCTCCTCGACCTCATCCTCGGTCGCGGTGCTCGCCGGAGTCGAACGGGTCGGAGCCGGGGTGTAATCGCGCGACGACGGGGTCGAGCTCGAGGAAGCCGGCGCGGGCTTGACCCAGACCAGCAGGTCCGTTCCGGCCGAGTTGTACACCACGCGGTCCGGGTCGGGACCGGTGACGTCGAAGTAGACCTTGCCGGTGGTCTTCTGGCCCTGCGCCAGGGTGGCCGGGTTGACCCCCTGCGGGGTCGCGACACCGAACAGGGCTCGGTAGTTGGTGCCGTCCGCGGCCCGGGCGTTCAGGTTCGACACGATCGGGGTGACCGAACCCTGGATCGCCTCATCGGTCGCCGTGGCCTCCCACAGCCGGCCGACGGGCTGGTACGGGATGTTGTCCGAGCTCGGCTTGAGGTCGGTGATGGTCCAGCCCTGGATCACCGGCCCGTCGACGAGCCTGCCCTGGCTGCCGAACGGTTGGGTCTGAACGGTCGATCCGGAAGTGGCGGTATCCGCCACGGTGATCGGGGCGAATGCGATGGCCGCCGCCGCCGCTGAGGCGACGACACCGGCCAGAGTTGAGATCCTCACTTCTGTTCTGCTCCTGACTCGTCCGGTTGCAGGGATAGTCAACGAAGCGAAACTATCAGGTGAGTATAGGTTTGCGAGACCGCGAGGGGTTCGGCCACCGGGGTGCTGGGCCCGTTCGCCCGTGCGACGGCAAATCCGGCGGCGGAACTGCTTCATGCAGGTCGCAACGTGTTTCATCTGCTTATCGCAGCTGCGCAGCAAACGCGCATCCGGTCTCGGGCTGGTTTGCGCTCGCCGACAGTCGAATACGTCGGCGTCAGGCCGGGATGAGTTCCACCCCGGCCAGTGCGACCGCGTCATCGCGCGCGGGGGCGGTGACCACGGCCGAGAAACCGTCGCCTTCCTTCCAGATCCGCGCGGTGAGGGTCTCGCCCGGGAACACCACACCGGCGAACCGGGCGCTGTAGCTGCGCACCCGCGAGGTATCGCCGTCGAGAAGGTTGTCCACCATGGCTTTACAGGTCATGCCGTAGGTGCACAGACCGTGCAGGATCGGTCGCGGAAACCCGGCCGCCTTGGCGAACTCGGGGTCGGAGTGCAACGGGTTGCGGTCACCGCACATCCGGTACAGCAACGCCTGCTGCGGCGACGTCGAAATGGACAGCACCACATCGGGATCCCGCTGCGGTGGCTCGGTCGACGTGGACGGGCCGCGTTCACCGCCGAAACCGCCTTCGCCGCGGGCGTAGATCGAACGGCGCTGGGTCCACAGCAGCGTCCCATCGGGCGCCTTGACCGTGGTCTCCGACCAGATCACCGCCGCCTTGCCCTTGTCCCAGATATCGGTGAACCGGGTCACCGCGATCCCGGTCCCGGACGGCGGAATCGGATTCGGCGTCGACACCGCCTCGCTGGCGTGCAGCACCTTCGACAACTCGATGTCGATGCCGGGGAACTTCACCGACGGCGGCTCGGTGAGGTGAAAGCTCTGTGCGACATTGCCGAACGTCGGCAGCACCTGCGGGTTGCCGTCGGTCAGATAACGCAACTCCTTCGGGTCCATCGGGTCCTGCCCGGCACCGAGTGCGAGATGGTAGAGCTGCACATCGCTGCTGGTCCAGGAGAACTCGACCGGTTCGAGCTCGGCGCCGAGCGCCTCGTCAAGGTTGATGGGCATCAGTTCTTCCCCGCAATGTGTAGTGCCGCAAGGTATCCGAATGTCATCGCCGGACCGATGGTCCCACCGGGGCCCGGGTATGTGTGTCCCATCACCGGTGCGCTGACATTGCCTGCAGCGTACAGCCCCTCGATCACCGATCCGTCGTCGCGTAGCGCCCGGCCGTGCACGTCGGTGACGATCCCGCCCTTGGTGCCCAGGTCACCCGGCACCAGCTTGGCGGCGTAGAACGGGGGGTGCTTGATCTCGCCGAGGTTCGGGTTGGGCTTGTTGGTCGGGTCACCGTAGTAGCGGTCGTAGGCGCTCTCGCCGCGGTGGAAGTCCTCGTCGACACCCGAGCGGGCGAAACCGTTGAACCGTTCGACCGTCGCCTTGAAGGTGTCGGCCGGCACGCCGGTCCTGGCGGCCAGCTCGTCGAGGGTGTCGGCCATGACGATGACCCCGGACTCCAGCCATTTCTTCGGAATACGCTGGCCCGGCTGCAGCCCGGCGAACAGGTAGCGGTTGCGGTACTGCTGGTCGAACACCAACCAGGCCGGGATGTTCTCGCCGGGGCCGGGGCCCTGACCGTACTTGCCGCCGTACATGTGGTGCACGGCCTCGACGTAGGGCATCGACTCGTTCATGAACCGCTTGCCCGCCATGTTGACGATGATCGAGCCGGGCGAATTGCGTTCGGACAGCGCGAACCACGGTGCGCCGACCAGCGGCACCGTCGGCCCCCACCAGGCGTCCTCCATGATGTCGAGCTTGGCGCCGAGCTTCTCGGCGGCCTGAATCCCGTCACCGGTGTTGGCCTTCGCGCCCACCGTCCAGTCGGTGCAGATCGGGGGCCGCTGGTACTTGACGCGCATCTGCTCGTTGTGCTCGAACCCGCCGCAGGCCAGGATCACGCCGCGGCGCGCGCGGATCAGCTCGGGCTCGCTGTCGTCGGCGGCGTTGGTGTCGCGCACGTAGATGCCGCGCACCACACCGTCCTCGACGTACAGATCGGTCAGCGCGGTGTTGAGCCGCACTGGCACCCCGGCGTCGCGCAGGCCGATGCGCAGCGGGGCGATCAACGCCCGGCCCATACCGACCAGGTTTTTTCCGGTGGCCTGCGCCCACATCGTGCGCATGCCGACCTTCAGGCTGCGCAGCACCCCGCGGGGATGGCGTTTGAGCTGGTTGAGCCGCACATAGTCCTGCTGCATGACCACGACGTTCATCGGGACCTTGCCGTACGGCGGCTCAAGGTATTTGAGGTCGGGGCCGAGCTTCTTGGCGTTGAACGGCCTGGGTTCGATCGAGCGCCCACCCGGGCGGCCGCCGGGCACCTCGGGGTAGTAGTCGGAGTAGCCCGGCACCCAGCACATCTTCAGCGGCGAGTGCTTCATGACGAACGACAGCATCTCCGGGCCGCGTTCGAGGTAGGTGTCGATCTTCTCCGGCGGGACGACGTCGCCGACGATCGCGTGCAGGTACTTGCGCGCGGCTTCGGGGGTGTCCTTCACCCCGGCGCGCTTGAGCACCTCGTTGTTGGGGATCCACACACCGCCACCTGACCGCGCAGTGGAACCGCCGTAGTGCGGGGCCTTCTCAACGACTATCGTCGAGAGTCCCTGGTGAGCTGCGGTGAGGGCGGCAACCATGCCGGCGGCACCGCTGCCCACCACGACGACGTCGTACTCCTGTCCGGTCATGTAGAACACGTTATAGAATTGCCCGGCCGACCCACAACTGCGCCGGTCGACGACACGAGGGGACTTCATCTAGATGCTCAGCTCGCAGGTCCGTGAGCAACTTGCCGCCGAATTGGCCGAGGCCGAACGCAGTCGGGTGCCGATCACCCCGCTGACCGACCGGTACCCCGATATCGATGTCGTCGACGCCTACGAGATCCAGCTGATCAACATCCGCAAGAAGGTCGCCGAGGGCGCGCGCGTCGTCGGGCACAAGGTGGGCCTGTCGTCCGAGGCGATGCAGAAGATGATGAACGTCGACGAGCCGGACTACGGTCACCTGCTCGACACGATGCAGGTGTTCCAGGACCGGCCGGTGCAGACCAGCAGGTATCTGTATCCCCGGGTCGAGGTCGAGGTCGGTTTCATCCTGGCCCGCGACCTGCCCGGCGCCGGCTGCACCGAAGAGGATGTGCTCGCGGCGACCGAAGCGTTCGTCCCGGCGCTGGAGCTGATCGACACCCGCATCACCGACTGGAAGATCAAGCTCTGCGACACCATCGCCGACAACGCCTCCTCGGCCGGCTGGGTGCTGGGCGAGGCGCGGGTGAAGCCGGGGGATATCGACATCCGCAACATCGACGCGGTGCTGACCCGCAACGGTGAGGTGGTGGCCAAGGGCCGCAGCGATGCCGTGCTGGGCAACCCGGTCACGGCGGTGGCCTGGCTGGCCAGGAAAGTGGAAGGCTTCGGGGTGCGACTGAAAGCCGGCGACATCGTGTTGCCCGGGTCGTGCACGAAGGCGTTCGACGCCACCCCGGGGGACGAGTTCGTCGCGGAGTTCGCGGGGCTCGGCGCCGTCCACCTGAGTTTCGAGTAGAGGAGCAGACATGCCCGACAAAGCATCCGTCGCGATCGTCGGATCCGGGAACATCAGCACCGACCTGCTCTACAAGCTGCTGCGGTCGGAGTGGCTGGAGCCGCGGTGGATGATCGGCATCGATCCGGAGAGCGAGGGTCTGGCCCGCGCCCGCAAGCTCGGTCTGGAGACCTCGCACGAGGGCGTGGACTGGCTGCTCGCCCAGGACGAGAAGCCGGACCTGCTGTTCGAGGCCACCAGCGCCTACGTGCACAGGGCGGCCGCGCCGCGGTACGCCGAGGCCGGGATCCGCGCCATCGACCTCACCCCGGCCGCGGTGGGGCCGGGCGTCATCCCGCCGGCGAACCTGCGTGAGCATCTCGACGCCCCGAACGTCAACATGGTCACCTGCGGCGGGCAGGCCACCATCCCGATCGTGTACGCGGTGGTGCGCGCGGTCGCCGCGCAGGGCGGCACCGTGCCCTACGCCGAGATCGTCGCCTCGGTCGCCTCGAAGTCGGCCGGCCCGGGCACCCGCGCCAACATCGACGAGTTCACCAAGACCACCAGCAAGGGTGTGGAGACGATCGGCGGCGCCGAGCGCGGCAAGGCGATCATCATCCTGAACCCGGCCGAGCCACCGATGATCATGCGCGACACCATCTTCTGCGCCATCCCCGAGGACGCGGACCGCGACGCGATCACCAAGTCGATCCACGACGTGGTCGCCGAGGTGCAGACCTACGTGCCCGGCTACCGGTTGCTCAACGAGCCGCAGTTCGACGAACCGTCGGTGGTCAACGGCAACCAGTACGTGGTCACCACGTTCATCGAAGTGGAGGGTGCCGGCGACTACCTGCCGCCGTACGCTGGAAACCTGGACATCATGACCGCGGCGGCCACCAAGGTCGGCGAGGAGATCGCCAAGGAGCGGCTGGCAGTGAAGGGGGCCCAGGCGTGAGCACCGACGTTTTCTTCAACCCGATCTGGGACGTCCGTATCACCGACACCTCGCTGCGCGACGGCAGCCACCACAAGCGGCATCAGTTCACCCGGGAAGAGGTGCGCTCGATCGTCGCCGCCCTGGACACCGCCGGTGTGCCGGTCATCGAGGTCACTCACGGTGACGGCCTGGGCGGGTCGAGCTTCAACTACGGCTTCTCCAAGGTGCCCGACCAGGAGCTGATCAAGATCGCCGCCGAGACGGTCAAGGAAGCCAAGATCGCGTTCCTGATGCTGCCGGGGGTGGGCACCAAGGACGACATCAAGGAGGCCCAGGACAACGGCGGGTCGATCTGCCGGATCGCCACCCACTGCACCGAGGCCGACGTGTCCATCCAGCACTTCGGCCTGGCCCGCGAACTCGGGCTGGAGACCGTGGGCTTTCTGATGATGGCGCACACCATCCCGCCGGAAGCGCTGGCCAAGCAGGCCCGCATCATGGCCGATGCCGGCTGTCAGTGCGTGTACGTCGTCGACTCGGCGGGTGCGCTGGTGCTCGAGGGGGTGCGTGACCGGGTGGCCGCGCTGGTCGCCGAGCTCGGTGACGACGCGCAGGTCGGCTTCCACGGGCACGAGAACCTCGGTCTCGGCGTCGCGAACTCGGTCGAGGCGGTCCGGGCCGGCGCGAAGCAGATCGACGGCTCCTGCCGCCGCTTCGGCGCGGGCGCGGGCAACGCGCCGGTCGAGGCGCTCATCGGGGTGTTCGACAAGATCGGCGTCAAGACCGGGATCGACTTCTTCGACATCGCCGACGCGGCGGAGGAGGTCGTCGCTCCGGCGATGCCCGCCGAGTGCCTGCTGGACCGCAACGCGCTGATCATGGGCTACTCCGGGGTGTACTCGAGCTTCCTCAAGCACGCCATCCGCCAGTCCGAGCGCTACGGGGTGCCGGCGCACAAGTTGTTGCACCGGGCCGGTCAGCGCAAGCTCATCGGCGGTCAGGAGGACCAGCTCATCGACATCGCGCTGGAGATCAAGCGCGAGCAGGAGGAAGCCGCGGCCAAGGCCGGTTCCTGAGCCCACCGCGGCGGGCCGCGCGGCCCCGTACGGTTCGACTCTGCGTCCAGGGCGCTGACCACTCGCACGTCCGCGCCCTGGGCGCAGACTCAATTTCGCCTTGGTTGTGTTGAGGCGCAACGTTTTTCGACGCTTTTCGCGCCGGTCCGTAATGTCGTCGGGCCGGCAAAGTCCGCTGGGAACTGAATCGGAAATCGGCTCGTCGCTGCACATTTTCGGTGCCCATTAATCGATTCTTTTCGCGATCAAATTGTGCGATTGAAAGAATAACGCAAACGAAATTTGTTAGCCAATAATCCCCTCGGCAATTATTGCTTCATCAAGTACAGTGGAAACCGGCGAAAACCATCACGGCATCTAGCGGTTGATATCCCGGAGGCGGATGTTCGCCGGGATAACCATGACTACGCTTTTCCTGAATAAGAAAGCAGTCGCCCGAGAAGTTGATTCACCGACCGTGCGGATCGCGCGCCGACCGGGACCGGCGGCGGCGTGGGAGCGCAGTCAGACGTGTTCGGCGATCCAACTGGTGGTGAACTCGTTCAGCGCCCGGATGCTCTCGGTCAGGGTGCGGCCCATGAGGTTCTCCACCTGGCCGCCGATCAGCGGCACATTGAACCGCACGGTAGCTGAGCCGGTGCCCTGAGAACCGCCCTGAACAGGGACGATGACCGTAGAACCGGCAGCGGACGCGGGCGTACCGTGCGCGACCAGCCGCAGGTCGCCCTCGATCCGGCCCGCTCGGCCGGCGCGCCACTCCTCGGTCTGAACCACGCGCCAGGTGCGCGGCAGGAACCTGCCGATCGGCGGTCCGCCGGACTGCCGCCCGGGGTGCAGCACGTCCTTGGCGAGTTTCACCAGCACCGATCCGGCCCGGTCCACGGTGAACTCCTCCAGCGTGTCGAGGGTGTCGAAGGCCCCCAAGCGGGCCCGCCAGTAGTCCTCCTGCCCGAACGCGGAAAGTATTTGCTCCGTGCTCGAATTTGTCTCGAACGTAAATGAGAAGGACCTCGGCACAGCAACATGATATTTGGAAGTTTTCAATTTCGGTCTTCAGATCAGAACGAATAGTTATGCTTGCGCTGCAAATCGCCGTTACACGGCAGAAACAGGATCGCCGGATCGAGGAATGAACATCGGGCGTTGCCCTCGCTAAGGGTGAATGCCGGTTGCTGATCGGGTTCATGCGATCCGAGTTCGGGAGGGCGACGTGAGTGTCAATCCGTTCGACGACGACGGCAAGGTGTACGGGCAGCAGCCGAGCGGCCTGCTGCAGGCCTACGACGACCACGGCAGTCCCAACAGCCACGGGCGGCTGTTCGGCCCGGCGCCGCTGCCGGACGGCTCGGGCTACGTGTGGACCGGGGCCTTCAGCACCCAGAACGCCCTGCACGGGTACCACTCCTTCGATCAGGCCCAGCAAGCGCTGGCAGACCGACTGGTGGCCAGCGGCGCTGCGGTGCGGCTCGACGATGTCGATCTGGACAATGCCGTCGACACCGCCACCCAGACCACCGGCGACCACAACGGCAAGGCGATCGTGCTGCGGCTCAATCCCAGCCTGCCGAACACCGACCCGGTGATCACCGTGAGCGGCGCGCAACGGGTGAGCACCTGGACCGGAACGGTCGGCGGGAAGGTGACCGCCACCGACGCCGAGAAGGACAAGATCAGCTACGCCGCGACGGTGCCGCCGGAGAAGGGCACGGTGAAGATCTCCAGCACCGGCGCGTACACGTTCACCCCCACCGCGGCCGCCCGGCACGCCGCCGCGGCCTCGACGGCGAGCCCCGCCGACAAGGAGGCCACCATCACCATCACGGTCACCGACGCCTACGGCGGCGTGTCGACCGAGACCGTGACGGTGCCGGTGGTGCCGAAGAACTCCGCGCCGACCGCCAAGGCGAAGGTCGACAAACCCGATCCGGTCGGCGGCACGGTCACCGGCAGGATCGACGTCACCGATGCCGACGGCGACGCGCCTACCTACACCGTCGTCACCCAGCCCGCGAAGGGGGCGGTGACCGTCAACCCGGACGGGACCTTCACCTACACCCCGACGGCCGCGGCGCGTGATGCGGCGCGTCTGAGCCGGACCAAGGTCGTCGACAAGTTCACCGTGAGGGTCGACGACGGCTACGGGGGCGCCAGGACCGTGACGGTGCCGGTCACCGTCGCGCCGAGCAACTCCGCTCCGGGGTCCGCCACCCCCGAGGTGGGCAGCCCGTCGAGCACCGGTGTGGTGAAGGGTTCGGTGATCGCGACCGATCCGGACAACGACAGCCTCACCTACTCGGGATCGACCCGGACGGCGAAGGGTCGGGTGACGGTCTCGCGCAACGGCACGTTCACCTACACCCCGACCACCGCGGCACGGAAGAAGGCCGGTTCCGACACCGCCACCGCCGCCGACAAGACCGACACCTTCGTGATCTACGTGACCGACAAGTACGGCGCGGTCATCCCGGTCGAGGTCGAGGTCCCGATCAGCCCGCTGCCGTCGCTGCTCTGACCGGCGACACCGGTCCTGAACTGGGCGGTGTTTAGCAACCCCGGTGTCGTGGCTACGCCTTCGGCCAAGCGGGCTCCCAGCCCCCCAGCCGAAGGAGTGAACGATGTCGCTGTCCGAAACGACCGTGCGTCGCGGGTTGTACGGCATGCTCGCCGGCGGACTGCTCGCCTTCGGGGCCGCCGTCGTGACCGGCCCGATGGCCGACGCGCAACCCGCCGGAGCGGACCCGGCGCCGCCGCCCGTCGCCGTGGCATCGACCGAGGCCCACACGATCGAGACCCGGTAGCGGCCTCACTGTGGTTTGACGCCGCCGAGCTGGCCGGTCACCGCGTCCGCGGTGGCCACCACGGCATCGGCGCGCTCGCTGATCTCGTCGTCGGTCAACGTCGTTCCGACATGCATCGAGGCCACCATGACCTGCCTGCCGTAATGATCGAAGACCGGGGCGGAGATCACGCTGATGTCGAACGGCCCGGCGCCGTTCTCGTCGCGCAGGTAGACCCGCTCGCCGATGTCGGACACCAGCTCGCCCAGCAGCGCGCGCAGTTCGTCGGGCAGGTCCGCCGACATGCCCGCCATCAACGCGTAGAGCCGCCGGCCCGCCGGGGTGAGCCGCTCGACCAGGTAGCCGTCGGTGCGGCAGCGGGCGATCACCCGCCGCAGCCGAGCCGAATCCGTGCGCAGCGGGATCGTGGGGCGGCGGGCCAGCCATTCGCGGGTGGCCTCGTCGTCCCACAGCACGAACATCAGACCGACCGGGGGTGCGAACGGATAGCTCTGGCCCACCTCCACCCCCGGGTGGGCGCCGGGCGGGGCGACCAGATCCAGGACGGTGATGCGATCACCGACGACGCCGCTCAGCGCCACGGTGGCCCGGAACCGGGCGGACAGCCGGCGCAACTGTTCACGGGCGGCCGGACTGACCCGCAACGCCTCCTGGGCGCGATGGCCCAGCGTGATCAGCGACGGTCCCAGCCGGTAGGTCTTGTCGACCGGATCGCGCACCAGATAGCCGGCCTCGGCGAGCGAGGTGACGATGCCGAGGCAGGTGGGTTTGCTCAGCCCGACCCGGCGGGCCAGCTCGGACAGCCCGAAGCGGTCGCGCGGGTGCGCGGCCAGGAAATCGAGCACACGCACCACCCGGTCGGTGGGCGGGGAGGCCCGCCCGGCGCTGTCGGAGGCCACCCTCGCAGCATAGCCTTCGGTTCAAATATGTACCGAGTCGGTCGAGATATTGACTACTGCTAGAACGCGTTCTAGTTTCGGGGGCGTGTACTCGCAGCCCCTGATCGACGCGATCGCCGAGGCGGAACGGCTGGTCGCCGAGGCGCCGTTCATCGAATCCGAAGCCGACCTGCTGGAGGGCCTGCAGTATCTCGCCGGCTGCGTGTCCGCCTGCATCCACCTGGCCTTCGACTACGAACGCGATCACCCGTTCCTGCACACCGGCACCGGGCCGTTCACCAAGATGGGCCTCGACAACCCGGACACCCTGTACTTCGGCACCCGGGTGCTGCCCGGCCACGAATACGTCGTCACCGGGAAACGCGGCACCACCACCGACCTGAGCTTCCAGCTGCTCGGCGGCGAATACACCGACGATAACGTCCCGCCCAGCCAGGCGGCGTTCGACGACCGCGAACTCGACATCGCGCCCGACGGCACGTTCGAATGGCGGTTCACCCCGAACAGCCCGTCGCAGTTGGTGATTCGCGAGGTCTACAACGACTGGTCGGCGCAGCGCGGCACCATCAGCATCGCGCGGACCGACACCATCGGCACCGCGCCGCCGCCGCTGACCCGGGAGACCATCGAGAAGCGCTACGCCGTCGCCGGCAGACAACTGGTGCAGCGGGTCAAGACCTGGCTGCAGTTCCCGCAGTGGTTCTACAACACGCTGCCGGTCAACACGATGGTTCCGCCGCGGCTCACCCCGGGTGGTCTGGCCACCCAGTACTCGTCGGTGGGCCACTACGAGCTCGAACCCGACCAGGCGATGATCATCACGGTGCCGGTGCCCGACGCCCCGTACATGGGCTTTCAGCTGGGCAGCCTCTGGTACATCTCGCTGGACTACATCAACCACCAGACCTCGCTGAACGGCACTCAGGCGCAGGCCGATCCGGACGGCAAGATCCGCATCGTCGTCTCCGACGCCAACCCGGGCGTCACCAACTGGTGTGAGACGCTGGGCCACCGCAAGGGTTATCTGCAGTTCCGCTGGCAGCGGCTGTCCCGTGCCCTGACCGAGGCGGACGGGCCGACCGTCGAGGTGGTCGACATCGCGCAGGTGCCCGACAAGCTGCCCTACTACGAGCAGAACAAGATTTCCGAGTCGGAATGGCGGGCGCGGATCGCGTTGCGCCAGAAGCAGATCGCCGACAGGATGGTGGGCTGATGGCGAACGGCGCATCCGTGGTCGAGACAACCGGGCAACTGCTCAAGGACAAGGTCGTCGTGATCAGTGGCGTGGGTCCGGCGCTGGGCACCACGCTGGCCCGCCGCTGCGCGCAGGCCGGCGCGGACCTGGTGCTGGCCGCCCGCACCGCCGAACGCCTGGAGGCGCTGGCCGGCGAGATCACCGCGCTGGGGCGCCGGGCGTTGGCGGTGGGCACCGACATCACCGACGAGCAGCAGGTGAACAACCTGGTCCGCCAGACCATGGACAGCTACGGCCGGGTGGACGTGCTGATCAACAACGCGTTCCGGGTGCCGTCGATGAAACCACTGGCCGAGACCAGCTACGAGCACATGCGGGAGGCGATCGAGCTCACCGTGTTCGGGGCGCTGCGGCTGATCCAGGGCTTCACCCCCGCGCTCGCGGCGGCGAAGGGGTCGGTGGTCAACGTCAACTCGATGGTGATACGGCATTCACAGCCCAAGTACGGCGCGTACAAGATGGCCAAGTCCGCGCTGCTGGCGATGTCGCAGTCCTTGGCCAGCGAGCTCGGCGAACAAGGCATCAGGGTGAATTCCGTTCTGCCGGGATACATCTGGGGCGGCACACTGGAGAGCTACTTCAACCACCAGGCGAAGAAGTACGGCACCACCGTCGAGGAGATCTACCGCGCCACCGCGGCCGCGTCCGATCTCAAGCGGTTGCCCACCGAGGACGAGGTGGCGTCGGCGATTCTGTTTCTCGCCAGCGATCTGTCCAGCGGAATCACCGGGCAGTCGCTGGACGTCAACTGTGGGGAGTTCAAGGCCTGATGGCACCGCGTACCGATGTCGGCACGGTAGAGGATCTGCACGCCTCGGCGACCAAGGCGTGCGGGCTCGATGACTTCGGCAGCGACGACGACAACTACCTCGAGGCGCTGTCGGTGCTGCTCGACTCGTTCCGTCGCGACGCCGACCTCACCGAGCTGGGCAGCAAGATGCACCGGTTCTTCCTGCGCAACGCCCTGGTGGCGCGCGCGGTCTCGGAAGCGGCGTTCAAACAGCACCCGCAGCACGCCGACGTCGAGATCCGCCAGCCGATCTTCGTGACCGGCCTGCCGCGCACCGGTACCACCGCGCTGCACCGGCTGCTGGTCGCCGACCCCCGCCATCAGGGTCTGGAGCTGTGGCTGGCCGAGTTCCCGCAACCCCGTCCGCCACGCGAAACCTGGCCGCAGAACCCGGTTTTTGCCGAGCTTGACGCACGGTTCAAGAAGGCGCACGAAGAGAACCCGGACTACACCGGCCTGCACTACATGACCGCCGACGAGGTGGAGGAGTGCTGGCAGCTGCTGCGCCAGTCGATGCACTCGGTGTCCTACGAGACTTTGGCTCACCTGCCGACCTACTCGCAGTGGCTGGCCGAGCAGGACTGGATCAAGCCGTATCGGCGCCACCGCCGCAACCTGCAGCTGATCGGGCTGAACGACACCGAGAAGCGGTGGGTGCTGAAGAACCCCAGCCATCTGTTCGCCCTCGACGCGCTGCTGCAGGTCTACCCGGACGCCCTGGTCATCCAGTGCCACCGGCCGGTCGAGACGATCATGGCGTCGATGTGCTCGCTGGCCGCGCACACCACGGCGGGGTGGTCGAACACCTTCGTCGGCGAGGTGATCGGCCGCGATTCGATGGAGACCTGGTCGCGGGGCTTGCGGCGCTTCAACGAGGTTCGCGCGCAACATAATCCGGACCAGTTCTACGATCTGGACTATTTCGAGTTCGTCAAGGACCCGATCTCGGCGGTCGAGAACATCTACCGCCACTTCGGCATCGAGTTCACCGACGAGGCGCGGGCCGCGATGCGGCGCAGCCACGACCAGAGCCGCGAGGGTCCGCGCGCGCCGCGGCACACCTACTCGCTCGCCGACTACGGGCTGACCGCCGAACAGGTCAGGGAGCAGTTCGCCGGGCTGTAGATCGTCACAGCGCGTTGTTGGCCAGCTTGTTGATGCGGTCCAGCGCCTCGTCGGCGAGGTCTTCGATCGGATGGCCCCCGCGGGCGCTGCACGTCGTGATCTCGATCGCGGCGTTGTGGGCGGCGACGAGCGCGTTCTCGCACACCCAGTCGCTGCGACGGAACGACCACAGCAGGATCTCGGGCGAATCCGAGGCCACCGGCGGATCGAGGTGCATCTCGTTGGTCTGGTTGTCGAGCGACGTGATTATCAGCGGGCGTCCGCGGCACTCGTCGAGGGTTCGCTGGGCGTCCGCCAGCGCCTGCTGCGGATCGAACTCGGTGGGGTAGACGCCGACGATCTCCTCGACGTACACGGTTCCGCCCTTGGTGGATTCATGCCAGTGACCGCCGTCGTGGGCGGCCGGCTTGTGGTCCATGATGAACGGCGCATGCGCCTCCCGCGCCACCCCCGCGCACTCCTCCGGTTCGACGACGGCGAAGAGGTTGCCGTCCTCCGCCTCGATCTTGTCACTGAGCAGGTCGGAGACCTGGCCGGCGGCGATCGGCCCGACCGGCGGCGGTGCCGGGCGCGGCTGGGCGTCGTCGATGACGTGCGTGCATCCCGCGAGCGCCAGCGCCACGCCCACGATGGAGGGGACCGCAACGCGCACGTCCGGGACTCCTTTCCGCGCGGGACGTCTTTTCCGCCCGCGCGGAAAGCCTATCCGTCGCCGGGCGGCGGGTCGGACGGAAACTGCTCCAGGTACCCTTCGGCGAGCGCGTGTTTGATGCTGTCGCTGAGCTTCGGGCACGAGCGTTCGCGCGCGGGCTCGCCGCCGGCCGCCCGGATCGCGGAGAAGTGCGCGCAGCGCCGGGTCGCCTCGGTGGTCCACTGCACCGCGGTGTAGTCGGGGCCGAGCTTCTTCACCTCGACGGTGACATGACAGAACCGGCAGTCCACCGCGCGCAGCCCCGACCGCAGATAGCGTTCGCGGTCACGCTCGGTCGCCGCGCGGATCGCCGCAGCCCGCTCCGGGTCGAACGTCGGTGCCTTGGCCCACGTCCCGCGTCCCGCACCGGACTCGGTGCGGGACGCGGCATGGTCGCCGTGATCGAGAGCGCCGTACAACCTCAGCATCGACCGGGCCAACCGGTCGACGTCGGGGGTGTTGCGCTCGTCGGTCACGACTTCTGCTCTGCGGCCTGCTTCTCGGCGGCCTGCCGTTCCAGGTTGGCCGCGATCTCACGCTGCCAGTATTCGTTGGCCGCGGTGGTGTCCACCTCGATCTCGAACCGGTCGGTCATGTCCGGGGTGATGTCGGCGACGTCGACGTAGAACTGCTGATACCAGCGGCGCAGCTGATACACCGCGCCGTCCTCCTCGACCAGCAGCGGGTTCTCGATGCGCGTCTTGTGCTTCCACACCTCGACGTCCTGCAGGAAGCCCTTGCTGACACCCTCGGTGAAGATATCGGCGAGCTTGTTGGTCATCTCCTCGTCGAGCCCCTTGGGCTTCTGCACGATCACGCCCCACTGCAGCACGAACGAGTCCTGCGTGACCGGGTAGTGGCAGTTGATCAGGATCGACTCGGACTTGTAGTCGCCGTAGGTGTTGTGCAGCCAGTTGATCATGAACGACGGCCCGAAGTAGGAGGCCTCGGACTCCAGCCGGGACTCGCTGTAGTGGCCGCCGAGGCCCTCCACGTCCGGCCGGCCCACGTTGTGCAGGTACTGCGAGGCGATGTGGCCCTCGAAGACGTTCTTGAAGTACGTCGGCCGGCCGAAGTGGATGTAGAAGAAGTGGGCCATGTCGACGATGTTGTCGATGATCTCGCGGCAGTTGCTGCCCTCGATCAGCATCGAGTTCCACCGCCAATCGGTCCACTCGTCGCTGTACGCCTCGGGGATCTCCGGAATGCGCACCTCCGGCTGCGGCGGATTGCCCTCGTGGTCGTGCCAGACGAACAGCAGCCCGCCACGGACGTCGGTGTGCCAGGCCCGGGTGCGGGCCAGTCGCGGGGTGCGCTTGGCGTAGGGCACCAGCTTGCAGCGGCCGTCCCCGCCCCAGCGCCAGTCGTGGAACGGGCAGGCCACCTCGTCGCCCTTGATGGTGCCCTGCGAGAGATCGCCGCCGAGGTGCCGGCAGTAGGCGTCGAGGACCTTGAGCTCACCCTTGGAGTCGGCGAACACCACCAGCTTGGTGCCGAACGCGTGGATGCCGTGCGGCTTGCCGTCCAGGAAGTTCTCCACCGGGCCCAAGCAGTGCCAGCCCCGGGCGAACCGGTCCGGCAGAGTGCCGGTATCGATCTCGCGGATACCTGCTGTTTCGCTAGTCACGGTAGGCCTCCCGTCCGGTGTTCCTAACTAGAACACGTTACAGTTTTCCGGCTCCGAGGCGCAATGGCGGCGCATCTACCTGCGCTATAGCCGTCGACACACCGTTGTAACCGTGTCTTATCGGTCACCTGCCCGGGCGGGTCAGCAGGAGGAGTCCAGGCCGGTGCGCACCGCGACGAGTTGCATCTTCGCCACGTTGAGCACGAACGGGTCGGAGGTCGTGTCACCGAGCGCGCTCTGGAAGTCCAGCCGCACCAGCGCCGGACCGTGCGTGAACACCAGCAGCGTGGCCGCCTGCGACCCGTCGGGGGAGGTGCCCACCGCGAGCGTGCCGTCGGTGCCCACCGGCACCGGGCGCGGGCTGGCCCCGGCGACCACGGTGTCGATCTTCGACACCAGCTCGCGCAGCGTCGCGGTGGCCGTCGCGGCGTCCGGATAGATCGCGATCGTGGTGGAGACGGCCCGGGTGTCCTCGGTGTTGACGAACAGCGCGCTGGCCCCGGGCAGTCCCCGCGGGCCCGGATTCGTCGACCGGACGACGAAGGTGTCGTCGCTGTCGCTGAGGTCCGACGCGTCCAGCAGCAGGTGGCTGTAGTCCTCCGGTTCGTTCTTGTCGCCGGACTTGTCACCGGACTTGTCGCCCGACGGTGCGGTGGTCGAGGTCGGTGCGGCGGTGGCCGCACTCGGCGGGGCCGGCGCCGATGCGGTGCTGTTGCCGCCGGATTCGAGGCAGCCGGTGCCGGCGGCGAGGCCCAGCGCCGCCACCGCGGCCACGGCCGCCAGCTGTCGCCACTTCGGGGGCCGGTTGTCCGGGTGTCGTATCGCCGGGGTAGGGGGTCCGGGAGGGCAACGCAGCTCAGGCATACGGGTGAACGGTTCGCTTTCGTGGGTCGGGGAGTTCTCCCTCTCCAACGTACTGACGGCGCTGCCCTGTCCCCGCTGCGATCGTGTCGGCCGTCACATCGTCCGATCGCAGCGCACCTCCCAACCGGCGGTGTCAGCCCTGACCGGGTTTGTCGGCTCCGACCACCCACATGGAGAAGTACTGCGAACCGCCGCCGTAGGCGTGGCCGAGCGCCTTACGCGCCCCGGGCACCTGGTGCGCACCGGCCTTGCCCATCACCTGGATGGCCGACTCGGCGAACCGGATCATGCCCGACGCGCCGATCGGGTTGCTGGACAGCACCCCGCCGGACGGGTTGAACGGGATCTTCCCGCCGATCGCGGTCTCGCCGGCCTCGGTGAGCTTCCAGCCCTCGCCCTCGGCGGCGAACCCGAGGTTCTCCAGCCACATCGGCTCGAACCAGGAGAACGGCACGTACACCTCGGCGACGTCGATCTCCTCGATCGGGTTCTTGATCCCGGCGGCCTGCCACAGCGCCTGGGCGCAGTCCCGGCCGGCCTGCGGGTTGACCTGATCGCGGCCCGCGTAGGCCAGCGGCTCGGTGCGCAACGCGGTGGCGTGGATCCAGGCCACCGGATGTCCCTCGGCCACCCGGGCGTCGGCGGTGGCCTCGTCGCCGATCACCATCGCGCAGGCGCCGTCCGAGGACGGGCAGGTCTCGTCGAAGCGGATCGGATCCCACAGCATCTGCGACGACATCACCTTCTCCAACGTGATGTCGGCCTGCTGTAGGTGCGCCAGCGGGTTCTTGGCGCCGTTGAGCCGGTCCTTGACCGCCACCATCGCGCCGATGTGGGTCGGGGCCCCGGACCGGCGGATGTAGGCGCGCACGTGCGGGGCGAAGTAGCCGCCCGCACCCGCGCCCACCGGCTTGGTGAACGGCACCGGAATGCTCAACGCCCACATGGCATTCGATTCCGACTGCTTCTCCCACGCCATCGCCAGCACCCGGCGGTACTTACCGGACTGCACCAGGCTGGCGGCCACGATCGCCGTCGAACCGCCCACCGAGCCGGCGGTGTGCACCCGGATCAGCGGCTTGCCGGTGGCGCCGACCGCGTCGGCGAGGAACAGCTCGGGCATCATCACGCCCTCGAAGAAGTCGGGCGCCTTGCCCACCACCACCGCGTCGATGTCGGCCATGGTGGTGCCGGAGTCGGCCAGCGCCCGGTCGATCGCCTCGCGCACCATGCCGGCCATCGACACGTCGTGGCGCTTGGAGACGTACTTCGTCTGTCCGGTGCCCAGCACCGCGGCCAGGTTCTTGCTCATCAGCGCCCCTCCAAGACGGCCACCAGATTCTGTTGCAGCGCAGGACCACTCGTCGCATGGGCGAGCACCCGCTGCGCGGACCCGTTGAAGATGTGCTGCGCGGCGAAGCCGATGCGTTCCAGGCCGGCGGCGAACATCGGGTTGGCCGACAGCGCCCCGCCGGACAGGTTGACCCTGGTCGACTCGCCCAGCCCGATCGCCTCGGCGAGGATCAGCTGCTGATGGGAGAACGGCGCGTGCAGCTCGGCCACCTCGATGGACTTCGGGTCGCCGCCGGTGGTCGCCTGCGCCGACGCCGCCGTCGAGGGTGAGACGGTCAGGTCGCGCGCACCGAGCACCGGGGTGTCGATGCGGTGCTCGATCCCGACGATCCAGGCCGGGTTCTCCCGCAGCTCGCGGGCTCGGTCGCCGGCGGCCAGCACGATCGCGGCCGCGCCGTCGGTGATCGGCGCGATGTCGTGGCGGCGCAGCGGATCGGCGAAGTAGGGCCGGCTCAACAGCTCGTCGATGCTCTTGGCCGGCTGCTCGGAGTCCACCCGCCCGGCGGCGGTCATCGAGTCCAGCGCCACCTGCGCCATCTGCTCGGCGGTCCACTTGCCCGCGTCGAGGCCGAGGCGGGCCTGCAGACCGGCGATCGAGACCGAGTCCGGCCACAGCGGCGCCACGGTGTAGGGGTCGGTCTGCAGCGCCAGCGTCCGGCGCAGGTTGCCCGCGCTGGACTTGCCGAAGCCGTACACCAGCGCGGTGTCCACCTCGCCGGTGAGGATCTTGATGTAGGCCTCATACAGCGCCCACGCGGCGTCCATCTCCACGTGCGACTCGTTGATGGGCGGTACCGCGCCGATCGAGTCGATCGCCGAGATGAACGAGAACGCCCGGCCGGCAAGATAATCCGACGATCCCGAGCACCAGAACCCGATATCGGTCTGCTGGATGCCCAGCTCGTCGTAGAGCTGGTGGAAACACGGCATCAACATCTCGACGCCGTTGGTGGTGCCGTCGGTGCGACGGACGTGCGGTGCGTGGGCGAAGCCCACCACCGCGACTGCAGTGTCGGAAGTCATCTGGGTGTGCCTTTACAGGTGATGCTTGTAGGTCTCGAAGTCGGCGTCCGGTTCGCCGGTGGGCCGGAAGTGGCTGATGTTGTCGATGCCCAGGCCCCACTCCTCGCGCGGGCGCCACACCGCCTGCACCCGCATGCCCATCCGGACCTCCGACGCGTCGCAGTCGGTGACCAGGTGCAGGAACGGGATGTCGGCGCCGTCGAGCAGCACATAGGCGGCCACGTACGGCGGCTTGATGCGCTGACCGGCGAACGGGATGTTGACGATCCCGAACGTCGTCACCGTGCCCTTGTCGGACAGCTCGACGAACTCGTCGAGCGGCAGGCCGGTCGCCGGATCGGCCTCCCGGGGCGGGAAATACACCTTGCCCGGCTTGCCGTCGGGGCCCTTGCTGGTGCGCGCCCCAAGCAGCCGGCCCTCCTGCAGCGCCCGCAGATAGACGCTCTCCGGATGCGAGGCGCTGTGCTGGATCTCCAGCGCGATCGGCGTCACCTGGATCCTGACCGGATCCCGGTCGTCGGTGGTGTCGGGCACCGGTTCGGGTTCGTCGCCGAGGGTGAAGTAGGCGATGTCGGTGATCGCGCCGACCGGTTCGTCGACCCAGTGCGCGCGGACCCGGGCGCCGGTGGAGATGGCGTCGGGGGAGTCGACGGCCACCGCGTGCAGCATCGGGGTGTCGGCGCCGTCGAGCTTGATCAGCGCCCAGGCGAACGGGCGGTCCAGCGGCTGACCCTCGACCGGGTGCTGATTCCAGGTCCACGAGACCACGGTGCCCACCGAGGAGACCGGTACGATCTCGGTCAATTGCTCATAGGTGACCGGGTCGTACTCGGTGGGCGGCACCAGCACGCGGTCGTCGGAACCACGCACCCCCACGATGCGCCGCTCGCGGAGGGCGGTGAAGAACTGTGACAGGAGAGACCCGACTGAACGGGTGTAGTCGAATGAGAGTTGCAACGGTGCCGAAAGCGGCGGCTCATGCTCGTCGATCTGCACCGGACTACTTTGGCTGGTGGTCACGAGCATCGAGTAGAACAGGTTCTAAGAACGGTTTCAAGGCCGGTCGGACGACAAGAAGGGCGATCTCATGAAACTCGGACTGCAACTCGGCTACTGGGGGGCTCATCCCCCGGAGAACCACGCCGAACTCGTCGCCGCGGCCGAGGAGGCCGGCTTTGACACCGTGTTCACCGCCGAGGCCTGGGGGTCGGACGCGTTCACCCCGCTGGCCTGGTGGGGACGCGAGACCAAACGGCTGCGGCTGGGCACCTCGGTGGTGCAGCTGTCCGCGCGCACCCCGACCGCCTGCGCGATGGCCTCGCTGACCCTGGACCACCTCTCCGGCGGGCGGCACATCCTCGGGCTGGGGGTGTCCGGACCGCAGGTCGTCGAGGGCTGGTACGGGCAGCGCTTCCCCAAGCCGCTGGCCCGCACCCGCGAGTACATCAACATCATCCGGCAGGTGTGGGCCCGCGAGGCGCCGGTGACCAGCCCCGGCCCGCACTACCCGCTGCCGCTGACCGGCGAGGGCACCACCGGGCTGGGCAAGGCGCTCAAGCCGATCACCCACCCGCTGCGCGCCGACATCCCGATCATGCTGGGCGCCGAGGGGCCGAAGAACGTCGCGCTGGCCGCCGAGATCGCCGACGGCTGGCTGCCGATCTTCTACTCGCCGCGGCTGGCCGACATGTACAACGAGTGGCTCGACGAGGGCTTCTCGCGGCCCGGTGCGCGGCGCAGCCGCGAGGACTTCGAGATCTGCGCGACCGCGCAGGTGGTGGTCACCGACGACCGGCCCGCCATGTTCGAGATGATCAAGCCGTTCCTGGCGCTCTACATCGGCGGGATGGGCGCGGAGGAATTGAATTTCCACGCCGACGTCTACCGGCGGATGGGCTACAGCGAGGTGGTCGACGACGTCACCAGGCTGTTCCGCAGCGGCCGCAAGGACGAGGCGGCCAAGGCCATCCCGGACGAGTTGGTCGACGACGCGGCGATCGTCGGTGACGAGGCCTATGTGCGTGAGCAGATCAAGCGCTGGGAGGCCGCCGGGGTGACGATGATGGTGGTCGGAGCCCGTTCGGTGGAACAGATCCGGGATTTGGCCAAGCTGATCTGAGAATCGCTTGTCGGCAAATTAGAACGCGTTCTACAGTGAGCGCCATGGCAGCCTCGCAGCACACCATCGCCGGCACCGTGCTCACCATGCCGGTGAAGATCCGCAAGGCCACCCAGCACACCGCGATGTTCACCGTCGACGCCGATGCCGCGCAACGGATGATCGACTACAGCGGGCTGCAGGTGTGCCGGTTCGGGCGCAACCGCGCGCTGGTGGTGCTGATCCTGATGCACTACCTCGACGGCGATCTCGGCCCGTACTACGAGTACGGCACCAACGTGATGGTCAACCCGCCCGGGTCGCAGGCGAAGGGGTTGCGGGCGCTGCAGTCCGCGGGGGCGTTCGTGCACCACCTGCCGGTGGACCAGTCGTTCACCCTGGAGGCCGGCCGGACCATCTGGGGTTATCCGAAGGTGATGGCCGACTTCACCGTCCGGGAGGGCCGCCGCTTCGAGTTCGGGGTCAGCATCGACGGCCGGTTCGTCCTCGGAATGGAGTTCCGTCCCGGGGTGGCGGTGCCGTCGCGGTTCGTCGGAAAACCGCAGGTGCACAACACCTACTCGTATCTCGACGGCGTGCTGCGGGAGACGCCCGGTGAGATGGCGCTGACCGGGGTGCGGTACCGGTTCGGCGGCGCGACCGTCCGACTCGGCGATCACCCGTACGCGAAAGAGCTTGCCGCGCTTGGCCTGCCCAAGCGAGCGCTGATGTCGAGTTCCGCCGAGAACGTCGAGATGACGTTCGGCGACGCGAAGATCCTGAACTGAGGGGGACGGCCGTGACGGCGACGAGGCCAGACATCGACCTGACCGACGGCAACTTCTACGCCGACAGCGAGGCGGCGCGCGCCGCGTACAAGTGGATGCGCGAACACGAACCGGTGTTCCGCGACCGCAACGGGCTCGCCGCGGCCGCCACCTACGCGGCGGTCATCGAGGCCGAGCGCAAGCCGGAGCTGTTCTCCAACGCCGGCGGCATCCGCCCGGACCAGCCGGGTGTGGAGATGATGATCGAGATGGACGATCCGCAACACCTGCTGCGGCGCAAGCTCGTCAACGCCGGGTTCACCCGCAAGCGGGTCAAGGATCGTCAGCCCTCGATCGAGCGGCTCTGCGACACGTTGATCGACAACGTCTGCGAGCGCGGCGAATGCGACTTCGTCTGGGACATCGCGGCGCCGCTGCCGATGGCGGTGATCGGTGACATGCTCGGGGTGCTGCCCGAGGAACGCGAGATGTTCCTCAAGTGGTCCGACGACCTGGTCGGGTTCCTGAGCAGCACCACGGACCCCGAGCAGTTCCAGGTGACGATGGACGCGTTCGCGGCCTACAGCGAGTACATGATGGGCATGATCGCCGCCCGCAAGGAGAACCCGACCGACGATCTGGTCAGCGTGCTGGTGCACGCCGAGGTGGAGGGCTCCAAGCTCGAGGACCATCAGATCGTCACCGAGGTGCTGTTGCTGTTGATCGGTGGCGACGAGACCACCCGGCACACCCTGTCCGGCGGCACCCGCCAGCTGCTGCTGCACCCCGATCAGCACGAGCGGCTGCGGAACGATCTGTCGTTGCTGCCCAACGCGATCGAGGAGATGCTGCGCTGGACGGCACCGGTGAAGAACATGGCCCGCACGCTGACCGACGACGTCGAGTTCCACGGCACCGCCCTGAAGCAGGGCGAGAAGATGCTGCTGTTGTTCGAGTCGGCGAACTTCGACGAGCAGGTGTTCGACGACCCGGAGAAGTTCGACATCGATCGGTATCCGAACAACCACCTGGCGTTCGGCTTCGGCACCCACTTCTGCCTGGGCAATCAGCTGGCCCGGCTGGAGCTGTCGATCATGCTGACCAAGCTGTTGGCGCGGCTGCCCGACCTGCGGCTGGCCAACGACGAGCCGCTGCCGCTGCGGCCGGCCAACTTCGTCTCCGGCCTGGAGAAGATGCCGGTCGTGTTCACCCCCACCAAACCCGTTCTGCGCGACTGACCGCGAACGTGAAACGGCTGCGGAGAATCGGCCGATTTTCCGCAGTGGTTTCACGTTCGGCGTTCCTGTCGGGGGCCGACGGCATGCTGCCGCCATGGCGGAGCTCATCGTCGGGTCCGAGGCGACCGCCGCCGGCCTGTTGACGTCGCACCGGTTGCGCACCCGCTACGTGCGGCTGTATCCGGACGTGTACCTGCGGGAAGGCGTGCCGCCGACCGCCGCGCTGCGCGGCATCGGCGCACATCTGTGGAGCGGTCGGCGGGGCGTGGTCGCGGGGCGCTCCGCCGCGGCGCTGCACGGCGCGAAATGGGTGGACGGTAACCGGCCCGCGCAGCTGCTGTGGCCGAACCGGCACCCACCTGAGGGCATCGAGACCTGGTCGGATCGGTTCGACGAGGACGAGGTCGAGCTGGTCGCCGGTGTCCCGGTGACCACGCCGGCCCGCACCGCGCTGGACATCGCCCGCCGGTGCCGGACCGCGAAAGCAGTCGCCGCGATCGACGCGCTGATGCAGGCGACCCGGCTGAAACCGGCGGACGTGGAGCTGCTCGCCGAGCGGTACCGGGGTGCCCGCGGCATCCGAGCCGCCCGCGGGGTGCTCGAACTCGTCGACGGCGGCGCACAGTCACCGCGGGAGACCTGGCTGCGGCTGCTCGTCCTGCGCGCCGGCTACCCCCGGCCGCAGACGCAGATCCCGGTGCGCGACGAGTACGGGCAACTGGTGGCGGTGCTCGACCTGGGCTGGGAGGAACTCAAGCTCGGCCTGGACTACGACGGGGACCACCATCGCAACCCGGAGCAGTTCAACCGGGACGTCCGTCGCCACGACGAGTTGACGGCCCGCGGCTGGATCCACATCCGGGTGACCTCACGCGACACCGAGGCGGTCGTCCTGCGCATGCTCGCCGACGCCTGGTCGAAGCGAACGTGAAACCGCTGCGGAAATCCGGTCGATTCGCCGCAGCGGTTTCACACTCGACGAAAGCGCTGTTACCGGCCCTTGAACTCCGGCTTGCGCTTCTCCTTGAACGCCCGCGGGCCCTCCTTGGCGTCCTCGGAGACGAACACCTCGATGCCGATCTTGGTGTCGATCTTGAACGCCTCCTCCTCGGGCAGGCCCTCGGTCTCGCGGATCGAGCGCAGGATCGCCTGCACGGCCAGCGGGCCGTTGTTGTTGATCACCTCGGCGATCTCCAGCGCCTTGTCCAGCGCGGTGCCGTCCGGGACCACGTGGCCGATCAGCCCGATCTCCTTGGCCTCGGCGGCGGTGATGTGCCGGCCGGTCAGCAGCAGATCGGCCGCGATCGTGTAGGGGATCTGGCGCACCAGGCGCACCGCCGAGCCGCCCATCGGGTACAGGCTCCAGCGCGCCTCGGAGATGCCGAACTTGGCGCTCTCACCGGCGATCCGGATGTCGGTCGCCTGCAGGATCTCGGTGCCGCCCGCGATCGCCGGGCCCTCCACCGCGGCGATCAGCGGTTTCTTCAGCCGCCGGCCCTTGAGCAGCGCCGGGATCTTCGACGGGTCGTAGGAGCCGTCCTTGAACGAGTCGCCCGGCGGCTTGGCCGTCGCGGCCTTGAGGTCCATGCCGGCGCAGAAGTACCCGCCGGCGCCGGTCAGGATCACCGAACGGATCTCCGGATCGTTGTCCGCGCGGTCCCACGCCTCGACCATGATCGAGAGCATTTCGCTGGACAGCGCGTTACGGGCCTCGGGGCGGTTCAGCGTCAGGATCAGAGTGTGTCCGCGCTGCTCAATGAGTGCGTGCGGCTGCGATCCGGCATCGCTCACGGGTGCCTGCCTCCTTGCGGTTCACCGGGAACTTGTCAAGAAATGTAACACGTTCTAATTTGAGTCCGTGGCCCTGAACATCGCCGATCTCGCCGAGCATGCCATCGACGCCGTGCCCGATCGCGTCGCCCTGATCTGTGGCGACGAGAAACTGACGTACGGCCAGCTCGAGGAGAAAGCCAACCGCTTCGCCCACTACCTGCTCGACCAGGGCGTCAAGAAGGACGACAAGGTCGGGCTGTACTGCCGTAACCGCATCGAGATCGTCATCGCGATGCTCGGTGTCGTGAAGGCCGGCGCGATCGCGGTCAACGTCAACTTCCGGTACGTCGAGAGCGAACTGAAGTACCTGTTCGACAACTCCGACATGGTCGCCCTGGTGCACGAGCGCCAGTACAGCGACCGGGTGGCCAACGTGCTGCCGGACACCCCGAACGTGAAGACCATCCTGGTCGTCGAGGACGGCAGCGACGCCGACTTCCAGCGCTACGGCGGGGTGGAGTTCGAGACCGCGCTCGCGAGCGCCTCGCCGGAGCGGGATTTCGGGCCACGCAGCGCCGACGACATCTACCTGCTCTACACCGGCGGCACCACCGGGTTCCCCAAGGGCGTGATGTGGCGCCACGAGGACATCTACCGGGTGCTGTTCGGCGGCATCGACTTCGCCACCGGCGAGTACGTCAAGGACGAGTACGACCACGCCCGGCAGGCGGTCGAGAAGACGCCGATGGTGCGCTACCCGATCCCGCCGATGATCCACGGCGCCACCCAGTCGGCCACCTGGCAGGCGTTGTTCGCCGGCGACACCGTGGTGCTGGCCCCGGAGTTCGAGCCCGAGGACGTCTGGCGCACCTGCGAGAAGCACAAGGTCAACCTGCTGTTCTTCACCGGTGACGCGATGGCCCGGCCGCTGCTGGACGCGCTCACCGCGCCCGGCGCCAACTACGACCTGTCGAACCTGTTCCTGCTGGCCAGCACCGCCGCGCTGTTCTCGCCGTCGCTCAAGGATCAGCTGCTCGAGGTGCTGCCGAACCGCATCATCACCGACTCGATCGGCTCCTCGGAGACCGGTTTCGGCGGCACCAGCGTGGTCGCCAAGGGCCAGACCCACACCGGCGGCCCGCGGGTCACCATCGACAAGAACGTCGTGGTGCTCGACGAGAACGGCAACGAGGTCAAGCCCGGTTCCGGCGTGCGCGGCCTGATCGCCAAGCGCGGCCACATCCCGCTGGGTTACTACAAGGACGAGAGGAAGACGGCCGAGACCTTCAAGACCATCAACGGGGTGCGCTACGCGATCCCCGGGGACTGGGCGACCGTCGAGGCCGACGGCACCGTGACGATGCTGGGCCGCGGCTCGCAGTCGATCAACTCCGGCGGGGAGAAGATCTACCCCGAGGAGGTCGAGGGCGCGCTCAAGGGCCACCCGGACGTGTTCGACGCGCTGGTCGTCGGGGTGCCCGACGAACGGTTCGGCCAGCTGGTCGCCGCCGTCGTGCAGCGCCGCCCCGGCACTAACCCCACCCTGGCCGACCTCGACTCGTTCGTGCGCCGGGAGATCGCCGGCTACAAGGTGCCGCGCAAGATCTGGTGGGTCGATCACATCCAGCGGACTCCGGCGGGCAAGCCGGATTACCGGTGGGCCAAGGACATCACCGAACAGCGGCCGGCCGACGAAGTCCACGCCAACCACGTCGGCTCGTCGAAGTAACGCGCGAGCCAACCGACGGGAGACAACTCAAGTGCGCACCGAACTGTGTGAGCGTTTCGGCATCGAGTATCCGATCTTCGTCTTCACCCCCTCCGAGCGCGTCGCCGCCGCGGTGAGCCGGGCCGGCGGCCTCGGCGTGCTGGGCTGCGTGCGGTTCAACAAGGCGGAGGACCTCGAGGAGGTCCTCAAGTGGATGGACGAGAACACCGACGGGCGGCCGTACGGGGTCGACGTGGTGATGCCGGCCAAGGTGCCGCAGGAGGGCAGCGCGGTCGACATCGCCAAGCTGATCCCGCAGGGGCATCGTGACTTCGTCGAGAAAACCCTTGCCGACCTTGGTGTTCCGCCGCTGCCGGAAGACGCCGAACGTAACGAGGGCGTGCTCGGCTGGTTGCACTCGGTGGCCCGTTCGCACGTGGAGGTCGCGCTCGACCACCCGATCAAGCTGATCGCCAACGCGCTGGGCTCGCCGCCGGTCGACGTCATCGAGCAGGTGCACAAGGCCGGGGTTCCGGTGGCCGCACTGGCCGGTAGCGCCAAACACGCGCAGCGCCATGTCGACAACGGCGTCGACATCGTCGTCGCGCAGGGGCACGAGGCCGGCGGGCACACCGGCGAGATCGGCTCGGTGGTGCTGTGGCCCGAGATCGTCGACGCCGTCGGCGATCAGGTGCCGGTGCTGGCCGCCGGCGGAATCGGCACCGGCCGGCAGGTCGCCGCGGCGCTGTCGCTGGGCGCCCAGGGCGTGTGGATGGGCTCGCTGTTCCTCACCTCCGCCGAGTACCACCTCGGCCACCGCAAGCCCAGCGGTGTCTCGACCATCCAGGAGGCGCTGCTGCGCGCCACCTCGGCCGACACCGTGCGCCGGCGCATCTACACCGGCAAACCTGCCCGGCTGCTCAAGACCAAGTGGACCGACGCCTGGGATGCCCCGGACGCGCCCGAGCCGCTGCCGATGCCGCTGCAGAACATCCTGGTCAGCGAGGCCCACCAGCGGATGAACGAGTCGGACAACCCCGACACCGTGGCGATGCCGGTGGGGCAGATCGTCGGCCGGATGAACGAGATCCGCCCGGTCGCCGACATCATCGCCGACCTGGTCGCCGAGTTCGAGGAGACGACCCGGCGCCTGGACGCGATCCGCGACCGCTGATCAGAACTCGATGGTGGTCTGGTCGTCGATGGCCAGGGTGACCGGGCCGACGATGTCGATCTGATCCTCGAGCGCGTCGACGTTGAGCTGCAGCACGTACACCCCGTCGGAGCCGGGGATGACGACGGTCTTCTGCGCGGCGAGCTTGCGCTGCCCGTCGTCGCCCCAGGTGCCGCCCAGCTGATAGGCGGGGAAGCCGCTGAGTGTGCTGGTCTTGCCGTTGTTCATCGGCTCCCAGCCCGGCAGGTTCTGCAACTCGCCGGGGGCGTGGTCGATGAGCGCCTGCGGATCGACATTGCCGGTGAGTCTGGACAGCAGCGCGATGACGCTCGGCGTGTAGCCGCCGGCGTCGGGACCGGTGTAGACGATGGCGCGGTAGGCCCAGTCCGGGGTGTCCGCGCCGGCGGGCTCCCAGCCCTCGGGGATCGGCAGGTCGATGACGGGTGCGCCGGGATCTCCGTCGTGGACCAGGGTTTCCTGGATGTCGTTGTCGGCGATGTAGGTCGCGATCGTCGGGTGCGGTCCGCGCGCGTCCTCGTCGCGCGGGGCGATCTTCGTCGGGGTCGACGCCTTCTTGCTGGCCGACGTGGTCGATGTGGTCGTGGTGGTGCTGGTCGCCTCCGACGTCGCGGTGCCACTGATGATTTCCGACTGGCAACCGCTGAGCAGGGCGGTGGCCACCGCGGTCATCCCGAGGAACGCTGTCAGCCTCATCGGTTCACCCCCGTCGGTTCGACCGTCGAGCCGGGGCCGGCGCTGCTCCACCGCGCTGGCCTTGACCCCGCCGAACGGCGCACCGATGTCCAGGTCGTAGAAGTTCACCCCGACCGAACCGGTCTCCACCCGACGGGCGATGTCGAGTCCTTTCTCCCGGCCTGGGCCGCGAGCTGGGACCCGAGGGACTCGACGCCTACGTTCAGTGCAAGTCCATCTACCTGAGGTAGGACTGCCGCGCGACCTCAGGCGCCGGTCTGCTGCCCGTGCCGGGCGGCGAGGTTGGCCGCCACCTCCTGCTGCCACAGGTCGTAGGCGTGGGTGGTGTCGACCTCGACCTCGAAGCGGTCGGTCATGTCCGGGGTGACATCTGCGGCGTCGACATAGAACTGCTCGTACCAGCGGCGCAACTGATACACCGGGCCGTCTTCCTCGGTCAGCAGCGGGTTCTCGATTCGGGTCTTGTTCTTCCAGATCTCCACATCCTGCAGGAATCCCTCGCTGAAGTTGCGGTTGAGCGCCGCGGCGAGCTTCTCGGCGTTCTCCGGCGGCAGTCCGGGCATCTTCTGCACCGCGACCCCCCACTGCAGCACGAACGAGTCGGGGGTGACCGGGTAGTGGCAATTGATCAGCACCACTTCGGCGGTGAATCCCGGGGCCAGGTCGTTGTGTAGCCAGTTGATCATGTAGGCCGGTCCGAAATAGGTAGCCTCGGAACGCAGATAGGTTCCGTCCCAGAGCTTTTCGGGGTCGTCCATCACATCGGGCCGGGGTTTGGACTCCATGTACTGGCTGGCGGTGTGCCCCTCGAACACGTTCTTGAAGTACGTCGGGAACGCGTAGTGGATGTAGAAGAAATGCGCCATGTCGACGACGTTGTCGACGATCTCGCGGCAGTGCGCGCCCTCGATCAGGATCGAACTCCACTGCCACGGCGACCAGATGCCCTCGTCGTAGCCCTCGATGGTCGGGGGCGCGAGTTCGAGCGGTGCCGCGGATCCCTCCGGGTCGTTCCAGACCAGCAGTTGGCCGTTGACCTCCAGCGTCGGCCAGCTGCGGGTGCGGGCCAGCCGGGGTGAGCGCTTGGCGTAGGGCACCAGTTTGCAGCGGCCATCGCCGCCCCAGCGCCAGTCGTGGAACGGGCAGGCGATCTCGTCGCCCTTGATGGTGCCCTGGGACAGGTCCCCGCCCATGTGCCGGCAGTAGGCGTCGAGCACCCGCAGGGCGCCCGAGGAATCGGTGAACACCACCAGTTTGGTGCCGAACGCCTCGATGCCGTGCGGCCGGCCGTCACGGAACGTCTCGGCCAGCCCCAGACAGTGCCAGCCGCGGGCGTACCGGGTGATCGGTCGCCCGGGGTCGATTTCACGAACTCGGTCGGACAAGGCTGTTCCTTCCGTATCGGCTGAATTCGCCGTCGAGTTCGGCGACGTCCTCAGCGGTCATTCGCCGGTATTCGGGCCGCCCGCGGCCCGCCCAGCGATACACCGGATCGTCGGTGTGCCAACGTTGTTGCTGCAGCTCGCGCTTGAGCACCTTGTTGGATCCGGTCACGGGCAGATTGGCCGACAGCCGCAACAGCCGGGGAATGCCCTTGCTGCCGAGGTCCCGCTGGGCGACCAGGTAGTCGGCGAACGCGGCGACGTCGAATCCGTCGGGGTCGTCGACCTCCAGCGCGGCCATCACCTGATCACCGGACCGCGGATCGGGCACCCCGTAGGCCGCGGCCGCCCGCACCGCCGGATGCCGGCGCAGCACCCGCTCGATCACCAGCGCCGAGGTGTTCTCGCCGTCGACGCGGATCCAGTCGCCGCGCCGGCCCGCGAAGTACAGGAACCCGTCCTGGTCGATGTAACCGAGATCGCCGCTCCAGTACCAGCCGTTGCGTACCCGCTCGGCGTTGGCCGCGTCGTCGTTGTAGTAGCCCTCGAAACCGGCCGCGCCGCGCTTGTCGACGATCTCGCCGATGGCCTCGTCGGGGTTGAGCACCCGGCCGTGCTCGTCGAGCACCGCGCGGGGACAGTCGGCATCGGTGTCCGGGTTGACGATCGCCACCCCGTCGTGAGCCGGGCGGCCCAGCGCGCCCGGCGGCGCGGCCGGGTCGGGCATCGCCACCGCGCCGCCCTCGCTGGAGCCGTAGCCCTCCATCAGCACCGCGCCGAAGCGGCGCCGGAACTCGGCCTGGTCCTCCGGCGAGGCCTCGGTGCCGAATCCGCGCTGCAGCGGGTTGTCGGCGTCGTCGGGTGCTCGCGGGGTGGCCAGGATGTAGCCGAGCGCCTTGCCGACGTAGGTGAAGAACGTGGCGCCGAAATACCGCACGTCGGCAAGGAAGTTCGACGCGCTGAACGTCGGGGTCAGGCACACCGTGGCGCCGTTGGCCAGCGCCGGGGCCCACAGCGCCATGATCGCGTTGCCGTGGAACAGCGGCATGCAGCAGTAGTCGACGTCGCCGCGGTGGTGACCGAACTTCGCGGTCGCCGCGTGCGCGATCGCGGCCAGCCGGCCCTGGGTGCAGCGCACCGCCTTGGACGTGCCGGTGGTGCCGGAGGTGAACAACAGCAACAGCAGCGATGCCGGTCCCACCCCGTCGGCGACCGTCACCGCGCCCCGGTGCGCGTCGACCGCGGACCGGTAGCCGGGCTCGTCGACGACCAGGAACCGGTCGGGGTCCAGACCGAGATCGAGGCCGCGCAGCCGGTCGATGCGGCGCCGGTCGGTGACGATCAGCTGACAGTCGGTGTGGCGGACCCCGGCGGCGAGCTGCTCGTCCCCGTGGGTCGGGTTGATGCCCACGATCGTCGCCTCGGCGAGTGCCGCGGCGCCGAGCCAGAACACGAAGTCCGGCACGTTGTCCAGCAGCACCCCGATGTGGAACGGGCCCGGCCGGCGCAGCGCCTGCGCCAGCGCCGCGCGGGCGGCCGACTCGCGCACCACCGCGTCCCAGGTCCAGTCCGCCTCGCGGGTGCGCAGCCCGAGGTGCTCGTCGCCGACGCGGGCGAGCAGCATCGAGGCGATATCGTTGGCCGGCTCGGGTTCGTGTTCACGCATTGATAACCGGTGTTCCCCTTTTGTCGGTCGTTCTATCAACCTTGTGCTCAACGTACTTCCGCGGCAGGTCGTCCGTGCTCAGTTTGGTCACGCTGACCGGTCCGGTGTAGTAGGCGTCCTCGCCCCGGATCAGGCCGTCGGCGTCGATCGGCCACACCACGAGCTGACGGAACACCAGCAGGTAATCCCCGGCCGGATCGTCGATCTCGACCCCCAGCGCGGCTGCCTCGCGGCCCGGGTAGATCATCTTGATCCAACCTTCGGTGACCACGTTGTCGTCATCGACGATCAGCCGGTCCACCTCGAATTCCAGGACGTTCGTTCCGCTTTCGAGCAACGCGGTGTAGTAGGCGCGCACCCCGTCGGTGCCCTTCGGCCCGGCATCGGCACCGCCGATCCAGAAGTGGTAGTCCGGGTTCGGCGACAGCGTCGCCATCAGCCGCTGCATGTCCGGAATCGCCTCGGCCTTCATGTGTTCGATGACCACCGCCAGCATCTGCCGGTGCCGCGGGTGGGTGGTGCGGGCCAACCGCTGCTCCAGCGGCGCCCAGGTCTTGGTGGGGTCGATGATCGCCATCACTGTCTCCTCGGTTCGGGCTGTTCGTCCCCGATGATCGGCGGCGTGCAGCCGCGGGCACATCCGACAGGAGTCGGGGGTCGGGCGCCTCGACACCGACGACTGTCGGGTCACCCGGTGTCACCGAGTTCGGCCGACGACAGTGCGATCCGCCGGACGAGGAACACCAGCGTGGCGATGAACCGGTCCATCGGATCGTCGAAGTCCCAACCCATCCGCTCGGCCACGTGGGCGAGTCGGCTGGCGACGGTGCTGTGGTGGACGTAGAGCTCCTCGGCGGTGCGGCGCAGCGAACCGTACTTGCAGAACGCCTCGGCGGTGGCCACCTCGACCGCGCCGGCCGGGGTGGCGGCCAGTTCGTCGATGCGGGCCACGTCCGGATTACTCAGCACGGCGTCGACGGGCAGATCGGCGAGCAGCTCGAGGACGCTGAGCCGTTCGAAGGCGATCGCGCGCCGGCCGTACCCGGTCGAGGAGGCGAAGCGCAGCGCACGCCGAGCCTGATGCCACGACGTCGGTGTGCTGAAAATATCGGTGGGAGAACCGATTCCGATCCACGGGCCGCGTCCGGCGCCGGCCGGCAGCGGGGTCGGGAAGGCCGCCGAGATGCCGTCCTCCAGCGCGTCCGACAGGGTACGGGCGTCGCGGGACCCCTGGTATGCCACCGCGATCGTGGTGCCGATCGTCGTGGTGCGCACCCGGTCGCCGCCGAGCACATCGAGCACCACCGACAGCGTGGCCGGCGCGTCGGTCGACACCGCCAGCACCCGGACCGGAAGCGACTCGTCGAACCCCAGCAGCCGGGCGGCCCGCGCCCCGGGCGGCCGGATCCTGCCGGCTGGAGATCACCACCTCCACCAGCGCGGGATCGCCCAGCGCGGGTGCGGGAAAGCGGCGCGCCCGGCACAGCCGCAGGCTGCGCCGCAGCCGATCGCGCACCACCGCGTCCAGCGGGGCCGCGGGGCCGTCGCGCAGCACCCGCACGTCGCCCTCGTCGAGATCCACCCCGGGGTTCAGCGCGGCGCCGGCCGCGTCGAAGCACAGCGGGTCGTCGGCGCGCGCCGCCACCGGACAACCCGCCAGCCGTGCGGCCGCCCGCACCAGATCTGCGGCGCCGCACCGTCGATCGTCGAGGTCGTCGAAGTAGGCCACCACCTTCAGCACCGAGGCCGGATCGGCGCCCAGCTCGTCGAGCCGCAGTGGCTGCCCGGTCATGGCCGCGGGATCGGATGGACCGGGTCGGCGCAGTCGATGCCCTCGGCCTGCAGGTGGCGTTTGATCACCTTGAACGTCTCGGTGCGGGGCAGGCTGGTGGCCACCCGCACATACGACGGCCACTGTTTGGGCCCGAGGTCGGGCTGGTCGGCCAGGAACGCCCGGAACGCCTCGGCGTCGAACCGCGCGCCCTCGGTCAGTACCACCGCGGCCATCACCTGGTCGCCGACGTCCGGGGCGGGGATGCCGTACACCGCCACCTCGATGATGTCGGGGTGGCGCAGCAGCACCCGCTCGATCGGGGCGGCGCCGAGGTTCTCGCCGTCCACCCGCATCCAGTCGCCGAGCCGGCCGGCGAAGTAGACGTAGCCCTGCTCATCGCGGTAGGCGAGATCCCCGCTGTGGTACACCCCGCCCCGCATCCGCTCGGCCTCGGCCTGCGGGTCGTTGTAGTAGCCCTCGAATCGGCCGGGGCCGGCGACGTTGACCAGCTCGCCCACCACCCCGGGCGGGCAGGGTTCGCCGGTGTCGACATCGACGATCTGCACGCCGTCCGGCAGCGGCCCCAGTGCCGCGGGCGGCGTGTCGGGTGTGCGCGCGATCGCGATACCGCCCTCGGTGGAGCCGAAACCGTCCATCACCACCGTGTTGAACCGGCGGGCGAACCGCTCCAGGTCCGCGGGCGCGCCCTCGTTGCCGTAGACCGCCCGCAACGGGTTGTCCGCGTCGTCGGGCCGCTCCGGGGTGGCCAGGATGTACGACAGCGGTTTGCCGACGTAGTTCGCGTAGGTGGCGCCGTAGCGGCGAACGTCGGGCAGGAACTGCGACGCGGAGAACTTGCGCCGCAGCGCCAACGACGCCTGCGCGGCCAGCGCGACCGCCCAGCCGACCAGCACCGCGTTCGAATGGAACAGCGGCATCGACACATAGCAGACGTCGCTCTGGCCGAGGCTGAACCGTTCGGCCATGGTCACCCCGGCGATCGCCACCTTGCCGTGGCTGCACTTGACCGCCTTCGGATCACCGCTGGTGCCCGAGGTGTAGATCAGCATGAACAGATCGGCCGGGTCGGCGGCGTATGGCCGCACCGGGGTGCCGGTGTGGCCGGCCACCTCGGCTGCCCACTCCGGCGAGTCGGCGTCGATGACCGGCACGCGGAGGTCGTCGATCTCGCCCAGCGCGACCGCCGAAGCCGAATCCGCAAGCACCACTTGGCAATCCGCGTGCGTGATGTCGCGACGCAGTGCGGCGCCCCGGCGCACCGGGTTCAGCCCGACCGGCACCAGGCCGGTCAATCCGGCGGCCACCAGCACCGCGGAGAAGAACGGGGTGTTCTGCGCCAGCACCCCGATGTGCGGCGGGCGGGCCGGATCCATCCGGGCCCGCAGCGCCGCGGCGATCGCCGCGCCGTGGCGCAGGTGCTCCCGCCAGCTGGTGAACGAGTCCTCGAAGTACACGCCCCGGTCGTCGACCTCGACCAGGGGCGTCAGCAGACCCGCGACGGTCGGCAGGCTCACCCTCAGACCGGGTTGTCCGCCAGTTCGCGGCCGATCCGCAGCAGCTGACCGGTGGCGCCGCCCAGCGTGAACTCGGTCTGCTTGGCGGCCAGGAAGTAGCGGTGGACCGGATGGTCGGTGTCGATGCCGACACCGCCGTGCACGTGCACCGTGGTGTGCGCGACGCGGTGTCCGGCCTCGGCCGCCCAGAACGCCGCAGTGTTGACCTCGGTTTCGGCGGGCAGGTTCTCCGAGATCCGCCACGCTGCCTGGGTCACGGTGAGCCGCAGCGCCTTCACGTCGATGTAGCCGTCGGCCAGCCGCTGCGAAACCGCCTGGAAACTGCCGATCGGCCGGTCGAACTGCTCGCGTTCGCGCGCGTAGCCGGCGGTGAGCTCAAGCGCCCGCTCCAGCACCCCGAGCTGAAATGCGCTGCGCCCCAGCGAATGATGTGTGGTCAGCCAGGACAACGCCTCCGGGCCGGCCACCACCCGATCGGCGTCGACCTGCGTCTCGTTCAGTTCCAGCAGCCCGACGCTGCCCCGGCCGGTGGTGCTCAGCGACCGCACCTTGACCGCGGAGTCACCGGACGAGACAAGGAAAATCGCTGTTCCCGAGTCGGTTTCGGCCGGAACCAGGAACGCGTCGGCGACCGGGCCGTAGCCCACCTGGGTGCGGGTGCCGGTGAGCCGGTAGCCGTCGCCGGTCCTGGCGGCCTGCACCGGGCCCTCGCCCATCTCACCGTCGAGCGCGACGGTGAGGATCTTCTCGCCCTTGATCGCCGGTGCCGCCCACTGCTGTTGCAGCGCGTCGGAGCCGAACTTCGCCAGCGCGCCGGCGGCCAGCACCGCCGACTCCAGGTACGGCACCGCGGCCAGTTGGCGGCCCAGCGCCACCAGCACCGCGGTCTGCTCGAGCACCCCGAACCCGCCGCCGCCGATCGCCTCCGGGGCGGCCGCCGACAACACGTCCGCCTCGATGAGCTTCTGCCACAGCGTGCGGTCGAACCGCTCGTCGAGACCGTCGAGTTCGCGCTGACGTTCGGGGGTGCACACCGATTCGGTGATGGTGCGAACCAGGGCGCCGAGATCCTCGGCGGCTTCCGTCGTCCTGAAATCCATGTCTGTCCTTACCGATCCACCCGGGGCCTTACCGATTCACCCGGGGCAGGCCCAGGGCCACCATGCCGATGATGTCGCGCTGAATCTCGTTGGTGCCGCCACCGAAGGTCAGGATCAGACACGACCGGTGCATGCGCTCGACGCGCCCGCGCAGCAGCACCCCGTGCGAGTCCGCCCGTAGGGTGGCCGCCGTGCCGAGCACCTCCATCAACAGCCGATACGCCTCGGTCGCCAGCTCGGTGCCGTACACCTTGGCCGCGGAGGCGTCCGCCGGGCCCAGGGTGGCATCAGCGGAGTCGGCGGAGGACGCGATCTCCCAGTTGATCAGCTTGAGCACCTCGGCCTTGGCGTGCACCCGGGCCAGGTTCAGTTGCACCCACTCGTTGTCGATCCACCGCTTGCCGTGGTGGTCCTTGGTGTTCTGCGCCCATTCGCGAACAGCGTTGAGCGCCACGAAGATCGGCTGAGCCGACACCAGTGCGACGCGCTCGTGGTTGAGCTGGTTGGTCACCAGTTTCCAGCCGTCGTTCTCCTGGCCGACGAGGTTGGTCACCGGTACCCGCACGTCCTGGTAGTAGGTGGCGCTGGTGTCCACCCCGGCCATGGTGTGCACCGGGGTCCACGAGAAGCCCTTGGCGGTGGTCGGCACGATCAGCACCGAGATGCCGCGGTGCTTCTTGGCCTCCGGGTTGGTGCGCACCGCCAGCCACACGTAGTCGGCGTAGGCGATGAGGCTGGTCCACATCTTCTGGCCGTTGATGACGTACTCGTCGCCGTCGCGCACCGCGGTGGTGCGCAGCGAGGCCAGGTCGGTGCCCGCGCCCGGTTCGGAGTAGCCGATGGAGAAGTGCAACTCCCCGGCGGCGATCCGCGGCAGGAAGAACTTCTTCTGCTCCTCGGTGCCGAAGTGCATGATCGTCGGCGCAACGCTGTTGATGGTCAAGAACGGCACCGGGACGCTGGCGATCGCCGCCTCGTCGTTGAAGATAAGCGCGTCCATCGCCGACCGCTCCTGACCGCCGTACTCCTTGGGCCAGTTCAGCGTCAGCCAGCCGTCCTTGCCCAGTTCACGCACCGTCTCGCGGTAGACGTTGCCGCGGCCCATCTCGCCTTCGTTGCTCGCCAGTGCCTCGGCGCGCTCCGGCGTCATCAGTTTGCTGAAGTAGGAGCGCAGTTCGCGGCGCAACTCCTCTTGTTCTGGCGTGTAGCCGATTCGCATGGGCTTGTCCTACCTTTCAGGAGGCACCAGCTGAGACCCGGGCCCCAGCCCAGGCCCGGGTTCACCCCACGTTGTAACACGTTCTAGTCTTGGGGTCCAGAGCGGTGCCACACTGAGGGGGCAACCCGACAGGCAACCGCCAAGGAGGTTCAGATGCGAGTGGAAGTCGACCGAGATCGTTGTGAGGGCAACGCGGTCTGCGTGGGGATCGCCCCCGACCTGTTCGAGCTGGATGACGAGGACTACGCGGTCGTCAAGCACGATCCGGTTCCCGCGGGGATGGAGGAACTGGCCGAGCAGGCGATCAACGAGTGCCCGCGGGCCGCACTGAACCGCCGCGACTAGAGGTATTCGTCAACCAGTCCGTCAACTAGCCGCATACGCGAGGAGCAAGATGAGCCACGACACTGATGCCAACGATCTGACCGGGCGCGTTGCGGTGGTCACCGGCGCGGCCGGCGGACTGGGTCGCGCCGAGGCGATCGGCCTGGCCCGAGCGGGCGCGACGGTCGTGGTGAACGACATCGCGGGCGCGTTGGAGCGCTCCGATGTGCTCGACGAGATCGCCGCCGCGGGCGCCAAGGGCGTCGCGGTGGCGGGGGACATCGGCGAGCGGGCGACCGCCGATGAACTCGTTCAGACCGCCGAGGGGCTCGGCGGTCTGAACATCGTCGTGAACAACGCCGGGATCACCCGGGACCGGATGCTGTTCAACATGACCGACGAGGACTTCGACGCGGTGATCCGTGTCCACCTGCGCGGTCACTTCCTGCTCACTCGCAACGCGGCGGCGTACTGGCGTGCGCAGGCCAAGCAGAACGACGGCACGGTCTACGGCCGGATCATCAACACGTCGTCCGAAGCCGGGTTGGTCGGCCCCGTCGGGCAGGCCAACTACGGCGCGGCCAAGGCCGGCATCACCGCGTTGACGCTGTCGGCGGCCCGCGCGCTGGAGCGCTACGGCGTACGGGCCAACGCGATCGCCCCTCGGGCCCGGACCGCGATGACCGCCGAGGTGTTCGGCGAGGCGCCCGACCTGCCGGAGGGGCAGATCGATCCGCTTTCGCCCGAGCACGTGGTCAAGCTGGTCCGGTTCTTGGCCTCGCCGGCCTCGGAGCGGGTCAACGGGCAACTGTTCATCGTCTACGGTCCGACGGTGACGCTGGTTGCTGCGCCGGCGGTGGAGGCACAGTTCACCGCGGATGCGGACGCGTGGGATCCGGCGGCGCTGTCGGAGACGTTGCAGAACTACTTTGCTGAGCGCCCGCTCGACCGCACCTTCGCGGCGACCGCCCTGATGTCCTGACGAGACCGGAGGTCTACTTCTCCGCCCGCCGGACGGAACTAGAACACGTTCTAGAGTGACGTGGGTCACACCGGCCCTGACCAGCACTTTTTTACACCGGTGTTGGTAATCGACGTTCTTTGACACTGCGAACGTGTTCTAGTTATTATGATCCGGCTCACGACCCAGTAACGCGAAACCAGGGGTAACAAACCTGCTGCGCCAACGGTATTCGGATAGTTCGCCGATTAGTTCGCCGATGCGCACGGACCCCCCGTCCCGAGAACGGAGCCGAGGTTGATCGAACAGCTTGCGGCACCGGCGAGGGCTGTGGGCGGGTTCGTCGAGATGTCCTTGGACACGTTCGCCAAGATGTTTCGGCGGCCGTTCCAGTTCCGGGAGTTCCTCGAGCAGACCTGGATGATCGCCCGGGTCTCGCTGGTGCCCACCCTGCTGGTGGCGATCCCGTTCACTGTGCTGGTGGCGTTCACGCTCAACATCCTGCTGCGCGAGATCGGCGCCGCCGACCTGTCCGGGGCGGGCACCGCGTTCGGCACCATCACCCAGCTCGGCCCGGTCTGTACCGTGCTGGTGGTGGCCGGCGCGGGCGCCACGGCGATCTGCGCGGACCTCGGGGCGCGCACCATCCGGGAGGAGATCGACGCGATGCGGGTGCTGGGCATCGATCCGATCCAGCGCCTGGTCGTGCCGCGCGTGCTGGCCTCGACCTTCGTCGCGTTGCTGCTCAACGGTCTGGTCTGCATCATCGGCCTGTCCGGCGGCTATGTGTTCTCCGTCTTCCTGCAGGGCGTCAACCCGGGAGCGTTCATCAACGGGCTGACCGTGCTCACCGGGCTGGGCGAGTTGGTGCTCGCCGAGATCAAGGCCCTGCTGTTCGGAGTGGTGGCGGGACTGGTCGGTTGCTACCGCGGGCTGACGGTCAAGGGCGGTCCGAAGGGGGTGGGCAACGCGGTGAACGAAACCGTGGTCTACGCCTTCATCTGCCTGTTCGTGATCAACGTGATCATGACCGCGATCGGCGTCCGGGTATTGGTGCGGTGATCGAGCGGTGAGTTACGACGTCACGGTCCGGTTGCGCCGCGTTTTCCGCGGCGTGCCGAAGTTCGTCGACAGCTTCGGTGAGCAGGCGCTGTTCTACGGCCGGACGATCCGCTACATCCCCAGCGCCGTCACCCGCTACCGCCGGGAGATGATCCGTCTGATAGCCGAGATGACCCTGGGCACCGGGGCGCTGGTGATGATCGGCGGCACCGTCGGCGTCGCCACCTTCCTGACCCTGGCCTCCGGCGGCGTCATCGCGGTGCAGGGCTACTCGTCGCTGGGCAACATCGGCATCGAGGCGCTCACCGGCTTCCTGTCGGCGTTCCTCAACGTGCGCATCGTCGCCCCGGTCATCGCCGGCATCGCGCTGGCCGCGACCATCGGGGCGGGCACCACCGCGCAGTTGGGCGCCATGCGGGTCTCCGAGGAGATCGACGCGGTCGAGTCGATGGCGGTGCACTCGGTGTCGTACCTGGTGTCCACCCGGCTGATGGCCGGGCTGATCGCGATCATTCCGCTGTACTCGCTGTCGGTGCTGGCGGCGTTCTTCGCGGCGCGGTTCACCACGGTGTTCGTCAACGATCAGTCCGCCGGCCTCTATGACCACTACTTCAACACCTTCCTGGTGCCGACGGATCTGCTGTGGTCGTTCCTGCAGGCGATCGTCATGGCGATCGCGGTCATGCTGGTGCACACCTACTACGGCTACAACGCCTCCGGCGGCCCGGTCGGTGTCGGTATCGCGGTGGGCCAGGCGGTGCGCACCTCGCTCATCGTGGTGGTGACCATTACCCTGTTCATCTCACTCGCCGTCTACGGCGCGTCCGGCAACTTCAACCTTTCCGGGTAGGTGGGGACAGCTATGGCCTGGGGTGAGACCAAACGCAGTCATGTGCGGATCGCCGCCGCGATCCTGGCGGCTGTGCTGGTGGGGGCCACCGTGTTCACCTATCTGGCCTACACCGCGGCGTTCACCCCGGTCGAGACCGTCACCGTGATGGCGCCGCGCGCGGGCCTGGTGATGGAACGCGACGCCAAGGTGAAGTACCGCGGCGTGCAGGTGGGCAAGGTCGAAGACATCCAGTACGCCGGGGATCAGGCCAAACTCACGCTGGCGATCAACCGCGCCGAGCTGCGCTACATTCCCGCCAACGCCACGGTGCGGATCGCGAGCTCCACGGTGTTCGGCGCCAAATCGGTCGAGTTCCTGCGTCCCGAACGCCCCGAGGGCTCGTTGCGGCCCGGCGCCATGGTCGCCGCGCGCGACGTGCAGCTCGAGGTCAACACGTTGTTCCAGACCCTGATCGAGCTGCTGAACAAGATCGACCCGATCAACCTCAACGCCACGCTGACCGCGCTGGCCGAGGGGCTGCGCGGCAACGGTGACAACCTGGGCGCCACCCTGGCCGGGCTGAATCAGTATCTGCAACAACTGAATCCGAAGCTGCCGACGCTGCAGGAGGATCTGCGCCGCACCGCTGCGGTGGCCAACGTCTACGGCGACGCCGGGCCCGACATCGCCCGGATCATCAGCAACGCCCCGACGATCAGCAACACGATCGTCGATCAGCAGGACAACCTCAACGCCACGCTGCTGGCCGCCACCGGGCTGGCCGACAACGGCACCGCCACCCTCGAACCGGGTGCGGACGACTACATCGCCGCGGTCCAGCGGCTGCGGGCACCGCTGAAGGTGGCCGCGGACTATTCGCCGGAATTCGGCTGCCTGTTCGAGGGCACCGCGCTGGCGGTCGACCGGTTCGCCCCGATCATCGGCGGCATCCGGCCGGGCCTGTTCGTGTCGTCGAACTTCCTGCCGGGGTCGCCGGGCTACACCTATCCGGAGAGCCTGCCGATCGTCAACGCCTCCGGCGGCCCGAACTGCCGGGGCCTGCCCAACGTTCCGAGCAAGCAGTTCGGCGGGTCCTGGTACCGTTCACCATTCCTGGTCACCGACAACGCCTACGTGCCCTATCAGCCGAACACCGAGCTGCAGTTCGACGCGCCGTCGACGCTGCAGTGGTTGTTCAACGGGGCGTTCGCCGAGAGGGACGACTTCTGATGTGCGCGTGCGCGAACAAGGAGCGAGGCTGATGCGCCGCGACTGGACGCTGCTGAAGGTCTCCATCTTCACCGTGGTGATGGTGCTGGTCGCCGCACTGCTGGTGGTGGTGTTCGGGGAGTTCCGGTTCGCCTCCGAGAACACCTATCACGCGATCTTCTCCGACGCCTCGCGGCTCAAGCCGGGCCAGGACGTGCGGATCGCGGGAGTGCCGGTGGGCACGGTCAACAAGGTCAGCCTCAACGAGGACAACGACACCGTCACCGTCACCTTCGACATCGACAAGCGTTACCAGATCTACGAGACGACCCAGGCCGTCGTCCGCTACGAGAACCTGGTCGGCGACCGCTATCTGGAGATCACCGCGCAGCCGGGCGAACTCCGTAAACTCCCGCCCGGCAGCACGATTCCGCTGAAGAACACCCGGCCGGCGCTGGACCTCGACGCACTGCTGGGTGGGCTGCGCCCGGTGCTCAAGGGCCTCGACGGCGAGAAGATCAACGAGATCAGCAGCGCGGTCATCGAGCTGCTGCAGGGCGAGGGCGGGGCGCTGTCCAACCTGCTGGCCAGCACCAGCGCGTTCACCCAGAACCTGGCCGCCCGCGACCAGCTGATCGGCGACGTCATCACCCACCTCAACGAGGTGCTCGCGACGGTCGACGAGAAGGGTGCGGAGTTCAGCTCCGCGGTCGACCAGCTGCAGCAGCTGATCACCGGGCTGGCCGAGGGCCGCGACCCGATCGCCGGCGCCATCGTGCCGCTGGCCAACGCCGAGCGGGACCTGACCGACATGCTGACCAAGTCGCGCCGGCCGATCCAGGGGGTGCTGGAGAACGTGCGGCCGTTCGCGCAGCGCCTCGACGAACGCAAAGCCGACGTCAACAAGGTGATCGAGCCACTGGCCGAGAACTACCTGCGGCTCAACGCATTGGGCGCCTACGGGTCGTTCTTCAACATCTTCTACTGCTCGACGCGGTTGAAGATCAACGGGCCCGCCGGCAGCGACATCCTGATCCCGTTGGGTGGGCCGCCCGATCCGTCGAAGGGGAGGTGTGCGCCAGTTGTCGACGACGAATAGGCCGGACGAGTCGAACCCGCTGCGCACCGGCATCTTCGGGATCTTCCTGGTCGCCTGCCTGGTGCTGGTGTCGTTCGGCTACACCGGGCTGCCGTTCTGGCCTCAGGGCAAGCCCTACGAGGCCTACTTCAGCGACGCCGGGGGCATCTCACCCGGCAACGAGGTCAACATCTCCGGGATCACGGTGGGCAAGGTGACCGGCGTCGAACTGGCCGGCGCCCTCGCCAAGGTCACCTTCACCGTCAAGCGCGGCATCAAGGTCGGTGACCAGTCGCTGGTCGCGATCAAGACCGACACCGTGCTGGGCGAGAAGTCGCTGGCGGTCACCCCGAAGGGCAACGGCGACGTGCGGGTGATCGGCGAGGACCGCACCACCACGCCCTACACCCTCAACACCGCGCTGCAGGATCTCGGCCGCAGCACCGCCGACCTGGACAAGGCGCAGTTCGAGCAGGCGTTGCAGACGCTGACCAGCGCACTGCAGGACGCGACACCGCAGCTGCGCAGTGCGATCGACGGCGTGGCCAACCTGTCCCGCGCGCTCAACCGGCGCGACGAGGCGTTGCAGCAGTTGCTGCTGCACGCCAAGAACGTGTCCGACACGCTGGCCCAGCGTGCCGAACAGGTGAACAAGCTCATCCTCGACGGCAACCTGCTGTTCGCCGCGCTCGACGAACGGCGTCAGGCGCTGAGTACCCTGATCGCCGGGATAGACGATGTGTCCCAACAGATCTCGGGGTTCGTTGCAGACAACCGGCGGGAGTTCAAGCCCGCGATGGAGAAGCTCAACCTGGTGATGGACAACCTACTGGAGCGCCGCGCGCACATCGACGAGGCGCTGCAGCGGCTGCCACCGTACGCCACCGCGCTCGGCGAGGTGGTCGGCTCGGGTCCGGGCTTCCAGATCAACCTGTACGGTCTGCCGCCCGCGCCGATCGCCGAGGTGCTGCTGGACTTCTACTTCCAGCCGGGCAAGCTGCCCGACAGCCTCGCCGACATGCTGCGCGGCTACATCTCCGAGCGTCTGATCATTAGGCCGAAGTCACCATGACGTATACGAATCCGTCCATCCACCGTGGCCGCCGGCTGCGCACCGGGTTGGCCGTCGTGCTGGCGCTCGTGCTGGCGGCCGGGGTGTACCTGGTGTGGCCGACCCGGGTCGGGCACAAGATCACCGCCTACTTCACGTCGGCGGTGGGCCTGTATCCGGGCGACGAGGTGCGCATCGTCGGCGTGCCGGTGGGCACCATCGACTCCATCGAGCCGCGGCCCACCGACGTCAAGGTCACCATGACCCTCGATCACGGCATCAAGGTGCCGGCCGACGCCAAGGCCGTCATCATCTCGCCGAACCTGGTGGCCGCCAGGTTCGTTCAGCTCACCCCGCCCTACACCGGCGGGCCCGAGCTGGGCGACGGCGCCGAGATCGGGTTGGAGCAGACCGCGGTCCCGGTGGAGTGGGACGAGGTGAAAAAGCAGCTGACCCAGCTGAGCGCGACGCTCGGACCGCAGGAGGGCTCGCTGCAGGGGCCGCTGGCCGAGGCGGTCAACCAGGCCGCCGACACGTTCGACGGCAACGGTGACTCGTTCCGCGCCGCGCTGCGCGAGTTGTCCCAGACCGCGGGCCGGCTGGGCGACTCGCGCACCGACCTGTTCGGCACCATCCGCAACCTGCAGGTCCTCGTCGACGCGCTGTCCAACAGCAACGAGCAGATCGTGCAGTTCTCCAACCACGTCGCCTCGGTGTCGCAGGTGCTGGCCGACAGCTCGACGGATCTGGACAACACGCTCGACACCCTCAACCAGGCGCTGGCCGATGTGCGCGGATTCCTCGGGGAAACCAATCAGGCGTTGATCGACCAGATCACCAAGCTCACCGATTTCACCAGCCTGCTCAACACCCGCAGCGAGGACATCGAGCAGATCCTGCACGTGACCCCGAACGGGTTGTCGAACTTCTACAACATCTACAACCCGGCCCAGGGCACGGTGGGTGGCCTGCTCACGCTGCCGAACTTCGCGAACCCGGTGCAGTTCATCTGCGGCGGCGCGTTCGAGGCGGCGCCGACCCCGGCCAACTTCAACCGCACCGAGATCTGCCGTCAGCGCATGGGCCCGGTGTTCAAGCGCATCGCGATGAACTTCCCGCCGTTGCTGTTCCATCCGATCAACAGCATCACCGCCTACAAGGGCCAGATCATCTACGACACCCCGGAGACCGAGGCCAAGGCCAAGACCCCGGTGCCGTACCTGCAGTGGATGCCCGCGCCCGGGACGAATCCGCCGACCCCGGCGCCGGCGAACGAGGCCGACCTCACCTCGTTGATGATCCCGGCCCCGCAGGCCGGATCGAGCTCGCACGCCGGCGGTCCGGCGGCGGTGCCGGACCAGCCGGGTGAGTCCGGTGCCGCCGGGCAGTCTCCGGCCCAGGAAGGGGGTCGCTGATGCGGGTCGTGCGACGGACACTGGCGGTCACGTCGATGGCCGCGGTGGTGGCGGGTTGCCAGTTCGGCGGGCTGAACTCGCTGAACATGCCGGGCACCGCCGGCCACGGCCCGGGCTCCTACAAGGTCACCGTCGAGCTGCCCGATGTGGCCACCCTGCCGCAGAACTCGCCGGTGAAGGTCAACGACGTCACGGTGGGCAGCGTGTCGGGTGTCGAGGCGGTGCAGCGCTCCGACGGGACGTTCTACGCGGCGCTGCAGCTGTCGCTGGACAAGGAGGTCGAGCTGCCCGCCAACACGGTGGCCCGGGTGGCGCAGACCTCGCTGCTGGGGTCGCAGCACATCGAGCTGGCGCCGCCCTCCGACGAACCCCCGGTGGGCCGGCTGGAACCGGGGGCGACGATCACCGACGTCGACCGCTATCCGACCACCGAGGAGGTGCTGTCGGCGCTCGGGACGATCGTCAACCGGGGCAATCTCGGTGCGCTGCAGGAGATCACCGAGGAGACCTACCTGGCGGTGGCGGGCCGGCAGGGCAGCTTCAGCCGGCTGGTGCCGCGGTTGGCCGAGCTGACCAGCTCGCTGGATCAGCAGACCACCGACATCATCGCGGCGCTGGAGGGGCTGGACCGGTTCGCCGCCGTGCTCGCCGGGCAGCGCGATGACCTGCGGCGGACCCTGCAGGCGTTGCCGAAGGCGTTGACGGTGCTCAACCGAAACCGCGCCGACATCGTCGCGACGTTCGCCGCGTTGCGCAGCCTCGCCACCGTGGCGTCGCGCGTCCTGGAGCAGACCAAGGACGATTTCGCCGCGGACTTCAAGGACCTGTACCCGGTCGTGAAGGCGTTCAACGACAACGCCGACTTCTTCATCAAGGACCTGGAGTTTTTGCCGACGTTCCCGTTCCACTACAAGTACCTGCGGAACGCGGTGCGGGGCGACTACCTGAACGTCTACACCACGTTCGACCTGACGTTGCGGCGCACCGGCGAATCGATCTTCACCACATCGTGGGGGCTGGACCCGAACATGCAGCACATGCACGAGATCCTCACCCCGCCGGACTGGATGACCGGTTCGCTGGCCAACCTGTCGGGCCAGGCGGCCGATCCGTTCGAGATCCCGCCGGGCACCGCGACGCAGCACGAGGAGGGCCGGTAGATGCTCACTCGGCTGACCCGGGTCCAGCTGTCGATCTTCGCGATCGTCACGGTGCTGACCGTCGGCGCGATCTCGATCTTCTATCTGCAGGTGCCGGCGGCGCTGGGGATCGGCACCTACCGGGTGACCGCGGACTTCGAAGCCGCCGGCGGCTTGTACGCCAACGCCAACGTCACCTACCGCGGCGTGACCGTGGGCCGGGTGGAGTCGGTCAAGCTCTCCGACGACGCCGTCGTCGCGCAGATGCGGCTCAGCAGCAGCACCAAAGTGCCCGACAACGTGACCGCCACCGTCAAGAGCGTGTCGGCGGTCGGTGAACAGTACGTCGACCTGGTGCCGCCGGAGAACGAGGACCCGTCGCCGTCGGTGCTGCGCAACGGATCGCACATCGGTCTGGACCGCACCGCGATCGGCCAGGACGTCGCCGGGTTGCTCGACGAGGCCGATCGACTGGTCAACAGCGTCAACAACACCCGGCTGCAGGACCTGCTGCGCGAGACGTTCAACGCGTTCAACGGCTCCGGCCCGGAGCTGGCCCGGTTGATCGAGTCGTCCCGGCTGCTGGTCGACGAGGCCAACGCGAACTATGGGCAGATCAACCAGCTCATCGATCAGGCCGGCCCGTTCCTGGAGGCCCAGATGCGCAGCGGCGACGACATCCGCTCGCTGGCCGACGGGCTGGCGCGGCTGACCGGCGAACTGGCGGGCGCCGATCAGCAGTTCCGCACCACGCTCAAGACGGTGCCCGGGGCGACCGAACGGGCGAACGAACTGTTCGCGGGCATCCGGCCGTCGTTCCCGGTGCTGGCCGCGAACCTGGCCAACTTCGGGCGCATCGGCGTCATCTACAGCAAGTCGATCGAGCACGCCCTGGTGGTGTTCCCCGCGCTGATGGCGGCCCTGCTGACCGTCGCCGGCGGGGTGCCCGCCGACGAGGGCGGCAAGCTGGACTTCAAGATCGACCTGCAGGATCCGCCGCCGTGCCTGACCGGGTTCCTGCCGCCGAGCGAGATGCGCTCGCCGGCCGACGAGACGCTGCGGGACCTGCCCAAGGATCTGTACTGCAAGACGCCGCACAACGATCCCGCGGTGGTGCGCGGGGCGCGCAACTACCCGTGCATGGAGTTCCCGGGCAAGCGGGCGCCGACCGTGCAGCTGTGCCGGGATCCGGAGGGGTACAAGCCGATCGGCAACAACCCGTGGCGCGGTGCTCCGGTGCCGGTCGGCACCCCGATGGACCAGCGCGAGGACGACACCCCGGAGGTGGGGCGCAACATCCTGCCGCCCAACAAGTTCCCCTACATCCCGCCGCAGGTGGACCCCGATCCGGGACCACCGGTGGTGCAGCTGCCGCCCGGGGTCGAGCCGGGGCCGGGGCCGGCGCCGCATGCGCCCTACCCGCTGCCGTACCCGCCGAACGAGGTGGGGCCGACGCTGCCGCCGCCGTGGCCGTACTTCTCGCCGCCGGATCACGTGGTGCCCCCGTACGGCCGCCCCGCGCCGCCGCCACCACCCGCGCCGGCGCCCGCGCCCGAGGCGCCGCTGCCCGCCGAGGCCCCGACGGTGGCTCCGGCGAGCTTCACCACCTACGACCACAACGGCAAGTTCGTCGACCCTGCGGGTGGCACCGGTGTGTTCGCCGCCGGCACCGACAAGTTCGCCCCGGCGGAGAACTGGGCTGACCTGATGCTGCCGCCGAAACAGGCGTAGACGATGATGGCTGTCATCGCCGTGCTCGCCGGGCGACCCGTGACCGGCCGCAGCACGGGCGCTCTCGGCGGGACCCCGCGAGGAGGAACTCGGTGACCGACGAGTCGACATCGGACGTCAACGGCTCGCAGACCACACCCAGCGCGACGACGCGCCCGCGCCGGCGGGCGTCCCGGCCCCCGGGCCCGGCGGGCGACACCGTCGCGGCCGGCAGCATGCCGGCCGGTGTCGCGGTGCGGCCGACGGTCGACTACGCCACCGTCCGGGTGGTCAAACCTGCCGCGCCGCGGCCGCGTGCGGGGCACCGGCGGCTCGTCGCCGTCGTCGCACTGGTGGTGTTGAGCCTGGCCGGGGCGACCCTGGGTGGGCTGGCCTACTGGATGCACGACCGGCAGCGCGCCGAGGAACAGGCGCTGGCCCGCGAGCAGCGGTTCGTCGACACCGCCTCGCAGCTGGTGGTGAACATGTTCAGCTACGACCAGGAGAGCATCGACGAGAGCGTCGACCGGTTCGTGGCCAGCACCAGCGGGCCGCTGAACGCGATGCTGACCCAGGACAACAACACCGAATTCCTCAAGATGCTGTTCCGCGGCACCAACGCCAGCTCCGAGGCCGCCATCTCCGGTGCGGCGCTGGAGAAGCTCGACGAGGTGTCCAAGAACGCCGCGGTGCTGGTGGCGGCGAAGGTCACCATCACCGACCTGGACGGCAACAACCTTCCGACGCAGTTCTACCGGTTCCGGGTGATCGTGCACGAGGACGAGTCCGGGCGGATGACCGGCTACGACGTGAAGTACCCGGACGGGGGCAACTGATGGGGGTCCGCAACCGGCGCTGGGTGCCCACGCTGGTCACGCTGGTCGGCATCGTGCTGGCGGTCGGGTTCGTCGGCGCGGCAGCGATCGGCGGGGCGTTCTACTGGGACCGGGTGGCGCTGCGGGGCGAACAGGCCGCCCGTGCCGAGCTCCCGCAGCTGGCGGCCGAACAACTGCCCCGCATGTACACCTACGACTACCAGACCGTCGAGCGCACCCACAACGAGATCTACCCGCTGCTGACCCCGACGTTCCGGGAGGAGTTCAAGCAGCTTATCGAGCAGCGCGGGATCATCTCGCAGGCGCGGGAACGCCAGGTGGTCAGCCAGGCCCACGTGGTCGGCGTGGGGGTGATGCAGGCGAGCCGGAGCGCGGCGTCGGTGCTGGTGTACCTGAACCACACCACGACCGACAAGTCCAAGGAGCCGGTCTACCAGGGCAGCCGGGTGCGGGTCGACTACAAGAAGGTCGACGGCAAGTGGCTGATCGACAACGTCACGCCGATCTAGGGGTCACTCCAGTTTGGTGGTGGCCAGCGCGTCGAGGAACGACCGCGCCCACAGATCGACGTCGTGGGTGAGCACCTGCCGCCGCAGCGCCCGCATCCGCCGCCGGCCCTCCTCCGGTGTCTGGTTCAGCGCCCGCTCGATCGCGTCCTTGACGTCCTCGAGGTGGTGCGGGTTGACCAGGTAGGCCTGGCGCAGTTCGGCCGCCGCGCCGGTGAACTCGCTCAACACCAGCGCTCCGCCGAGGTCGCTGCGGCAGGCCACGTACTCCTTGGCGACCAGGTTCATCCCGTCGCGCAGCGGGGTGACCAGCATGACGTCGGCGGCGACGAAGAACGCGATCAGCTCATCCCGCGGAACCGGGCGGTGCAGGTAGTGCACGATCGGGTGGCCCACCTCGGCGTGCTCACCGTTGATGTGGCCGACCTGCCGTTCGATGTCCTCGCGCATCGCGATGTAGCTCTCCACCCGTTCCCGGCTCGGGGTGGCGAGCTGCACCAGCACGGTGTCGGTGCCCTTGATCCGGTCCTCGTCGAGCAGTTCGGAGAACGCCTTGAGCCGGACGTCGATGCCCTTGGTGTAGTCCAGCCGGTCCACCCCGAGCAGGATCTTGCGCGGGTTGCCGAGCTCGGCGCGGATCTCGCGGGCCCGCTGCCGGATCGCCCGCGACCGGGACTGCTGATCGAGCGACTGGGAGTCGATCGAGATCGGGAACGCGCCCACCCGCACGATGCGGTTGCCCAGGTCGATCTCGCCGAACCGGCAGCGCACCCCGACGTTGGCGCGGGTGGTGTTGACGCCCACCAGCCGGCGGGCGAGGTAGAGGAAGTTCTGCGCCCCACCGGGCAGGTGGAACCCGACCAGGTCGGCGCCGAGCAGCCCTTCGATGATCTCGGTGCGCCACGGCATCTGCATGAACAACTCGACCGGCGGGAACGGGATGTGCAGGAAGAAGCCGATGGTCACATCCGGCCGCAACTCGCGCAGCATGTTCGGCACCAGCTGCAGCTGGTAGTCCTGTACCCACACCGTCGCGCCCTCGGCGGCGGTCTCGGCCGCCGCCTCGGCGAACCGCCGGTTGACCTTGACGTAGGTCTCCCACCACTCGCGGTGGTAGCTGGGCTTGACGATGACGTCGTGGTACAGCGGCCACAGCGTGGCGTTGGAGAAGCCCTCGTAGTACTCGGCGATGTCCTGGGCGGTCAGGTTCACCGGCCGCAGGGTCATGTCGTCCTGGGCGATCGGCTCCTCGCCGGCATCGGGGATGCCGGGCCAGCCGATCCAGGCGCCGCGCCGACGACGCAGCAGTGGTTCCAGAGCCGTCACCAGGCCCCCGGGGCTCCGCCGCCAGGTCGTGGTGCCGTCTGGTAGCCGTTCCATGTCGATTGGCAACCGATTGGCTACCACGACAAAGTCGGAATTCCCGGGGTCGACCTGCCGGCCGCCCTCCGGAGCCACTTACGCCTCGATCTTCGAGGGCCCGATGCCCAGCATGGACAGGAACATGCGGCACTCGTCGGCGTCGTTGGCGTAGGCGGCCACGACCCGGCGGGCCTGCTGAGCGGTGTCGTCGGCGAGCGGCTCGACGTCGCCGAGCTCGGCGGGATCAGATTTCGCAGCCATGCGTCAACTCTAGCGACGTCGCCGCCACCACTGTGAACCCGCTGGTTAGTTGGTGACCGTCGGGCTGTGGCTGATCACCGGCTCCTACGGCGGGGTCACCGTCATGGCCTGCTGCTCCTCGGCCAGGCCGATGCACTCACCCGTGTTGTGGCCGGTGCACGGGATACCCATGATCGTCGGGATGTCCGGGTTGCCCGGCTCCGTCTTGAACGGGGACGGACCCGCGTTGGGGACGGTGTGCGGAACGCACATCCCGGTGAACTGGTCGGGCTCCTCGCCGCCGTTGCAGGGCTGGGCGACCGGAGCCGTGTCCGGGGCGGGCATCGCGACGATGGCGATTGCGGGGGTTGCGGCAACCGCAACCGCGAAACCACCGGCGAAGATGAGTCGTCGAAGTGCAAGCTTGGAGGTCGCCATCGTCACGTTTCCTGTCCTGTTCGATTGTTGCTGGTAATTGACCAGGTCGTCGGCACGATTCTAGGGAAGCCGGGGCGATCGTGCACAGCTTCGGCGATGGGGCGAGCGGCTACGGACTGGCGCTGATCGAGGTCCGGGGCACGACCTCGGGGGTGCCCAGGCCCTGCGACTCGGCCAGGGCGAAGCACGCGTTGGCGCTGGCCCCGATGCACGGGATGCCGTCGAGTTCGGGGACGTCGGGGTTTGCCGGGCTCACGGTGAACCTCGGCGTCCGGGGTGCCAGGAACGGCACGCACGTCGTGGTGTAGACGTCGTGCTCCTCACCGCTGGTGCATTTCGCCAGCGGGATGCCGCTGGCGCCGCCGTGCAGGGCGGCGAGGGCGCCGCCGGTGCCCGTCAGCGCGCACAATGCGGCGACGCCCAGGACTCGGCGGAACGCGGGGTGCGAACGGCTCACGGCCGATTCTAGAGAGCCGCCGCGCCGGCCGCCCGGTGTTGCCCGCCCGCTCGGGTTCGCGCTCCGACCTGCGACCGGCGTCACGTCTGCGGGGTTGCTGTGGTACCGGTGACCGTCCGCTCGGCGTACCCCCGTAAGGTGCACGCAGAACGAGAGCGAGTGAGGTGAGGGGCGATGGCGAGCCAGGAGGAGTCGACGACAGCGAGCGCCCAGGCGAACGGCGGTGACGCGGTCGAGCGGGTCACCTACGAGACCCTGGACGACGGTCGGATCGCGCGGATCTGGTTGAACCGGCCGGACGCTCAGAACGCGCAGTCGCGCACGCTGCTGGTGCAACTCGACGAGGCGTTCACCCGCGCCGAGGCCGACGACCGGGTTCGGGTGGTCATCCTGGCCGCGCGCGGCAAGAACTTCTCCGCCGGCCACGACCTCGGGTCGGAGGAGGCGGTGCTGGAACGCACCCCGGGACCCGCCCAGCACCCGACCTTCCGGATCAACGGCGGCACCCGGGACGCCATCGCCGAGCGGACCTACCTGCAGGAGTGGCACTACTACTTCGAGAACACCCGGCGCTGGCGGGATCTGCGCAAGATCACCATCGCGCAGGTGCAGGGCAACGCGATCTCGGCGGCGCTGATGCTGATCTGGGCATGTGATCTGATCGTGGCCGCCGACGACGCCAGGTTCAGCGACGTCGTCGCGGTGCGGCTGGGCATGCCCGGTGTCGAGTACTACGCCCACCCTTGGGAGTTCGGTCCCCGCAAGGCCAAGGAGCTGCTGCTGACCGGGGATTCGATCGACGCCGACGAGGCCTACCGGCTGGGCATGGTGTCGAAGGTCTTCCCGCGGGACCAACTCGAGGAGAAGACACTGGAATTCGCCCGTCGGATCGCCGAGCGCCCGACGATGGCCGCGCTGCTGGTCAAGGACTCGGTCAACGCTGCCGCCGACGCGATGGGGTTCACCGAGGCGCTGCGACACGCGTTCCACATCCACGAACTCGGCCATTCGCACTGGGCGGCGGCCAACGAGAACCGCTACCCGGTGGGCTTGCCGCCGGACGTGCCGGACTGGCGCAGCCTGGGTGCGCCCAAAGTGGCCCGCCGCGACGAGCCCTGACGTATAACTAGAACTTGTTCTAGTTCTGGCGAAAGGGGCGGCGGTGCAGCTGTCGTTGGCGGGACGCACGGTTCTGGTCACCGGAGGTGGCAGCGGGATCGGCAAGGGTACGGCCGCGGCGGTCGTGGCCGCGGGCGGCAACGCGATGCTGGTCGGCCGCAACGCGGACCGGCTGGCGTCGGCGGCCGAGGAGATCGGCGCAGCAGGCGGGCCCGGCGCGGTGCGCTACGAGCCGGCCGACGTCACCAACGAGGACGAGGTGGCCCGGGTCGTCGAGGCCGCCACGGCGTGGAACGGCCGGCTGTGGGGGGTGGTGCACTGCGCCGGCGGCAGCGAGACGGTCGGGCCGATCACCCAGATCGACTCCGAGGCGTGGCGGCGCACCGTCGACCTGAACATCAACGGCACCATGTACGTGCTCAAGCACGCGGCGCGGGAGGTGGTGCGCGGCGGCGGCGGTTCGTTCGTCGGCATCTCCTCGGTGGCCGCCAGCAACACCCACCGCTGGTTCGGCGCCTACGGGGTCTCCAAGGCCGGCATCGACCACCTGATGCAGCTGGCCGCCGACGAGCTCGGGCCGTCGTGGGTGCGGGTCAACTGCATCCGGCCGGGGCTCATCCGCACCGATCTGGTGGCGCCGGTGCTGGAATCCCCCGAGGTCAGCGCCGATTACGCGGAATGCACCCCGTTACCGCGCCAGGGCGAGGTCACCGACGTCGCCAACGCGGCGGTGTTCCTGCTCAGCGACGCCGCGTCCTACATCACCGGGCAGGTGATCAACGTCGACGGCGGGATGTTGGTGCGCCGCGGGCCGGACTACCGGGCGATGTTCGAGCCGCTGTTCGGCGCCGACGCGCTGCGCGGCGTGGTCAGCTGACCGGGTCCGGCGACCCCGACTCCCGGACCGCCTCCGCGGCCCGGTGCACGGCGTTGATGATGCCCTGATAGCCGGTGCAGCGGCAGAAGTTGCCGGAGAGTCCCTCGCGGATCTCCTGGTCGCTGGGCTGCGGGTTGTCGCGCAGCAGCGCGGTGATCGAGACCACGAAACCCGGTGTGCAGAAGCCGCATTGCAGACCGTGGCAGTCGCGCAGCGCGGCCTGCACCGGGGACAGTTCCCCGTCCTCGCCGGCGATGCCCTCGACGGTGGTGACCTCGGTGCCGTCGGCCTGCACCGCGAACATCAGACACGACCGCACGGCCTGACCGTCGACGAGCACCGTGCAGGCCCCGCAGGCGCCGTGCTCGCAGCCCAGGTGGGTGCCGGTGAGACCGCAGCGTTCCCGCAGGAAATCCGCCAGCGTCAACCGCGGCTCCACGACGGCCTCGGTGGGCACACCGTTGATCGTCACCTTCACGGGCCACTCATGCATTGCTCGCCTCCGTGATCGCAGACTGCCAGGCGCGCGCCACCATGACGGCGCCGACCTTGGCCCGATACGCCGCCGAACCCTGCAGATCCGACGGGATGTCGTCGAGCCCGTCGATCGCCAGCCGGCCCACCTCCTCGGCGCTGATCTCGGCCACCGGCCGGCCGGCCACCGCGCGTTCGGCGGCCGATCCGCGCAGCGGCGTGGACCCCAGACCGAGCAGCCCGATGCCGCACCGCGCCACTCGGTCGTCGTTGTCGAGCTGCACCGCGATCGCGGCGCCGGCGATCGCGAAATCGCCGTGGCGGCGGGCGAACTCCTCGATCGCGAACCCGGAGCGGCCGGTACGGACCGGGAACCGGACCGCGGTGAGGATCTCGCCGGGCTCCAGCGCGGTCTCCCACAGGCCGGTGAAGAACTCGGTGGCCGGGATCTGGCGGCTGCCCCGCGACGACACCGCCTCGATCCGCGCGTCGAGCGCCACCGCCACCGCCGCGTACTCGGCGGCCGGATCGGCATGGGCGATCGACCCGCCCAGCGTGCCGCGGGTGCGGATCTGGAAGTGCCCGATCAGCGGGGTCGCGGCCGTCAGCAACGGCACCGAGTCGGCGACCTCGTCGTCCATCCCCACCCACATGTGCGGGGTGCCCGCGGCGATGCGGACCTCGTCGCCGATCAGGTCGATGCCCTTCAACTCGTCAATGCGGCTGATGTCGATCAGGTTGTCGAAGTGGGTCAGCCGCATGTTGAGCATCGGCACCAGGCTCTGGCCACCGGCCAACAGCTTTGCGTCATCGCCGAATTCGTCGAGGAGAGCGAGAGCCTCCTTGACCGATTCGGGGCGGTGGTAGGCGAACGCGGCGGGCTTCATGACAGCAGCCGCGCCAGAGCCGCCTGCAGTTCCTCGGACACGCTCGCCGGTCGCCGGCTCCGTCGTCCCAGCAGCAGGCCGACGAGCAGCCCGGCCGCCACCCCGGCCGCGACCGGCGCGAACCGCTTCGCCATCGGCACCGCCATCACCTTGAGCAGATCGACCGATTCATCCCCTGCCGCCGCGCCGGTCTGCGCGGCGGCGGTGGCCGCCGATCCGTCACCGGCCGGCGTTGTGCTGCCGGTCGACGACACCCCGAGCACGTCGGCCTCGAGCCGTTCGGCGAACTGGCCGATCAGGTTGGCCGCGACATCGGCGAGCACCCCGCGGCCGAACTGTGCGGCCTTGCCGGAGATGGTCAGGTCGGTGGTGATCACCACCCCGGTGGCGGGTGCGCCGGCGGAGCCCTCGTCCTTCAACTGCGCGGTGACGACCGCCGCGGCCGTTCCGCTGCCGCGGGTCTCCTTGCCGTTGGCCTTGATCACCACCCGGCGGGCGGCCTCGTCCTTCTCCGCGAAGGACGCCTCGCCCTGATAGGACACCGTGATCGGGCCCACCTTCACCTTCACCGCGCCGGTGAACTCGTCACCGTTTACGCCGAGCAGCCGGGCACCGGGGATGCAGGGCGCGACGCGTTCCACGTCGGTCAGCACCTTCCATGCCTCGTCCGGTGCTACCGGAACCCGAAACTCATTGACTAGTTCCATTTTTGGACTCCTCGATCAGGGCGACGATGGCCGACGGGCTGGCCGGCAACCGGGTGATGGTCACTCCGAGCGGCGCCAGCGCGTCGTTGACGGCATTGATGACCGCGGCCCCCGAACCGATGGCCCCGCCCTCGCCGCAGCCCTTGTAACCGCCGACACCGGGACCGGGAATCTCGATGTGGCCGAACTCGATCACCGGAACCTCGGTCGCGGTCGGCAGCAGATAGTCGACGAACGTCGACGCCAGCGGATTGCCGTCGGCGTCGTAGACCATGTGCTCGAGCAGCGCACCGCCGATGCCCTGCACGGTGCCGCCGGCGATCTGGCCCTCGACCACGTTGGGGTTGATCATCGGGCCGACGTCCTCGCTGACGATGTAGCGGGTCAGCGTCACCTGCCCGGTCTCGATGTCGACCTCGCAGGTACACGCGTGGGTGGCGTTGGCCCAGTGGATCGGCGCCTGGGAGGTGAACCGCGCGGTCGCCTCCAGCGTGGCCGACACCCCGGGCGGCAGTTGCCCCGGTTCGTAATAGGCCCGGTAGGCGATCTCGGGGAATCCGACCGAGCGCGAGGGGTCGTCGCGCACAAAGGCTTTCGAACCGCCCAGGTCGATCTGATCGGCCTCGACGTCGAGCAGGTGAGCGGCGATCGCCACGATCTGCCTGCGCAGGATCGAGCCCGCCTCGTGCACGGCGCCGGCGGTCATCGGGCCGCTGCGGCTGCCCTGGGTGCCCGCCCCGTACGGGGTGACGGCGGTGTCGCCCTGGATCGTCGAGACGTCGTCGATCAGCGCGCCGAGCACGTCGGCGGTGAGTTGCACCACGGTGGTCTCGATGCTGTTCCCGGTGGACCCGCCGTTGACGTAGACGTTGATCTTGCCGGTGGGTTCCATCCGGATGGTGGCGCCCTCGGAGGCAAGGTGACCGGTGTTCGCGCCGGTGGGTTCGATGTAGGCCGAGAACCCCAACCCGATGTAGCGGCCCTCCGCCAGTGCCTCGGCCTGCTCCTTGCGGAATCCTTCGTGGTCAAGGATTTTCACCGCCTGCTCGAAGGTCTCGATGGGCGCCACATGGTCGTAGGGCATGCCGTTGGGGTTGAAGTACGGCATCTCGTCGCGGCGCAGCAGGTTCCTGCGGCGCAGATCGACCGGGTCCATACCCATCTGTCGGGCGGCGATGTCGAGCAGGATCTCCCGGCACAGGGTCTCGTACTGCCAAGGGCCGCGATAGGCCGCCAGGCCCGGGGTGTGGGAGAACACCGTCCGGTAGTTGAAGCTGGCCTTGGGCACCCGGTAGGGGCCCGGGAAGAACATGCCGACCGCGGCGGTGGTCAGCACCGGGTACGGGGTGGGGTAGGCGCCGATGTCGTAGGTGAAGTCGATGTCGACGGCGAGGATGTTGCCGTCCTCGTCGAGCGCCATCCGGGCGGTGCCGTCGACGTGGCGGGACTGCTGGGCGGCCATCAGGTTCTCGCGCCGGTCCTCGATCCACTTCAGCGGGCCGGGCACCTTGCGCGCGGCGATCAGGATCGCCATGTCCTCGCGCATCGGCACGACCTTCTGGCCGAACCCGCCGCCGGTGTCGCGCATGATCACCCGCACCTTCTGGGCGGGGATGCCGAGCAGGCGGGCCGCGAACGCGCGCAGCTCGTGCGGGGTCTGGGTGGCCGCCCACACGGTGAGTTCCTCGGTGGCGGCGGTCCATTCGGCCACGATGCCGCGGCACTCGATGGGGACCGGCGCGTGGATCTGCTGGTAGACGTTGACCGTCGCGACGTGCGCGGCCGAGGCGAACGTCTCCTCGTCCGGCGGTGCACCGCTCAGGCCGCCGGCCACGTTGTCGGGGTAGGCCTCGTGCACCACCGGCGCACCGGCCTCGGCGCCGCCGACGGCCTTGCGGAAGTCGGCGACCGCGGGCAGCGGCTCGTAGTCGACGTCGACGAGTTCGACGGCGTCCTCGGCGATGTAGCGGCTCTCGGCGACGACCAGCGCGACCGGATCCCCGACGAACTTGGCCTCACCCTCGGCCAGCGGCGGGCGCGGGGTGTCCGGCATGTCCTTGCCGGCGACCGCGTGCCAGGCCTCGTGGACCTCCGGGTTGATGTCGGCGGCGGTCAACACCGCCCGCACCCCTGGCAGTCGCAGGGCCACCGACGCGTCGATGCCCTTGATGCGCGCCCGGGCGAACGGGCTGCGCACGAAACAGGCATGCAGCATGCCCGGGCGGATGATGTCGTCGACGAACGTGCCATGGCCGGTGAGCAAGCGGGTGTCCTCGACGCGGGCCACCCGGGTGCCTACGTAAGCCACGTCTATCGCTCCAATCCGAAGGCCGAGAGTGTGGTTATCGTACTGCGGTAAAAGCAGTGTCGAAAGGTGAGAGCGACATTACCGTAGTGGTTGTCTCACCTGGTTGCGGGAACGTCATGGTGTACCTCGTGGTGGATGGGACCCGCGGTCTGTGACAGCGGCCGCCCGCCGCCGCCCCACCGGCGGGCGATGATCTCCGCGGCGATCGACACCGCGGTCTCCTCCGGCGTGCGGGCCCCGAGGTCCAACCCGATCGGGCTGGCCAGCCGGGCGAGTTCGGCGTCGGTCAGGCCCGCCTCGCGCAACCGGCGCAGCCGGTCGCTGTGGGTGCGCCGGGATCCCATCACGCCGATGTAGCCGACCGCGGGCAGTCGCAGCGCCACCCGCAGCACCGGCACGTCGAACTTGGGATCGTGGGTGAGCACGCAGATCGCGGTGCGTGCGTCGATCGCCCCGATCTCGGCCTGCGCGGTGAGATAGCGGTCCGGCCAGTCGACGACGACCTCGTCGGCGGTTGGGAACCGGGCCGCGGTGGCGAACACCGGGCGGGCGTCGCAGACCGTCACCCGGTAGCCCAGGAACTTGGCTTGCTGCGCGAGCGCGGCGGCGAAGTCGATGGCGCCGAAGATCAGCATCCGCGGCGGCGGGGCGTGGCTGGCGACGAACACCTCCATGCCGGATCCCTGGCGCTCGCCGTCCGGGCCGTAGCTCAGGACCGTTGTGCGGCCAGCCGCCAGCAGGCCGCGGGCGTCGTCGGCGACGGCGGCGTCGGCGCGCGCCGAGCCCAGCGACCCGTCGACGGAATCGCCGCCGATGATCAGCCGGCGCCCGACCCGGGCCGGGTCGGGGTGGGCGATCACCGTCGCGACCGCGGTCGGGCGGTGCCCGGCGATGTTCTCGGCCACCGCCTCGAGTTGGGGAAAGGTCGTGCGCGACACCGGCTCGGTGAAGATGTCGATGATCCCGCCGCAGGTCAGTCCGACGGCGAAGGCGTCGTCGTCGCTCACGCCGTAGCGCTGCAGCTCGGGCCGGCCGGTGGCGACCACCTCGGTGGCCAGCTCATAGACCGCCGCCTCGATGCACCCCCCGGACACCGAGCCGGCGACCGATCCGTCCGGCGCGACGACCATGGTGGCTCCGGGCTCACGCGGTGCCGACCGGATGGTGCGCACCACGGTGGCGACCCCGGCGGTGCCGCCGGATCGCCAGATCGCCAGCAGCTCGTCGAGTACGTCGCGCACGGTGGCAGTGTAAGCCCGATCACAGCCACGCTGTGCGAGTGCTCAGCGAGAACCGCTTGACCAGGTATTTCACCGGACGTCGCCGCGACGGCTAGCGTGGGTGGGGCATGAGCCGGTCACCGGGAGGTGCGATGCGACGGATCGCCGCGCGAGTTCTGCTGTGCTGCACGGCGCTGCTGCCGGCGGGCCCGGGCGCGGGGATCGCCGGGGCCGCGCCCGAGTCGGACGTGCCACCGGTCTCGGACAAGGCGCGGGCGGCGGGACTGGTCGACGTCCGGACCGTGGTTCCGGACGCCGTCATCGACCTGCGCTATGCGACGCCGGACAACTTCGTCGGCGAGGCAATGTACCCCGCCGACGCGCGCTGCCTGGTGCACGAGTCCATCGCGCCCGGGCTGGCGGCCGCCGCGGAGGCGCTGCGCAGCGGGGGCGAGACGCTGGTGTTCTGGGACTGCTACCGGCCGCACCACGTGCAGCAGCGGATGTATCAGGTCGTCGGCCAGCCGTGGGTGTCGCGGCCCGGCCGGTATGCCCGCAGCCACGAGGCGGGGTTATCGGTCGATGTGACCCTGGCCCGGGATGGGGAGCTGGTGGACATGGGCACCGATTTCGACGCGTTCGTCCCACGGGCCCACGCCTATGCCACCGAGGGGGTCAGCGCCGAGGTCCAGGCCAACCGGGCGCGGCTGCGGGAGGCGATGGCGATCGGCGGGTTGAGGGTGTACCGCAACGAGTGGTGGCACTTCGACGCCCCGGACGCCTACGACGACCACCCGATTCTCGGCGCACCGGTGAACTAGAAAAACGGGATGCCGCCGGCGGGCCGGCGCATCCCGCGAGACTTCAGGCAGCGGGTCGATCGGGTCCTGCCGCCAGCGCCTGGCAAAAGGCGCAGAGCTGCGATCCGAGAGTCGGATACCCGCAGCCGCCGCAGATCTCGACCGTGGTTGGCTCGTCCGCTTCCGCCACGCTCGCCGAATACCCCCTTTCCCGCAGCTCAATCGCGCGTCTTAAGAGTTTCCCAGACAAAATCATGCAAATCTGCAGCCCGTGGAGCAAAATCATCCCCCGCTGCGGGCGTGGACGGCCGTGGTACTGCTGGCGATCGTCGGGGTGCTCAACTACGCCGACCGGTTCCTGCCGGCGGTGCTGGCCGAACCGATCCGGGTCGAGCTGGAGTTGTCCGACACCGCGATCGGGGTGATCAACGGGTTCGGCTTCCTACTGGTGTACGCGGTGTTGGGCCTGTTCATCGCCCGGATCGCCGACCGCGGCGCGTTCGGCCTGGTGGTCTCGGCGTGCCTGACGCTGTGGGGCGCGATGACCATGCTCGGCGGCGCCGTGGTGTCCGGGCTTGCGCTGGCGCTCACCCGGGTCGGGGTCGCGATCGGCGAGGCCGGCAGCACCCCGGCGGCACACGCCTACGTGGCGCGCAACTTCCTGCCGGAGCGCGGGCCGCGCCGCTGGCGGTGATCACCGTGTCGATCCCGTTGGCGTCGATGGCCAGCCTGATGGCCGGCGGGCTGCTGGCCGACGCCCTGGGCTGGCGCACCGCCTTCGTGGTGATGGGGGCGGTCAGCGTGGCCGTCGCGCCGCCGGTGCTGATGGTGCTCGGGGCCCGGCAGCGCATGCCCCGCACGGAGGTCACCGGGTCGGGGCCCCGACCCGGCCGCCTGCCGGGCCTGCTGGGGCGGCGCAGCTACCTGCATCGTCCTGGGCGCGGCGCTGGTGTCGTTCGCCGGGTACTCGCTGACCGCCTTCGCCCCGGCGTATCTGATCCGGGAGCGCGGGATGACCCTCGGGGAGGTCGGCGTGCAGTACGGGCTGGCCAGCGGGGTGGCCGGCGTCGTCGGTCTGCTGATCGTCGGGGTGCTGGCCGATCGGCTGTCGGCCCGCGATCCCCGCTGGCTGTTGTGGTTGGTTGCGGGGATGATCGCGGCGCTGGCCCCGTTCTCCCTGGCGGCGTTCCTGGTCGCCGACCGGACGTCGGCGGTGTGGTTCATCGCGATCGGCTATGTGGTCGGGATCGCCCACATGGCGCCGTCCGTCGCGGCGATCCAGCGGCTGGCGCGTCCGGAGCAGCGCGCGACCGCATCGGCGATCTTTCTGTTCTGCGGGTCGATCATCGGCTCGGCGGGGCCCTTCCTGACCGGGGTGATCAGCGATGCGCTGCAGCCCGCGCTCGGTGATGCCACGCTGGGCCGCGCCCTGTTGCTGGTGCCGGTGGCGCAGGTCGGCGCGGCGCTGTGCTATCTGCTGGCGAGCCGGATCTTCCTCGCCGAGATCGGCCGGGACCGCGAGGCGGCCGAAACTGCCGTCACGACACCGTCTCCCGCGCCCCTAGACTCGACCTGACCGCGCGTCGCGGCAGGAAGGGGTGTCGGATGGACGTGCTCGGTGCATTCGACGCCATGTGGACGTCGGCGCACCGGACGTTCGGAACAGGCGATCCGATCGACGGCACCCGATTCGACGCCGGCCCGCGGTTGACCAGCCTGCGATCCGACGTCGATGCCGCACGTCCCGGCCCGGGCTGGAGCGGTATTGCGGCCGATTCCTACCGCGACGTCAACGACGCGCAGAGCCGGGTGCTGGGGTCGCTGGCCGACCTGGACCGTCGGCTCGCCGCCGAGGTGAACCGGTCGGCGGAGGTGATCCGGGCCGGGCGCCGCGACCTCGACGCGATTCGCGCCCGGGTCGCCGACGCCGTGGCCGCGGTCCCGCCGTCGGCGTTTCGTCAGCAGTTGCTGCTACCGATCGTCAACCGGGGACTGGCCGAGGTCGCCGAGGTGCTGGAACGGGCCAACCGCGACCTGGGCGTGGTGGCACAACGCATTTCCGCACTCAACGGCGAATACCAGGCGCTTCGACCACCGCTGACCGAACCGGCGGCCGGTCACCGGCGGCTGACGTCGGACCTTCCCGCCACCGAGCGAACGGTGCCGGGCACGCCGGTGCGGCCGTTCGAGGGCGTGCTCGACGACCAGGCCTGGCGGATCGCGCGGATGTCGCCGACGCTGCTCGACCAGTGGGCCAGGCTGGGCCCGGACTGGACATTCACCTCCGAGCCGGGCGGCACCTACTGCGACTTCCAGAACAAGGTCATCAACATCGACCCGTCGGTGCGCGCGGCCGGGCCCGAGGCGGTGGTCAAGGCGCTCGCCCACGAGATCGGGCACGCGCTCAACAACCCGCCGCTCGACCGCAGTTCCAAAGAGGCGTACGTGAATTCCCGCCTCGCCGGTGAAGGGGCCGCCACCATGAACGTGCTCGCGGTGGAGCGGGAGATCCTTGCCGCGGGCGGGCCGGACATCGTCGCGCCCGGTGAGCTCGACGACCGGTTCGAGGGTGCCTACGACAGGTTCCTGGCCGCGGGCGGCACGCAGTCGGCCTACCTGATCGCCATCAACGAGATCGGGCAGATCTTCGGGGACCTGCATCCGTCGACCGCCCCGCACCTCACCTACCGCGAGTACTACGCCCAGGGGTACCGGTGATACGAGCGCTGAGTGTCGCCGCCGTGGTCATCTGCCTGGTTGTGGCCTGCTCGACCACCAAGGAGGGGAGTCCAGTGGCCAATGCGCACCCGCCGCAGGATGTTTGGCAGCTCGCCGAACGTGCGGTCGAGTTGGTCCCGCTGGACGTGGCCAAGCTCGAGGGCCTGCTCGGTACGCCGCTGAGCCCGAACCCGCGGAACCCGAACCGGTTCGAAGGTGGCGCCCGCGACCTCGGTCCTTCACTGCGGGTCACCTCGTCGGTGATCGGAATCGTCGACGGCGCATGGTCGTTCGCCGCGATCAACATCGACCCGGTGCCGTGTGCGACGGTCGACGACGTGCTGCGGCGCTATCCGGACATGGAGCTGGTATCGGCGCCGCAGGGGCACTCGCCCGGCGAGCGGTTCGTGTGGGCGGCGACCTACGAGTGGGGCAGGCTCGCGTTCGGTCTCAGCGAACGCGACCAGTGTGTGGTCACCGTTTCCCTGGAACCCGCGAAACGATAGGCGGGACTTCGGTAGTTTCGCGATCGTGGCCGAACGATTGAATCGCCAGATCGTCCTGCGCCGACGTCCCACCGGGCTGGTACAGCCGGAGGACACCGAGCTGATCACCCGTCCGGCCCCGGAGCCCGCCGACGGCGAGGCGCTGGTGCGCACCACCTACATCGGCATCGACGCCGCCGTGCGCACCTGGCTCAACGATCAGCCCGGCTACCTGCCGCCGGTGCAGATCGGTGAGGTCATCCGTGCCGCCGGTATCGGCGAGGTGGTCGAATCCCGTTGCGATGCATACGCCGTCGGCGACATTGTCACCACACTGACCGGATTCCAGGAATACGTGATCAGTCGTGACGACATCTTCACCACCCCGGTGCCGGGACCTCCCGAGGAGGTCGACCAGCTGGCGGTGATGTCGGTGTACGGGCCGACCGGTGCCACCGCCTACTTCGGCATGATGGGCATCGGCAAACCTCAGCCGGGGGAGACGGTGGTCGTCTCGGCGGCAGCCGGGGCGACCGGCTCGGTGGCCGGACAGCTCGCCAGGATCGCCGGCGCCCGGGTGGTGGGCATCGCCGGCGGGCCGCACAAATGCCGGGCGGTGGTCGAGGACTTCGGCTTCGACGCCTGCATCGACTACCGCGCGGGCAACCTCAAGGAGGAGCTGAAGAAGCACTGCCCGCGCGGCGTCGACGTCTACTTCGACAACGTGGGCGGCCCCATCCTCGACGCCGTGCTGGGCCGGCTGGCGCCCAAGGCGCGGGTGGTGCTGTGCGGGGTGATCTCCAGCTACCTGACCGGAGAGCACCCGGGCCCGGCGAACTACGTCAACCTGCTGTCCAAGACTGCGCTGATGCAGGGATTCAACGCGCTCGACGAGTGGCACCGCTTCGATGAGGCGTTTGCTGCGTTGCGGCAGTGGGAGCGCGAGGGCAAGCTGGTACACCGTCAGACCGTCTACGACGGCATCGAGTCGTGTGTCGACGCTCTCAACGGGCTGTTCACCGGCGCCAATATCGGCAAGATGTTGGTGAAGGTCTCCGAGCCGACCCACGGCCTGCCGCGTATGGAACGCCAGGGTGCGCACGCCTGAATACGCCCGCGTCGAAGGGGGTACAGACGGGCATGCTCAACGCTCTTGCTCGACTGCTCGGAATCGTTCTGATGGCCGGCACGTTGCTGGTGGCCGCGCCCGACCCGATCGCCGCCGCGCAGTGCCCGGATGTGGAAGTGGTGTTCGCGCGCGGGACCGCCGAACCACCCGGGGTCGGCGGGGTCGGGCAGGCGTTCGTCGACGCGGTGCGCGCCCAGGCGCAACCGCGGTCGGTGAACGTCTATCCGGTCAATTACGCCGCCAGCAGCGACTTCGGAGACCGCATCCAGTTCGCCAGGACGGTGATCGACGGCATCCGTGACGCCGGTCAGCACATCGAGACGACGGCGAGCAACTGTCCGGACACCCAGATCGTGCTGGGCGGGTTCTCCCAGGGCGCGGCGCTGGCCGGATACGTCACGTCGGCGGAGATCCCCAGCGAGATTCCGCCCGAGTACCGCAGCTACCTGCCGGATCCCATGCCGGAGGACATCGCCGACCACGTGGCCGCGGTGGTGCTCATCGGCATGCCGTCGGAGCGGTTCCTGCGGGACGTCGGCGCGCCGCCGGTACGGATCGGCCCGGCCTACGCCGACAAGACGCTGGAGATGTGCGCGCCCGACGACAACATCTGCAACGGGGCGCCGGTGGGCGGTCCGAGCATCGCCCACGCGATGTACGGGGTGAACGGGATGGCCGCGCAGGCCGCGGCGTATGCGGTGGCGCGGCTGAAGTAGGTCGGACCGGCCGCGGCGTTCGCCACTCTTTTTGCCGAGAGGTCTCACGCGATCTGCTGCATCGATGTGTCACGGCCGGCCCGCGACATCACGCTATCACAACATGTGAACAGTTGGACAGGTATTATCGGGCGGGGTGGAACGGCCCACCTCCATCGGCGGACGACATCGGAAAGGACACGATGGCCGAATACACGCTGCCCGATCTGCCCTACGACTACGGCGCGCTCGAGCCGCACATCTCCGGTCAGATCAACGAGGTTCACCACAGCAAGCACCACGCCGCGTACGTGAAGGGCGTGAACGACACGCTCGCCCAGCTCGAGGAGGCCCGGGCGGCAGGCGATTACCGCGCGATCTTCCTGCTCGAGAAGAACCTGGCCTTCCATCTGGGCGGGCACATCAACCACACGATCTGGTGGCAGAACCTGTCGCCGGACGGTGGCGACAAGCCCGAGGGCGAACTCGCCGCGGCGATCGACGATCAGTTCGGCAGCTTCGACGCCTTCCGCGATCAGTTCACCGCCGCGGCCAACGGTCTGCAGGGATCCGGATGGGCGGTACTCGGTTACGACACACTGGGGCAGCGGCTGCTGACGTTCCAGCTCTACGATCAGCAGGCCAACGTTCCGCTCGGCATCATCCCGCTGCTGCAGGTCGACATGTGGGAACACGCCTACTACCTGCAGTACAAGAACGTCAAAGCCGATTACGTCAAGGCGTTCTGGAACGTGGTGAACTGGGCCGACGTCCAGGAGAGGTTCGCGGCGGCCACCACCAAGGGCCAGGGACTGATCTTCTAGGTGTTTCGTCGGTGCATCCGGCCGCGGCACGGGGCCCGAACCGGTCTCTGTCGCGGCCGGAATTCTTGGTGAGAACGGTTCGCCCGACGGGTATCCCTTCCGCAACACGGAAGGAGCCCGTCATGGCGAAAGACCACGGCCCCAGCGTCAAGAACGACAAGCAGTACGAAGGCCTCCGCAAGAAGGAGATGAGCAAATCCCGCGCGGCGGCGATTGCCAACTCACCGGGCTCGTCGAGGCGCGGCGGCAAGAAGTCGGGTTGAGCCGAGCCATGGATATCGACGCCATCGTCGCGGCCGGCGGGCTGATCGGTCTCGCGATCGCCGCGATCACCGGGGCGGTGTGGGACAGCCCGCTGGCCCGGCCGCCCCGTTCGCGCCGCTCGCCCTCGCGCCGAGCGTGAACCGGTGGTCGCCGAACGCGTCCGATCGCAGCCACGGCTTCACTTTCGGGGCCTTCACTTTCCGGCTCCGGCGGGGACTAGTCGACCCGCCGCCAATCGCAGTAGCCACTCAGTCTCAACTCGAAAAGCCTTGGCAGCACCTCGAATTCGATCTTCTCGCCGGGCTCGCCGGCGGCGGTGACCGGATCGGAGAGCACGCCCGGGCCGACGGCGGTGCGCTGCGTGGCCCGGCATCGCTCCGTCGCATCCAGCGGGGTGCCGATCCACGCCCCGGCGCGAACCTCGGGGTTGCGCCGGCCCTCGCCGTGCAGCGTCATCTCCGGCCCGAAGCTGATCCACCGATCGTGCGGTGGCCGCGGCTCGGTGAGTGCCTGCCAGCGCGAACCGTCACACACCAGTCCCAGCCGTGCGCCGGCGGGCAGCGTCATCGCGCCGGCGAACTCCGGACACGGGCGCTCCGGGCCAGGCGGCTCCGGGGCGGCGGCCGCGACCGCTCCGGACGACAGCAGACCGGCCACCGCCAGCAGCGACGCGGTCCTCAGCATGGCGTCACAACTTGCTCAGATCGGTACGCATCAACATCACGTTGTACTCCGACCACAGCGACAGGTTCCAGTACAGCTCGGGGCCGGTGCCCTGGGTGGACGGCGACCACGGATGCATCATCGGCGCGTAGATGCCGCCGTTCTGCTGCGGGATCAGCACCGTCGCGCTCGACCAGGGGCCCTCCGGCCGGTCGGCGGTGCGGATGACGATGTTGTCGAACTGATCGCCGTAGAGCACCACGTACTTGCCCAGGTACTCGTTGTACTGCACCGACATCTCGCTTACCCGGTTGCCGGCCCGGCCGACCCCGCAGGCGCCGGTCTCCTTGCCGAACACCGGGGTCGCGACGGAGGGGTCGCCCTTGTACCAGCCGGCCGGGGTGTTGGTGAACAGACCACGGCGGCCGGCGCTGTAGTACTCGTACTGCGACAGGTCGAGGATGTGCTCCTCGGGCACCCGCGCCAGGTACGCGTAGCCCTGCCGGCCGTTCGGGGTCCCGTACACGTAGACGTAGCCGTCGCCGGGGCGGACGAACGCCATCTGCTGGAAGTTCTTGTTGCCGGACCAGGCGTTGTTGTAGCGCACGGTCTCCGGGGCGACGTGCCACGTCTCGCCGTTGTCCTCGGAGTAGGCGATCGCCGAGTAGTTGGTGGTCCACCGGCCGGCGGAACCCCACCGAGTCACCGACATGAAGCTGATGTATTGGGTGACACCGTATTTCGTTCCCGGTGTGGGAACCGAGACACCGGCGGTCGGGATCAGCGTGATACCGGCGGGCAGCCCCTCGGGGAAGATGATCTGGCGCGCCATGTACTGGTACGGTGCGCCGTCGGGCACCCAGGTCAGCGGGGAGCCGCCGAAGTCGTTGCCGGTGAACCATTCCGGATCGGCCAGCGTGATGCCGTCGGACAGATCGGTGTCGGAGCTGCGGAACAGGATGTTGGGCCGCCAATGGTCGCCCGGATAACCGCGGATCCCGAACGTGTCGCCGAAGGCCATCAGGACCTGATGCTCGTTGTACGGCGTGCTGGGGTCGTCCTCCATGCCGTTGTCCCAGATCACGCCGATGTCGGTGCCGGTGACGCCGTACCAGTACTGGGTGTTGTTGGGCGGATAGTTGCCGGTCACCCAGTCCACGAAACTGGTTGACGGGCTGAGCTGTTGACCCGGGGTCGGGAAGCCCGGACGCGGGTTCGACGGCACCGCCGCCAGCGCGAGGGCGGTGGTCACCGGGGCGGCGAGCTGCACGCCGGTGCTGCGGCCGGCGAGCGCGGTGAAGAAGTTGTCGAACTCGCGGCGGGCGAACGCCAGCAGGCTCCAGATCAGCGGAGGCTGTGCCGGTGACACCGGCGATGTGCCGGCGAACGGGGTCAGCACGAGCCGGACGATGTTCGTCACCGCGTCGGCCACCGCGGTGAGCACGGTGGCCGGCTTGGGGCGCAGCGTGTCGGTCAGGGTCGCGGCCAGCGGCGGCGACATGACGAGCGGACCGGCGGCGGCCAGGTCGCGGGCGTCGGCGAACAGCGCCAACGCCGGGCTCTCGTTGTCGCGTGTCGAAGCGGCCGCGTCGGAGCGCTCGACCTGCCGCGCGGTGACCGTGGTGCTCGCCAGGGTCGGCGACGTGACGGCGTTGGCGGCGGGAAGCGCCGGGTCCGGGCCGGCGTCGAGGAGGGAGCGGTTACTCTCGCCCGTTGTCCCGGTGTCGCCTGAAACCTGTTGCTGCGGCGTAGGTTCCGGCGTGGATTCGGCACCGGTCCGGGGAGGCGCGTCTTCGGACGGCTGCGACCCGGGCGTGGCGGTGTCGGCCGTCTCGGTGTCGTCGGTGTGGACGTCCTCCGGCGGCGTTGTGTCGGTGCTCTCGCTGGACGTGTTCTCGGTCGAACCCGTTGTCTCGGTCGATCCGGTATTGCCGGTCGGTTCCGTACTTTCGGAGGATTTGCTGCTCGGGGTGGACCCGGTGGTCTGCGTGGTTGACGACGTCGACGACGAGGTGGTCGACCCGGCTGCGGACGCGGGGGTCGACTCGTCAGCCTTACTCGGCCGGCTGCCGCGCAGGCTGCCGGTGTTGGTCTGGGCGCTCACCTGCCCCCGTTTGGTCGCATTGCGGGGCTTCGTGGCCGAGCCGCCGGACCCGCCGCTCGATCCCGCCGAGTCGCCGGGTTCGCCGTCGTCACGCGTGACCGTTGACGTCGATGACGTCGATGACGTCGATGACGTCGAGGATGCGGTCGAAGAGGTCGCCGATGAGCCGGTCGACGAGGTGCCGGTGTCCGAGCCGCCGACCGAGGCGGACTGGCTGCCGCCGGTGTCGTTGGTCGAGCCGTCGGAGTCCGCCGCCGCGATTCCGTGTCCGGTGGCGATCGCAGTGCCGACGCCCAGTGCGACCGCCAGGCCGCCGACCCGTCCGATGTACTGCGCTGCTCTCATACAAGACCTCCGCAGGACCGCCCTACGAGTAAGAGCCATTAGATAGCACGGCAAGACACCGCACAGCAAAATTCAGAAATGTCTCATGAACCTCTCTGGTTCGCTGAAGTACAGGCTGTACTGCGTGTTTAGGTCGGTTAAACGAATGCTGGCTACTCCGCCAGACCGGCCTCGCGCAGGGCGTCCCGATACCGGTCCACCGCCTCGGCGATCCCGTCGCCGACCCACGCGTCCGCGATACCGACGTGGTCGGCGACCAACTGGATCTGGTTGAGCCAGCTCTGGAAGTCGGCGTCGCGGCGCAGCGTGTCGATCTGCTGCCGGCTGCCCTGCAACAGCACGAACCCGCCCAGTTCGTGCGGCTGCGGTTTGAGGATCGCGGTGTCGTAGCGCTCGATGCGTCCGTCGCGGACGAGCTCTTCGAGGAAGCCCGACAGGGACTTCTCGAGGAGTCCCAGGGCGTGGGTTTCGCGCCCGCGGGCGGGAATGCCCCAGGCGATCCAGAACCCGGTGTCAGCCATGGCTTCCCTTGTACACCAGCCCCGCTGTCGGAGCCAGGCTGACCCGGCCGTGGAGCCCCCTGTCAGATTCGAACTGACGACCGCTCGCTTACAAGGCGAGTGCTCTACCACTGAGCTAAGGAGGCATGCGCCGACCGGCAAAGAATCGGCGTCCATCGATCCTATCGGGTCAGTCCCCGACGTCGATCACCCGCTGAGACCGAACCGGACGGGCCGCGGTCCGGGCCCGGGGCCGTCTGCCCGGCAGGGGAATTCGGTCGGCGATGTTGCTGAGCGGGTTGACCACCTGGGCCAGCGTGACCACCGCGTCGTGCAGGGCGTCGATCGTCGGCCCCAGCGCCTCCAGGCCCGGCGCGAGCCGGTTGAGCGTGTCGGCCACGTCGGCGAGCTTGAGCAGCGGCCCGTCCGGGTCGGTCAGCGTGTCCAGCAACCCACCTTCGGCCAGTATCCGGTCGACCACCCCGTCCTCGCGCAACACCCGCTCGAACAGGCCGTCCTTGGCCAGCAATTGGTCGGCCAGCCCGCCCGGCTCGATGATCCGCGACAGCGCGCCGTCTTCGGTGGTGAGCCGGTCGATCAGCCCGCCCTCGGAGGCCAGCTGGTCCACCAGGCCGCCGGGTGCCAGCGCCCGCGCGACCGGGCCGTTCTCGGCGGTGAGCCGGTCCAGCAGCCCGCCCTCGGAGGTCAGCTGGTCGACGATGCCGCCGGGGCGCAGCAGCCGGTCGACCGGACCGCCGGGCCGCAGCGCCCGGCCCAGCGGGGCGTCGTCGTCGAGCAGCCTGGCCAGCCGGTTCGCCCGCTCGACGGTCTCGTCGAGGCCCAGCATGCTGGCGAACGACGGCGATCCCGCGCGGGAGCCGGAGGCGGTGGAGTCACCGAGGGCGCGCTGGGCGACGTGGAGGGCGTTGCCGGCCATCGACAGCCCGGCTTCAGCGACCGCCAGGCTGACCCGCACCGGAGCGGTGGCCAGGTCCGTGACGGCCTTGCCGAGGTTCATGCGCCCAAGTCTAGGGGCATACCGCCGTCGCACCCACCGAAAGTCGTCCGCGGGCAAACCCGGTGATCAGCGCAGCTCGGCGAGCGCGGCCTTGATCTTGGCCTGCGCCTCGTCCAGCGACTCCGGTGACGGGTTCGGGTCGGCGTTGGCGAATCCGAAGTCCGACAGGTTGTTGGTGGGGAAGACGTGCACGTGCAGGTGCGGGACCTCCAAGCCGGCGATGATCACCCCCGCGCGCTGGGCGTTGAACGCCCGCACCACGGCCTTGCCGATCAGCTGGGCCACCCCCATCACCTTGTTGAGCAGCGCCGGGTCGACGTCCTGCCAGTGGTCGACCTCGGCCCGCGGCACCACCAGCGTGTGGCCCTGCGTGATGGGTGCGATCGTCAGGAACGCGACGACCTCGTCGTCCTCGTAGACGAACCGGCCGGGCAGTTCCCCGTTGATGATCTTGGTGAATACCGACGCCATGGCGTCGAGCTTAGCGGCGGGGGATCGTCACGCCCCCAGGGCCGCCGGCCGCGCCGAACGTGAAGCCGCTGCGGGTTCCGGGCCGGTTTCCCGCAGCGGATTCACGTTCGCGGGTCAGTGGATCAGCCGCCGATCAGCGCATGCAGTTCGTCGAGCGAATACGGCGGGTTGTCGTGGTGGTCGCGGTAGCCGATGATCGACGGGGTCTGGCGGTCGAAGCGGCCGACGAAACCGCCTGCGGCCACGAAGATCTGGCCGGTGACGTGGCGGGCCAGGTCGCTGACCAGATACGCGTAGGTGGGCGCGACGTACTCCGGCGGGGGAGCGTCGAGGGCGGCCCGGGTGCTGACGTCGTCGAGCAGCCCGCGCCGGTTCAGCTCGGCGATGTGCGCCTCGTACTCCGGGCCGGTGGACAGCCGGGTCCGCGCGCCCGGGCACACCACGTTCGCCCGCACCCCGTGCTCGGCGAGTTCGGCGGCGACGGCCAGCGTCAACCCGTTCACCCCGCCCTTGCCGGCCGGGTAGCCGGTTCCGCCGTAGTCGCCGAGGAACGCGAACGAAGTCGTGTTGACGATCGCGCCGCCGCCCTGGGCGACCATCCGCGGGGCGGCCGCCCGGCAGGTCTCGAATGTGGTGAGCAGGTGCGCGTCGAGCAGATCGCGGAACAGCTCGCTCGTCACGCTCAGGATCGACTCGGCCGCCAGTCCCGGCGTGCCCGCGCAGTTGATCAGGATGTCGATCCGGCCGAACTCCGTTGCGCAGCGGTCGATCAGCGCATCGGCCACGGCCGGATCGGCCGGCGAGCCGGGGTGGGCGATGGCACCGTCGATCGCGTCGGCGGCCGCCTGTGCCGCCTCGGCGTCGCGGCCGTTGACCACCACCCCGGCACCCAGGTCGGCGAGCAGCTCGGCAACGGCGCGGCCGATACCTCGGGATCCGCCGACGACGACCGCACCCTTGCCGCGCAGGGGTCGGCTAATCGCGTGCCTCCACCTGGCCGAACTCCATGGCGTCCAGGTTCCAGTAGCCGCGCAGGTTGGTTAGCAGCCCGGCCTCGTTGACCTTGTAGGTGAACACGCCGCGCACCGTGCTGGTCATGCCGTTGTCGAACCTGCTGCGCAGCACCAGGATGTGGGCCACCTCGTACGGCGAGCTGGACGGGAACGTCTCCTCGCAGGTGATGCGCAGGTTGTTGGCGGCGATGTTGGCGTCGAAGAACGCCGCCACCGCCTCCTTGCCCCGCACCCCGTTGCCGTCCGGGTTGGTCACCGACTTGCCGATGGGGTCCTCGATGACGATGTCATCGGCCATCAGCGCCAACCAGCCCTCCTTGTCGCGGGCCTGCACGCACCGCCAGGAGTTGTGCGACGCGGCGAGCGCGGGCGTCATCTCGGCGGTATCCGTGGCGCTGTTGGTCATGGCGATCACCAGTCGTCTTCGGTGTAGCGGATGATGCCGCGAATGTTACGACCCTCGAGCATGTCCTGGTAGCCCTCGTTGATCTGCTCGAGCTTGTACTGGCGGGTGACCATGTCGTCGAGGTTGAGCTTGCCCGCCTTGTACATCGACAGCAGCTGCGGGATGTCGAAGTGCGGGTTGCCGCCGCCGAAGATGGTGCCCTGCAGCCGCTTCTGCAGCAGGGTCAGCATCGACAGGTTGAGGTTGACCTCGGTGTCGAGCAGGCTGCCGATCGCGGTAAGCACCGTGGTACCGCCCTTGGCGGTCAGGTTCACATACGCGTCGATGTCCTTGCCCTTGAGCTCACCGACGGTGACGATCACCTTCTGGGCCATCTTGCCCCAGGTGATCTCGGCGATGGCGGCCATCGCGCTGTCCACGTCCGGGTAGGCGTGGGTGGCGCCGAACTTCAGCGCCTGCTCGCGCTTCCACTCCACCGGGTCGATGGCGAAGATGTAGCGCGCACCCGCGTTGACCGCGCCCTGCAGCGCGCCGATGCCGACACCGCCGCAGCCGACGATCGCGACGTCGTCACCGGGGCGGATGTCGCCGCTGCGCACCGCCGAGCCGTAGCCGGTGGTGACGCCGCAGCCGACCAGGCAGGCCACCTCGAACGGGATGTCCTTGTCGATCTTCACCACCGAGCTCTTGTGCACGACCATGTACGGCGAGAACGTGCCCAGCAGCGTCATCGGGTAGACGTTCTGGCCGCGCGCCTTGATGCGGTAGGTGCCGTCGGACACCGCGGCGCCGTTGAGCAGGCCCGCGCCCAGGTCGCACAGGTTGCGCAGGCCGGCCTGGCAGGACGGGCACTGCCCGCAGGACGGGATGAACGACAGCACCACGTGGTCGCCGGGCTCGAACTCGTCGACCCCGGGGCCGACCTCGACCACCACGCCGGCGCCCTCATGGCCGCCGAGCACCGGGAAGCCGCCCATCGGGATGCCACCGGTGACCAGGTGGTGGTCGGAGTGGCACATCCCGGCGGTTTCCATCCGGATCTTGACTTCGTCCTTGACCGGGTCGCCGATCTCGATCTCCTCGACCGACCAGGGCTGGTTGAACTCCCAGATCAGAGCACCTTTGGTCTTCATACGCGTGCGCCTTCCGTTTGGTCCGGTGCCCACAGACTAGAGGTCGTAGTCAAGCGCGTCACACCCACCCCCAATCAACTGCTTGGCCGGGCCCGGCGCTCACCACAGCGGGACCGGGGCCTGCCCCAGCGGGTAGTAGCCGGGCAGCTTCTCGCCGGCCAGCGAGCGCTCGATGCGCTTCTTCATGCCCTCGCTGAGGTCGCCGGACTCCATCAGCCTGGCGTACCCCTTGGCGACGTGGCCGAAGTCGAAGAAGTCGCGCTGCCACTCGATGAGCAGCTGCTCGTTGAGCCGGAACCAGCTGCCGCCGATGCCGTAGATCTCGGTGCGGGTGCCGTCGGACTTGGTGGCGATCTGCTTCCAGAAGCCGACGATCTCGCCCTGCCGGTCGTCGACGATCACCTTCTGGTACTCGTAGACCCAGTTCTCCAGGCCCTCCATCTCCAGGCCGAGCGCGATGTCGCGGATCTCGTCCTTGCCGACGCACATCACGTCCTCCTTGGGCCCGATGTTCCAGCCGTAGGTGGCGTCATCGGCGTAGAACTCCGCCAGGCCCCGCCAGTCGCCCTTGCGTTCGGCCTCCCGGTTGGCCTCCAACCAACGCTCAACCCAGTCGTCGAGCTTGTCGCGGGGAATCGACGGCATCGTTCACTCTCCTAGTTCTCGGATGGAAAGCGCCCGGGTGGGGCACATCTCGATCGCGCTCTCGATCTCGGCGTGAGCCTCATCGGGTGGTTCGGGGTTGAGGATCTCGACCTGGCCGCGTTTGGGCACCCGGAAATAGTCGGGGGCCTCGACCTCGCACATCGCGTGGCCCTGGCACAGGTCCAGGTCGACTTCGATTCGGTAGGAACCCATCTCGTCCTCCTACGCCTTGACGCGCCGCCGGTAGCGGGCCTTGGCCGGCCGCTGCAGCTGGACGACCATCTTCGAGTGGTCGTTGCGGTAGGTCTCCGGCGGCTGAGCCATCTCGAACTCGTACTCCCGCAACAGAACCGAGAAGATCGCCTTGATCTGCATCTGGGCGAACGCCGCGCCCACGCAGCGGTGCCGGCCGGCGCCGAACGGGATCCAGGTCCACCGGTTGACCAGATCCTCCTGGCGTGGTTTGTCGTAGCGGCCGGGGTCGAACTCGTCCGGGTCGGGGAAGTTCTCCGGGATCCGGCAGGACACCGCCGGCGACGCCGCGACGTAGTCGCCCTTGTGAATCGGGTAGCCGGAGACCTCGAACTCGCCCTCGGACACCCGCATCAGGATGATCAGCGGCGGATGCAGCCGCAGCGTCTCCTTGAGGACGTTCTCCAGCTTCGGGATCTGGCGCAGCGCGTGGAAGTTCACCGGCTGCCCGTCGGAGTAGAGCTCGTCGAGCTCGGCCTGCACCTGGGCGTAGATCTCCGGATGCCGCATCAGCTCGATGAGCACCCACGCCGAGGTGCCCGAGCTGGTGTGGTGTCCGGCGAACATCAGCGAGATGAACATGCCGGTGATCTCGTCGGCCGAGAACCGCGGGTTGCCGTGCTCGTCCTTGATCGACACCAGCACGTCGAGCATGTCGCGGTCGGCCTTGCTCTTCGGCGGGTTGGCCAGCCGCTGGTTGATGATGTCCTGAACCAGCGCAACGAGTTTCACCCGGGCTTCGTCGCGGACCCGGAAGCTCTCGATCGGCAGGTACGGGTCGACGTAGCACAGCGGATCGGTGCCGCGTTCGAGCAGGTGGTAGTACTCGGCGAAGCGCCGGTCGAGCTGATTGCGGAACTTCAGCCCGATCAGGCACGCGGTCGAGGTGTAGATGGTCAGCTCGGCGAAGAAGTCCAGCAGGTCGATCTCGCCTTCGTCGCCCCAGTCGGCGATCATCTTGCGGACTTCGCCCTCGATCGTGGTGGCGTGGCTTTTCATGTGTTCGCCGCGCAGCGCCGAGTTGTGCAGCATCTCCTTGCGCCGCTCCGGGCTGGCGTCGAAGACGACACCCTTGCCGAAGATCGGCGTCATGAACGGATAGGCCTTGGCCTGATCGAGTTCCTCGTCGGCGGCGCGGAAGAAGAACTCGTTGGGCTCGGCCCCGGTCAGCAGGATCACCTTCTTGTTGGCGAGCTGGAACCAGCCCACATCCCCGCATTCCTCGCGGACCCGCTTCATCAACCCGATCGGGTCGGTGCGGAACTCCTCGAGGTGACCGTGTTCCTCCTCGCCGCCGGAAACGCGCGGTATCTCTTTGAGCTGCTGGGTGGTCATGACCTCTCCGGATACGTGAGTTAGTGCCGTTCGGTCGGGGCGTCGACGATCGGCGCCTCCGGTTGCAGTTCCATCTGGGCGATGAACCCGCCGCGCGGGGTCTCGGCCACGAAAGTGATCGCACGGGCCAGATCGGCGGCGCGCAGGAAGTAACCGTGGCGCGCCTGCCCCCATTTGACCCAGTCGTTGATGGCGGCCTCGAGTTTCTCCGGCGGCAGGCTCCAGCCCATGCCGGTCTTGGTCGGCCCGGGGTGGACGATCGAGGCGCGCACCCCGGTGCCCTCGAGTTCCATCTGCAGGTTGTTCACCATCGCCACCAGCCCGGCTTTGGCGGCGCCGTAGGCGCCCATGTGCGGGCGCTGGCGCAGCGCGACATCGGAGCCGACGAAGATCAGATCGCCGCGGCGGCGCTCGAGCATGCCGGGCAGCACCGCGGTGGCCAGCCGGTTGGCGCCGACCAGGTGGATCTGCAGCTGCTGCTCGAACTCCTCGGTGCTGGACTCGGCGAGCTTGGCGAAGTTCGTGTCACCGGCGCCGGCGACCAGCACCTCGATCTCGCCCAGCGCGTCGACGGATTGCGCGACAAACGATTTCACCGAATCGGGATCGGTCACATCGAGATGGAACCCGACCGCCTCGCCGCCGTCGGCGCGGATCCTGGCGACGATCTCGTCGAGCTTCTCGACACGGCGGGCGCCGAGTGCGACCGGGAAACCCCGGGACGCCATCAGGTACGCGGTGGCCTCGCCGATGCCCGATGACGCGCCCGCGATGATGGTCGGTCGGCGGTCGGGATGGGGATCGAAACGGGGCATCAGGCGACCTCCACGGTGATCGGCAGGTGGGCGAACCCGCGCACATTGCTGGAGTGGACGCGGACGGCGTTGGCCTCGTCGACCTGGTATCCGCGGATTCGCTTCAACAGTTCGGTCAGCGCCACCCGGGCCTCCATCCGGGCCAGGTGCGCTCCCAGGCAGAAGTGCGCGCCGCTGCCGAAACTCATGAGCTTCGAACCGATCTCACGACCGACCAGATAGCGGTCGGGTTCGTCGAAGACGCGCTCGTCGCGGTGCGCGGAGCCGGGCAGCAGCAGCACCACGTCGCCCTCGGGGATCTTGGTGTCGTAGAGCACGAGATCGCCGACGACGGTGCGGGCCAGGATCTGGCTGGAGGTGTCGTAGCGCAGCGTCTCCTCCACCCACTGCGGAACCCGGTCCAGGTCGGTGTAGAGCGGCGCGATCTGGTCGGGATTGCGGTAACCCCAGTACATCGCGTTGGCCAACAGCTTCGTCGTGGTCTCGTTGCCGGCGATGACCATCAGGAACATGAAGCCGAGGATCTCGTCGTCGGTGAGCTTGTCGCCGTCGATCTCGGCCTCCAGCAGCGCGGTGGTCAGGTCGTCGGTCGGCTTCTTGCGCCGCTCGGCGAGCATGCCCTGGTAGTAGACGATCAGGTTGATCGACGCCTCCACCGCGGCCGGCGGCACGTCGGTGACCCCCTCCTCGCGGTGCATCACCGCATCGGCCCACGCCCGCAGCTGCGCGCGGTCGGGCTCCGGCACGCCCATCAGCTCCGAGATCACGTCCATCGGCAGCTTGCCGGCGAATTCGTCGACGTAGTCGACGGTTTCGTTGTCGCGCGCCTTGGCCAGCATGGTGTCGAGGTGCTGCAGCGCGATCTCGGTCACCCGCGGCTCGAGCTCCCGCACCCGGCGCGGGGTGAATCCCTTGGACACCAGCGTGCGCAGCCGCAGGTGTTCCGGATCGTCCATGGCCAAGAACGACATGGTCTTGCTGGCGTGGGGCCCACGCGAGGCCGGGTCCAGCGAGACGCCGTACTTGTTCGACAGATTGGTGCTGTTGCGGAAACCCTTGAGCACGTCGGCGTGCCGCGACAGCGCCCAGAACCCGAGCTCTTCGTTGTGATACAGGGGAGCCTCGTCGCGCAGCCGCTTGTAGAACGGGTACGGGTCCTCGTGGAACGCGTAGTCGTACGGGTCGAGCAGGACTTCCCGGGCGGGGCCGCTGGTGGGGCCACTCGTCGATACGCTCATGACTTTCTCTCCGGCGGGGATTCGGGTCGGGAGGCTTCCTCTCCGACGATCAGGCCGATCACGTAGCTGAGCCGGTCGGCGATCTGGTGGTAGGTGAAGGCGCCGGTGCCGGCGTGGACCATCGCGCCGAAGAAGGTCATCTCCAGCGCGGACAGGGTCCGGGGGTCGGCGTCCGGGCCGAGTGCGGAGCGGATGCGGCGGTGGATCTCCGCGCCGATGCGATCGCGGACACCGCGCACGGCGTCGTCGTTGCCGCTCAGCAATGCCGTGGTGCACGCGGCCGCCACCTCCGGTTCGTCGGCGACCGTCAGAGCCAGGGCGCGCAACGTCTTCTCCACCCGGGTCAACCGGCTGTCGTTGACGTCGGTGAAGTAGGGCACCTGCCTGACGAGGTCGAGATAGACCTCGGCGATCAGATGGTTCTTCGAGGAGAAGTAGGTGTAGGCGGTCGCCGGCGCGACCTTGGCACGGGCGGCGACGGCGCGGACCGTCAGGTCGGCGTAGGACGATTCGCGCAGCATCTCCATCCCCGCGGCGAGCACCTTGCGGAAGGTCTCCTCCTGGCGCTTGTTGCGCGGGGGCGTGCCGGGTTCACCACCGGGTGTTGTGGCGGCGACCACCGCATCGCTGGACACCTGTCCAACGTATCCGACAGGCCTCTCGATGATCAAGCGAGACCGCAGAAATTCCTGTTCAGACCGGTTCTGGTGAGCAGATTCGAGAACTTGTTCTTGCCCGTCGCGGCGGGCTGGGACTATGGTTCGGGGTGACGTTGTCGGACACTTGTCCAGTACCCTGAAAGAGGGCAATCTTCATGGCATTACTGGCTGACCGCGAGAGCCGACTGCTCATCGACGGCAAGCTGGTCGCCGGCTCGGCCGGCACCTTCGACACCGTGAACCCCGCGACCGAGGAAGTGCTCGGGGTGGCCGCCGACGCCGACGCCGCCGACCTGGGCCAGGCGATCGAGGCCGCGCGGCGCGCCTTCGACGAGACCGACTGGTCGCGTGACACCGCGCTGCGGGTGCGCTGCCTGCGCCAGCTGCAGCAGGCCATGCGCGACCATCTCGAGGAGCTGCGCGAGCTGACCATCGCCGAGGTCGGCGCCCCGCGCATGCTGACCTCCGGCGGTCAGCTGGAGACACCGATCGAGGATCTGTCGTTCGCCGCCGACACCGCCGAGAACTACTCCTGGACAACAGATCTCGGGTACGCCACGCCGCAGGGCATCCCGACCGACCGGCGCATCGTGCGCGAGGCGGTCGGGGTGGTCGGCGCGATCACGCCGTGGAACTTCCCGCACCAGATCAACCTGGCCAAGATCGGCCCGGCGCTGGCGGCCGGCAACACCCTGGTGCTCAAACCCGCCCCGGACACGCCGTGGGCGGCGGCCGTACTCGGCGAACTGATCACCGAACACACCGACTTCCCGCCCGGGGTGATCAACATCGTCACCTCCAGCGACCACCGGATCGGCGCGCTGCTCAGCGAGGACCCGCGGGTGGACATGGTGTCGTTCACCGGGTCGACGGCCACCGGGCGGGCGGTGATGACGGCCGCGGCGGCGACGATCAAGAAGGTGTTCCTCGAGCTGGGCGGCAAGTCGGCGTTCGTGGTGCTCGACGACGCCGACCTGGCCGGGGCGTGCTCGATGGCCGCGTTCACCGCGTCGATGCATGCCGGGCAGGGCTGCGCGATCACCACCCGGTTGCTGGTGCCGCGGCAGCGCTACGACGAGGCGGTGGAGGCGACCGCGGCCACCATGGCCTCACTGCGGCCCGGCGATCCGAACGACGCCCGCACGGTGTGTGGTCCGTTGATCTCGGCACGCCAGCGCGACCGGGTGCAGGGCTACCTGGACCTGGCGATTCAGGAGGGCGGCCGGTTCGCCTGCGGCGGCGGCCGGCCCGCCGATCGCGACAAGGGGTTCTTCATCGAGCCGACGGTGATCGCCGGGCTGACCAACGACGCCCGGGTGGCCCGGGAGGAGATCTTCGGCCCGGTGCTGACCGTGATCCCCCACGACGGCGACGACGACGCGGTACGCATTGCCAACGACTCGCCGTACGGGCTGAGCGGCACGGTGTTCTCGGCCGATCCGGACCGGGCGGCGAGCGTCGCGGCGCGGCTGCGGGTCGGCACGGTCAACGTCAACGGCGGCATCTGGTATTCGGCCGATGCCCCGTTCGGCGGGTACAAGCAGTCCGGTATCGGCCGGGAGATGGGCCTGGCCGGGTTCGAGGAGTACACGGAGATCAAGGTGATCGCCGCGGCAGCGGCGAGTCGGGACGGGGCCGCGGCAGCGGCGAGTCGGGACGGGGCCGCGGCAGCGGCGAGTCGGGACGGGGCCGCGGCAGCGGCGAGTCGGGACGGGGCCGCGGCAGCGCAGTAGCGCGGGCGGGTGACGGCGAACGAGGCTGGAGATCAAGGGAGAACGCTGATGGGTCAGTTCGACGACAAGGTCGCGATCGTCACCGGGGCCGGTGGCGGGATCGGCCAGGCCTACGCCGAGGCGTTGGCCCGCGAGGGCGCGGCGGTGGTGGTGGCCGACATCAACACCGAGGCCGCCGAGGCCGTCGCCAAGCAGATCGCCGCCGACGGCGGCACGGCGATCGGCGTGCCGGTGGACGTGTCCGACCCGGAGTCGGCCAGGGCGATGGCCGACCGCACGGTGGCCGAGTTCGGCGGCATCGACTACCTGGTCAACAACGCCGCGATCTACGGCGGGATGAAGCTGGATTTCCTCATCACCGTCGACTGGGACTACTACAAGAAGTTCATGAGCGTGAACCTCGACGGTGCGCTGGTGTGCACGCGGGCGGTCTACAAGAAGATGGCCAAGCGCGGCGGCGGGGCGATCGTCAACCAGTCCTCGACGGCGGCCTGGCTGTACTCGAACTTCTACGGCCTGGCCAAGGTCGGCATCAACGGCCTGACCCAGCAGCTGTCCCGCGAGCTCGGCGGCATGAACATCCGGATCAACGCCATCGCGCCCGGCCCGATCGACACCGAGGCCACCCGCAGCACCACGCCCAAGGAGATGGTCGACGACATCGTGAAGCAGATTCCGTTGTCGCGCATGGGCACTCCCGAAGATCTGGTCGGCATGTGCCTGTTTCTGCTGTCGGACCGGGCGAGCTGGATCACCGGCCAGATCTTCAACGTCGACGGCGGACAGATCATCCGGTCATGAGCGAGAACATCAAGCTCGGATACATCGGCCTCGGCAACCAGGGCGCCCCGATGGCCAAGCGCCTGGTGGACTGGCCCGGCGGGTTGATCGTCTTCGATGTGCGCGCCGAGGCGATGGCGCCGTTCGGTGAGGCCGGCGCGACGCTCGCCTCCGGCGTCGCGGATGTCGCGGAGGCGGACGTCATCAGCGTCACCGTGCTCAACGACGAACAGGTGCGTGACGTGGTCGGCCGGCTCGCCGAACACGCCAAACCCGGCACCGTCATCGCGATCCACTCGACCATCGAACCCGAAACGGCTCCGGAGCTGGCTGAGCAGTTGCGGCCGAAGGGCATTCACATCGTCGATGCGCCGGTCAGCGGCGGCGCCGGGGCGGCCGAGAAGGGGGAGCTGGCCGTCATGGTGGGGGCCGATGACGAGGCCTACGCCGCGGTCAAGCCGGTCTTCAAGAAGTGGGCGTCGCTGGTGGTGCGCGCGGGCGAGCCCGGCGCGGGCACCCGGATGAAACTGGCCCGCAACATGCTGACCTTCATCGGTTTCGCCGCCGCGTGCGAGGCGCAGGTGCTGGCCGAGGCGGCGGGAATCGACCTGCAGAAGCTCGGTCAGGTGGTGCGTCACAGCGATGCGCAGAGCGGCGGGCCCGGCGCGATCATGTACCGCGACGACACCAAACCGCTGCCGCCGGACCATTTCCTGCACGACCCGTTCGTGCACACCCGTGAGCTCGGCGAGAAGGACCTGAAGCTGGCGCTCGCACTCGGCAAGAAGACCGGTGTCGAGCTGCCGTTGGCCGAGATCGCGCTGAAGAACCTGGCCGCCGGGCTCGGCGTGCCGCACACGAAGGAGTGAGTCGGATGGACGAGTTGCGCCGCAAGGGCCTCGAGAAGATGAACGAGGTCTACGGCTGGGAGATGCCGAACATCGAGGGCGATCCGTACTTCGACCTCACCGTCGACCATCTTTTCGGCACCATCTGGACCCGACCCGGTCTGTCGATGCGCGACAAGCGCATCATGACGCTGACCGCGGTCACCGCCGTCGGCAACTCCGAGCTGGCCGAGATCCAGGCCAATGCGGCCCTGGCCAACGGGGAGCTCACCGAGGACGAGCTGAAGGAGATGGCGATCTTCCTCACTCACTACCTCGGGTTCCCGCTGGGCTCCAAGCTGGACGGGGCGGTGAGCAAGGTGATCAAACAGCGCCGCAAGGCCGCCGCGGAGGGCAAAGGAGAGGACCGCAAGGCCAACGTCAACGCCGCGGTGAGGATGCACTCCGGCGGCACCGTTCACCCCGACAATGACAAGTAGATTCGCGGGGCTGTCGCGGGACCGGCTCGCGGTGCTGGTGCCGGAGCTGCTGCTGATCGGCCAGCTCATCGACCGCTCCGGAATGGCGTGGTGCATCAGCAATTTCGGTCGCGAGGAAATGCTGCAGATCGCAATCGAGGAGTGGATGGGCGCCAGCCCCATCTACACCAAGCGGATGCAGCGGGCGCTGAGGTTCGAAGGCGACGACGTGCCGACCATCTTCAAGGGCATGCAGCTCGACATCGGTGCGCCGCCGCAGTTCATGGACTTCCGCTACACCGTGCACGACCGTCATCACGGCGAGTTCCACCTCGACCACTGCGGGGCGCTGCTCGACGTCGAGCCGATGGGTGAGGACTACGTGCGCGGCATGTGCCACGACATCGAGGACCCGACCTTCGACGCGACCGCGGCCGCCACCAACCGCAAGGCGCAGATCCGGCCGATCCACCGGCCACCGCGGGTGCCCGCCGACCGTCATCCGCACTGCGCGTGGACGGTCACCATCGACGAGTCGTACCCGGAGGTCGAGGACCACCCGGTGCTGGAGACGATGCGCCGAACCCGGGCGGCGCAGACCGAACTCGATCCGATCGACGAGTCCGACGAGGGCCGGTCCGACTACTCGGGTCCGCTGCTGTCCGATCTGGACTTCGGTGCGTTCTCACACTCGGCGCTGGTGCGCATCGCCGACGAGGTGTGCCTGCAAATGCATCTGCTGAACCTGTCGTACGCCGTCGCGGTGAGCAAGCGCGCGGGCACCAACACCGCACTGGCGAGGGAGATCTGCACCAAGCAGCTGATCGGCATAGCCGGAGTCGCCGCCGAGCGGATCCACCGGGCGCTGCGGCTGCCGGGTGGAATCGAGGGCGCGGTCGAGACACTGCGGCTGCATCCGATGTTCAACCCGTCGGCGTACACCCACGCCGACTTCGGGCCGGACACCGTGTCGGTGCAGCGGTCCGCGGCGCACGAGGACGGTGCGTGGATCTCCCTGGTGACACCCGCGGAAACACGCCCATTGCAGGCCGCGGTGCGGGCGGTCGACAGCCGGCTCGACGTCGAGGTGGCCGGCGGGGCCGAGGACTGGACGGCGCGTGTCGTCGACACCGGCACCGAGGCCGAGGAGTTCTCCGAGGTGGCGGTGGTGAAGATCAGCGGCGGTGCGTCCTTCGCATTTCAGCCGCGAAAGTCGCTGCCGCTGACGGTGATCTGATTACTGATCCGGTGCTTTTGACCCGTCGCCGGAGGGCCGTCACCGTAGCTCGATCGAGCGCGCTTCCACGTCGCGTAGGGCGTCGACGGCGCTCATGGCAGGGGTCCTCGTCAGCGTGAACGGCCATTGTGGGCTGCAGAGGCCCGGCCCGATCGACGTAGCGCAGCAGCCCCACCCGCTGGGCGCGAACGCTCAGGCATGCGGTCTCTTCAGGATGCGTAACGAATCGGAGCAGATGGACGTCGACGCGGGGTCGACGCGGCAGTTCCACCGCGGCTGAGGCGGCCCACGTGGGGCTAACCTGCGGATTCCGTTGCGGCGGCCGCGGTCACCGTCGGCCCGACCCAGCGCCGCAGGTACCGGCGCAGATCGTCGCCGCGGCGCGGCGGCCGACCGGGGTCGATCACGAACGACTGGATGATCCGCAGCACGTGCTCGGCCAGCTCGTCGAGCATGGCATCATCGAAACCCCATGCCGCCCAGTCGATGTCGAAGCGACGCAGCATCGATCCGGCGAACTGCAGGGCGATATCGGAGGTCACCGTCCGGCTGAATGCGCCCGCCTTGGCCGGCCCAAGCAGCAGGCTGGTGTGCTTGTCCTCGGGCAGCCACTCCAGCGCGGTCGCGATCCCCTCCGCGATGGCCTCCGCGGGGTCGGTGATCCCGCGGAGATGCTCGGCGAGCCGGTCCAGGAACGCGGTGGCCGCCCGCTGCGCGGCCGCCATCAGCAGCGCATCGGTGCTGGGGAAGTAGCGGTACACGGTCTGGCGGGTGACCCCCAGGGTGCGCGCCACGTCGGCGATCGAGAACTCCCCGCCGCGGGCGTCGATCGCCTTGTCGGCCGCATCGAGGATGCGGGTGACCGCCTCCTCGTCGCTCGCCGGCGTCGCGCCGGCCCAGCCGTGGGTACGCACGCCGCGATCCTAATGCGCGCCCTCCGGGGCCGGGCCGGCCCGACCGCGCACGAAACCGTCAGCCGGTGTAGCAGACCGGCAGCTCCTTGACGCCGTTGATCCAGCCCGAACGCAGCCGCTGCGGCTCACCGAGTTTGGCGATATTCGGGATCTGATCGGCGATCTCGTTGAAGATCAGCTTGATCTCCATCCGGGCCAGGTTGGCGCCGATGCAGTAGTGCGCCCCGTGGCCGCCGAACCCGAGGTGCGGGTTGGGGTTGCGCAGGATGTTGAACTCGAACGGCCGGTCGAAGACCTCTTCGTCGTAGTTGGCCGAACTGTAGAACAGCCCGACCCGCTGACCCGCGCGGACGGTGACGCCACCCACCTCGGTGTCGACCAGCGCGGTGCGCTGGAAGCAGTGCACCGGGGTGGCCCACCGCACGATCTCGTCGACGGCGGTCTCCGGGCGCTCCCGCTTGAAGATCTCCCACTGCTGCGGGTTGTCGAAGAACGCGTTCATGCCGTGCGTCATCGCGTTGCGGGTGGTCTCGTTGCCGGCCACCGCCAGCAGGATGACGAAGAACGCGAACTCGACCTCGCCGAGCGCCTCACCGTCGATGTCGGCGTGCACCAGCCGGGTCACGATGTCGTCGGCCGGGCACTTGCGGCGCTGTTCGGCCATGTTGTACGCGTAGGCCATCAACTCGGCGTTGGCCGCGGTCGGATCCGAGTCGAAGTCCGGATCGTCGGTGTTGAGGATGCAGTTCGACCAGTAATAGATCTGCTCCCGGTCCTGCTCCGGCACCCCGATCAGATCCGCGATGGCCAGCAACGGCAGCTTCATCGCGATGTCCTCGACGAAGTTGCCAGACCCCTTTTCCTTTGCCGCACGGACGATCTCGTGGGCGGCGCGGGCCAGCTTCTCCTCCAGCACGGCGACCGCGCGCGGGGTGAACAGTTTCGAGATGATCTTGCGCAGCCGGGTGTGCTCGGGCGCGTCGTGGTTGATCAGCAGCGCCTTGGTCAGTTCGAGCTGCTCCGGGGTGGTGCCTTCGGGCAGGCGCATCACCGCCCCTTTGCGGTTGGTCGACCAGCGGCTGCTGTCGCGGGAGATCTCCTTGATGTCGCGATGACGGCTGACCACCCAGTAACCGCCGTCGTTGAAGATCGTCTCCGGCTGCTCGTTCCACCACACCGGCGCGGTCTTGCGCAGATAGGCGAACTCGGCGACCGGGATGCCGCGCAGCAGTACCTCCGGGTCGGTGAAGTCGAAGCCGGCGGTGAGCGGACATGTGCTCTGCGTCATACCTCGACCATACACCGAGTCGTCAAGTGTATGGCCAGGCGCGAGGCGTTAGGGTTACCGACGTGCGCGTCCTGGTGATCGGGTCCGGAGCCCGCGAACACGCCCTGCTGTTGGCCCTGCGCCGCGACCCCGATGTCGACGCTCTGGCGATCGCACCGGGTAACGCCGGCACCGCGGCCATCGCCGACCAGTACGACGTCGACATCACCGACGGCGACGCGGTCGCCGGCCTCGCCCGCAGGATCGGGGCCGACCTGGTTGTGATCGGCCCCGAGGTGCCGCTGGTGCTGGGCGTGGCCGACGCCGTGCGGGCGGCCGGGATCGCCTGCTTCGGCCCCACCAAACAGGCCGCGCGAATAGAGGGCAGCAAGTCGTTCGCCAAGGACGTCATGGCAGCCGCCGGGGTGCGCACCGCGACCAGCGAGGTCATTGACAATCCGGCACACCTGGACGCCGCGCTGGACCGCTTCGGTCCGCCCCGCCAGCGCGCCTGGGTGGTCAAGGACGACGGGTTGGCCGCCGGCAAGGGGGTGGTGGTCACCACCGACCGCGACGCCGCCCGGGCGCACGCCGCCGGACTGCTCGACGCCGGCCACCCGGTGCTGCTGGAGAGCTTCCTGGACGGACCCGAGGTGTCGCTGTTCAGCGTGGTCGACGGCGAGACGGTGGTGCCGCTGCTGCCCGCGCAGGACTTCAAACGCGTCGGCGACGGCGACACCGGCCCCAACACCGGCGGCATGGGCGCCTACGCGCCGCTGCCCTGGCTGCCCGAGCGCATCGTCGACCAGATCGTCGACGAGATCGTCAAACCCGTCGCCGCCGAACTGGTTCGGCGCGGCTGCCCGTTCTCCGGGCTGCTCTACGCGGGGTTGGCCATCACCTCCGACGGGCCCGCCGTCGTCGAATTCAACTGCCGCTTCGGTGATCCCGAGACCCAGTCGGTGCTCGCGCTGCTGGACACCCCGCTCGGCGGGCTGCTGTACGCCGCGGCGACCGGCCGACTGGCCGAACACCCGCCGCTGCGCTGGCGCGACGGCGCCGCGGTGACGGTGGTGCTGGCCGCGGAGAACTATCCCGGCAAACCCCGGGTCGGTGACGTCATCACCGGCGCCGAGGGGGAGGGGATTCTGCACGCGGGCACCAAGCGGCGCGACGACGGGGCGATCGTGTCCTCGGGGGGCCGGGTGCTGTCGGTGGTCGGCACCGGCCCCGACCTGGCCGCCGCCCGTGACGCCGCCTACCGGCGGATCTCGGCGATCCGCCTGCCCGGCAGCCACTTCCGCCGCGATATCGCCCTGGCCGCGGCCGAGGGGCGCATCTCCGTCTAGGCCGTCAGCAACGGAGCCAGCCAGGCGATCTCGCCCGGCAACTGCGAACTCCAGAACGCCGCATCGTGGCCGCCGGGCGAGAACCCACCGGCCGGTGGCCGGGCCAGCTGAGCGACGAACTGTTTGGTCGCCGCGTAGAAGGGGTCGCCTGTCCCGCAGTCGATCCGCAGCGGGATCTCGTTCAGCTCGGGCAACCCCCACACGCTGTTGGCCTGGTAGTCCGCGGCGTCGTCGAACGCGCCCGGGGCCGCCGCCCCCGGTGCGGTCCACAGCGCAGGGCTGACCGCGCAGATCGCCGCGGTGCGCGCCGGGCCCAGCCGGGCGCCCAGCAGCAGCGCGCCGTACCCGCCCATCGACCAGCCCAGAAACGCCACCCGGGAGGTGTCCAGGCCCTGCTCGTCGAGCAACGGCAGCAGTTCGGTGAGCACCATGGCGCCGGAGTCCTCGCCGGATGCCCGCCTGTGCCAGTAGCCGCCACCGCCGTCGACGGCGACCACCGCGAACGGCGGCAGGCCCGCCTCGACCGCCTGGGCCAGCCCCTGTTCGACGCCGCCGGCCATGACATCCGCGGCCGTCTGCCCCTTGCCGTGCAGCGCGATGACCGGCCGCAACGGACCGTCCTGCCCGGGCGGCCGGGCGATGGCCCAGTGGGTGCGCACCCCGCCGCGGGCCGCCGAGACGAACGTGCCGTCCACATAGGTCGGCGCCGCGGCGGCGCGGGACGCCAGCGGCAACGCCGATCCGGTCAACGCCACCCCGGTCGCGGCCAGCCCGATACCGAGACGCAGCGCATCGCGACGGCTCAGTTTCGACATGGCGGCCATCATGCCAAAAGGCGTCGGACAACCGCCGGGCGGACGCAAAGTACCCGGTGAGAGCGGTGATTCGGCGAATTCGCAATGCCGGGCGTTCTCGGCTGGCACCATGCTAAAGGTGACAGCAGCGGTCACTCCAAAGGGGGAACGCAGACGTTCCGCACTGGTTTGCGCTGCCGCGGATCTGCTGTGCGAGGGCGGCTTCGACGCGGTGCGCCATCGCGCGGTGGCGCGTCGAGCGGGATTGCCGCTGGCGTCGACCACGTACTACTTCTCCTCGCTCGAGGACCTGATCGCCAACGCCGTCGAGTACGCCGGCAGCCGCGAGACCGAGCAGCTGCGCGCCCGGGTGGCCGCGGTGCCGCGCCGCCGGCGCGGTGCGGAGTGCACCGCCGATGTGCTGGTGGACGTGCTGGTCGGTGAGGACAACGGGCTGCGCGTCACCGAACAGCTGATCTCGCGCTATGAGCGTTACATCGCCTGCGCCCGGCAGCCCGGGCTGCGCGAGATCGAGCGGCGCATCCTCGAAGAACGCACCGAGGCCGTCATCGAGGTGATCGAGCGGTCGGGGCGGACGGTGCGCCCGGAGTTGGTGCGCGCCCTGGTCCGGGCGGTCGACGGCGCGGTGGTGGCAGCACTGGTGGGCGGCGCCGACGATCCGCGTACGCAAGCCCGCGCGACGCTGATCGACGTGATAGATGTGTTGGCACCGATCGACGATCGGGTAGCGCAGGTGCACTAGCCGCCGAGGAGGCAGATGAGCAAGCCGGCCCCCGTCGCGAACCAGCCGGAGCTGCGACGGGTCATAGGCCCGGGTTTGCTGTTGTTGTTCATCGTCGGCGATGTGCTGGGCACCGGCGTCTACGCGCTCACCGGCAAGGTGGCCGCCGAAGTCGGTGGGGCAGCGTGGCTTCCGTTCCTCATCGCGTTCTTCATCGCGGCCATCACCGCGTTCAGCTACCTCGAGCTGGTCACCAAGTACCCGCAGGCCGCGGGTGCGGCGTTGTACGCGCACAAGGCGTTCGGCAAACCGTTCGTCACGTTCCTGGTCGCGTTCGTGGTGATGTGCTCGGGAATCACCTCGGCTTCCACCGCCTCCCGGACCTTCGCCGCCAACTTCGAGCAGGGACTGGTCGGGCTGGGCATCGGTCCGGAGTGGGGGACCGTCGGGGTGGCGGCGGTGGCGCTGGTGTTCATGGGCCTGCTCGCGGCGGTGAACCTGCGCGGTGTCAGCGAGAGCGTCAAACTCAACGTCGGTCTGACCATCATCGAGATCAGCGGCCTCATGATGGTGATCCTCGTCGGCGTCTGGGCTTTCACCCGCAGCGTCGATGTGGACTTCTCCCGGATCGTGGCCTTCGAAACCGCTTCGGACAAAAGCGTGTTCATGGCCGTCACCGCCTCGACCGCGCTGGCGTTCTTCGCCATGGTCGGCTTCGAGGACTCGGTCAACATGGCCGAGGAGACCAAGGACCCGGTGCGGATCTTCCCGCGAATCCTGTTGAGCGGACTGACGATCGCCGGCGTGGTCTACGTCCTGGTCTCGATCGTGGCGGTGGCGCTGGTGCCGATCGGCGAGTTGAAGGCCAGCGAGACCCCGCTGGTGGACGTGGTCAAGGCGGGAGCGCCCGGTCTGCCGATCGAGCACATCCTGCCGTTCATCTCGATGTTCGCGGTGTCCAACACGGCGCTGATCAACATGCTGATGGCCAGCCGGCTGATCTACGGGATGGCCCGCCAGCACGTGCTGCCACCGGTGCTCGGCCGGGTGCATCCGCGCACCCGAACCCCGTGGGTGGCCATCATCTTCACCACCGTCATCGCGTTCGGGCTGATCATCTACGTCACCGCGGTGGCCGGGGAGGAGACCATCCGGGTCCTCGGCGCCACCACCGCGCTGCTGCTGTTGGCGGTGTTCGCGGTGGTCAACGTCGCGGTGCTGGTGCTGCGCCGCGACCTGCAGACCAGCGGCCGGCACTTCACCACACCCACCGCGTTGCCGGTGATCGGCTTCATCTCCTCGCTGTATCTGGTGATCTTCGGGCACACCTGGGCCGAGTACAGCGTGGCGCTGCTGCTGCTGGGCATCGGCGTGCTGCTGTTCTTCGTCACGATGCTGATCAATCGCCGGCTGGGGGTGCACACGCACGGCATCGTCGACCCCACCGAGCTGGCCCAACGCGACTGAGCGGGTTCGCCCGGCCGATCGCGCGCGCCGTAAGCTGAGGGGCTGTGACGATCCCCAACGTGCTGGCCAGCCGGTACGCCAGCGACGAGATGGTGGCGATCTGGTCGCCGGAGGCCAAGATCGTCGCGGAACGCCGACTGTGGCTGGCGGTGCTGCGCGCCCAGGCCGAGCTGGGGGTCGATATCCCCGCCGGGGTGATCGACGACTACGAACGCGTGCTCGAGGACGTCGACCTGGACTCCATCGCCGCCCGTGAGCGGGTGCTGCGCCACGACGTCAAGGCGCGCATCGAGGAGTTCAACGCGCTGGCCGGCCACGAGCACATCCACAAGGGCATGACCAGCCGCGACCTGACCGAGAACGTCGAGCAGATGCAGGTCCGGCGGGCGCTGGAACTGGTGCACGCGCACGGGGTCGCGGTGGTCGCGCGGCTGGCCGAGCGGGCGATCAGCTACCGGGACCTGGTGATGGCCGGACGCAGCCACAACGTCGCCGCGCAGGCCACCACGCTGGGCAAGCGGTTCGCCTCGGCCGCCGAGGAGATGCTCGTCGCCCTCACCCGGCTGCGCGAACTCGTCGACCGCTACCCGCTGCGCGGCATCAAGGGCCCGATGGGCACCGCGCAGGACATGCTCGACCTGTTCGGCGGGGACGCCGCCAAGGTCGCCGAGCTGGAACGGCGGATCGCCGAGTTCCTGGGCTTCACCGAGATCCTCACCAGCGTCGGGCAGGTGTACCCGCGGTCACTGGACCACGAGGTGATCTCCGCGCTGGTCCAGCTCGGCGCCGGACCGTCCTCGCTGGCCCACACCATCCGGCTGATGGCCGGCCACGAACTGGTCACCGAGGGGTTCGCCCCCGGACAGGTGGGCTCCTCGGCGATGCCGCACAAGATGAACACCCGCTCCTGCGAGCGGGTCAACGGCCTGCAGGTGGTGCTGCGCGGGTACGCCTCGATGGCCGCCGAACTGGCCGGCGCCCAGTGGAACGAGGGCGACGTGTTCTGCTCGGTGGTGCGCCGGGTGGCCCTGCCGGACGCCTTCTTCGCCATCGACGGGCAGATCGAGACCTTCCTGACCGTGCTCGACGAGTTCGGCGCATACCCGGCGGTGATCCAGCGCGAGCTCGACCGCTACCTGCCGTTCCTGGCCACCACCCGGATCCTGATCGCCGCGGTGCGCGCCGGCGTCGGCCGCGAGACCGCCCACGAGGTCATCAAGGAGCACGCCGTGGCCGTCGCGCTCGCGATGCGCGAACAGGGCGCCGAACCCGACCTGCTGGACCGGCTGGCCGCCGATCCGCGGCTGCCGCTGGACCGGGTCGCGCTCGAGGACGTGCTGGCCGACCGACAGGCGTTCACCGGCATGGCCGGTGATCAGGTCGACAAGGTCGTCGAGGCGGTCGAGCGACTGGTCGCCCAGTATCCCGAAGCCGCCAAGTACACCTCGGGCGCGATCTTATGACCCGCGGGTCGGAGCAGTCAGCGACCGGCCGGTCAACCCGGTTGGCCGAGATCGACTTCACCGACCTGGACAACTTCGCCGACGGTTTCCCGCACCATCTGTTCGCCATCCACCGGCGCGAGGCGCCGGTGTACTGGCACGAGCCCACCGAGCACACCCCCGACGGGGAGGGGTTCTGGTCGGTGGCGAGCTACGCCGAAACCTTTGCCGTCCTTCGGGATCCGGCCACCTATTCATCGGTGACCGGCGGCTCCCGACCCTACGGCGGCACCCTGCTGCAGGATCTGTCCATCGCCGGGCAGGTGCTCAACATGATGGACGACCCGCGGCACGCCCGGATCCGCCGGCTGGTCAGCTCCGGGCTTACCCCGCGGATGGTCAAGCGGGTCGAGGACGATCTGCGGGCGCGGGCGCGGCGGCTGCTGGACGCGGTGCAGCCGGGCGAACCGTTCGACTTCCTCGTCGACGTCGCCGCCGAGCTGCCGATGCAGATGATCTGCATCCTGCTTGGGGTGCCGGAGTCCGAGCGGCACTGGCTGTTCGAGGCGATCGAGCCGCAGTTCGACTTCGGCGGGTCGCGCCGGGCGGCGTTGCGTCAGCTGACGCCGGAGGAGGCCGGCTCGCGGATGTACGGCTACGGGATGGAGCTGATCGCCGCCAAGCGCGCGAACCCGACCGACGACATGCTGTCGGTGGTGGCCAACGCGTCGGTCGAGGACGCGACGCTGTCGGATCTGGAGCTCTACCTGTTCTTCAGCCTGCTGTTCAGCGCGGGCGCGGAGACCACCCGCAACGCGATCGCCGGTGGCCTGCTGGCGCTGATCGAACATCCCGATCAGCTGCGGCTGCTGCGCGACGATCCCGAGCTGTTGCCGACCGCGGTGGAGGAGATCGTGCGGTGGACCTCGCCGTCGCCGTCGAAACGGCGTACCGCCACCCGTGACACCGAGCTCGGGGGGTGCGCGATCCGCGCCGGCCAGAAGGTGCAGATCTGGGAGGGTTCGGCCAATCGCGATCCGGCGGTGTTCACCGACCCCGACGTGTTCGACATCACCCGTAAACCGAACCCGCACTTGGGGTTCGGTCATGGCATCCACTACTGCCTGGGAGCCAACCTGGCGCGGCTGGAGTTGCGGGTGCTGTTCGAGGAGCTGCTGAGCCGGTTCTCCTCGGCGCGGCTGGTGCAGCCGGTGGAGTGGGCCCGCAGCAACCGCCACACCGGGATTCGTCATCTGGTGGTCGAACTGCGGCGATGATGGGCGAAACCGCCGGCGATCACCCCGATCGAGGGGCTCGGCGCGAGGTGAAACCCGATGTGTTCGCGGTGGTGATGGCCACCGGCATCGTGTCGATCGCAGCCGCGGACCACGGCTACCGCCTGCTCAGCGACGGGCTGATGGTCATCGCGGCGGCCGCGCTGCCGGTGCTGATCGTTGCGGTGATCCGGGCGTGGCCGCGTCTCGACCTCGGCGATCCGGACACCGTGTCGGCGTTGTTCACCTATGTGGCGGCCTGCGCGGTGGTCGCGGCACGGCTGTCCGAGCACCGCGTGCTGCCCTGGGTGCTGGCCGCGATGGCGCTGCAGGGGTGGCTGTCGCTGGCGCCGGCCGCGGTCCGCACCGTCCGGCGGCATATCGGCGACCTGCGCGCCCGCGGGTCCTGGGAGTTGGCCGCGGTGGCGACCTCGGGGCTGGCGATCGTGTCGGCGAGCCTGCAGCTGCTGTTCTGCGCGGCGCTGTTCTGGGTGCTGGGCATCGCGGTGTACCTGTTCATGACCGGTCTGATCGTGGTGCGGGTGCGACGCGGCGCCGCGCTCAACCAACTCGCGCACCCGGATCTGTGGATTCTGATGGGCGGTATCGCGATCGCCACGTTGGCGGGGGACCACCTGCACGCGATGCTGCCGGCCGGCCCGTTCGCCGACGGGGTGCGCGCGGTGACGATCGCCACCTGGGTCACCGCCACGGCGTGGATCGTGCCGCTGACGGTGGTGGCGATCCGGTGCCGCATCGCGCTCGGCTGGCCCGCGGTATTCCCGCTCGGGATGTACTCGTCGGCCACCTACGCGATGAGCGTCGAGACCGGGTGGCGGTGGCTGGCGGACGTGTCGGCGCTGTTCCTGTGGATCGCCCTGGCGGCCTGGGTCGTCGTCGCGTTGGCGTCGGCGCGCCGCGGCACACTCAGCGTCGGCTGACGGCCACCCCGGCGGCGCGCAGCTCCAGGGCGGCCAGCCCGGCGATCGCGTCCGGATCGTGCCGGCGCCAGGCGCCCACCGGGTCGTCGTGCACCGTCACCAGCTTCGCCAGCGGCCGGTTGGTCAGCGCCCGCAGCGCCAGCAGCTGCTCCCCGGCCGGGGTGCGGGCCAACCCGACCGTTACCCACTTGCGGCGCGCGAACCGCCCCCGCAGCACCAGCCACGGCATCGCGACGAACAGGATCGGCGGGGCCGCCACCGCCGCGGCCAGCACCCACGCCAGCCACGACGCGGTGGTGTCGAGGTTGTGCCCGGCGGCGGCGATATCGAGCGCGGCCTCGCTGGCCGCGCGCAGCGGCCGGGCCAGCGAGTCGCCGATCCACGGCACCCTGTCGGTGCTGTCGCCGGCGTCGCTGAGGCTCTCCGACACCCCGGTGGCACCCGTGTGCACCCGCCGGCCGACGTCGGCGATCGACGACACCGCTGCCTGCACGGCGATGCCGACCAGCACCCACGCCGCCGACCACACGATCACCACGACGTCGCTGAACAGCTGCGCCAGCAGCCGCCACGGGGTTCTGGCGTAGGGGACAAACCGCGATCTCATGCAGCCGATGCTGCCCGATAGGCTGGCCCGGTGCGCCCCGCTCTGTCCGACTACCAGCATCTGGCCAGCGGCAAGGTCCGCGAGTTGTACCGCGTCGACGACGAGCACCTGCTGTTCGTCGCCACCGACCGGATCTCGGCATTCGACTACATCCTCGACACCGTCATCCCCGACAAGGGCCGCATCCTGACCGCGATGAGCGTGTTCTTCTTCGACCTGGTCGATGCGCCCAACCATCTGGCCGGCCCACCCGACGACGAGCGCATTCCCGCGGAGGTGCTGGGCCGCGCGCTGGTCGTCCAGGAGCTCGAGATGCTTCCGGTGGAAGCGGTGGCGCGCGGCTACCTGACCGGCTCCGGGCTGCTCGACTACCAGCGCACCGGCAAGGTGTGCGGCATCGAGTTGCCGCCCGGGCTGGTGGAGGCCAGCAGATTCGACCGGCCGCTGTTCACCCCGGCCACCAAGGCCGAACTCGGCGCCCACGACGAGAACATCACCTTCGACGATGTGGTCCGGTTGATCGGCGCGGAGCGGGCGCAGGAACTGCGCGATGTCACGCTGCGCATCTACCAGCAGGGCGCCGACCACGCGCTGAGCAAGGGCATCATCGTCGCCGACACCAAGTTCGAGTTCGGCGTCGACAAGGACGGCACCCTGCGGTTGGCCGACGAGGTCTTCACCCCGGACTCGTCGCGCTACTGGAGCGCGGACAACTACCGCGAGGGTGTGGTGCAGGAGAGCTTCGACAAGCAGTTCGTGCGCAACTGGCTGACCGGGCCGGAGTCCGGCTGGGACCGCACCTCCAACACCCCGCCGCCACCCCTGCCGACCCACATTGTCGAGGCCACCCGGGCCCGTTATATCGAGGCCTACGAACGTATCTCAGGACTGAAGTTCGACGACTGGATTGGTTCCGACGCGTGAAACCTCCGATCGCCAAACGCATCGAACATCGCCGCGAACACCACGGCGACGTCTTCATCGACCCCTACGAGTGGCTGCGCGACAAGTCCGACCCGGCGGTGAAGGAGTACCTCGAAGCCGAGAACGCCTACACCGAACACGTCACTGCACCGCTGGAGTCGTTGCGGCAGAAGATCTTCGACGAGATCAAGGCCCGCACCAAGGAGACCGACCTGTCGGTGCCGGTCCGCCGTGACCGGTGGTGGTACTACGCCCGCAGCTTCGAGGGTAAGCAGTACAACGTGCACTGCCGGTGCCCGGTGAGCGATCCGGCGGACTGGACGCCGCCGGTGTTCGATGAGACCACCGAGATCCCCGGCGAGCAGGTGCTGCTCGACGAGAACGCCGAAGCCGAGGGGCACGAGTTCTTCGCGCTGGGAGCTGCGGCGGTGAGCCTGGACGGCAACATCCTGGCCTACTCCGTCGACACCACCGGTGACGAGCGCTACACGTTGCGGTTCAAGGATCTTCGCACCGGTGAGCTCTACCCCGACGAGATCACCGGGATCAGCGCCGGGGTGACCTGGGCGGCCGACAACCGCACCGTCTACTACACGACGGTCGACGACGCCTGGCGGCCGGACACCGTGTGGCGGCACCGCATCGGTTCGGGCCGGGAAGCCGAGCGGGTCTACTACGAGCCCGACGAACGGTTCTGGCTGGGGGTCGGCCGTACCCGCAGCGACCGGTTCATCCTCATCGCCGCGGGAAGCTCGATCACCTCCGAGGTCCGCTACGGCGACGCCGCCGACCCGCAGGCCGAGTTCCGTGTGGTCTGGCCGCGCCGGGAACGCGTCGAGTACTCCGTCGAGCACGCCGTGGTCGGCGGTGAGGACCGGTTTTTGATCCTGCACAACGACGGCGCCGAGAACTTCACGCTGGTCGAGGCGCCGGTGCGGGATCCGCAGGCGACGCGGACCCTCATCGAGCACCGCGACGACGTGCGGCTGGACTCGGTCGACGCGTTCGCGCGGCTGCTGGTGGTCGGCTACCGCCGCGAGGCGTTGCCGCGGATCCAGTTGTGGCGGATCAACGACGACGGCAGCTACGGGCGGCCCGAGGAGCTGACCTTCGAGTCCGAGCTGATGTCGGCCGGGCTGGCCGGCAACCCGAACTGGGACGCGCCCAAGCTGCGGATCGGGACCACGTCGTTCGTCACCCCGGTGCGGATCTACGACCTGGATCTGCAGACCGGTGAGCGCACGCTGTTGCGCGAACAGCCGGTGCTGGGCGACTTCCGGCCCGAGGACTACACCGAGCGGCGCGACTGGGCGGTCGCCGATGACGGCACCCGCATCCCGATCTCCATCGTTCAGCGCGTCGGGGTGCAGTACCCTGCGCCGCTGCTGCTGTACGGCTACGGGGCCTATGAGGCCTGCGAGGATCCGCGGTTCTCGACCGCCCGGCTGTCGCTGCTGGACCGGGGCATGGTGTTCGCGGTCGCGCATGTCCGGGGCGGCGGCGAGATGGGCCGCCAGTGGTACGAGCAGGGCAAGCTGCTGAACAAGAAGAACACCTTCACCGACTTTATCGCCGTGGCGCGTCATCTCGTCGAGTCGGGGGTGACCCGGCCGGAGAACATGGTCGCCTACGGCGGCAGTGCCGGGGGACTGCTGGTCGGGGCGGTCGCCAACATGGCGCCCGAACTGTTCGCCGGCATCCTGGCCGTCGTGCCGTTCGTCGACCCGCTGACCACCATCCTCGACCCGTCGCTGCCGTTGACCGTCACCGAATGGGACGAGTGGGGAAATCCGTTGGAGGACAAGGCGGTCTACGACTACATGAAGTCGTACTCGCCGTACGAGAACGTCGCGGCCAGGAACTATCCGCCGATCCTGGCGATGACGTCGCTCAACGACACCCGGGTGCTGTATGTGGAACCGGCGAAATGGATTGCAGCCCTTAGGCACACCAAGACCGACGACAACCCGGTGCTGTTGAAGACCGAGATGCACGCCGGTCACGGTGGGCTCAGCGGACGGTACGAGCGCTGGAAGGAGACGGCGTTCCAGTACGCGTGGCTACTGAATGCCGCCAAGGCCGACGGCGAGGGCAGCGGCTAGGAACACGCCCTGTTCGGCGGTGCGCAACCCGAGCCGGGTGGTCATCGACTTCGGCGGGTTGGGCATCCGTGCGGCGTAGACGTTGGCCGGGAACATGGCCAGCATCAACACGAAAAGACACACCGCGGCGACGGTGCGCGTCGGTGCATATACCAGGCCGGCCGCGCCCACCAGCTCCAGCACGCCGGTGATGGTCACCAGCAGCGCGGGCCGCGGCAGGCCCGGCGGCACGATGGCGATCAGGTCGCGCCGCCGCGGGTTCACGAAGTGGGCGATACCGGTCATCGTGAACATCGCGGCCAGCCCGATCGCGATGGCCGACGGCCAGCTGTCCAGGAACTCGACGCCGGCGAGGCCGGCCAGCCGGGCCGCCAGGGTTCCGGCCAGCAGCGTGACGAAGACGATCATGGGTAACCTCATCTCGGAATAATCTTGACAGTGACAAGTTCACGGTAGGTCGCGATCTAGTCACTGTCAAGATTTTGGGTACGATGAGGTCATGGCCAAGTCCTCCTACCACCACGGCGACCTGAAGGCGGTGATCCTCAAGCACGCGGCGGAGCTGGTCGCCGAGCGCGGCGCCGACGGGGTGTCGCTGCGCGAGCTCGCCCGGGCGGCGGGGGTCTCGCACGCCGCGCCGGCGCACCACTTCACCGACCGCCGCGGCCTGTTCACCGCGCTGGCCGCGGAGGGCTGGCGGTTGCTGGCGGCGGCGCTGGCGGACGCGCGGCCGGCGTTCGCCGACGCCGCGCTGGCCTACGTGCGGTTCGCGCTGGAGCATCCCGGCCACTACGCGGTGATGTTCGACCGGTCCCTGGTCGACCCGGACGACCCGGAACTGGTGGCCGCCCGCGACGCCGCGGGCGCCGAGCTCTCCCAGGGGGTCGCCACCCTCGACGATCCGCGCGCCAAACAGGATCCGCAGGCCGCGGCCCTGGCGGCCTGGTCGCTGGTGCACGGATTCTCGCTGCTGTGGCTGAACAAGGCCGTCGACACCGACGCCGATCCGATCGCGACGATGTCGCGGATGACCGCCATGCTGTTCGGAACCCGGTAGGTTGCCCACCATGACAGCACTCACCGAGATCCCGTTGAAGACCCTGGAAGGCGAACCCACCACGCTTGGACAGCTCGCCGACGGTGCAGCCCTGGTGGTCAACGTCGCGTCGAAATGCGGTCTCACCCCGCAGTACGCGGCGCTGGAGAAACTGGCCAAGGACTACCGCGACCGCGGACTGACGGTGATCGGCGTCCCGTGCAACCAGTTCATGGGACAGGAGCCGGGCACGCCCGAGGAGATCCGGGAGTTCTGCTCGACCACCTACGGGGTGAGCTTCCCGCTGCTGGAGAAGACCGACGTCAACGGGGAGAACCGCCATCCGCTCTACGCCGAGCTGACCAAGACGCCCGACGACGGCGGCGAGGCCGGCGACGTGCAGTGGAATTTCGAGAAATTCCTCATCGCCCCCGGCGGCAAGGTGGTCCGGCGGTTCCGGCCGCGCACCGAACCCGATGCGCCGGAAGTGATCTCGGCTATCGAGGAAGTCCTTCCCAGGTAACCGAGAAGTCATCTGCGGTGCGGCCGGCGGCAACCGCCGCGACACCCGGCGGCGCAACACTGGCCGCGTGGCTGGACGGCTGATCGTCGCGGTCTCCGAAATCAACGACGACACCCGTACCGACGTCGAGCGGTTCTGCGCGGAGCTGGACACGCGTTCGGTGCCGGCGTCGCTGCTGGTGACCCCGCGGGCGCGGCGGGGCTACCGGCTGGTCGACGACGCCGACACGGTGGCCTGGCTGACCGGCCGGCGCGCGGGCGGGGACGCGATCGTGCTGCACGGCTACGACGCCACCGTCGGGCGGCGTCGCGGCGAGTTCGCGGCCCTGCCCGCCCACGAGGCCCATCTGCGCCTGCTGGCCGCCGACCGGGTGTTGGAACAGACCGGCCTGCGCACCCGACTCTTCGCCGCCGGTGCGGTGTCGTCCGGAGCGCTTCGCGCATTGACACGCAACGGTTTCCGGTTGCTGGTCACCCGATCGGCGATCACCGACCTGGTGCGTGGCACCACCGTCCGGGTGCGCGAACTGCGCCTCGGGCCGGGCTTGCTGTCGGAGCCGTGGCGGTGCCGTGCGCTGGTCCTGGCGGCCGAGCGCGCGGCCCGACGCGGCGGGTCGGTGCGGATCGCGGTGACGGGCGGTCAGTCGCGCAACGCGGCGATGTATCGGGCGGTGCTCGACGCCATCGATCTGGCGCTGCTGCATCGGTGCACACCGACGGTCTACCGCTGGCCGGGTCCCCCGGCGTCGGGCACACCGCGGCTATTGCCCGCCGCGGCATAGCGATCGCCCGCTAACGTGGCGGGCATGGCTGATGCTGACGTGATCATCGTCGGCGCCGGGCTCGCGGGTCTGGTCGCCGCCTGCGAACTGGCCGACCGTGGCCGCCGGGTGCTGATCGTCGATCAGGAGAACGCCAACAACATCGGCGGCCAGGCGTACTGGTCATTCGGTGGGCTGTTCTTCGTCGACAGCCCCGAACAGCGCCGGCTGGGCATCCGGGACAGCTACGAGCTGGCCCTGCAGGACTGGCTCGGGTCGGCCGGGTTCGACCGGCCCGAGGACCACTGGCCGCGACAGTGGGCACACGCCTACGTCGATTTCGCCGCCGGTGAGAAGCGCAGCTGGTTGCGGGAACGCGGGCTGCAGATCTTTCCGATCGTCGGCTGGGCCGAACGCGGCGGGTACGACGCCCGCGGGCACGGCAACTCGGTGCCGCGCTTCCACATCACCTGGGGCACCGGCCCCGCGCTCGTCGACATCTTCGCGCGCCGCGTGGTCGCGAACCCGTTGGTGCGGTTCGCGCATCGGCACCGCGTCGACGAGTTGATCGTCGAGAACGGTGCGGCGGCCGGGGTGCGCGGTGCGGTGCTGGAACCCACCGATGCGCCACGGGGCGTCTCCACCTCGCGAAACACCGTGGGCGAGTTCGAATTCCGATCTCAGGCCGTGATCGTCGCCTCCGGTGGCATCGGCGGCAACCATGACCTCGTCCGCAGGAACTGGCCCAAACGCATGGGCCGGGTGCCCGAGCAGATGCTGTCCGGGGTGCCCGAGCACGTCGACGGGCGGATGATCGGCATCGCCGAACGGGCCGGCGCCCACGTGATCAACAGCGACCGGATGTGGCACTACACCGAGGGCATCACCAACTACGACCCGGTCTGGCCGCTGCACGGGATCCGGATCCTGCCCGGGCCGTCGTCGCTGTGGCTGGACGCGACCGGCAAACGCCTTCCGGCGCCGCTGTATCCGGGCTTCGACACGCTGGGAACGCTGGAATACATCACCCGCACCGGCTACGACTACACCTGGTTCATTCTCAACGCCCGCATCATCGCGAAGGAATTCGCGCTGTCCGGTCAGGAGCAGAACCCCGACCTGACCAACCGCAGCGTGCGCGATGTGCTGGCCCGAGTGCGGCCGGGTGCGCCGCCCCCGGTGCAGGCGTTCGTCGATCGCGGCGCCGACTTCGTCACCGCGCGAACGCTTCGGGATCTGGTCGCCCGGATGAACGATCTGCCCGACGTGCTGCCGCTGGACTACGCGACGGTGGCCGCCGAGGTCGAGGCGCGAGACCGCGAGGTCGCCAACCGGTTCACCACCAAGGACCCGCAGATCATGGCGATCCGCGCCGCCCGCAACTACCTCGGCGACCGGATCAGCCGGGCGGTCGCCCCGCACCGGCTCACCGACGCCAAGGCCGGGCCGCTGATCGGCGTCAAGTTGCACATCCTGACCCGGAAGACGTTGGGCGGCTTGGAAACCGACCTCGACTCCCGGGTCCTCACACCGGACGGCGATGTGTTCGAGGGGCTCTACGCCGCGGGCGAGGCGGCCGGATTCGGTGGCGGCGGGGTGCACGGCTACCGGTCGCTGGAGGGCACCTTCCTGGGCGGGTGCATCTTCTCCGGCCGGGCGGCGGGACGGGCCGCCGCCGCGGCCGTCGGCTAGAACTCGATGCTGTTCTCCTCCTGCAGAACCCGGAAGTCCGTCGTCGTCATCTCCGCGAGCCGGCTGTAGAAGATCGGCCGCGCGACGGGGTCGATGATGCCCTGGTGGATCGGCACCGCATGGGTGGGCGCGACGGCCCGCAGGTAGTCGACGGCCTCGGAGATCTTCATCCACGGCGCCGCCGCCGGGGTGGCGAGCACCTCGACCGGCTCCCCGGGCACGAACAGCGCGTCGCCCGGGTGCATGAAGCGGGCCGGATGCGACGCGTCGCCGATCAGGTAGGAGATGTTGTCGATCAGCGGGATCTCCGGGTGAATCACCGCGTGCCGGCCGCCGACACCACGCACCCTGAGGTGGCCGATGGTCAGCTCGTCGCCGACATGCACCGCGCGCCAGGGTTCGCCGAGCTGAGCGGCGGTCTGCGGATCGGCGTACAGCGCCGCCTGCGGGTTGGCCTCGATGAGCGCAGGCAGTCGGTTGGGGTCGGCGTGGTCGGGATGCTGATGGGTGATCAGGATCGCCGACAGTCCGGTGATGCCTTCGAAACCGTGCGAGAAGATCCCGGGATCGAACAGGATCGTTGTCTCGTCGGCCGAATCGTCACGAAAGCTGGCCAGTAGGCACGAATGACCGAAATGCGTCAGCTGCATCCCTATATTCTGGCGCGCAACAGCCACAGGGGGATAAGACATGCGATCGCTGCTGGTGGTGGCCCTCGCGGTGGGCGGGTTGGTGCTCGGTCCGCTGCCGCGGGCCGACGCCGGGCCCGGGGTCTGTCCGCCGTTCTGCGACTCCATCCCCGATGCGGCGTGGATCGTGCCGATCGACATTCCGCTGTACCCGGTGTACCGCTGGCCCGGTCTGGCCGGGCTGGCCGTGACCACGACCACACCGCGGTTCCTGTTCGAGGAGCTGTGCGCCTCGCCGCCGCCGGCCGCCGATCCGCGCGACTACGCGGTCGCCGCCCGCGCCGACGTCGTCAATCCCGACGGGCAGTGGCAGCTGCGGGCCCAGATCATCCACTGGCGCGGTGACACCGCCCACGGCGGATCGAACGCGCTGCTGACCCTGCAGGCCGCCCAGCAGCGCCTGCGCGACTGCCAGCGGACGGTGCCGGAGGCCTCGCCGTCGCTGACCACCGCCGGGGAGGAGGACCTGGCCGCGGTGATCAGCGTCGCCGGCCGGCTCGTCGCCCACCAGTACCTGCTCGCGCAGCCCACCAGCAGCACGGTGGTGGAGTTGGCGCTGTGGTCGACGCTGCCGCTGCAGGTGCCCTGGCCTGCGGTGGCCGACATGCAGGTGCTCGACGCGATGGCGGCGCCGCTGTGTGCCGCCTACCTCGGATCGTGCCGGTGAGTCGCGCCCGCGGAACCCGCAGGTAGAGTGGTCGCCGTGGCTAGGGTGGTGGTGCATGTGATGCCCAAGGCCGAGATCCTCGACCCGCAGGGCCAGGCGATCCTCGGTGCGCTGGGCCGGCTGGGCTTCAACGGGGTGTCAGATGTGCGGCAGGGCAAGCGATTCGAACTCGAAGTCGATGACAGCGTCGACGACGAGACCCTGGCCCGGATCGCAGAATCACTGCTGGCGAACACCGTTATCGAAGACTGGTCGGTGAGTAGGGAGTAGCCATGACCGCGCGTGTGGGTGTGATCACATTCCCCGGCACCCTCGACGACGTCGACGCCGCGCGGGCGGTGCGCTTCGCCGGCGGTGAGCCGGTCGGTCTGTGGCACGCCGACGCCGACCTCAAGCAGGTGGACGCCGTCATCGTGCCGGGTGGTTTCTCCTACGGCGACTACCTGCGCGCCGGCGCGATCGCCAAGTTCGCCCCGGTGATGGGCGAGGTGGTGCGCGCCGCCGAGCGGGGCATGCCGGTGCTAGGGATCTGCAACGGTTTTCAGGTGCTGTGCGAGGCCGGGCTGCTGCCGGGCGCGCTGACCCGCAACATCGGGCTGCACTTCATCTGCCGCGACGTGTGGCTCGAGGTGGCGTCGAACACCACCGCCTGGACCACCCGCTACGACGCGGGTGCGGACATCCTGGTGCCGCTGAAGTCCGGCGAGGGCCGCTACGTCGCGCCCGAGCGCGTGCTCGACGAGCTCGAGGGTGAGGGCCGCGTGGTGTTCCGCTACCGCGAGAACCCGAACGGCTCGCTGCGCGATATCGCCGGCATCGCGTCGGCGAACGGGCGGGTCGTCGGGCTCATGCCGCATCCCGAGCACGCGATCGACGCGTTGACCGGACCGTCCGACGACGGCCTGGGCATGTTCTACTCCGCGCTCGACGCCGTCCTCGCCGCCGCCTGACTCGTCGCTGACTTCGCCGAAACCACGCTTGTTGACGAGAAATCGCGAAAACGCATCAACTAGCGTGGTTTCGGCGCGCACCTCGCCGCGCTAGGTGTTCTTCACGGGTAGGTTGTGAACGCGTAGGCGGTCGATAGGTGTCATTCCGCCGATGCCGGTGTGGGGTCGGTGGTGATTGTAGTGATGCAGCCAGTGCTGGTAGGTTCCGGCGCGTTCG